>Ga0102594_1000027_pt1 | contig 347347 bp, 324 predicted proteins | sample AraplaCol_mLB_r2_2_FD_76863 | JGI IMG/M metagenome (GOLD analysis project Ga0102594, IMG submission 76863) | Arabidopsis root microbial communities from North Carolina, USA - plate scrape MF_Col_mLB_r2 (SPADES assembly) (version 2) | ecosystem: Host-associated > Plants > Roots > Endosphere... | reverse complement strand
CTGATGCATCTGGTGCTGCATTTTTAGTATTGAACCATCCTTGTCTGGTTTCACCTCTGTCATACTGTAAATTAATCCCAAAGGCATGGGTAATCGCTTTATCAATACTTACATACGCTGAATATCCAAAAAGATTTTTACCATTACCATTTTTGATGGACGTCAAATCTGCTGACTGAAGAAGGGGAACACCTGCTCCTACAGAGATAGACCAATCATTAAATCTTTTAGATTGGTTGGTAAATGGGGTAACATTGGCAGATCCTGAAGAAAATGTATTAGGGTATTTTCCATTTGAATCTGCAGTTGAGTCTTGTGCATAAGTGGCAGAAGGAATTGCCAAAGCTAATGCTACAATTGCTAAACTTAATTTCATCGTGTATTATTATTTGATTTCTTTTTTGAAAAAAGAAGTTGAAGTCTGTTTAATTATTTAATTGGACATCCGTTATTTTCAACAGGTCCCGGTACAGTTACGCACTTATCATAAAGGTCGATAACTCCATCCAGATCCATATCCAAAGCAACTCCGGCACCATCTACTCTTGCTCCTGCAGGAGTATCAAGCTGTCTGTCCCAATCATCACATACTCCGTCATTATCTGCATCTCCTTTTTCGCAAACAACAAGGTCAGTACTTGCATTTTCAAGAACGCTGGTTCTGTAGTAAGCTTCCTGAAGAGGATCATGCCATGCCAGGTGAGATTCGTGCTTTCCTAATTTGAAAGATACTCCTAAACTTACTGTCCAGGCATTATCAGATCTTCTTGAGTTTAGCATGTTATATTTTGAACCTGGAGTGGAAGGATCATAATCATTAGGATCTGCCCATCCGCCGCCATCGAATTCATCATCACCACTGATGATGTACATGGTCCTTGCTTCAACGTCAATAAGTTTTGAAACATTATATTTTATTCCAACACCTCCCTGATAGAAGATAGAATTGATATCAATGTCTTGCTTAATGAACAAAGGAGTTCTTCTTGGAGTATTGCTCCATCTGAATTCGTCGTTATCATGTAGTGAAGTTCTGAATCCCTGAACTCCAATACCCATATATCCATGGAAAGCCCATCTGTATGGAGAGTGGTTGTCTACTCTTCTGAAGAGATTCGAGAAGTTGATATCCCCTAATAAAGAGATGTTGTCAAATTGTGTTGTTGCAGTAGCTACTCCTGATTTTACACCTGCAGCACCGGGAAGCTGGGCTGTCTGTTTCGTTTCTCCTCTCATATACATTAGGCTTAGCCCGAATGCATGTGTGATTTGTTTGTCCACGCTTACGTAAGCATTGTATCCCCAATTGGTCTTATCCTTGCGGATAGATTTTAAATCGGAGTGTACCATAAATGCAGGACCTCCTCCGACAGAAATAGACCAGTCTCTGAAACGTCTGGCTTTGTTGTCGAAAGTTTGTACATTGGCGGAACCTGAGGAGAATGTATTAGGATACTCTGTGGAAGAGTTTACTGTAGTGCCACTGTTCTGTGCGAACGCAGCAATTGGCAATGACGTAGCCAATAATAATAAACCTAATTTCATACAATATGTTTTATGTTTTAAATAAAATCTTTCAATAATATTCTGGAAAAGTCCCTTTCAAAAAGATGTTTTTTATGAGGGATTTCCAACCTTTCTGATTTAAAATTTAACTCATTATACTTAATGATATCAATGTCTATAATCCTGTCAGTATAACCTCCGGATACTTTTGAATCATTAATTCTTCCCATCTCAACTTCTATATTCTTAATACAATCAAGCAGTTGGATTGGTGAAAGATGAGTGAATATTATTGCTGCAATATTACAAAAAATATTGGAACTGGCAAACTCTACGGGGTCAGACATTAAAAATTCGCTGGTTTGTGAAATGTGATTTCCGGCTTCATTGATCTTCTTTAATGCAAGCTCTACATTTTTTTTTTGCTCTCCTAAGTTACTTCCTAGTAACAAAACGACCTTATGCTGCGACATATTAGAAAATTGATTGATTTATGAGAAGTTTCTTTAAAAATGTTTTGGCAAATATAGTAGCAATTATCATACTTTGCGCTCTATTTTTCATCTTTTTCATTATGATGCTTGTGTTTAGTGCGATGGGGAATGATAAGTCGGTGGCGGTGAAAAAGAACTCAGTTCTTACGATTAATTTAAAGACCAATATAATCGATAGTCCTACGGAAGAAGAGATGGGATTATTCGGTATAGGTGCCCAGAATAAAAGTATCCTTATATATGATGCATTAGAGGCCATCAATAAAGCAAAAACGGATGATAACATTAAAGGAATCAGTATAGAAACTGATTATTTATCTGCCGGACTTACTCAAATTGATGATCTTAGAAATGCTATCGAAGATTTCAAGAAAAGCGGAAAATTTGTATATGCCTATGGAAACGGAGTATCACAGTCTGCTTATTATTTAGGATCTGTTGCTGATCAATATTATCTGCATCCGGCAGGAATGGTAGAATTAAAAGGTATGGCTACGGAGGTTACTTTCTTTAAGGATTTTGCCGATAAATACGGAGTTGGAATTGAAGTAATCCGTCATGGTAAATTCAAGTCTGCAGTAGAACCGTTTTTAAGAAATGATATTTCGCCTGAAAATAAAGAACAGTTAAGTACACTTTTGAATGACCTGTGGAAAAATACTTCCAATAAAATGGCAGCATCAAGAAAAATTGATACTGCTCAGTTCAGAATGATTACAGATAGTTTGTATGGAATGATTCCTGAGCAAAGCTTAAAGTATAAACTTGCAGATAAACTGATCCAGAAATCAGAATATGAAGATCTTCTTAAAGCGAAGTTAAGTGTGAAGGATGATGAAAAACTGAACAAAATTTCTTTGACAAGTTATATCAATTCTTATGCGGATGATGATAAATCCGGGGAAAAGATTGCAGTGCTTTACGCTTCGGGATCTATTAATAATGGAGATGATTACAATGACATCCATTCTGAGAAATATGTGAAGTATATCAAAAAGCTTCAGGAAGATGATAAAGTGAAAGCTGTTGTTTTCAGAATCAACTCTCCGGGAGGAAGTGCTAATGCTTCAGATGAAATTTTATTTGAATTACAGCAGCTGAAAAAGAAAAAGCCACTGATCGTTTCTTTTGGAGATTATGCGGCATCAGGAGGATATTATGTAGCCATGGCTGCAGATAAAATTTATTCAGAGCCTAATACACTTACCGGTTCTATCGGAGTGTTCGGAGTGATGCCTTATTATAAAGATATTGCTGCTAAAAACGGGATCCGCGCAGATATTGTTGCTACCAATGCCAACTCTATGTATTATTCCGGGTTAAACGGAGTGACACCTTATGGAGTGAATATGATGACAAGAAGTGTAGAAGGTACCTATAAGAGATTTGTACATTTTGTGACTCAGAACAGGAAGAAAACTTTTGAGCAGATTGACAATGTAGGAGGCGGTAGAGTATGGAGCGGTGTTCGTGCAAAAGAAATTGGACTGGTAGACGAATTGGGTACTTTAACTGATGCTGTAAAATTTGCAGCACAGAAAGCAGGATTAAAGTCATACCATGTAGAGGCTTTCCCTAAGAGAATGACTCCGTTTGAACAAATCTTCAAAGACCTGAATGAGGAAGATGTTTCTGCCAGAATTATTAAAAATAAGATAGGGAAGTCCAACTATGAAATTTTACAGCAGATCACAAACAAAAAACTACAGTCTGAGGTGAAAATGGAAATGCCTTATCAGATCAGAATCAACAACTAACTAAATTTTATATTGTATACAAAAATCCCGGACCTGAAATTTCAGATCCGGGATTTTATTTTTATCAGCTTTAATATCAGCTTTTCTTTGTTGCCATTCCGTAAATCCAGAGAATAATTAAAGCACCTCCGATTGAGAGAATCCAACTTCTTGGATTCCAGAATGAAGTGACATCTCCCCAGTGTAAAACGTAAACTCCTATAGCTCCACCAACAAATGCTCCAAGAATTCCAAGGATAATAGTGATAAGCCATCCTCCTCCCTGAGTTCCTGGCATAATCATTTTAGCGATAGCACCTGCGATAAGACCGAACAGGATCCATGTAATAATTCCCATAGTTGCAAATTTTTTTATTGTTAATATTTAAAAAATGATTTGTTTGCTAATATAAGGGAAAACATGATATAAATCATCTTTTCTTGAAGAATGAGTCTACAAATTCCGTACCATTAAAGAGTTGCAAATCCTGCATTTTTTCGCCTACACCAATATACTTCACCGGAATTTGGAACTGATCGGAGATTCCGATAACAACACCTCCTTTGGCTGTTCCGTCCAGTTTTGTAACTGCTAAAGCATTGACTTCCGTTGCTGCTGTAAACTGCTTGGCCTGTTCGAAAGCATTTTGTCCTGTAGATCCGTCAAGTACCAATAGAATCTCATGAGGTGCATCAGGAATCACTTTCTGCATTACTCTTTTGATCTTGGACAATTCATTCATCAGATTGATCTTGTTGTGAAGTCTTCCTGCGGTATCGATGATGACAACGTCTGCATTTTGAGCGACAGCACTTTGTACGGTATCAAATGCTACAGAGGCAGGATCTGATCCCATTTCCTGTTTTACAATAGGAACACCCACTCTTTCGCTCCAGATAACAAGCTGGTCAACGGCGGCAGCTCTAAAGGTATCAGCAGCCCCAAGAACTACTTTTTTACCTTCCGATTTGAACTGGTGAGCCAGTTTTCCAATGGTTGTTGTTTTTCCCACTCCATTTACCCCAACTACCATAATGACATATGGTTTTTTGGAGGTATCTATATTTCCTGTACCGGCATGTGGGTTTTCAAGCAATAATCCTGAAATTTCATCACGAAGAATTTTGTCAAGTTCGTTAACACCTACATATTTATCTCTGGCAACACGTTCTTCAATTCTTTCAATAATTTTGATCGTAGTAGAGGCTCCTACATCGGAAGCAATCAGGACTTCTTCCAGGTCATCCAGAACTTCATCATCTACTTTGCTTTTACCGACTACGGCTTTCGTCATTTTTTCAAAGAATCCCTGGCTGGATTTTTCCAATCCTTTATCTAAGGTTTCTTTTTCTTCCTTTTTGAAAATATTTTTAAACCAACTCATAGTTTTAGTTTATTCTTATTTATTTTTAATCACTGCTGTGGCTTCTACTTCTATCAACACATCATCTCTGAAAAGCCTGTTCACTTCTACAAGGCTGCTTACGGGAGGATTTTGAAGATTAATATACAAATCCCTTACTTTTCTGAAATCAGGTGTTTTTTTGATGTCTGTGGTATAGATTACCAGTTTGATAATATCTTTGCCTGTACCTTCATATTCTTTCAGGATGTTTTCAATGTTTTTGAAAACCTGCTGCGTTTGCTCTTCAATAGTATTTCCTACAAGATTACCTTCAGGATCCAGAGGAACCTGTCCGGATAACAAAATCATTCTGGAATTTCCGCAGTCAATACTTACCGACTGGGATAATCCTTTTATGTTGAAAACTTTAGGCGAACTTTTATATTCTATGGTGCTCATTGTTTTCTGACTGAATGAAAATAGAAAAGTTGCTGTGCAGGCCAGAACAAGTATCTTTTTCATACTTTACTGATTAATAATCTGGTGAGCAAAGATAGCAAAAAAACTACCCAAAACAGGAGTTGTTTTTTTATATGTAAACAAAGTCTTTATTATTTTTATTTACTGATATTCCATATCAGGAGTTTTTATTACGGCCTGATAAAGAAACTGATGGCAATTACAATTCAAACTCGTCTCCCAGGCGTGCGATATTAAAACCTTTTTCAATGACCTGCTTACTCTGTTTGCTGTCCTGATTTAAAATTTTATTGCTATGGTTAAAATGGATAAAGAAAATTCTTTTTTTATATTCCGGTGACAGGTTTTTAAATAGTTCCATACTCTCCACTACAAACGGGTGTGGAATATCCTCAATATTTCTGTATCCTATTTCTTCCGAGTCATAGAATGTACCGTCGAGAAATGCATAATCTACTGTTTTTATAAGTTCTGCAATATTGTATTTCCACTTGTTCCATTTGTCTATATCCGGAATGAATAGTGTCTTTTTATGAGGACCTTTAATGATGAAACCCACGGTTTCCGAATATTCATCACGATGGGGAACCTGGATAGGAGTAACTTCTAAATTGGAGTTCACCTTTATTGGCACTTCATTCTGCATCTCATAAGGAGCAATATTATTCAAACGGATCAGCTGAGACCATGGCCCATTGGTTTCAAAAAACTTTTTAAGCCTCGGCATGGTATATACAGTAACAGCCTTGGAATTCATAGCTTCTTTCCCCAAAAACATAAGACCTGTATAATGTCCGATGTGGGCATGGGTAATAAAGATACCATCAGGTACAGTTTTCTTCGGAACCGCTGAGTGGTCCATCAGTAATTGCAGTTGTTGGGTGAAATCAGGAGTAGCATCGAAGATGTAATTTTTCTGCAGCCCGTTGTCGATTACTCCCAGAGAAGATACTTTTCTATCCTGCTTAGGATGTTTCCAGAGGTCCATACAGCATTCTTTACGGCATCCGATCTGTGGGGAGCCTGCATCCTGCACATTTCCTAAAATAATAATTTTTACATTCTCCTGAGAACTGCTTTTTTCGTGAATAGTCTGAGAATGATAGGAAGGTCCGGTGAATAGTATCGCGGAAAATAAAATAAACAATTGTTTCATACTGTGTTTTTTATGAAACGAATATAACAAAAAAACTACTCAAATAAATGAGTAGTTTTTTATATTGTAAACCAAGTACTGATTATTTTTTTAAATAACCATCTACTTCGTCAGCATTCATTACTTTTTCTTCGAAAACGTAAGCTCCTGATTTAGAAGACTTAACCATTTTCACCACTTTAGTCATTTTCTTAGACTGACCGCTTTGTAGGGTTGCTACTACTTTCTTTGCCATGGTAAGTTATTATTTATAAATTACTTAATTTCTTTGTGAAGGGTAGATCTCTTAAGAACAGGATTGTATTTTTTCAATTCCAATCTTTCTGTAGTGTTCTTTTTATTTTTTGTAGAAATGTATCTAGACATTCCTGGCATACCACTTTCTTTGTGCTCTGTACATTCAAGGATTACTTGAACTCTATTTCCTTTTTTTGCCATGATTTATTAATTCTTTTTAATCAATCCGTTTCTAGTAGCTCTTTCAATAGCTTCCTCGATTCCAATCTTGTTAATCACTCTCAATCCATGAGCTGATACTTTCAGTGTAACGTGCTTATCTTGCTCCGGAAGGTAAAACTTCTTCTCTAATAAGTTAATTTCAAAACGACGCTTCGTTTTGTTATTAGCGTGAGAAACGTTGTTACCAACCATTGCACGCTTTCCTGTTATTTGGCAAATTCTTGACATATCTCGATGTTCTTATTTGTATAATATTTGAGAGTGCAAAATAACGAAGAATTTTTTAGATAGACAAATCTTTTGAAAAATATTTGCAAATAAGTGGCTGATTAATAATATTGATTTTTTAAAATAGTAGAATCCTTGGGATACAGCAGATAATCAGTGCTGATATATTTCATACAGCCTTTTTTTCACCCAGAAAATTTAATATTCTATCTTTGTTTTTAATTAATCTAAATAAAAACAAATATGAGGAGGATTTATATTTTATGGTCTTTGTTGCCTGTCAGTCTGATGGCTCAGAATTTTACAGAGGTACAGACCGGCATGAATAATTTTTATTATTCTGCAGCTGATATTGCGGATATAGACAACAATGGTACGCTGGATATTGTGCTCAACGGAGCAATAGATTCTGATGGCGACGGAAATGTAGATAGTACCTATAATGAAGTATATCAGAATAATGGGATGACCTTGGTGCCGTTTGTAGGATTGGGAGCAGATGTGACCCATCTGGGGGATATTAAATTTATTGATTACAATAATGATGGGTTAATGGATATTATTTCTACAGGACTCAGTTATATGGATGTTGTTAATTATAAACAATACCGATTCAAAAATACGGGGACAGGATTTGTAAAAGAAGCAGAACTGCCTGGTAAAATTTATGGTTCTCTGGAAGTTTTTGATTTTAACCATGACGGGAAACCTGATTATGCCATTAATGGAACTCAATATGCTCATGGAGGAAGTTTTGGAAATAGCTTGGATTATTACAAAAATACAGGCGCCGGTTTTGATCTTACGGAAAATTGGGTAGATGGAACTCAGAGTGGAAGTTTTAAAGTAGTAGACCTTAATAATGATAACCTTCTTGATCTTGTGATTATCGGATCAGATATCAATGGAGATGCGGTATCCAAAGTATATATGAACCAGGCTGGAGTTCTTACCCCTACACAGGATCTTGCACCTGTAGCCGTGGGGAAAATAGATTTTGCAGACTTTAATGCAGATGGTTTCCAGGATATTGTAGTGATGGGAAGAGATGCTAATGATGATGCCTATTTTGCCGTTTTAATGAATGATGGCACCGGAACATTGACTCCTCAGTCGATTGCAGTAAGTGATATTTCAGATGTAGCATTGAGTGTTGGAGATTTAAACAACGACGGCTATTACGATTTTATTATTTCAGGAAATGAGAATTACAATGCTGTTGTGAAAACCTATATCTATGATATTACCAATCATACATTCAATGAAGGAACTGTCAATGGCATTACGTCGCTTGGAGGTCCGGGGCTGGTACAGCTTTTTGATTTTAATAATGATCATCATCTGGATATCTTATTAGGAGGATTTGATTGGGCAGCTTCCGATCTTCCTTCACTGACTAAAGTTTTTAAAAATAATTCTACAGCAGTAAACGCAAAACCTACTGCTCCTACTCAATTGAATGTAACTAAAAACGGAAACCGCTTTAATTTTACATGGAGTGGGGCATCAGACGATAAAACTCCGGTGAATGCTTTACGATATGAAATTACGGTAGGAACTGCACAGGGCGCTCAGGATATTGCTAAATATGTAGTAACAACACCATCTTGGTTCCTTGAGCTTGATCCATCCATTCAGAATGTGTACTGGAGTGTGAAATCTATTGATGCTTCAAAGGTATATTCTGATGCTTCTGCACAAAGTGTGTTGGGAACAGCGGAAATTAAATCTGAAAAGCAATTTGTTATCTATCCGAACCCTACGTCAGACAAAGTATATATCAAAGGGGAAAAAGTTTCAGAAGCCGAAATGTATTCTATGGATGGAAGAAAACTGAATGTCAGTATGAATGGAGACCAGTCAATTGATGTTTCTCATTTACCTAAAGGAGTCTATTTATTAAAACTGAAGATAAAAAACGAAATAACCACAAAGAAGCTTACGATTAAGTAATTGAATCAATTCTATCTTCTATCAATGAGAAAAGCCAGACGTCCAGCTGGCTTTTCTTTTTTTTTATGTAAATAATCTGCAGAATTTAAGAGTATTCTATTTTCTCGCTGATTGCGCCGATTATACTGGTTGTGTTATTTGTGTAAAAATTCGTGTAATTTGTGTTTAAAAACTAAGCTTTCTTTGTTTTCTTCTTGAACCATTCAATCAGGTAGTAAAACAATAAAAATCCCAGCGCAAATATGGAAAACCTTGAAAGAAGGTCACCTGCTCTGGTGTAGAATGTCATGGTATCATACAGGTTTACTTTTGCAAATAAAGCGGTTTGGTCACCATAGAAAGTATCAGCAGTTACCTCTCCTTTTGCATTGATGTGTGCAGAAATTCCGCTGTTGGCAGCACGTGCAATTTCTCTTCTGGTTTCAATAGCTCTCAGTTTAGCATAAGATAAAAGTTGTTTGTGTCCTTCTGTAACGCCCCACCATGAGTCATTGGTCATAATGCCTAAGAAATTAGCTCCTTTTTTTACGTATTCTGTTACAAATTCACCATAAATACTTTCATAGCAAATGATAGGCGCAAGTTTTCCTTTGTTGTAAGGATTTGAAAAAGCAACTCTTTCTTTATCGGTTCCCAAAGAGGCTACAGTTCCTCCCAGGTTGAGCATAGCATCTCCTAAAAGCGGTTTTAAAACATTCATATAAGGGAATATTTCAACACCGGGTACTAATTTCCCTTTGTGGTAAGCCTGTACTTTTTGATTAGGTATTAATTGAATGGCTGTATTATAACTGCTCACCCAAACTCCACTGTTGATCTGGTATGCTTCCTTAGGTAGGTCAGCAGGGTTATAAAAAAATCGGTGTGAAGAAATTCCTGTAGCAAAAACAGATTCAGGATGCTGGGATAAAAATCCTTTGATATTGTTGAGAAGTACACTCTTTTCAAAAGCTGTTTCGGAAATAGATCCTCTTCCCGGAAGTGCTGTTTCCGGTGCAATATAATAATCAATTTTACCTGTTGAGTTTTTTTCAGCGAGTGCTAATAAATCCTGTTCTATGGTCAGGCTGTCTTTAGAATATTTTTCAGCATAAGGATCAAGATCCGGCTGCAACATCAGAACATTCACCTGTCCGACTGGTTTTTCATCAAAATTATTGTATTTGATCACTGAAATAATCATCGGCAAGGAAATCAAAGCTACAATAATAGCCGAGTTTTTAATCAGATCCTTTCTTTTTCTTCCCGCTTCCCATGTTCTTACGGTGTAAAAAATCAGAACATTAATCAGGAGGATCCAGAAGCTTCCTCCGGTTGCTCCTAAAGTATCATACCATTGGATCAGTTTTGGATAATCTGAAAATACATTCCCAAGGTTCAGCCAGGGCCACGTCAATTCCCATCCCAAATGAAATTTTTCAAAACTCATCCAGATGGCGATTAAAAATCCTAATCCCCAATAGGTTCCCTGAGCATTTTTGTACCAGTGATAACATTGGAATACCAGTGAGTATAAAAAAGAATTAACCAATACCGGGAATACAACGGCCATCAGAGAATGGCTTCCGTCAGGATTCTTTGAGCCATAGAGCCATCCTGTAGTGACTATATTCCAGATCACAAAACATAGATAAGACAATCCGAAGACCACCCAGCTTTTCCTTTTGTAATCTGAAAATTTTGAAATTCCATGCTCCATCATCAGAAGTGGAACAAGAGCAAAAAATATAAAAAACGGAACTCCATAAGTTGGCCATGAAACCGACAGCAGCATTGCTGAAATAAGTGTAAGTAAAACGTATTTCATTAAATTATTTTAATACACAAATTTAATGTTTTTGAAATGAATATATTAGCAGTTTGATGTTAAAGAAAATTTATAAAATCATTATTGTTCCGTATACTCTGTTTTTGCTCTATCTGATGTTTTTGGGAATGGGCAGATTTCAGTATGAGGAAAATCTCATTACCGTAGAACCTGTTTTTTCTACAATTAAATTTATCCAGGGCCCCGCTAAAACCATAGATATTGTGACGATTGTTTTGGGGAATATTATGATGTTTATTCCTTTTGGTTTTTTGGGCTGGGTCATTCCCGAAATGAAACAACTGAAGCCCCTGATGTTTAGCTTTATTTCATGTATTGTTATTGTGGAAGCACTTCAATATTTTACCAGAATGGGAATATTTGAGGTAGATGATATCATCCTGAATACGTTTGGCGTGTATCTGGGATGGGAGTTTTGCAGAATGATTGAAAAAAAAATTAGTTATTAAGTTCCTTTGCACGCTTTTCGGCGTTCAGAATGCCCTGTTTCAGAATTTCTTTGAAACTGTTGTCTTCAAATGTTTTTAAAGCAGCTTCGGTAGTTCCTCCTTTGGATGCAACATCTTTAATCAGTTCTTCAAGGTTTTTTTCTGAATTATTGATCAGATGATAAGCCCCAAGCATGGTCTGTTTTACAAAAAGTTTGGAAAGATTTTCTTCAATTCCCATTTCAATACCAGCTTTGATCATCGCATCAATAATATAATAGAAATAAGCAGGGCCACTTCCTGAAAGGGCGGTGACGCCATCCAGAAGCTCTTCATCTTCCAGATAAACCGATCTGCCGGTGCTGTTCAATAACCTTTCAATATTGATTAACTGGCTGAAAGAAATTCCGTTGGCTGCAGTGTAACCTGTGATTCCCATTCCCAGGAGGGTAGGAGAGTTGGGCATCGCTCTTACGACAAGTGGATGATTCAGTAATTTCTGAATTTTTTCAATATTGATTCCCGCCATGATGGATAAAATCATCTGGTTTTCTTTGAACGTAAATTGAATATTTTGAGCAACAGTTTGAAAATCCTGAGGTTTTACAGCAATAATAACCAGATCCGCATCAATGTCTCTTACTTCTTCAAAAGTGGAAATTTTAGACCTGGGGAATTCGTCAGCTATTTTGGAGATTTTTTCCTTATTTCTGATAATCAGGTGAAGGTGTTCAGGTTTGATCAGTTCATATTTCAAAAATGATTTTGAAAAAGAAAGTCCCATATTTCCGGCTCCAAGAATAGCTATTTTCATCGCAAATTATAATTTTTAAGCTAAAATAGTGATTTTCCGGACACTGGATATGAGTTTATTCTGAATTAATTGTTGGTTGGAAAATGCAATGACGCAAAGATTTTGAATAATATGCTGCTTTAAGGCGCAAGAAAATCGAAGAATTTCAGCAAGAGTGAAATAAAAATAATATCATAAAGATCTATGCTATCTGAGAAATCCGTGCGAAAATATATTGCATAAAATAAGACTTCAAAATATTCGACACTTACAGATAATTAAGAAATAAAAAAGACTGAATTCATATGAATCAGCCTTTATGCATTTTTAGATTAAATAATATTTACTTCCCTTTCTAATTCTATTCCAAATTTTTCTTTCACAGAATTAATGATCTCAGTGGAAAAATCAAAGATTTCTTTTCCGGTAGCATTTCCGGTAGCATTGATGATCACCAGAGACTGTAACTTGTGTGAAGCTACATTCCCGATTTGTTTTCCTTTCCATCCACATTGTTCAATCAGCCATCCTGCAGGAACTTTTACCCAGTCTCCATTCGGGTAACCCTGAATATTTTCAAATTTTTGTTTTAATGCTTCAAACTGACCTAAAGGAATGGTTGGGTTTTTGAAAAAGCTTCCGGCATTTCCGATTTCTTTAGGATCAGGTAATTTGCTTTGCCGGATATTAATAACAGCTTTGGAAATATCCTGAATGGTTGGATTGTCAATGCCAAGATTTTCGAGCTCAGATTTGATCGCTCCATACTCGGTTTTGATAGAGTGTTTTTTTTGAGTCAGTTTAAAAGTGACTTCAAGGATAACATACCTCCCTTTTCCTTCCTGTTTGAAAATAGAATCTCTGTACCCGAATCTGCATTGTTCCAGATTGAACGTTCTCAGTTCCAGGTTTTCTAAATCCAATACTTCGCAGCTTATAAAAATATCTTTAATTTCTGTTCCGTAAGCCCCGATATTCTGCATTGGAGAAGTTCCTACATTTCCGGGAATTAAAGAAAGGTTTTCAAGACCTCCATAATTTTTTTGCAGGCAGTATATCACAAATTCATGCCAGTTCTCACCTGCTTTTGCTGTTACCCATACTTCGTTTTCATTGATATTCTCTTCAGAAATCCCTCTTAAATTAAGTCTGATGGCAAGACCGTCAAAATCTTTGGTCAGAAGAATGTTACTTCCACCTCCCAGAAACAGAAGCTGAAGAGTTTGGGTTTTCGCAAAAATGAGCGCCTCTTTTAATTCATCAATTGTATTGACTTCAGTAAAATATTTGGCTTTGGCTTCAACACCGAAAGTGTTATAAGGTTGTAATGAAAAATTTTCCTGCATGTTTATTTGTATTCTTTGGGAAGAATTTTGTCTAGTTGTTCCTTAAGTTGTTGTAATTGCTTGTAATGTAAAGTATCTGCATAAGCATTCACATAGATATGTGATTTTTTGGGAGTCCGGATCTGGAAAGTTTCATCCGTTCCGTCTACAGACTGCTGGCTGGGAGAACTTTTTATATGATCAAGATCTGTAACATGGATTGTTGATACCAGCTTTTTCCAGATGTCGGAATTAATAGCAGCTGACCAGGCTTTATGGCTCTGATTGGCCGTCATTCCCTTTTCTGCAAAAACAGAATCTTTTGTGGCTTTGATAATTCTGTAATTTCCAAGATTTCCTCCGATATCGGATACGCTGATGAATGTAATCTCGTATGGATTTTTGTGGGGAGCTGACTGTTCTGTCTTTTTGGAATCACAGGAAAAAAATGCCGACAGCAAAAGAATCGAAAACAGGATTTTCAGATGGTTTTTTTTTGTTGTCGGCATAAGATATGTTTTACAGACTGAATTCTTCTCTGTACTTCTTTAAAGCTTCTTTAAGAATTTCAGCACTTTTCTTTAAATCTTCTTCTTTCAGAACGTACGCAATTCTTACCTGTTTTTTACCTAATTCCGGATCGCTGTAGAATCCTCCTGCAGGCGCAACCATAATGGTTTCGTTGTTAAGAGAATATTTTTCAAGCAACCACTGAGCAAATTTTTCAGTATCGTCTACCGGAAGTTCTGCAACACAGTAGAAAGCTCCTCTTGGCTTAGGGCAGATTACCCCGGGAATAGCATTTAAAAGGTCTACCAATACATTTCTTCTGTGGGTATATTCTTCTCTTACAGCTCTGATATAAGGACCATCATTCTGGTGTGCTGCGGTTGCTGCAATCTGTCCTAAAAGAACCGGGCTCAATCTTGCCTGCGCAAAAAGCATAGCAGCATTGCGGATTTTGTTGGAACGTGTGACCATACATCCGATTCTTACTCCACACATAGAGTAACGCTTGGATTCTGAGTCTATGATGATACAGTTTTCAGCCAGTTCAGGGAAATCAAGCATTGAAATCTGCTGCTTTCCATCATATACGTATTCTCTGTATACTTCATCAGAGATGATTACGATATCGTATTTCAAAGCTATTTCTGCCAATTTCTGAAGTTCCTCACGGGTATAAAGATATCCTGTAGGGTTTCCAGGGTTACAGATAATGATTGCTCTTGTTTTTTCTGTAATTTTTTTCTCGAATTCTTCAACAGGAGGCAAAGCAAAACCAGTGTCAATTGTAGAAGGTACAGCGACTACATTCACATCAAATGTGCTGGTGAACCCATTGTAGTTAGCATAATAAGGTTCAGGAATAATCACTTCATCCCCTTCGTCACATAAAGTTGAGATGGCAAAGTTAAGCGCTTCAGAACCTCCGTTAGTCACAATAAAGTTATCAGGAGTAAGATCTGAGAAACCTAACGAATGGTAGTATTCTGTAAGGGCTTTTCTGTATTCGATATTCCCTTCAGAAAGCGCATATTCCAATACTTTTAAATCGATGTTTTTTAAAGCATTTAAAGCTGTTTCCGGAGTTTCAATATCAGGCTGTCCGATATTAAGGTGGTATACTTTTATTCCTTTCTGTTTTGCTTGTAATGCAAAAGGAACCAGTTTTCTTACCGGCGATGGCGGCATATGCAGTGCTCTGTTTGAAATATTCGGCATTGTTCAAAAAATTTGTATGACAAAAATAGGATTTAATTTCTCAATAATAAAATTAAGAATCGAGAAGAAGATGTTTCATTACATTTTTTGTGTCTTTAAAATCTGTTTGTTTTAGTATTAAATTTTCATGTATATAAAATAAACTTTACGATTATGTTAAAAATAATATTTTCGTGTTAATATTTTTCTTAAATTTCGCCTCAAATGTGATTAAAATGGTAATAAATTTATTTTCTAGAGTGGTACCTGCTATTGCTCTCTTTTCTGCCAGTGTACTCATGGCGCAAAATTATCAAACTATGCCTATTTCTTCCGGCTTAACAGCTGATGTGATTGCTAACGGGATAGGCTCCTCAACAGTTACTACGAACAATGACGTAGACGGAGTTTCTTACGCTTTTGTAGCGAAAGATTTTCAGTTAACCTCCACAAGTGCAGCTATTACGTATGGTATTCCTGTTGACGGGGTTATTAATTCTGTAGTGGGAACAACTCCGGGATTGAGCTTTCAGCTGGCCGGTTTGAATGCAAATAATTCTTTAAGGCTGGCTGCAATCAGTGATAACGGAACGTTGGCATTTACAACACCAAAAGCAGCAACCAAGCTGTATATGCTTGCTGTAAGTGGAAGTGGGACTTCTACAGTAAGTGTAGTGGTCAATTTTACGGATGGCAGTTCACAGACTTTTTCAAGTATCAGCCTCGCAGACTGGTATAACGGATCCAATTTTGCCATTCAGGGAATAGGAAGGATTAAAAAGCCGGGAGCTACTCCTGCAGCTGGTGATGATGTTCCTTCCCCGGAAGGCGGAACCAATCCAAGATTATATCAGGCTGAACTGGCAATAGATGCTGCCAATCAGGCTAAACTGATACAAAGTGTAACAGTAACCAAAGCAAGCGGCTCGGGGATACCGAATATTTTTGCTTTTTCAGCAGATGCTTATTCGGATTGTATGCCTCCTGTATTGCAGGCAGTTTCCGGAATTACGGCCAACTCAGCTTTGGTTTCATGGACAGGTAGTGCTGCCAGTTATGATGTATACCACAGTACTTCAAACACAACACCGGCAAGTACAGTAACACCTACTTATCCGGGAGTAACAGGGTCAAGTACAACGATTGGAGGTCTTAATTCAAATACAACCTATTATTATTGGGTAAGATCCAACTGTAACACGGCGACAGGCCAAAGTGTATGGTCATTTGCAGGAACATTTAAAACAGCCTGTTCTACTTTCACAGTTCCGTATACAGAAAACTTTGATACTACAAGTACAGGTTCCAGTACCAATACAAATGCACCAAGCTGCTGGGCATATCTGGAAAGTGCATCATTTGCGGGGTATGGATATGTAAGTACATCCAACAACTACTCAGCACCTAATGCCTATTATATGACCAATTCAAGTGCTACTACGGGTAGCCAAATGCTGGTTGCACCTCCAACTGTAAATCTTTCAGATGGTACCAAACGTGTAAGATTCTATGCAAAAGGAGGAGGAAGTAATTATACATTATTAGTGGGAACATTGTCAAATCCTACAGATCCTGCTTCTTTTACACCAATTGGTTCTCCTATTGCTTTAACAACTATCCACACTCAATATACCGTTAATATTCCAGCGGGTACTGATTTACAGTTAGCATTTAAACATGGTTTAGGAGGTTCTTCACGTTCTATTTATATTGATAATATTACTGTTCAGGATATTCCATCCTGCCTAGAGCCGAGTGCAGTTGTAGTGTCAAATCTTACAATGAACTCTGCGGCAATTGGTTGGACAGCTCCTTTTACGGTTCCTGGAAACGGATACGAAGTATACTACAGCACAACGAATACAGCACCTGATGCATCTACTGTTTTGAACGCTTCCAACTCTGTAACTTCTGCTACGACTTCTGCATCTCTGAATTCACTGCTTTCTGATACAAATTATTATGTGTGGGTAAGATCTGTATGTAGTGCTACTGATAGAAGTATCTGGAGTGAGATGCTTACATTCAGAACAGGATATTGCTTACCTTCATCTACTTCTCAGAACTCGTGGCTTTCTGACTTCAGTTCTACAGGAGGACTTGTAGATATGGCTTATTCGTCCGGTTCAAGTATTGCAGGCGGATATCAGAATTTAACAACAACCAGTAACAAAATAATAAATGCTCCGGGATCCAGTACTTCAGTATCTTTCACTGCCGGAGGTCCTACATGTGGAATTGGGGTTTGGGTAGACTGGAATAATAATTTAACTTTTGAAGCTTCGGAGAGAATGTTTGTAACTAACACTTATGTTACAAGTACTTCAGGATCCATCACTGTACCAGCAGGAACACCTCTTGGAACTTACAGAATGAGAGTAGTGACTGATTATAACAGTACAGCACCTTCAAATCCTTGTACTGCTATTTCAAGAGGAGAATTCATTGATTTTACCTTTGAAGTGGCTACCTCTTTATCCACTTCAGAAACGAACCTGAAGAAAAAAGAAGTGAATGTATATCCTAATCCTTTCAAAGATGTACTTCATGTTGCAGATATAAAGAATGTTAAATCTGTAACCGTTACAGATGTAGCAGGAAGAGTAGTGAAAACTATTGACAATCCTACATCGGAACTTCAGTTAGGAGAATTAAATACCGGTTTATACCTGGTGACGATGAACTTTAAAGATGGCTCAAAATCAACAGTAAAAGCCATTAAGAAATAAAATTTTTTGAGTTAATAATTTCTGTAGGCAGTTGCATTCGTGTGGCTGCCTTTTTTTGTGATCAGGTGTAACTTTCTGATTTTTACTATTCTCCCGTTTTTATGAGATGTATTATTTCTAATTTCGGGGATTTATTATGGGGAATAAGTAAATAATATTCATTACATATTTTTTGAGTGTTAATAATTTTAGTTTTTTTGCGGCTATTTTTTATAATTTAAGTCAATATGTTATTTATTGTTTTGTTAAATAGCTTTTTTATTATGGGTTTTCTATTTTTGAATTGAATTAAACACAAAAACATCTTATTATGAAAAAAAATATATTTTTAGAAAAGCTTTCATGTCTTGCTTTATTTTCTGCCGTTGTAATGCAGGCTCAAAATTTTCAGACAATGCCTGTCCTGTCAGGATATACGGATGATGTAATAGCTAATGGCATCGGATCTGCTGATGATTCTACTACCAATGACATTGATGGGGTAGGTTATGCTTTTGTTGCAGCAGATTTTAAAGCAGTGAGTTCTGATCCGCCACTAACTTTTGGTATACCTTCTAATGGTATTATCAATTCTGCAGTAGCCTCGACTCCTGGATTAAGTTATCAGTTGGGGAATTTGAATTCCAATAATTCGCTGAGGCTCGAAACTATCGGGCAATCTGGTACACTTGTATTTATTACTCCATTAGCAGCTTTAAAATTATATATGCTTGCAACAAGCGGAAGTGGTTCAGCCAGTGTAACGGCTACCGTTACATTCACAGATAATACATCTCAGGTATTTTCCAATATAAGTATTCCTGATTGGTATGGCGGATTCAATTATGCGGTTCAGGGGCTGGGAAGGGTTGTGGTAGGTAGTGATGATATAGAATCTGATAGTTCTAATCCCAGAATGTATCAGTTTGCATTGAATATAGATACCGCCAACCAGTCTAAATCTGTAAAAAGTGTTACCCTGACAAAAAGCGGAGGAGATGGTGTTGTTAATCTTTTTGCCTTTTCTGCAGACAAAAATATACAACTCAGTATTGCCGAAGCAAATGGTCTTAAAAAAGAAGAGATTTACCCAAATCCTTTTAAAGATACTTTTCATATAACTGACATCAAAGGTATTCAAACCATAACAGTTACGGATGTAGCAGGAAGAGTAGTGAAAACTATCGACAATCCAACCACTGAACTTACGCTGGGAGAATTAAATGCCGGTTTATACCTGGTGACGATGAACTTTAAAAATGGTTCAAAATCTACTGTAAAAGCCATTAAAAAATAAAAGTTTTTGAGTTAATAATTTCTGTAGGCAGTTGCATTCGTGTGGCTGCCTTTTTTGCAATACATATATAAAAATAATTGTATTTTAGAAAAAAATATAAAATGCAGATTCAGTCAGTTTCTATAGAAGATTATATTTCAAAAATTCCTGAAGAAAGACAGGAAGCTTTTAAAAAACTTTTTGATACAGTGAACAACAATCTCCCGAAAGGTTTCGAAGAAGCCACGAATTATGGAATGATAGGTTGGGTAGTTCCTCTGGCCACATTTCCTGCCGGGTATCACTGTGCACCCGGGACACCGCTGCCATTCATCAATCTTGCTTCCCAGAAGAATTTTATAGCATTGTATCATATGGGGCTCTATTCAAAACCTGAACTTCTCGACTGGTTTGTAGGAGAATATCCAAAACATTCCAAAAAGAAGCTGGATATGGGGAAATCCTGTATCCGTTTCAAAAAAGTAGAAGATATCCCTTTTGAACTGATCGCTGAACTCAGTAAAAAAATGACTCCTGATGACTGGATCGGAATTTATGAATCTCAGTATAAAAGATAAAAAAAGGCCCCGAAATCTAAATTTCAGGGCCTTTTTTATGCTGGAGGCAGGGGGATGGGAGTAGGAAGTTATAGTTGTGTTTTTAGAATCAATGTTTGTCGTTTGATGGGTATGTATTTTAGGATTAAAAAGTTAATTAAATGGTGTATATTTATTCATCGACATCCGGAAACTTCCATCCTCCAGCTTCCCTCTTCCAGCTAAAAATGAATATCCCAGATTCCTGCTTTCCTTTCAAGCTCAATTAAAGCAGCTGCATTATTGGCAAGAGCCTGGTAATAATCTTTTCTTACATTGTTATAGGTTCGCTGGGCATTCAAAACTTCAAGGATAGAGCTTTCTCCTCTTTTGTAGCTGTAAGTGATTCCTTCAAGAATACTTTTCGCTTCGGAAAGCATTCCGTTGTGAAACTGTCTGAGCTGTTTCTGAGTAGCTGTATATTGCTGATAGGCCTGCATTACTTCCGCTCTTATACCTTGTTCAATCTGTCTGTATTCAACTTCTGCCTGTGAATGGGTCATTTCAGCGATTTTCAATCCTGCATTTCTCCTGTTGGAAAATTTCAAGGGAATGCTAATACCCATTTTGACAGCATTGACGGTGGGAGAAGGAGCTATCTCGTTGGTGGCTTCGGTGTGGCGTTCTGCTCCTGCACTGATACCCAGATCTATGATCCGATTGGCTTTTTCAAGATTGATCTGACTTTTGGCAACTTCTGTATTTTGTCTGGCTGCCAATAAATCTGCTCTTTCATTCAGCGCCTGAAGAATCAGATCATCAATGCTGAAATCTCGATTGAAGGCATTAAAATCCCCGGAAACATCTCTCCCTGTTATTTTGGTGTCACCAAGAAATACAGACAAACTGGTGAGCGCCTGCTGTTCTGCACTTTCTGCCTGATATACTTCATTAAGCAGCGAAGCGGCTTCCAGTTTACTCTGTTTGGAAGCCACTAATGTTATAGTTCCCAATTTGTAACGGATACTGTCAGATTTTGCCAATTGCTGCATGTTTTTATAAGAGTCCTGCTGTACTTCAAGCAAAGCCTTGGATTTTAAAGCTTCAATATATCCTAAACTGGCGTCTGCACGGAGGTTTCTGAAAAAATCCTGCAATAGTATTTTGCTCAGCTCAGATTGGTTTCTGGCGAGATTTACCCTGGCTTTTCTTTTACCACCCAATTCAAGTGTCCAGCCGAGTGAGGCACCATACACATATCCCATACTTTGTTTTACTCCATTATTGGTGGTTTCCATTTCCAGTTGAGGATCAGGAAACATATTAGCTGTCTGGATAGCGGCTTTGGCTATACTTACGTTATATTTCTGAGATGCATAACCCAGATTTTTATTGCCGACAAGACTCAGGTATTCTTCAAATGGTAAAAGCTCTTTTTCCTGTGCCTTCGTGCTCGTAATACTAAACAATATGACAGATAATATCATAATGTGAACTTTAATTTTCATCTGATTCCAAATTTTGTTTTTCGTTGCGACGTTCAGCCATAAAATAAATAGCCGGCAGTACGAACAGGGTTAAAATAGTAGAGAACATCAGTCCATAAACAATGACTGTTGCCAGTGGACGCTGTACATCAGAACCGATTCCTGTGGCCAATGATGCCGGGAACAATCCGATTACGGCAACTGTTGCGGTCATCAGTACAGGTCTGAAACGGTCTTTTGCGCCTTTGATGGCTGCCTGTTTCAGTTCGTATCCTTTCTTACGCAGATCGTTGATGTGGGAAATCATAATGACTCCGTTCTGGATGGCAACTCCGAACAGAGCGATAAATCCCACTGCGGAAGATACATTCAGAGACATTCCCCGGATGTTAAGCGCCAGCATTCCGCCAAATAATGCCAGTGGAACAATAGACATCAGAACCAAAGCCTGTCTGAAATCTCCAAATGCACCGTATAATAAAAGGAACATGATTGCCAATGCCAGCGGAACAATAAATGCCAGTCTGGAATACGCCCTGTTTTGATTTTCAAACTGTCCGCCCCATTTAATCTGGTATTTCTCATGATCATATCTGATGTCTTTTTCAATTTTATCCTGCGCTTTTTTCAGGAAAGAAGAAAGATCAGTTCCTCTCAGATTCAGCTTTACCGTAAGATGCCGTTTATTCATTTCTCTGGTAATGGTGCTTTCTCCGGTACTTAATTTTACTTCTGCTACCTGGGATAGTGGAATTTTTGCTCCGGAAGCTGAAGTCAGCATCAGGTTTCCGATTTTATCCGGAGTATCACGGCTGTCTTCCGTATAGCGGCATGAAATATCATATACCTTATTGCCGATAAAGATCTGAGAAATGGCTTTTCCTCCCAATGCCACTTCAATAAGGTCGGCAACATCAGCTACGTTCAATCCATATTGAGCAATCTTGTCTCTGTTGGCAATGATCTGCAATTGAGGTAACGGAGGCTCTTGATCTATAGCAAGGTCTGCCGAACCAGGAATTGTATTTAAAGTTGACAAGACATTTTCTGCAATTCTTCGGGTTTCCTTAAAATCTTCTCCATATACTTTTACCACCAGCTCACTGTGAGCTCCGGAGATTTTATCCATGACCCCGTCAATCATAGGCTGTGAAAACCCAACGGTGAATCCTGGCATGTCTTTATAATCTGCTGCGAGTTCTTTGATGAGGTCGGCTTTTGTTTTTCCTGAAGGCCATTCGCTGTAGGGCTTTATTCCGACAGAAACTTCAAAGTGGGAAGCGGTCCATGGATCGGTACCATCATCATTTCGTCCTGCCTGAACCATCATATAAGTGATTTCAGAATGTTTTAAAGTTCGGACACGTAAAGTATCACTCATTTCTTTTGATTTGGCTAAAGAAATTCCGGGTGGCAGTTGTACCTGCAGCCATATGGAACCTTCGTCCAGTTCGGGAAGAAAATCTTTTCCTACATGATAGGAGAGAACTCCGGCAGATACAAGAATAATTATAATAGGAATGATCACTCTTTTAGGAGTCTGCATTATTTTTTCAATGCTTTTTCCATAGGCTGTGCTTAGTTTCTCCAGCCATTTATTATGATAGATTTTCTGTGGTTTACGATAGATCACATAAGCCAATCCGGGGATTAACAATAATGCTACAGCGAGTGCACCCAGCAGTGCATATCCTACAGTGAAAGCCATGGGTGTAAATAATTTTTTTTCTACTCTTTCAAAGGCAAATAATGGAAGATAAGCAGTAATGATAATAATAGTGGAAAAGAAAATAGGTTTTGCCACTTCAATCACTCTTTGGGTAATGGTCTTTTCTTCCAGCGTTTCTTCTGAGTCTTCTTCTCTTTTCTTCAGAATGGTTTCCAGCATGACGATAGCTCCGTCTACAATGATTCCAAAATCAATAGCTCCCAGTGAAAGCAGGTTGGCCGGAATATTGGTGAATTGCATTAATATAAAAGCAACTAATAAAGAAAGCGGAATGGTAATCGCCACCAGCAATGCTCCGCGCCAGCTTCCAAGAAATACGATCAATACGATAATAACCAATACAATTCCTTCGGTCAGGGTATGGGAAACAGTAGTAAGCGTTGTTTTGACAAGATCTGTTCTGTCCAGAAAAGGATGAATCTTTACACCGGGAGGAAGCATTTCGTTATTCAGTTCTTCAATAGCTTCATGAACACCCTCCAACACTTGTGAAGGATTTTGTCCTCTTAATAAAAGCACAATTCCTTCCACACTTTCAGAATAATTACGTTTTCTGTCTGTATAGCCAAGAATCCCTTTCCTTTCCAGATTTCCGTATTTCAATGTTCCTACGTCATTCAGAAAAACCGGAACACCATTTTGAGTTTTGACTACAATTTTTCCAAGATCATCTAAATCTTTTACCAAACCAATTCCACGGATTACATAGGCAAGGTTTCCACGAGGAAGCATACTTCCTCCGGCACTCACGTTATTTTTAGAGATCGTTTCGGTAACTTCTGAGAGAGATAACCCATATTGTTCAAGTTTATGCGGATCCAGCTCGATCTGAAACTGAGTGGTAATTCCTCCAAAATTGGTAACGTCAGCGATTCCTGAAACCTGCTTAATACGAGGAATGATGACAAACTTTTGTAGATCTGTCAATTCCCGCAGACTGTGGTTGTTGCTTTCGATAATATAACGGTATACTTCGCCGATAGGAGAGGTGAGAGGGTCTAATCCTGGTTGCGCACCATAAGGAAGCTCCACATCCGTCAGTCTTTCCTGAATACGCTGGCGTGCCCAGTAATCATCTATACCGTCATCGAAAACCATGGTAATAATGGAAAGCCCGAAGGTACTTTTGCTTCGCATCACATGCATTCCCGGAAGACCGTTCAGGGATCTTTCCAAAGGAATAGTGATCTGCTGTTCTACTTCTTCGGCTGCCAGACCCGGAACCTGTGTTACCACCTGTGAGGTTACATCGGCAATATCAGGATAGGCTTCTATGGATAATCTGGTCCAGGAATAATATCCGAAGAATCCCAGTAAAAGGAAGAGAGCAAGCATAAGCCATCTCTTCTGTATCGAGATTGTTAGTAATTTCTTCATAGTTTTTCTTTTACATTATTTCGCATCCAGCATATAAATTCCCCCTTCAGTCATGATAGTTTCTCCCGGCTTTATTCCTGATGTGATTCTTACTGTTTTCTGATCGGTTTCTCCCGTTGTCACAGGACGTTTTGCATATTGGCTCTTACCGGTTTTTACCCATACATACTGGGAGTCATCCTGCTGCATCAAAGCGGTTATGGGAATCATCACTGTCTTTTTAGGAGTCGTTGAAAAACTGACTGTAGCATACATTCCCGGCTTTAGTTTTCTGTCCGGATTGTCACATTCAATAAGAACTTTGATACTTCGGGTATCTTCGTCTACAATTTCATTGATATGATATACTTTTCCGGTAATATTTCTGTCCGGATACGCACTTACTTTTACAGAAACCTGATCTCCGGTGTTGACAAAGCGGATGTCTTTTTCCTTTACATCCCCTGAAATCCAGACTTTTGATAATTCTGCGATAATCATTACCGGATCTGCATCTCCTTTCAGATATTGTCCGTTTACAATTTTGTTGGAAATAATTTCTCCATTGATAGGAGCTCGTACAATGAGAGGACTTCCTATCCCTCCTCCTTTGCTGTTATAGACCTTTAAAGCTGAAGATGCATTGGAGAGAGAGGTTTTTTTATTTTTAAAATCAGTTTCCGCTTCGTCCAGTTCCTTCTGAATACCGACTCCATGTTTTACGAGATCCTGCTGGCGCCTGTAGTTTTTTTCGGCTAGCTGTACATCATTCAAGGCATCTGTATAATCCTTTTGAACTGAAAAATAATCTGAAGAAAGGATTTCAAAAAGAGGACTTCCCGCAGAAATATTTTGGCCAAGCTGAATAAACGATTGGGTAATTCTTCCGGAAAAAGGGCTGGCAATTTCCGCATAATGATTAGGGATTGCCTGGATTGTTCCTGCAGAAACCACACCATCACTGTGTTCCTGTTCAGTAACAATCTGTGTTTTGATTTTTTTGAAAATGGGATTATTTTCAGGAACGGTCACCTGACCATTTTTTATAAGGAGATCCTGATCCTGCGGAACTTCACTTTTAGAATTTTTACAAGAGGTTATCAATGTCAAAAAGACCATTGTTAAGACTGTTTTTCTCATATAAGTTATTTATAACCATTATTTAAATTTCTCTTTATAGATCCGTAGCTATGATTTTTTCTAAAGCCATTGCCCGAATTTCCTAATGAACCATTGTTTCACAAACTGGGTTAATACACAGTATCCTGTAAGAATTCCTATTAAATAAAGGAAGTAGCTCAGAGGCAGAGGCTGCATTTTCAGATATACGGCCATTGGAGTGAAGGGAATCAGAATTCCGATCAGCATCATTAAACTTGTTAAAGCAACTACCGGTGTGGCGGCCCAGCTTTGGATAAATGGTATTTTTTTCGTCCTGATAATGTGAACAATCAAGGTTTGAGATAATAAACCTTCCACAAACCAGCCTGTCTGAAACAAACCTTGTTGTTCCGGTGTATTGGCTTTAAAAATGAAGAACATCACAGCAAAAGTCACATAATCAAAAATGGAACTCAAAGGACCTATATACAGCATAAATTTTTTGATGCTTGCTGCTTCCCATTTTTTCGGTTTTTCCAGAAAATCTTTATCCATTGTATCCCATGGAATGGAGGCTTGCGATACATCATACAGTAAATTCTGTGTCAGAATCTGCAGCGGAAGCATAGGCAGAAACGGAAGCAAAGCACTGGCTCCGATCATGCTGAACATATTTCCGAAGTTGCTGCTGGCAGTCATTTTTATATACTTCACGATATTTCCGAAAGTTCTTCTTCCATAGATCACTCCGCTTCGAAGGACCATCAGATCTTTTTCCAACAGGATAATATCTGCACTTTCTTTGGCAATGTCTGCTCCGGTATCCACAGAGATTCCTACATCTGCTTCCTTGATGGCTGCCGCATCATTGATTCCGTCTCCCATAAAGCCAACGGTGTGACCTTTAGATCTTAATATTTTTACAATACGTTGTTTTTGTAAAGGGCTTACCTTGGCAAAAACAGAATAGAGGTCCATCTCCTTACGAAGTTCATCATCACTCATGTGCTCCAGTTCATCACCGAGCATAATAGTATTGATAGGAATTCCTACGTCATGGCATATTTTTTTAGCCACAATATCATTATCTCCGGTTACTACCTTTACTTCTACACCCAGCTTGTGCAGAGCTTTGATGCTTGGTTCTGCAGAAGGCTTTGCCGGATCAAGGAATCCCATAAATCCTGTAAGCGTAAGGCTGTTTTCATCGGCAACAGAATAATTCAATGGGTGATCACCGTCAAACTCCCGGATGGCAATTAATAATACACGTTGTCCTTCCGCATTCAGTTTTTCGGACATTCTGATAATCTGCTGCTTCATAGTATCATCCAGCGGAACACTATTATCATTCTCGATATGCAGACTATGATCTTCTCCCGGATCTAAAGCATATTGACATAAAGGAAGCATTTCTTCCACTGCGCCTTTACAGATCATCAGGTGTTTTCCTGTGGAGGTATTCAATACCACAGACATTCTTCTTCTTTCAAAATCAAAAGGAATTTCGTCTACCTTTTGATACAATTCATCAGCTCTCATCAGGTTGTGAACCTCAGCATGATCCAGCACTGCCTGATCCAGCAGATTTTTGAGACCTGTTTGATGAAAACTGTTGAGGTAGCCCCATTTCAAAACCTCATCATCTTCAATACCACGAACGTTGAGGTGGGTTTCCAAAACAATTTTGTCCAGTGTAAGCGTTCCCGTTTTATCAGTACATAGAATATCCATAGCTCCGATATTCTGAATAGCATTCAGTCTTTTAACAATCACTTTCTTTTTGCTCATATTGACTGCTCCCTTGGCGAGATTGGCAGTAACAATCATAGGAAGCATTTCAGGAGTTAATCCTACGGCAACGGCAATGGCAAATAATAAAGCCTGCATCCAGTCTCCTTTTACCAACCCATTGATCAGGAAAATAACAGGAGTCATGATCAGCATAAACCTGATCAGCAGATAACTCACTTTATTGACTCCGATATCAAAAGCAGTTTCTGGTCTTTTAGAAACCAGGCTTCTGCTGATACTTCCGAAATAGGTGAAAATACCTGTGTTTGCCACAACAACTGTTGCAGATCCGCTTACCACATTGGTACCCATAAAGCATATATTCTGAAGGCCGAGAGGATTGCGGTCTTTGGCTTCTTTGATGGGGAGTGCATTTTTTTCTACAGGAAGTGCTTCTCCCGTCAGTATAGATTCACTGATGAAAAGGTCTTTGCTCTTAAGAATTCTGCAATCTGCCGGAACCATATCCCCTGCGGACAGAATAATGATATCACCGGGAACAATTTCAGTGATTTCTATTTCTTTGCTTTCATTGAATTTTCTTTTGGTGAGACAGCTTGTCTTTACCATCTTTTTTAATGCTTCTGCCGCTTTGTTGCTTCGGAATTCCTGAATGAATCTTAAAACCGTACTAAAGAGCAGCATCACCGAAATAATAATACTGGTGCTGAAATCTTTTTCACCCGCAGGTACAAGAATAGCATCAATGAATAATGAAATGATGGCAATACAGGCCAGGATATAATTAAATGGATTAAAAAAAGAATGGGCAAACTGTTTCACCCATGAGGGGGCTTTTTGGGTAGCAATTTCATTTTTACCATAAATTTTCAGACGGTCTTTTACCGTGTTTTCACTGAGGCCTTCTTCTGAGGTTTCCAGTAGGGCATAAATCATTTTTTCGTTCTCGGCAGCAGCTTCTTTCAACTTTACAAGAGCTGCGGAATTGAGATTTTTGTTTGAAGATTTTTTTAACATTGCTTCAAGGGTTGTTTTTAATGTTACAAATCGTTTTCAGTGCCTATAATTTCCCAGCTTACTTTGATGACTTTATCTTCAATCGTGAGTCTGCTGGCTGTTTTTTCCATGAAACTGTCCTGTGGAGTAGAAGCATGGACTTCTGCTGTTATGATGGCGTTTTCAGGCAGACCGTTGTCATCGCTGGTAAGGGATTTCAGTAATACTTTATCATTTCCACTCAGCGATTGCATGAGTTGTACACGGACATGATTTTCCACTTCACTTTTGCATTTGATGCTGAGAAGGTATTCGGTATAATGGTTTCTGCTGTTGATGTTATTGCCCAGTTTTACGCCTAAAGGACGAAGGATAATGTGGGTAAGAATAATAAATCCACTGGTAATGGCTGCTTCCACAGGAAATCCCATGGCGCTGAGAGCTCCTACCGATGCAGAACACCAGATGGTAGCTGCTGTATTGAGCCCTCTCACGGTAAGGCCGTCTTTCATGATAACGCCTCCACCCAAAAAGCCAATACCGCTTACAATATAAGAGGCTATCCTGCCTGTAGCATCACCTCCAATTCTGATAGAAAGAAGAACAAAAGCAGCTGAGCCGAGACATACAAGGGTATTGGTACGGAGACCTGCGCTTTTCTGACGCCATTGTCTTTCGAAACCAATGCTTGCACCCAAGGCAAATGCGGTAAGGAGACGAAGGGTAAATTCGAATGTATTCATAACTTTTCCTGTTTTTATAAAGCTTTTCAGCTGTACGGGAAAAGTGAGTACAACTAAAGCTTTTAAGTTTGATTATTACTGTAAGGATCTGGGTCCATATGCTTTATTTTTTACAGTGCAAAAGTATAGAGGACTCTTTTTTTTTCCGGTTAGAAAAGCTTTAGAATACCATTAGAATATTATTAGAGAAATTCATGTGTGTTTTTTGGTGATTCTGAAAAGGAATAGTTATTTATTATATCCTGTTAATATGTGTTAACTGTATCCATGGTAAGAGATAAAATTTCAATACATTTGGAGGTTGTTTTTTTGTATGATAAATTTTCACAATTTGTTATATAAAATAAGAGCTTGTGTAATCCCGGAAATTTCCTTCCAAAATCTTTGAACACTATATTTTAAAAATGAAAAAATCAAACTTAGCAATACCGGCTACTCTTTTAGCGATTATCTGTGTGCAGGGAGGTGCCTCCATTGCAAAACAGCTTTTTCCGGCTATTGGAGCTATTGGTACGGTTACTTTAAGAATTGTACTTTCTGCTGTTTTGCTTACTTTGATCAACCGTCCGAAGTTTTTACAATTTAACAGCCAGAAATGGAAATACTGTGCGGTCTACGGAACAGGACTGGCCGCAATGAACCTTATTTTTTATATGGCTATTCAAAGAATTCCGCTGGGATTGGCGGTTACAGTAGAATTTGCAGGTCCTTTATTCCTTGCGCTGGCTTTATCCCGTAAACTGTTGGATGTCATATGGGCATTACTGGCATGTATAGGCATTCTGCTGATCGTTCCATGGCAGAATGATCATGTAGATTTAATAGGACTCGGGCTGGCTTTTCTGGCAGGAATGTTCTGGGCAGTTTATATTGTAATGGGAGGGAAGGTTTCCAAAATAATGGATGGAAAAGATGCGGTAACGACCGGGATGATATTTGCGAGTATGGTAATTATTCCCTTTACGATTTGGGATGGAGCGGTTTTTAATCTTACTCCTGCTATTTTTGTAAAAGGTCTCGGTGTGGCTATTCTTTCGAGTGCTTTACCTTTTTCATTAGAAATTATGGCATTGAAAAGACTTCCTGCAAAGACTTTCAGTATTCTGATGAGTCTTGAACCTGCATTTGCAGCACTTTCAGGATTGGTTTTTCTTGCCGAAGAATTATCTTTTTTACAGTGGATTTCTATTGGATGTGTGATTGCTGCCAGTATAGGAACTACAGTTTTCAATAAGAAATCTCTTTCTCATGATTAAATAAGAAATTTTAAAAAACCATTAAGTAAATGAAGGTTTTAAGGAAAGTTAAGATTCAAATAAATTTGAATGAAGCTTTTGATCAATTACTGGGTAATAAACTCTACCGTAAAAGTAGTTTTATTCTTTTCTGATACAACTTTAACTTTTGCATTGTGGAGCAGAATAATTTTCTGAGTGAGAAATAATCCTATTCCATGACCCTTTTCCTGTCTGGACGTTTCGCTTCTGTAAAAAGGTTCGAAAATATGAAGCACATCTTCTTTATTAATGCTATTTCCCGTATTGGTAAAGCTGATTGTTAGAATTTTTGAATCAGTATTTACATCAATCAGACACGTGTGTTCCGGTGAATACTTACAGGCATTGTCTATAAGATTGTTAAAAGCAACCTGTAGAAGATATTCATTTCCCTGAATGGTAAGCTGATGCTCTTCTACCGAGTCTTCTATGTTCAGTGAAACTTTGTATCGTGAATTTTCTTTTGTGATTTTGGTATAAGATTCCAGAAGAACTTCGTCAAGACGTACTTCGGAAAAACTGATTTCATTGGGATCATAGCTCGCTTTGGCAAGATCCATTAAACTATTGGACAGTTTTACCATATTTCGGGCGTCATTCAGGGCATATTGAATGGTTTCTTTGTATTCCTCTTTGGTTTTATCCTTCTCGGAAGCCAGTTCCAGTTCGGCAATAATCGCAGATAAAGGCGTTCTCAGTTCATGTGAAATGTTTGATACGAAATGCTTTTGTGAATCAAAAGAATTTTCAAGCCGCTCCAGCATTCCGTTGAAATTTTGGGCAAGCTCATTAAGTTCGTCTTTTTCTTTCGTTGTTTTAAGTCTTAACTGTAATTTTCCGGCAGTAATCTTTTTGATCTGAACAACCATTTCACTGAGCGGGCTCAATGCCTTTTTAGAAAGAAATATTCCTGCCAGATAAATCAGTACTAAAATAATGAAGAATGAGATAATACTGATGGTAAGGAGATGCGTAAGATAATCGTATCCGTATTGATCATAAGCGGCTGCGGTGACCGCGTAAGTTTTTCCTTCATAATGATATACCATTCCGATGACCTGCAAATCATTTAAAAAGAAATTAATTTTCTTTTTCTGGAATATCTGCGAAAGCATTTCCGGAGTTTCCTTTACATAGTCTACCTTGGCATCATCGTGGTAAATTAATTGTTTATTGGCATTATAAATGGCAACCTGAACTTCATTAAGCGTTCTGGTATTATTTTTATAAAGCTTATGCATTTCCTGCTCGGGAAGTGAGCTTCGGAAAAATAAATCGGCTTTGGCAATCGCTTCGTTCTGAAGTTCGCTGTAAAATGATTTTTCTCTGGCTTCCTTGGATGAATAATAGATCGAAATACTGTAAATACTTAAAAGCATTGCAGTGATTAAGGTAAAAAGCAGGGTAAGTCTGGTTCTTATTTTCATCCCGATATTTTTAGTTCATCTTAATGATTTACTGTACGGTACCTGATTCGTAGTCTTTTTTCAGAATAAATCCCATACCGGCTTTGGTGTGGATAAGTTTGGTTTCAAAATCTTTATCTATTTTCTTTCTGAGATAATTGATATACACATCAATAAAGTTGGTCCCCGTGTCGAAATGGGTTTCCCATACTTTTTCCGCAATTTCACTTCTGGAAAGAACCTTTTCAGCATTTTCCAGCATGAATTTTAAAAGATTAAACTCTTTCGGAGTTAGTTTTATCAGGGTATGATCGCGGCTCACGGTTTTTTGTTCCAGATTCATTTCAATGCCTTCATATCTAAGAACGAAAACTTTTTGATGTAACGGTTGTGAAAAACGTTTCAGAAGTACCTTAATCCTTGCTACCAGTTCACGCATTTCAAAAGGTTTGGTGAGGTAATCATCTGCTCCGGCATCAAATCCTTCCAATTTGTCATCAGTAGTTCCCAGTGCAGTAAGCATAATAACCGGAAGATGGGGTTTTAAAGCTTTGATCTCATTGCAAAATTCAAGACCATCTTTTTTCGGTAATATAATATCGGTTACCACCAGATCAAAATGATTTTGCAGTGCCAGCTTCAGCCCCATGACTCCGTCATAAGCCACAGTGACCGCAAATTCAGCTTCCTGAAATCCCTTTGCAATCAATTTTGAAAGCCTGTCGTCGTCTTCAACTAATAAAATATGGGGCATAAGATTTTTGGAATGTTTGGGTTGGTATGAGCAATAGATCAATATTCTCACAAATGTAATGAATTCTATTTTGTAATTTTGGCCCCGAAAAGTATTATAGGATGTCCGAAATTAAAACGTTTTTTAGCAAAATAATCAAAAAAAATATGGTTACCGGGCTTTTGTCCTGTTTAATGGTTTTGTTGATTCAATGTAATCACTCCTTTCAAGGTAAGATACAACTCCAAAATGGTGACCTCCTTTTTGTGACAGCCAAGGAGTCGGGCCTTTCCGGAGCAATTAATAATGTCACTCAAAAACAAAAAGCGGTGTCATTTGATCACATAGGAATTTTGGAAAAAGAAGGCAGCAAAATGTTTGTTCTGCACGCTGCTCCAAAAGGTGGTTCTCAGAAACAGGATTTGAAAGATTTTATTAAAGATCAGAAAGAAGATGGGCAGGAGGTAATTGTCTACCGTTTAAAACCGGAATATCAGAAAGCAATTCCTGAAGCTGTTAAAAAAGCGAATTTCATGCTGGGAAAACCTTACAATTTCAATTATATTCTGGATGAAAACTCATATTACTGTTCTGATTTTGTAGAAAGAGCTTTTCGGACTGAAAATATTTTTAAGCTGGAACCGATGACGTTTATTGATCCAAAGACAGGAAAAACGAATACATTCTGGGAAGAATTTTATACTAAGAAAAACCTCAAAGTCCCTGAAGGACAACCGGGTTGTAACCCTAACGGACTTGCCGGGTCTGATAAATTAGAAAGGATAGGAAACTATTAAAATATGGAGAGAAGCTGAACGGGCTTCTTTTTTTTATGTTAAATTTTAAAAAATATTAGTCTACTAATTTGGTGGACTAATATTTTTTTATATTTTTGTCACAGATTTAAAAACAAAAGTGTCATATGATCTGACAGAGTTTAACCCAAAAATGTTTAGCAATGATTACACCTAATCCCGCCCTGCAGGTTTTACAGAATAAAATAAACCTGCCTAAAAAAGAATTGTTACTGGAAATAGAGTTGAATGGCAAAATGAAATTTGAACATTTGATGAATACCATCTATAATCAATTCGGCATCTGTCATAGAGTGTTATCTGCTAACGTAGAGTATGTGAACGGATATAGTTTCGGTTCAGTACAGTTATATATTAATGTCAATTCAGATGATTTTCAGCAGCTTGAAGTCTATCTGAATAAAAATAAACTTATCAATACAACGGTAGAATATACCTGCAGAACCTATTTTTAAGTGAGATTCATATAGTTTTAATTACTCAAAGTGTCCGGTTTTTTACCGGGCACTTTTTATTTTTTACAAAAGCAGATGATAAACAGATTAAAAAGATCAATCGTTAACAGGGACAAAATTCCCCTCCTTTGGAGGGGTGGCGAAAATTCAAAGAATTTTTGACGGGGTGGTAAAACAAAAAAAGCACTCAGATATCCTGAACGCTTTTAAATAAAATTCTTGACTTATCTCCCTTTATTTAATACTCGAGATTAATAATTAACAAAGGTTTCTTCTTGATAACCCTTCGACAGGCTCAGGGTGACAGCCCGAATACCAACTGAAATTTTTAAGTGTTGCCAGGCTGAGCCTGTCGAACTATTATTACTAAAGGGATTAGGTCAATAAATAATTTTAAATTCTTTCGATGTCAGCACCAATAGCTCTCAGTCTTCCATCAATATTTTCATATCCTCTGTCGATCTGCTCGATATTGTGGATAATAGATTTTCCTTCTGCAGAAAGTGCTGCAATAAGAAGTGCGTTTCCAGCTCTGATATCCGGGGAAACCATCGTTGTTCCTCTTAACGGCGCTTCCTGATTCAATCCGATTACCGTAGCTCTGTGCGGATCACATAAAATGATCTGGGCTCCCATATCAATTAATTTATCCACAAAGAATAATCTGGATTCAAACATTTTCTGATGAACCAGGATACTTCCTTTGGCCTGAGTAGCCACTACTAAAATAATAGATAATAAATCCGGTGTAAATCCTGGCCATGGCGCATCCGAAATGGTAAGGATAGAACCGTCAATAAATTTCTGAATTTTATAATGTTCCTGAGCAGGAATATAGATGTCATCACCACTTTGCTCAAGCTCGATTCCTAATTTTCTGAAAGTATTCGGGATGACACCAAGCTGATTCCAGTTGACATTTTTGATGGTAATCTCAGATTTTGTCATCGCTGCAAGACCAATCCATGAACCGATTTCTACCATGTCCGGAAGCATGGTGTGCTCAGTACCTCTAAGGTATTCAACCCCTTCAATCGTAAGAAGGTTAGATCCGATCCCTGAGATATTGGCTCCCATTCTGTTCAGCATTTTACACAATTGCTGAAGATAAGGTTCACATGCAGCGTTGTAAATTCTTGTTTTTCCTTTTGCCAGAGCTGCAGCCATTACAATATTGGCAGTTCCTGTAACAGAAGCTTCTTCCAACAGGATGAATTTACCTCTTAATTCTTTAGCTTTTAAAGAGTAGAAATACTCCTCTTCATCATAATTGAATTCAGCACCTAATTCTACAAGTCCCTGGAAGTGGGTATCCAATCTTCTTCTTCCGATTTTATCACCTCCCGGAGTTGGCATGTAAGCCTCTCCATAACGGGCAAGCATTGGTCCCATCAACATAATGGATCCACGTAATTTTGCTCCGTCCTTTTTGAACTCGTTAGATTTTATATAATCAAAATTTACCTGATCAGCTTTGAAAGTATAATCTCCCTGTCCGTTTTTAGTAATTTTTACCCCAAAATCTCCAAGAATTTCAATCAGTCTGTTAACATCATGGATATCCGGAATATTTTTGATTCTTACTTCTTCGTCAGTCAGAAGAACAGCACATAAAATTTGTAGAGCCTCATTCTTGGCTCCTTGTGGAGTTATTTCACCCTGCAGTCTTTTTCCTCCTCTTATTTGAAATGTTCCACTCATTATTTTCTGTTTTTATGATTGTTATTGTGCCTTCTCTTGTTAGGCTGGTTATTGTTACTATTTTTATTATTGTTGTTATTCCTGTTGTTATTGTTATTATTTCGGTTGTTGTTATTGCTGGTATAATAGATTTTACTTTTCTCAAGAGAATCTATTCCGGTAAGATCCAACCTGTTTTCAGACAGTTCTTTCAGGTGGCGGAAAATAACATCATCCGTCACATGTTCTTTATTATAGACATTATAAGACTTCTTCATATTGTTAGCAATTACCTCAATAAGGGCTTCTTTTTCATCACCCGTTTCCAGTTCGATTGCTTTTTCTATCAATTGAAGAATACTTTTTCCGTAAAACTTAAAGTCACCTTGAAGTTTTGGATATTCCATTCTTTTTGGTTTTTCTGCCAGCTCTTCCATTGTGGGGAAGGGATAAGGAGAATCTACATCCAGATCATAATTGGCAAGAATAAAAAGATGGTCCCAAAGTTTATGTTTATAATTTTCCTCGTCGCGAAGTTGTGGGTTTCTCTGACCCATAAAATCGATGATTGCCATAGCCATTTCATTCCTTTCGTCTTTGGAAGGAAGTTCTTTGCAGCGCTCAACCAACTGTTGTATAATTCTGCCATATTCCGGCATATGAAGCTGAGTTTTTTGGGTATTGTATTCCATAGTATGCAAATATATGCATTAAAAGAAAAATTGTCTCGGGAATCTGAAAAATTTATGATTTTTTAATGAAAAATTTGAATACCTATCTTTCTGATTTATTGCAGAAAATGAAAATATTTCCCGTTTATTTGAATTTGTTTTCTATAAAATCGTATCTTGTTTAATAGATTGATAATTAATTATAACGATGAAAAAAACAAACTTTTTCCTTTCACTGCTGGCTTTAGCATTAGTAAGCTCATGTAGAACCAGTGATGAATTGACAACTGAGCCCTCCAGGCAAGAAGAGGTGCACAACAAAACAGTGAATGTTACCAATCATGATGGCCGCCCGTTCAGTACAGGAAGTGGTTCAGGTTCTGCACAGAGTAAATTTACAGCCGGACCAGGTGGCGGAGTTCTGACGCAGGGCTTTTACTGGGATGTTCCGGAAGGTGGCAACTGGTGGAATACTGTTAAAGATAAACTGACAGCGTGGTCCGATGCAGGAATTGGTGCTGTATGGTTACCTCCGGCATCAAAAGCACAGAACGGAGCCTATTCTATGGGATATGACCCCACAGACTATTATGATTTTGGAGATTTTAATCAAAATGGAAGTACAGAAACCCGTTTCGGATCCAGAGCCGAACTGGAAGCATTGATTACAAAAGCACATACTGAAAATATGCAGGTGTATGCGGACATTGTAATCAATCACAACAGTGGAGGACAATCCGAAACCAATCCTTTTACAGGAACCAATACCTGGACTAATTTTTCAGGGGTTGCATCAGGGAAATTCCAGAGGAATTATAATGACTTTTATAAAAATGCTTACGGAAACAATGATGAAGGAGCTTTTGGAGGTTTCCCGGATTTATGTCATGCGAATCCTCATGTACAGGACTGGCTTTGGGGAAGGGATGATTCCGTGGCAAAATATTATAAAAATGTAATGAAATTTGACGGCTGGAGATTCGATTACGTTAAAGGTTTCGGACCTTGGGTGGTCAATACCTGGAATTCAAAAGTAGGAGGATTTTCTGTCGGGGAATTATGGGATTCAAATGTCAACACATTGGAATGGTGGGCCAATAATGCCAACAGTTCCGTATTTGACTTTGCTGCCTATTATAAAATGGATGAAGCTTTTGATAACGGAAACTTAAATGTCCTGAATGATGATATGATGTGGAAAAGAAACCCATACAAAGCAGTTACTTTTGTTGCCAATCATGATACAGATATCATCTACAATAAAATGCCGGCATATGCCTATATCTTAACTCATGAAGGATATCCGACTATTTTTTACAGAGATTATGAAGAATGGTTAAATAAAGAAAGACTGAACAACCTGATCTGGATTCATAATAATAAAGCTACCGGAACAACTTCTATTCTGTATACCGATAATGATGAATATATTGCAAGACGTAACGGTTATAACGGCAATCCGGGACTTGTAGTTTACATCAACACGTCTTCAAACTGGCAGGAAAGATGGATAGAAACCAACTGGAGCAGCCAGCAGATCAAAGATTTCACAGGGAATTCAAGCTGGTATCCAACCACTCAGGGTGATAAATGGGTGAAAATACAGTGTCCTCCGAATTCTTATTCTGTGTGGTCGCTGAATTTATGAGTAATGAGTAATGAGTAATAATGAATGATAAAGTTGATAAGGGATTTTTATTCAGGTTATTTTTTATTAAACATTAAACATTAAACAAAAACAACTATACGTCTTATTTGTCATTCCGTAGGAATCTTTCTACAATGCATTATTCATAATACATATTGTAGGAGAATCTTACGGAATGATATCTTTTTATAGGTTGAATGAAATGGTGCAAGACTATTTACACCTGAATAAACTTTTCTTCTGATGCTGATCCGGTAAATAACATTTCTGATTGGCCAGTTTCATCCTGTTTCTGGAAATGACATCATACACTTTGTCACTTAAAGAGGCAGGCAGAATTTTTCCCACAAAGGAAAGTTTATAGATTCCTCCCAGTAAATTAGCGATTTCCAGTACTGCTCTTGATTTGATCTGATAATACCGTCCGGGTTTCCATAAATACATGGTATTGAATACATTCGTTTCCAGCCCTCTTTCAGATAGAAACTGCTGTCCGAAATCAGACTGAAGAGAAGCAAACATGAATTGGTCTTTCTTATCCCGCTCCAAAATCCACTGCACCCAGAAATTGCAGACTCCGCAATCTCCATCAAAAAATACAATATGTTTATTTTCCCAACTTTCCATGACGTTATTTATTAAACATGATTCCTCTTTCAGTGTCTTCTTTTACTTTTTTGAAATATTGAATAAGATCGGCACGCTGCTCATCCGACAGTTTAGCATTCTGATGACCTAAATAATAAGATTCAAGCGGCATCTCTTTTTTCTCAACCATTTCTATACATTCTTCCAGCTTATGAAGCTGTCTTTTAGGTTCATATACTGCAAAGGTAGAAAAATTAAGATGCTTCCTGCCCTCATCAATATGATTTTTTACCCACCACGAAGTAGGGGAGATATTGGCATACCACGGGTATTTTGTTTCATTGGAATGACAGTCATAACATGAAGTTCTGAGGGTACGGGCAATTTTCTCCGGAGTATTTTTAATCTTCAGAAAATCCATGCCGGGAGTAGGCGGCGGATTCGTTTTATCAATAGGAAAAAACTGAATAATGATAAATACAACGAGAATGACAACAATAATTTTTTTCATAGCAGATGTTCATGTTTGATCAATATAAAGATAGTTAATTTATTTTTATGAGATAAAATTGGAAACTAGAAACTGGGAAGGGAAGTGCTTTCAGAAATTGTTGAAATAGCATGTTTTTTCAGAAATTATAAAGTTACTTTTTTATGATGCTGTTAAACTTCCTTCTTCCAGCCTCCAACTTCCTTTCCTCTTTAAAATTCTTACGTTGAGTAATTCTAAATTGGACTGTATCCGGCTGTTTTTATTCAAGTTAATCTGAAAAATGACTAACTTAATACCACAATTATGTCCAGATGTTGTGCCGTTGAAAATATTTATTTATAGTTTTTGACTATCATCGAAATAAAAATTAATAGATTGTATTTATCGGTTAAACGTTGTAGGTTTGTCACGTTCTTACAACAGAAAATTGAAACTGTATTAATCAACATAAAAAATAAAATAAACGACAATGGAAAAAGATTTGAATGACATCAGTAAATGCCCGTTTCACAACGGAACAATGAAGAAGAGTGTAGCAGGAGGAGGAACCCAGAATTCTGATTGGTGGCCGGATCAGCTTAGAGTAGATCTTCTGCGTCAGCATTCTTCCCTTTCAGATCCTATGGATAAGGATTTCGATTATGCCAAAGCATTTGAGAGCCTTGATCTGGAAGCTGTAAAAAGAGACCTTCATGCATTGATGACAGATTCCCAGGATTGGTGGCCGGCAGACTTTGGTCATTACGGACCTCTGTTTATCCGTATGGCATGGCACAGTGCCGGAACATATCGTGTAGGAGACGGAAGGGGTGGAGCAGGAGCCGGGCAACAGCGTTTTGCACCATTAAACAGCTGGCCTGATAACGTAAGTCTTGATAAGGCAAGAAGATTATTATGGCCTATTAAACAGAAATATGGAAGAAACATTTCATGGGCAGACCTTTTGATCCTAACGGGGAATATTGCTCTGGAATCGATGGGCTTTAAAACATTTGGATTTGCGGGAGGACGTGCAGATGTGTGGGAACCGGATTCTGATGTATATTGGGGATCAGAAAAAACATGGCTGGGAGGTGACTTACGTTATGCTCACGGTTCGGAAGGAGTTGTAGAAGGTCACTCAGCAGTTCTTCCTACCGATGATGATGCAGACGGGGATATTCATTCAAGAAACCTTGAAAATCCATTGGCAGCTGTACAGATGGGACTTATTTATGTAAACCCGGAAGGTCCGGATGGGAATCCAGATCCTATCGCTGCCGCTAAAGATATCCGTGATACTTTCGGCCGTATGGCGATGAATGATGAAGAAACCGTTGCTTTGATCGCCGGAGGACATACTTTCGGTAAAACCCATGGAGCAGGTCCTGCAGATCACGTAGGTAAAGAACCAGAAGGTGCCGGAATTGAACAGCAGGGATTAGGCTGGGCAAGTACTTATAAATCAGGAAGCGGAAAAGATGCTATTTCCAGCGGTCTGGAAGTAACCTGGACAGAAACACCGACTCAATGGAGTAATTATTTCTTTAAAAACCTTTTTGAAAATGAATGGGAATTAACAAAAAGTCCTGCCGGAGCTCACCAATGGGTAGCTAAAGATGGAGCCGATATTATTCCTGATGCATTTGATGCTGACAAAAAGCATAAACCAACAATGCTTACCACAGACCTTTCATTGAGACTGGATCCTGTCTACGAAAAGATTTCAAGACATTTCTATGAAAACCCTGATGCATTTGCTGATGCTTTTTCAAGAGCATGGTTTAAGCTTACACACAGAGATATGGGACCACGTGCCCGTTATCTGGGACCAGATGTTCCGCAGGAGGAATTAATCTGGCAGGATCCTATTCCTGAGGTAAACCACGAATTGGTTGATGAAAACGATGTGGAAGCATTAAAATCAAAAGTTTTAAACTCAGGACTAAGCAATACAGAACTAATATCTACAGCGTGGGCTTCTGCTTCTACTTTCAGAGGAAGTGATAAGCGTGGGGGTGCCAACGGAGCAAGAATCAGACTGGAGCCTCAAAGAAACTGGGAAGTCAATAATCCTTCTCAATTGAATAAAGTATTAAATGTGCTGGAAGGAATCCAGAAAGAATTCAACGATTCTCAAAACGGAGGTAAAAAAATATCATTAGCGGATCTGATTGTTTTAGCAGGGAATGCAGCCGTAGAAGTGGCTGCCAGAAATGCAGGTCAGGACGTAAAAGTTCCTTTTGCTCCGGGAAGAATGGATGCTTCTCAGGAACAGACGGATGTAGAATCTATGGGCTATCTTGAGCCTGCAGCTGACGGATTCCGAAATTATCTTAAAAGAAAATATACGGTCTCTACAGAATCTTTACTGATTGATAAAGCACAGCTATTAACCCTTACTGCTCCGGAACTGACCGTATTGATAGGAGGAATGCGTGCTTTGGATACGAACTTTGACGGTTCAAAACATGGAGTATTCACCAGCCGACCGGGCGTTCTTACCAATGATTTCTTTGTGAATCTCCTGGATATGGGAACGCAATGGAAAGCAATGTCAGATGACAGAGAGCTATATATAGGAACAGACCGAAAAACAGGCCAGCCAAAATGGACCGCTACGCGTGCAGATCTTGTTTTCGGATCTAATTCTGAATTAAGAGCCATAGCAGAAGTATACGGAAGTGCTGATGCACAAGGTAAATTTGTAAATGACTTTGTGGCAGCATGGACAAAGGTGATGAATCTGGATAGGTTTGATATATAAAAAGTAATTTTTTAGATAATAGAATCGGCTGCTCGGAAGGGCAGCCGATTTTGGTTTATCAATAGTAAAAATATTAAACTATTCATAATCAGTTTTAATATAAACGTTAATCACAATGTTTAGGTGGAAAAATATTATAGAGTATTTATTCAATGGAGAATAAATTAAATTTACAAGTGGTTAAAAACTAGATATTTAAGCGATATAAAAAAATCATAACAAAAAAATTGTAGTTGATCAATAACTATTTTACTTTCGTAATGGTAATCAGATATAAAAGACTTATCAGGAAATATCATTGGAGAGTATTGTTTACAAATTCAATATATTACTTTAAAGTTTTTATAAATATAATACGACAAGTTTTGTCGCTTTGCAGGTATCTTTGCTTTATTAAAGAAAGTTAATCAATTTTCTTTGGGATAAACTTTAAAAATTTTAATTTGTAAGCATTAAAAAACATGACCATGAAACAATAATTACATTCGATAATTTGTGTATTTCTATATACACAATAAATCAATCAACATTTACTTAACATTAATAACACAAGTATGAAAAAACTCTACATGAGTGCATTATTCCTGTGCACTACAATGGGCTTATTTGCCCAAGAGATTTTATGGGAGAAAATTATTCCCTCTTCTTCACAGGATTTCTTAAGCCAGGTAAGTACCACTATCGATGGTCAGTACCTTATCTCGGGTAGCTCTATCCAAGCAAAGAGTGAGCCTACTTCAAATTCTAAAAACCAAAATTCCGGCTATGATTTCCATATCATTAAACTCAGTCAGGATGGAAAAGAAATCTTTAACAAATTCTTTTCCGGAAACGGTCATGATCATTTAATTTCTACAGTGGTTACTAAAGAAGGCGGAAGCCTTCTTGCAGGTACTTCTTACTCTAACAAAGGACTAGATAAAAAGGAAGAATCTAAAGGCGGTGCTGATTTTTGGCTGGTAAGATTGAGCGAAAATGGAGACTTCATCTGGCAGCGTACCCTAGGGACAACAGCAGATGAAGAGGCCCGCTCTGTTATCCAGACTACCGATGAAGGCTTTATTGCGGGCGGGAATATTCAAAATAGTCCTAAGAGCTATGGAGGAAAAGACCTTATTATTTACCAGCTCGATAAAGAAGGTAAAGAGATGTCCCACCTCATTTTAGGCGGCCGTGGGAATGATGAGATGGAGAAAATGATTCCTACAAAAGACGGTGGAGTTTTGATTGGTGCTTATTCCAGAAGCCCTGTAAGTGGAACGAAAAAAACAGGAAATGAGGGAGAGGCTGACTATTGGCTTATAAAACTTGATGAAAATTTGAAGGTTGAGTGGGAAAAAAATTATGGTACCAAAGGAGAAGACCATTTGAGGACTCTAGCCTTAACCTCTACTGGTTATCTGATAGGTGGTGAATCAGCGGCAAAAGAAGGAACTGATATTGATCTTATATCCTTAAATGAAAGAGGGGAAGAACTCTGGCGTAAAACCTATAGTATAGGTGGTAGGGATATCCTTAAAGGGATGAATGTGATTCATTCAGCTGATGATAAAACTACGAGTGGTATCCTTCTGGGGGGCTACACACAATCTGACGGAAGGTCTGAAGAAAACGATGAAAAATTCTGGATGCTTTATACTGAACAGCAAGGGAATGAATCCTGGCGTAAATATGTCAAAGGAGAAACCCGCCAGAGGGAAGAAAGGTTATCTGATCTTACTTTAAACCGTGACGGGACTTTTATTTTAGCAGGAACGGGAGCTGAGAGCTTAGGAAATGAGAACTGGAAAATCATAAAGCTTGGCGATAAGCAGGTAAGCGAGATTATTCCTCAGTTTGATATTAAAATTTTTCCTAATCCCGTCTCAGACTATACCTATATAGAAATTGGTCATGATTTTAAGGCTGCTGATATTCTATTATATGATATGTCAGGCAGGGAGCTTCAGAGCCTTACAACAAAAAGCAGGGTTACAAAAATGAATACTCAAAATTTGGTTCAAGGAGCCTACCTGGTGACAGTCAAAACAGATACGGGTAAAACAGTCTCTGCAAAACTTATTAAAAAATAGCACTAATGAGAAAAATTTTTATTTCATGTCTCTTTTTGGGAGGCATACCGGGGAAATTCTATGCCCAAATTACTCCTCCGGCAATGACACCAAGTGGATTTTCCAACTCCTTGATGATCTCTGATACCAAAGAGCCCTCAGTGGCCAGATTTCAGGAATATAGTTTTGTTCCGGTAGATCTATATTCCGGAAAGGCAAAGGTAGAAATCCCTTTTTACCAGCTTGATATAGACGGATTAAAAGTCCCGGTTTCACTGGAGTATAATACCCAAGGTATTCAGATAAACTCTGTAGCTTCTAGGGAAGGAACAGGCTGGATTCTCAATGCGGGTGGTAATATAGGAAGAAGTGTTAAAGAAGTCAATGATTTTCATTTTGTTGCCCGTTATTTTAGCGGAAGCGGAGGAACAGGAGGTATGCCTCTCGATTGTGCTGGGACTTTAGGCCATCCATTACGGGTAGGTTGGAAATACCGTAATTCAAATGTCTGTATATCTACTCTTCCAATGCCGGTGCCAGGCCCTAATAATATTGATATTTCTCCGGATATTTTTTCAGTAGCTGCTCCAGGATTACAAAGTCAATTTTATTATCCTGATTCTGAAATGGCTGCTGCTCCTAATGATGACCAGCCTGAAACAACAACTCCTAAAGAGCTGGAACCAACAGGATCGGTTTTTAGCAGCAGGATCAAAGATATCAATGTTACTTATCCCAGTGATCCTAACTTTCCTTCGTTCTTTCAGAATATTCCTTTGGATAGGCGCAGGGTCCGCGACTACTTTAATTTCGGGATTACTCATAACGGTTTTAAATACAGCTTTAATGATTATGACCTTTCATACCTGAATTCGCCCAACAGTTACTTTGATACACCGGTAGGTGGAATCAATCACCAGGAGCTTAACTGGGATGTTTCGGCATGGCATTTAAATACTATAGAAAATATTAGTACCGGAAAAAAAGTAGAATTTGTTTATGAAAGTGTTCCCTTTTATACTACCTCGAAATTGCTTTATAAATACTTTATAGATCAGCCTAATTATAGTAATTATATTGAACCTCCAAGCTATAATAATGTAACAGAGACTAATGTATTCCTTTCTCCCAAAAGGATAAAAACGATAATTTCTGATGAAGTAACCATACAGTTTAAATATGAACATCCCCGTAAAGATTTAACAGGCGATTACGCCCTTACCGGGGTTGAGATTTGGAGTAATGTCCAGAATAAGCTGATCAAAGCCTATAAACTCTCTTACAGTTATATGAATAGCTCTGCCTCCGATGGTTTTGATAGGAGGTTATATCTGGATTATGTGGAAGAGCTCGGACAAAACAATGGTGGAACCATTCAGAAATATGTACTTAACTATATTAAAGGGAATCTTCCCGGCAGTAATATTACCAACCAGAGTGACTGGTACGGCTATTTTAAAAGAAATTATAATGGAGCTTTAGAGCGTCCTATTCTTTATATGAATACGGGATTAAAGAATTTTTCCATTCTGCCGGTACAGCTTCAGGGAAATGAAACCTATTCCCTTCGTGGAAACCGTAATATTTATCCTGATGTGAATGATATGCAGGTAGGAATGCTCTCTAAAATTATCTATCCTACAGGAGGATATACAAGTCTTTGGTATGAGGCTAACAGGTTCAGGCTTAAAAATCAGGATATATTGGGTGGAGGCCTTAGAATTTCGCGTCAGGAAATTTCTGATGGAAATACGATCAGAAAACTGAATTACACCTATAATGAAGCTGATGGACTTAGTTCAGGTTATGTGAACAATATTCCTTCCTATGGATATCTTACTTCAGAATTTGCAGAAGGGGTATATGGCTCTGGAGGATTTAATAATCTCTCTCAGCAGGAGAAACAGGATTTTATCGGTGGTACTTTCCTTACCATGGTCAGGAGTCTTGTAAGTGTTGATAAGACACAAAATACTTTTGTAGGCTATTCGAGTGTAAGAGAAGAAGAACAAGGAAAGGGGTACACTGTTTATCAATACAGTTCACCCAAGGAATATCCTAATACCCCGCCCACCCTTATAGCAGGTTCTTCTCTAACTCCATCTTTTTTTCTAAATAATACTTCTTATCCTAATCTGGATGTCCAGACCAATATGGACGTAAGAACTGGAAAGTTAACTTCTAAACAAGTATTTAGTGCTGCAAATGAGCCTTTAAGAAAAGAAAGCTATAAGTACCTCTATAAAACTTTTGCAGAAACAGCAGTAACTAGACTCCGAAATATTCCATTTATAGCTTTAAGTGGTGGATCTCCTATTAATTTTACAATGGGGATAAAGCTTCTTTCACATAGAAATATGCTGAGTGAAAAACATTCCTGGGATTATGCTCCCGGCGGTGCCATTGAAAATGTAGAAACGTTAGAGTATGACCCTGACCTGCCTCTTTTAAAGACCCTGACAACTACTCTGGGAGAAGATGTAATGACAGGTAAGCTTTATTATCCAAAAGATATGCTGGGGATACAGCCATTAGAAATGCAGCAGCTCTTAAACCAGAAAAGAGATGGTGAAGTAATTAAAACAGAGTCCTTTAAAAACGGAGTGAAACTGGGAGAAAAACAGGTACAATATGGAGTAAATACTTCCACTGCTGGAAAGTTACAGCCTGTGGCTTCATATGAGTCAATGAGTTCTATTAACACAACTACTGATGACGATAAAGTAATGAGTATTGACCTTTATGATGATAAAGGACATGTATTGCAAACAACCGATCAGTCCAAAATACCAACAACGATGGTGTATGGTTATAAGAATACACTTCCTATAGCCAAGGTAGTAGGTGCAAAATATAGTCAGATTTCAGGAAATATTACAGACATCGTGAATAAATCGAATCTAGATGTAGATGCTGCTTCCGAAAAAGAACTTATAAAATCACTGGATCAATTTACGAAAGCTCAGCCTTCCTTTTATCAGGTTACAACCTATACTCATGATCCACTTATTGGGATTACCAGCATGGCAGATAATACTGGCATCAGGAAGTATTTTGTTTATGATTTTGCAGGCAGATTACAAAGCACTAAAGATTCTGAGGAAAAAACGACAGTCTCCTTTAGTTACAATACGGCTTTAAAGTTTTATAATGCCACACAAAACCCGGTTTTTACCCGTAATAACTGCCCATTAGGGTACGTTGGTGGAACCTATACTTATAATATACCTTACGGGGCTTATAGTTCTTCTGTAAGTCAGGGAGATGCAGATAGTCAGGCACAGAATGACATTACTGTCAATGGTCAGATGATGGCTAATATGGTAGCTTCCTGTGATTCTAAAAATTGTCCGGTTCAGGGAGTTCCAAGTCCGGGATATGAATATTCTATTCTCACTTCAGGAACTGTAACCACTTATATGCAGGGGGTTCTTAAGGCAAAAGTGAAATTTTATCATAATGATGGAATGACCAGGGCTAAGATATTAGGGGATTGTATCCCTTCTACTTTACCTATTGTTCAGAATATAGACTGGGGAGACTGGAGGATTACCTTATACAATGAAGGAACTTTCTATATCATGCCCCGTCCGTTTGTTACTGTTCCCAGTGGTTATAAAGAGATTGAATTTTTTATCCCTATCAACTAAAACAAGATGAAAAAACTAAAGCAACAAACAATAGAAAAAGAAATCCCTGTGTTCGGAGAGCTTCATAAGATCAAGGCAATCCCATTGGGACTCAATGTAAAAATACCAGTAATGCTGATGCTTTTTATAGCGGCGTTATCATTTGGACAGTTGACCAAATCAGAAAATTATATCGACCGGAAAGAATGTTTGAACGGAGACTGTAGTCAGTACAGTGAAGCGGTAACTTATTTTGACGGACTGGGAAGAGCCAAGCAGGTTATAGGGGTGAAAGATTCTCCTGCGGGAAAAGATGTGGTTACCCAAATTGAATATGACCAGTTTGGAAGACCTGTTAAAGACTATCTTTCGGTTCCCCAAAATGCAACCCAAAGCGGAGGAATTTATACGGCTCCTTTATCTGGCGCTGTTTCCGTGTACGGAGCAGAGAAGATCTATTCTGAAAAGGTTCTGGAAAATTCGCCCTTGGGCAGGATTCAGAAACAATTCCAGCGTGGAAATGACTGGAGTTCAAAACCGGTCACCTTTGGGTATGCAATCAATACACTTGCAGACAAAGTACGAAGGTTCATCACGGCAACGAGCTGGGAGAACGATGCTACAAAATCTGTACTTGGAGAAAACGAGCTTTATCCAGCTTCCCTTCTGTATAAGAATACTGTTACTGATGAAGACGGTAATACAGTCATAGAATTCAAAAATTCTAAAGGGCAGGTTGTTTTATCCAGAAAAGTATCAGGAGGTACAGAGGATGCAGATACTTATTATATCTATAATGAATATGATCAGCTAGCTTTTGTAATTCCTCCTTTAGCAGGAGCAGCTGTAGATATTGTAAGCAATCCGGTAAAGCAGGAACAGCTTTTGTACCAATACCGGTACGATAAGAAAAACCGGCTGGTTGAAAAGAAGATGCCGGGTAAAGGCTGGGAATATAGTGTGTATAATAAAGCTGATCAGCTTATTCTTACCCAGGATACAGTTCTTAAAGGAAATGGTCAATGGCTTTTTACCAAATATGACCAGTTTGGAAAAACTATTTACACTGGGATCACAAATAATGATGCCAGCAGAGTATCAATGCAAAACAATGCTAATGTCAATACCAACTTATATGAAACCAGAGCTTCTACTGCAGGGCTAACCTTAAATGGCATGCCGGTATATTATACCAATCTTTCGACCCCTACCAATGTTACCCAGATCCTAAGTGTTAATTACTACGACACCTATCCTCCCGGGGCCCCTTCTGTTCCCACGCAGGTTTTTGGGTACGGGGTATTGCAGCAGCCGGGATCAGGAAATACATCTGTATTAAGTACTAAGGGACTTGTGTTAGCTTATTACATAAGAAATATAGATGATGACCGATGGACAAAGAATTATACCTATTATGATACCAAAGGAAGGGAGGTTTCTACAGTATCGTTTAATTATCAGGGAGGATATACCAAAACGGAGACAGAACTTGACTTTACAGGAAATCCTTTAAAAACATATACCTATCATAAAAGAAAATTTGATGAAACAGGGGTAACCCTTAAAGAAAGGTTTGTATATGATGCACAAAACAGGCTGAAGCAGCACTATCACCAAGTGGATGATATGCCTGAGGAATTGCTATCCGATAATACGTATAATGAACTTTCCCAACTTGTGAATAAGAAAATTGGAAATAATCTCCAAAGTATTGACTATACGTATAATATAAGAGGTTGGCTGACTGGCATTAATAAAGACCAGATGTCCGTTACTGACCTGGGAGGCAAACTCTTCTCTTACAAAGTGAAATATACACAGAAAGAAGGAATCACAAATCCTGACGGAGTATTGTTCCCAGGAAAGAATGTTGCAGCAAGATATAACGGAAATATAGCAGAGGTAGACTGGCGTTCGGTTGAGATTCCGGGAGTTTACCCCTCATTAACACCTAAAAGATATGGTTATGCATATGATTCTTTAAACAGGCTTACGGCAGGATTTTACCAGAATCCCCTCAACCCTTATTCTAAAGAGAATACCGAATCTATGCAGTATGACCTGAATGGGAATATCACAGGCATGTACCGGACTTCTGTGATGGAAAACGGAAGTACGATCGCTACCAAAATTGATGATCTTGCCTATACCTATAACGGGAACATAGCTGTTAAGATTAAAGATAACAGTGGCAATAGTACAGGGTATGAAGGAACAGCGGGGTATGCTATAGGATATGATGCCAACGGAAATATAACCTCTATGCCGGACAAGCGGTTTTCTGAGATTAAATATAATATTCTTAACCTGCCCGCCTTGTTAAGTGTTAATCTGGGAACAATGGGAACCGATATCAGCAGCTTGTATAGGGCAGATGGTACAAAATTAAATAAAACGTCGGTGAATATAGTGTATGGATATTATACTACCACAACCACTACAGAGAAAACAGATTATCTGGACGGGTTCCAGTATTATAAAAAAGATATTTCTACATCCGGAGGAGATATAGGCACAGAATTAATGATGATGTCCAGGGCTATGGAACCACAGGCATTTACCCCAATCCTGGTTGATCCTACCATTGATCCTGTCTTGGGTGGCGGTACTATCGGAAATATTACCCTGGCTACCCCCAAAACACCGGATCTCCAGTTTTTTCCAACTTCGGAAGGGTTTTATGATTATCAAAAAAATCAGTATATTTATCAGTACAAAGACCTTTATGGAAATGTAAGGGTAAGCTTTGGTAAGAACAGCGAAGGAGCTCTTGAAATTATAGATAATAATGATTACTACCCGTACGGGATGAATCATTTAAAGACAGGAACTTCATATTTTGGGCAGAATAGCTTCAAGAAGTACAAGTTTTTAGGAAATGAATTGCAGGAGACAGGAATCTATGACATGAATGCCCGTTTCTATATGCCGGATGTGGGACGGTTTTTGCAGCATGATCCTTTAAGTAATACCTCTTTTGACCCATATGGCTACTCCTTTGGAAACCCTGTTTTCTTTAAAGATCCTGCCGGACTGATTGGAATGTCCATTGGGTTTGGTGACCAAAGAAGTATGGGAATGTTTGACTGGTATCGTGATAGTATGGGTAATGTCTCATGGCACGACACTCAGGCAGATCAGATAACCGGAACAAATGGAGAAGCTCTTACCCGATTAGGAGTATCAGGCTCTTATATCAACGTAAATGGTAGTACTACAACGTTGAATAGAGACGCAAGTGTAACCCAGGGAGGTGTTACCTCCTATATGGTGCAGCCTTCACAGATGTCAAGCGCATCATACAATGATTCTCCTAACATAAGCGCTCCGGGAGAGACAGCCGTTTTGTCAAGTTTTGACACCTCTAAAACCACCCCTCAAAGATTATCAAGTCCTGCTCTTTGGGATCCTTCGGCAGCAATCTTTAATGCTTATTTGGATTATCAATCGGGTAGGGCAGCTTTTAGAGGATTGGGAAATATTCTATTTTACGAATCAACCCCGGCAACTTTGTTAACTGGTTCAGGAGGAGCATTAGAAGGCTTAGGAGTTCAAACTCGTATTTCTCTTGGAACAACAAGAGTTGGACATTGGTCTCCATTATCATCATATAAAAAGATGATTTCGTCAGGTTCTACAGTAACAGAGCAAGGAGGAATGACTTTTTTTGCAACTGATGGACCAAATGGTTGGACAGCTGCTCCAAAAGGTTGGGTATATTCTGAAATGGATATTCCTACAGCAAGTTTAATAAATGGAGGTCAAGCCAATTGGCTAAAAGCAGTGCATTCTGAAGCTGGAGCATCTCAACGGTTAATGCTTCAAAAACAAGGCGGAATGCTTACTCCTCCAGTTTTTAATATTTCCCAACCATTACTAACTAAATAATATAAAAATGAATGAAGTTTTGAAAATATTTAATAATCTTAAAGATTATATAGATCACCATAGTATTGTAGAAAAATCTAATATTAAAATATTACATAGCTCTATGCTTGGAGATTCTGGGTTGAGTTTTGAATATGAATCTAAAAATTTAAGTATTTCTATTTTCTTTTGGAGTTCCGGTGTAATTGATATATCCTCAATCTTTGTTAATGAAAAAGAGTTCTTGAAAAGTGAAGAAATATTAATGCATATATATAACCCTCCTAATTGGCAAAATTTGAATAATAACTATCCGCAAGATTCAATAGAAATATTATACAATAAGATAGAAATTGTCAAACAATCTTTAGAGGATAATTTTATGTTATGGCGATAAGCTCATAATAAGATTTAACGGTTATTGGAATTATAAAAGAAAATGTTCATTAACCAATTTAAGATTATATAATAAATTAGGAATAGAACTTTATTTTTTTAATGTTCTATTCCTACTATTTAAACAAAATAATAGCCTCAATATTAGAGTATTAATTATTTAACAATAGAAAAATGAATAATAACATATTTTTAATTACTTTCTTAATAATTTCTTGCTTAACATCTGCTCAGATTAGAGAAATAAATAGTATTGATAGTATTTATGATTCTCAAATTAAAAATGTAAATTCTTTGGATTATAAAAGTATATCTTTAAATGGATACATTTTCAGGGTAGTCTACAAAGGCTTCTTATGTATAAAAAATTGTTGGAAAATTTATACAATATAGATTTACGAAATATGGTTGATACTCTAGGTATAAAAGAGGGTAAAATTAACTATAAACATGGAGGATTGAATGGGCTAAGAGATGATTTAGTAAAAATATAAATTTAAAAGTTTTAAAAAGTAATGATAAAAAAATATCATCACAAATGTATACTTGTAAACTCCATTGGATTTTAGATGAAAATGGTAAAATAAGAAGACTTAAAGCTATTGGTGGAAATGAAGAATTTAATATTTTATGTATGATAGCTTTATTTAAGACTGACGAAAATTGGATTCCTTCAATAATTAAAGGTAAAACTATAAAATCTATATTAAATCTTCCGATTACGATTTAATAATGTACTTTAATATAAAGGTAGTATGAGAATAACTCCAAATTTACAGCCTTTAACAAAAGCAGCAAAACGGACCTATGCTAAGTGTTTTGGAAACAATAGTGCAGTATTCTTGAAATTGTTGATAATAATGACTTTTATCCTTATTGGATGAATCATTTAAAGACCGGAACTTTTTATTTTGGACGGAATGACCTAAAAAAGTACAAGTTCTTAGGAATGACTTGAAGGAAATAGGAATATGATATGAATACCGTTTCTATATGCCAGATGTAGGACGGTTTATGCAGCATGACCCTTTGAGTGACTCTACTCTTGATCCTTACGGATATGCGTTTGGAAATCCTATTAATTTTATTGATCCTCTTGGAACATCTCCTGTAGATTGGAATGAAACAGGTACAGAATTTGGATATGGAGGTCCGGGAAATCCACAAGCTATTGGAACCACTGCAAATCCTATTGATGTTGGAGAAATTGTACTGAATGCTCCAATAAGACCAATGGCTTTCAACAGTAATCTGCCCAGCTGTTCTTATTGCTATACAGGTTCTGGAGTAAGAGGTGGATTACAAAATATGGGAATTCTTCCTCGCCCTCTTTCTCATGAAGAAGCCTTAAGAAGAATCAATATACCTGTTCTTCATAATGGTTCTGCTCAAATGACAGTATGTGGGAAGTATTGGGAATTGTTGCGGCAAATGCCAAACCTGAGAACCAGGAAGCGGCTTTAGGACTTGCTGCTATTGCTATTATTACAACAAAGGTAAAGCTGCTCCGGCTATTTTAAAGGCGGAAGCTGGAATTGCAAAAGGAGAGAGCAGAGCAATAGTTAATCTTACCGAAGAAACATTCTCACAAGCGTTAATGAATGGAGCAGAAAATATGAGTGGGTATTCTATTTATGGTACTAAAGGATTAGTAGGCAATACATTTAATCGAAATATTTTCTTATTAGAAGCCTCTGGAAGTAAGAGTTTATCAGGATTTAGATCTTTAGTTGGAAGTATGGAAAAAGAAGCATTAAGAGCTGGTGCTAGTAAAATTTCAATTTATGGTTCTTCAGTAATAAATAAAGGTTTTCTTAATCCCAATATAGCAGCACGTTTTGGTTATACTTTTGAGCAATCAGGAAGTGGAGTAATTTTACAAAAAACTTTAAAATAAATAATATGAATAACAAATCATCTATATACATATCAATTTTTAAGAGAAAGGGAGGTGAAGGCTTAAAAACAAAAATTATTAATGATAGTAATAAAAAGCAATATGAAAACCTATTTTTGGGATTAGAAAAGAATGAAACGCCCTTAATTGTTTTTTTTGAAAATATGCAAAATTGGTTTTTACTTACAGATTTAAGAATTTTATTTTGTAATGAAGGAGTAAGTTCAAATTTAATAAACACTGATATTATTGAAGTTCAACCTGCATTACAAGAAGAGTTTAGGGACAAAATAATAGATAAAGAAAAATTTACAAGATTAAAGCTTAAAACAAAAAATAATGAATTTTTTACTTGTAAAATAGAACAAGGATCATCTTACAATGGTTTATATCAAACATTACATTTCATAATGACTAATAATGTTCAAACAATAGAATAAAATTAATTAGGGTATTAAATAAAATTAATACCCTAATTTAATTTAAAGACGGATGTTTTCTAAAAACCTCCCTCTCTTGGGCTCTTATCTGATATGTTAAACGCTCGTGGTGGCCTTTTTAATAAAAATATGAAAAAAATAAAATTAGAATATAACTTGTGTGTATTTTTATTTGCTTACTTAAATCAAGCTGATTTATCATTACACAGAGCGGGATGGACAAGTATCAAAGAATTGAAAAATTTTTACTCAAATCAGATCAACCCTGGAAAAGTAGTGAATTTATTAATATTAAATGCTGATATAAATGTTAATATAAATGTTAATAAATTAGAATATTTTTATGGAATAAAAGAGTATAGCTTAAAAAAAATTATTCTTTCTAGAATAAATTTTTTTCTTGGGTTTCCTCCTGTCTTCCTTCGGGATGAAGTTTATTATATATGCCAAAAATTGATAGATTTTGAAAAAATGCTTGAAAAAGATGATGGCGTTCATCAATTGGAAATGGAAAAATTAAGAATTGAAATATCAGAATTCTCATTAGGAATACTAAGATATAAAATATCTTATAAAGATTATAATAGAGCATTAAAAATTGAACATTACATGCAACATGATGGGCTAAAGGAAATCAAAATAAAAGAGTTTATAAAAAAAAATCCGATTCATTTGAATTATAATTTATTTTTAAATATTTGATAATGTTTCAAATCTGTAAGAGATAACAATATGTCCCGACTATACTAACTCTCTAGGCTTTGAACTAATATTGGCCTGATTAGAAGAAAAACTTTAATTAAAATAGATTAATAATTATGTCTCAGTTTAAGTACTGGAACTTTTTTTATATCAATATTTAAAGGAATTGTGGGGAAAATAAAAACAAAAAAATAGCTAATTATTTTATTTATAAATAATTAGCTATTGTGATAAGTAGACCCACAGGGTATGTAATGTTGTATTTATTTGTAGTTTATTTAATTTATTTATTATTTCAAAATGCTTGTAATTAGGCGCTTGTGTTTTATTGAATGTAGATAAATTCAAATGTATTCAAAAAATAGGGTGACCAAAAAAATGACCATTTTATGGATTTTTCGTATATTTGTTATGCGAATTTTTTATTTTATGGCACAGTTGAAAAGGTACAATAACGAAACAGGAAGCGTTAACTTTAGATTGAAAGAACCGACAAAAGAAATCTCCCGAATTATGGGCAGATATTCGTTCAAAGATTTGAAAGTGGATTTTTCGACAGGTTTAAAGGTTTCTCCGAGCAGTTGGGATTCGGATTCTAAAACTGTCACATCTGGTGGTGATAAAAGAGAAATTAATCAGAAACTCGCTAAATTCAAAACGTCCATTGTTGATACTCATAAAAGTTTCAATGAGCATTACAACCGTATGCCGACAAAGGAGGAGTTAAAAACCATTGTAGATAATGCAATGTCAGGAAAACAACTTGCTACTGTACAGAGAAGCAAGAAATCTTTTGATGATGTATTCCAGGAGTTTATGAGAATGATTAAGCTTAGAAATAACCGAGCTGAATCATCAGAACAGAAAGTCCTGCATAAAACTTATGTTTCATCTTTCAATGTGATGTACAGGGATTTAAAAGATTTTGCTAATGATAATAATATCTTTTTGGATATTGACAAATTTGATGAGGTGCAGTGTTTGGAGTTTCAGAACTGGTTATTTGATACAGAAAGAGTAAAATCATTAAATACGCTCAAAAACCGAATCAAAAGATTATCACAGATACAAAAACGTGCTTTTGAGAAAGGGTATACAGATAACAGAAGTTATTTGCAGGATGAATACAGCGTTAAAGTTCCGCCAAGTTTCCATATGGTTCTGACTGAACCTGAAATCAAAATATTGTATGAACATGATTTTTCCGATGCTCCTAGATTGGAGAGGGTTCGGGATTTGTTTGTTCTTGCCTGTCATACTTCACTTAGATTCGGAGATATTACACGTATCGAGAGCGGACATATTGACCACAGCGGTAAAAAGATGAATATCTTACTGAAGAAAAGTTCAGGAGTAGAAAAGTACAAAATAGTAAATTTTCCGTTTTTTGGATTTACGGAAGAAATCTTGAATAAATATAATAATGATATTCAGAGCATTACTATATCTAACCAAAATACCAATGAGTACCTGAAAGAACTTTTTAGATCAGTACCTTATTTCAATGAAAAGGTAATAACCCGTGAACGTCCTACGACTGGTGGAGTGGTGTTAGAAAAAATCAATTTTGCAGAGAAAATAGCGTTTCATGATTCACGCAGAAGTTTCTGTACTAACCGATATATAGAGGGTTGGGACTTATTGGAGATATGGCAATACACAGGGCATACGGACGAATCTGTTTTCAAAACATACTTTAAACCGACCTTTGAACACGAACAGATAAGACAGGAAAGCATCAAAGCAAGAAACGAGAAACTTCAAAAGGCTGATTTACAGAGTAAAGAAATTGAGGAATTGAAAGCGCATATACAGAAAATGCAAGAAATTATTGAGAGTGGAAGCAGTGAACAAATGGCTAAAATCATAAATTTGAAGAATATTAGCTAACAATGAGAGATTATGCCGAGTTTAAATATCACAATCATTTTTTTGAATCCGAGAGATTATTAAACAATTTGATTATTCAAATATTTCCTGAATTTTCATGGAGATATTATAAATGTAATAATGCGGTCTTATTGGATAATGGATTTTTAGATATGGTTAATTCTGATCTTACTGAAATAAGTGAAGTAGAATACAAATTAGAAAGATCTCATAAATATCAAACTTTGAACTATGAATTGCAAGACGAGATCATGCATTCTAAAAAAATTTCCAAAACAATAGGTACTTATATGGAATATCTTTTTGTCGAATTTCAGCACTATATCCATGATGTTTATAAAGAGACCGAAAGCCAAAATGAAGCTTATTTATTCGACAATGTTTTTAAAGCTATTGAAGAATCAAACGATTATTACAGTAGTTTATTAGAGAATCCTTGTATTAATAACATCCAAAAAAGAATTATCAAAAACCTTCTCTACGAGAATCAAAGAAAGCCAGAATTAATTAAAAACGAGTTTTCTAATTTAGTTCCTTATGTGGATAGTCATTTTTCGAAGAATCCGTTTTCAGAATCACTTATAAATGCTGCAGTAAAAAAGTCTCAAAACTTCCATAGCATCTTTATTTCAAAAAATACAGAGGATTGGTTTATCCATGCAATGGAACAGTTGAACTGGATCAACCAGTCTGACAAAAGAGGTTTTCAGGCAAAAGTTCTGGCATTTTATGATTTGGATGAATGTAAAAAGAGTATTTTCAAAAGAACGGTTTACAAAAAAGATTTTATTGAATTTTTGAATACTTTTTACCAAAAGGAAGTAATCAAACCTGCAAAAAACTATTCAAAATCTGATAATTCACAGGCTGATCTGAAAAAACATATTATTGATTTTCCTATTCCTGTCGAATAAATACCTAACAAACTCAAATTTTCCCCTCACAACTTTTTTTTTCTCTTTGTACCATTAATTCAAATAAAGTTAAAATATGGACAACAGCAGAAAAACTTTCCAGATTTCCCAGATCTCAATAGAAGAGTTTATGGGAATGATTGATCAAAAAATTAATCAATCCCTAGACCGTCTTCTTGTCGCCAAAGGTAATCAAGTGGCGGATAAAGAACTTTTTACCCGACGAGAAACAGCAGATTATTTTGGTGTTTCTCTCGGAACACTTAACAACTGGGCAAAGAAAGGAACTTTGAATTCCGTTAACTTCGAAGGTAGGGTATATTACACCCGCGAAGAGATTCAAACAAAATTAAGATCTGCTTCTTAGCAATCTACTCTCATTCGGGAAATTCTAGACAATCTCGATCTTTTAAACAAATCCACACTTTTTAATGTTTAATCAGGACACAGTTTGAGTACTGTGTGGGTATCTCTTTGTGTCATTTCAAAAAATAAATTATGAGTAAATCAACAATAGAATGGACTTCTAAAACATGGAATCCTACAACAGGATGTACCATTTTCTCGAAAGAATGTGATAACTGTTACGCAAGAATTATGTCCAAAAGATTACAATTGATGGGACAGGAAAAGTACAGTGCTGGCTTTGATGTTTTCGTTGAACATCCAAGTGCATTGAATGAGCCATATAAATGGAAAGAACCAAGTATGGTATTTGTAAACAGTATGTCGGATCTTTTTCATAGGGAATGTAATATAGATTTTCTACAGCAAATATTTGATGTGATGAATAAAACCACGCTACACACTTATCAGGTGCTTACCAAAAGGGATGTTGAGTTATTAAAATTATCTCCCGAATTAAATTGGACTGACAATATTTGGATGGGTGTTTCTGTAGGTAGTGTAACAAGTGTGAGAAAAATAGATCGATTGCGACAATGCGGAGCAAAAAACAAGTTTCTTTCAATAGAACCATTGATTGAAGAATTGCCAGATCTTGACCTGGCAGGAATAGACTGGGTGATTGTAGGCGGTGAAAGTGGTCAGGGTGATATAAGACCTATGAAAAAAGAATGGGTACTCAAAATCAAGAAAAATTGCGAAGATCAGAATGTACCTTTTTTCTTTAAACAGTGGGGAAAGGTGAAGTTTAACCCTGATCCGAATGATCCAACTATAAATAAACATCATCCTTACCGTGCCAAAGGAGGCTGTATGCTTGATGGCAAACTTTATCTTGATAATCCTACTGAAACTTTAAAAAGCGCAACTATATGACACTGAAAACAATACAATTATTTGATAATGATTATTACATTATTTATCAACACGAAAATTTGACTACCATTTGGGAACTGCAAGATTATTTTCCATTGATGGAAGAAGATGTATATAAGCAGTTAAAAAATGAAATTAGTAAAAATGGATTGAATGATCCCATCTTATATTACACCACTGAGGAAGGAATCGATTTGGTCATCGACGGGAACAGAAGATTAAAAGTCTGTATGGAACTGGAATTGACAAATATTCCGACTAAAAAAATCCAAGTGAACTTTGAAAGTCTGGAAGATATACGGTTTTGGATGGTCAAAAACCAATGTCAGAGAAGAAATCTTACAATTGTGGAGAAATTACGGCTTGCCTGTTTACATGAAGAAACTATTGCAAGAAAAGCAAAAGAAAATCTTTCCAGAGGAGGCAGAGGTGAGAATGTAGATGATAAAGTTGATACTATTTTGGAAATATCCAAACTGGCTGGTGTTGGTAGAACAACAACAGCAAAATTTAAAGCAGTGATGAAAAGTGGTTTAACTGTTATTATTCAACAAATGCTTAAAGGAAATTTAAGTATTACTTCTGCGGATCTTCATGTTCGGAAATATTTGAAGAAAAATGTTAGTTTCGAAGTGAAAACAGATGTTAAGGAGGAAACTAAAACAGGAACAGAATCTGAGCAAATTCAATCTGAAGCAAAAAAACCAAAATATGTCAAAGATATATATGAGGGGAAGCATCTTTTAAAGGAAAATGAAGTTGAATATCTAATTATGGCTAAGGATCAAGATAAGTTGAATGATTTTATATCTCAGCGACCAAACTTGGATTACGCCATTTTTATTATGGAGGACTAAGGTTATACACAAGCGTACAAGGTTCTCGGAAGGCTGAATCTTTTTCATGTTACACCGCATCTCTCTGCATGCGCATACCGTAAGAGCCTTGTAAGCGCTCTAAAATCAACTAAAACATTTTCAATAACAAATCCTAAAGACATTGCAAAATAGCTGTGTACAGCCCTTGTTATGTCTTTTAACAACACTATTTATTATGAACGAATATTATGTACTTGTACCTAAAAGCCTGAATCTGGAGCAAAGACTGTCTAAATTTCCGCCTGATTTTGAATTGAGCCGTGATTATTGTCATTATTTTATCTCTGAATTGATAAAACAAGTGTCTAATCAAAATTGTTCAGACGAATTTAAAGATTTCAAAGCTGCAACAACTCATTTTACCTCAAGATGCGCAGGAATTAATCAATCTATTTATAGAAATTCAAAACTGCACATAGATTATCTTTATCAGGACTTCGGAGGTGAAGGGAGGGTATTATGGAGACATAATTACAAACCTGGCAGCTGTCATTCGTATTATTTACCCAAATACTTTTGGGGAGATGGTGAGCTGGAACTGATTTGTATTACAGAAAAAACTTTGGTTGATAAGGTCAAAAAGCTTAATAAACCTCAGATTGATAATACCGTCCGAAAACATCTTAATTTTACTATTGGGTATTTTGACCCTTGCCTTATAGAATTGGACGCAGAATCAGCCTTAAATGAACTGTATCAGGACTACGGGCGGACAGGAGACTATGCGAAATACTTAAAAAATGCAGTTATGATAATGAATCTGAAAAATAAAGTATATAATTTTCATTACAACCCTAAAACGGACGGCAGACTACATACAGCACTATCGCAGTTCCCTAAGATAGGTCGAAAATATCTAAAATATGACGGGCAGCACATAGCCGAAGTCGATTTGTCTTCCTCAGTACCCTTTTTTCTATCTTATCTACTCTCACTACCTGCATCAAGTAAATCCGCCATACTATCCGCACAGTTACCATACAGTGAAAACATATTATACCATTATATGCTAGTAGAATCTTCGGTAAGCCCTTCTATCAGGGAGGTGGCGGATTTCAGGCAACTTGTCCTGAATAACAAACTTTATGGGGAGTTTATGCTTAGTTTTACGGATTTACAAAACTTTGATTCTGGCTTTAAAAATATGTTTGGCAGAGCATTTGACGGTGACGAGGATGAGCTCCGAAAATATACTAAAAAAAGATTGTTGTCTATGTTATTTGCCTGTCCGAAAGAATACACGCAGGAACAAGCTGTATTTTATCGTTATTTTCCGACAATACATCAACTTATCAAAGAATTTAAACAAGCGAAATTTAAAGGTGTTCCCAGGTCTGAAAGGCACAAAAGGTTTTCGTATTTATTGTTTCAACTAGAATCTCATTTTATGCTGAATGTGATTGCTCGTGAAATCAATAATAAATTTAGACGAAAGATACCATTTTTTACACTTCATGATTGTTTAATGGTCAGGGAATCTGATTTAGAGCAAGTTTATGGGTTGATGCACGATATTTTTATCAGTGAGATTGGTTATGCACCTAATATGACCCAAAAGGTTTGGAAATAATTTGTTAATAATGTTATAGTAATGTTTTGTTAAAGAAAATATAATATTTTGCTTCACATAATTGTGAGTAAATTTAGATAATTGATCTTATCAAAAATATTTAAATATAAAATTATGAGTGAAAATGATATAAAAAGTCTTATAGATTCGTTTAAACCAAGACCCGCAGTGTTTATGGAGTTATCAGTTGATGTTATTGAGGGAGACCCAAACCAACCCCGTAAAGCTTTCGGATTAGGTGTTGGAGGTGATTATAATCGCCTTATGAAATCAATCTCTCACTACGGGATTGAAGACCCAATCAAAGTAAGTGAAATTGAAAAAGGACGCTTTTTAATAATGGATGGGCATAGAAGATTTGCATGTGCAAAAGAATTAGAACTTAAGACTGTTCCATGTCGTGTATATCCTAAAATGAGTGATGGTGAATTTGAAGCTCGCAGGTTTGAAATGCAAAACAATCGCAGGAGTTGGAAACCAATGGAAAAAGCAAATGCTATTCATAAAATTAAAATAGAATATAAGGATGCTACAAAAAAGGAAATAGCTGATTTGTTGGGAATATCACAGGTACATCTGTTTCATTTTACTGAATTGAGAGATATGAGAATGGAATATTTAGAGTTAATGTCTGAATATAATATGAAAGAATATCAGCGGATTGCTTTTATGCAAATGCTCCCCAAGCTAAGAAAAATTAAGCAATATGAAATTGATGATATTGTGAAAATATTATTTAAAAAAATTAGTGATAATGTAATGTACAGAGCTAGTGAATTTAAAGACCTTGCTAAAATTTTTTACAATGCATCTCTTCACGAAGAAGAAATATTAATCTTTTTAACAGAACCATTGAATACTGTTGCTGAACTATCTGAAAGGTGTCAGTTGTCAGGATTTTCAAGTCAAATCAAGATATTAATAAAAGAATTAGGCTCAAAGAAGAATCAAAATATTCAACTGACAGAAAAAGAAAGTTACTTACTTGGAGACCTGCGTAAACTTATGGAAGCCTTTGTTTAATACATGTTTAATACTGCTCAACAGACCTCTAAAAATGCGATTGCTTATTATCGGCATTCTGCTGAAGACAAACAAGAAAACTCAGTAGCAATTCAACGTAGTCATGTTGAACGGTTTGCTATTGAAAATAATATTATAATAATACACGAAGAAATTGATGAGGGGGTAAGTGGGCTTCTAGCCAACCGACCTGGTTTTGAAAGGCTTTTTTATAATTGGATTAAAAATGTTAATGCCCCACATTTCGACTATATATTAGTCTATGATGTTTCACGTTGGGGACGATTTCAAGACCAAGACCAAGCAGGACATTATGTTTATTTATGTAAGAAACACGGCAAAGAGGTAGTATATGTTTCAAGAGGATTTACTGATGTAAGTAATCAGCTATTTTCAAGTCTTGAGATTTCTATTCAACGTTACATGGCAGCAGAATATAGTCGTCAGCTGAGTGAAAAGGTGTTTCATGGATGTGTAAAGGTTTCACAACAGGGGTATTCAGCAGGTGGTACAGCGGTTTACGGAATGGCAAGACAATTACTTGATGTCAATAAAAAGCCTATTCGTATTCTTAGTACAGGTGAACATAAACAGATTGCTAATGAACGAGTTTCCTTTGCACCTAAAAATGACGAAACAACTGAAACTGTAAGAAAAATATTCGATTTATTCGTAAACGAAAGATTTTATATATCTGAAATTGCTTCATATTTCAATCAAAGAAGAATATTTTCCACAAATAAAAAACAATGGGATAAATCAAAAATTATAAAAATATTGACTGATGAAACTTATATAGGCACTAGAATATACAATAAAACATGGGGACGGTTAAAACAAAAGTCATATAGAAATCCACGCTCAGAATGGGTAATTGTACCAGATGCTTTCGAAGCTTCGATTGATATTGAAATTTTTAAAAAAGCACAAGAAAAGATTTATTGGATGTTTTCCAGCAATTGGCGGAAAGGGCTTAATGCCATCAGAAAAGCAAGGAAAAATATTTATAATGATATTTTAAAATGGCTTTTAAATAAAGGAGCGACAGAATTTGAAGCTGATGAGATTGTATCAGGGATTCCTATTGTTTTCAGTATTAAACTTGAAAGCAGAATTACTCCATATTGGTGTTTTTTAATTTCTGAAAAAATGCGAAACTTTGATAATGTGTTGGGAATAAGTGTTTTTGAAGATTCAAAAAAGACAATAAATGAATTTTTTATACTTTCAACAAAAGATTTTACATCAACAAATTTTCTTATTTTATTTGAAAAAAGTACACTATATCACGAAACTAAAATTGAAACTCAAAATTTAGAGGAAGCTGTTGGAAATCTAATTAAACAGTTCAAAAAATCTAAGAAGTGGTATAAACATAGATATACATTTGTTGATGGGTCGATGTGATAGTTGTTTAGAGTGTATGTTTCACCACTCAGGAAATTCGCGGGGAAGAAAAAACAGTTTTAGAGCTAGGCAAAAGTCCCCATTATTGGCGGGAAATAAAAAACAGTAAATCATCTACTCACTATTATGAACTAAGAAAAAGTTATAATAACCTACTAAGAAAATATAACCTAGATACCATAAAATTAGAGTTACGGGATTTGCTTGTGAGGAAGTTTCAAAGTTTGATAGGGGATGGTGATGTGGAGTGATTGAGGGTGAGAGAGGACAAAATCGGGTTATATATTAAGAGTAATTTTGTACAATGCAATGTTTTGTGTCAGACTTAAAATTAAAATGATTGGCTTTACCATTCTGATATTACGGTAGAACCAATCATCTTATCTTTTATTAAAAAAACAGCTTATAATTCAGTTTGAAGTTATTGTTTCACTAAATTTATGCGCTTTTTAGTTGGGATGGTTGTTTTAAAATTACTGCAATCCTGTGTAGCAATATCATTGTCAGGTAAAAATAGCACACCCATATTATTCGGAGTCTCTGGTTTTATTATTAAATATACGTATCCATAATCTATACACCCTAACTTTCCTCCAGCAAAACGCACCATATACGCTTTTAAATTTGGCTGAAAATTGTGTCCGAAAAAATCTGTTTCATTATCCTGCTTATTGAAGCTATCATATTCTACTATTCCATTAGAGTTAGTAATCTTTAATCTTCCAATCAACCTGTCTTTTTTTAAACTGTCTTCAAAACCAAAGTTCTCTTTTTTAATAAAATTGAACTCATAATTTTTACCTTCAAGTGAGCCCTTCCATGCTCCTACATATTTGTTCAATAAATTATTGACATCCTTTACGTAAGTTGCAACAGGGCAGTTTCCTGGTTGACACTGAGCCATTGTTTCAAGTGAAACAGTCTGTCCTATACAAGACGTGAAAATTGCAAAGCAAATAATACTTAATATATTTTTCATAATTTTTTATTTTTTAATTATTAACCTGGGCATCCAGATGTCATTTTAGTTTTTTCAGCTGTTAATTTTATTTCATAATTTGTGCCATTGGAATCCATCTTATAAAGATTAGTTGCCTTCACATTCATTTTTTCACTGATAAAATTCAAAAAACCTGTTTCTAAATCACCTGAATATTTTTCCATAAATGTAGGGAAATCTGTAGTGAAATTTTTAATTTGGTCAGAAGTGAAATTTTTAAGCTGATACTGGTTTCCTGTAAACCGAATCTGATAATTGCCAGAACTCGTTACCATTACTGCATATACATCAGACAATGGTCTTCCTGCTTCCTGAGCATTCCTAAGCATGTCCATGAAATATGCTATATCGGCTGGAGAAAACATTTTTATTCCTGTTCTTGTTATTTCCGTTCCATCAGTGTCTGTATACGTATAATCATTAACATGAGTATGGAGATAAGCCATTATGTTTTTATTCTCAGGCAAATCGGGTCTTGGAAGAGATAAGGTATTAGATGTTGAACTTTGTCCTGCTCCATCTTGATATGTGTAACTTCCATCTGTCCTTTGTATATAGCCTGTTTCTCCTTTTAAACCTGTCTTGCTTTCTAAATTTAGAACATTACTTTTGAAAGTGGCGTTTTTAGTCAAATTCTTTACTTTTGCGCAATTATCCGTAAAATCCTTAATTTCTTGTGTATATGGATAACCTCCACCTCCAGTGCCTCCACCACTACTTCCAGTACCTCCGCCACCATTACCTCCAGTGCCACCGCATGGTGAGTCAATATCTATAGCCTGACATGGCAAATACGGACCAGATGAAGTGCAGTGCATTGATGTAAAATGGTCTACCTGCAATACAGCTCCTGTTTGGGTGTCAGTCCAAGTTACCGTTTTCTCTATCGTTATACAGCCTTTAGCTTGAGCATTATCTGTATTTTGGTTGAGTGTTCCAGAAAGGCTATTTCTGTCTTTAAAAATCAGAATGTCAAAAAATCTTCGAGAATTTTCATCGGTATCTCTTTTGAAATAAACCCTGTCGTCTTCTTTTATCACCGCAAGGATGAAATTTACTTTACCATTTTTAATGACAGGTGCTTCTAAAAATTTTTCATCACCTGCGGTCAATGTATAGTTCCATGCTACTTGTCCTTCTGTGTTTGTAAAATAATTTTGGTCAGCGTATTTTTCAAATACTTTCTTTACATTCTGAATATATTTTTCATCTTCTTTCCAGAGACTTCTGGAAGTATATTCTTTAGATATGTATTCATTAGAGCTGGGATTAGAAGCTGAGGAGTATACATCGTCGTGAATGCAGGAATGTATTAAGGTCGCTAGCCCTAGTATTAGAAATAGTTTTAAGATATTTTTTATCATATTTTTTCTGTGTTTGTAAATTAAAAGTTCCTAAATGTGTTTCATTTGTTATGTTTAGCTTGTTTTAATGAACAGATAATTACCAAGCTCGAAATTATCCGTACTTTTGTTTAAGAGTTTCATCATTTTTTTGTTTTTCACAAATTTAAAAATTAAATTAACTGAGCAAAATTATTTTTCACTTTAAAAAGATTTATTAAAACAATTTTTATGGTCTTTTTGAATTATTATTATTATTCTTTTTTACAAATCTATATCTGCGGGGCGACAAAACCTGACGTTTTTTTCTCCAAATTTTCCATTTAGCGAGTTTGGGCTGGTTTGAGAGTAGTGTAATAAGTAGTATAAATATTTATAGTACTATGGTATTATCTTCAAGGTTTTTTGTTAATCCCTCTATTTATGTTGGTTTGCAGAGATAAATAACCTTGTATACAAAGACACAAGGCTGTTGTGGGTATTTACATTTTCACCAAGTCAAACCAAGTTCCATTGCTGTTATCTTTCCACTGAATTTGAGTTGCTGATACTTTCCTGAACTCAAAACCCTGAGTTGTGGTTGTGATATTGTATTTTACAGTAAAATTATACTGTGTACCATTGTTAACAGTTTCGTCAACACTTCCACCGTTCGGACTTAATTTGATTGTTCCCGTCATGCTCTGTTCGCTTACACCTGTTACGAGTAGTATAAAATCATCTGCTGTAAACTTGTACAGCTTGTTTGAGGTTGTCCCATTGGTTACGCCCCATGTTCCCTGAATCCAAGTTGGTGGGTGAAAATATTGAGTTGTTACAGGTTGTTGATTGGTTGGGGTGTTATCATCATCATTGTTGCTCGAGCAACTAGTAGTTAATAATATGGCTGTTAGTGATAATGCTGTTAAGATTGCTGTTTTTTTCATAATTGAAATTTTGCTGTTAATTATAGTTTTGATTGTTTCTTTTCTGTTCCTCAACCCACATTTCATGCTCCATTTGTAGCTGTCGGGCTTGTTCGTGTTCTTCGGGTGTAATGCTTTTCCATTCTCTGATAATCTGTTCCTGTTCTTCTTTGGTCAAGGTTTTTGGAGTAGGTTTTTGATTAGATAAAGTTGTATTGCGGATTTTAGAGATTCGTTCCTTTTCCTGACTTGCTTCTGCGTAGCTGTCAAATCTCATCATATATCTTTCAAGAATGTTTTTGTCAAACAGATAGGCGTTGCATTTAGCCTGTGTATCGTCTAAAATCATGTACTCTTCATCTTTGCTAATGGTGTAAGGTGTGTTAAAGATGCCTGTTACAATTACAGATTCTTTTCCGAAGTATTTATCTTTTACTTTAAAGACTACAAATGAGTGTTTTACGGCTGTTTTAGGCGTGCTTTGAGGGATTAGTGTATTGGGGTTGTTTAAGGTTGTTTTTGCTGTGTCTATGGCTGTTTTAGAGGTTGCTATTGGCTCTTGTTTAGTCTTGTCACAACTGATGCATAACATTGGCAATATCAGAATCAAAACCTTTAGACGGTACCTCTTGAAAAACAGGACTATGAGCGTATATGCTAACCAAAACAGCAGGAGATATTTGTAATCGTTGAATACGGATTTTGCATACAACACGCCTTTGTTGGAGTAGCTCTTAAACTCAGAATCATACAGTAACTCACTGCACATCATGCCATTTGTAGGTAAATCTATCTTTGTTCCGAATGGCGTAGTTTGATACAATGCGCCAACAGGCGTTGTGCGGGTGTCATACGTTCCGCTAATAACAACCTTGTGTCCGTAATCTATTGTGGGATTGCTAAGATTCGGGATGTATGAAAATGTACTGAAATGTTGGACTGCAAAAACCGTTACAAATGCTAGTACAAAACCTATCAGCACTGATTTAGTTATATTGCTGTCAACCTGAATAGTTTTCTTTTCCATCGGGCTATTGGTTTTTTAGGTTTGCAATCATTTCTAAAAATATCTCAAAGTAATCCGAGTTTTTAATGAAAGTTTCTCGGGACATACCGTTGTAAATATTCTTACGATACATCTCGTAATGGCTTTCTGTACCGTATTTATGGTCGGCATAAGCTGCATTGATACAAACCTGTCTTAGGCTGTTTTCGTCATAAACTTGTGATATGACTAGTGGCAATACCTCTCTGCCGTCTTTGAGTGTGATTTTGTCTAGTCCGTAGCTTCGGAGTTCTCGGTACTTGTTCAGGTAATCTGTTTTAGATAGATTGTTGCAATCAAATTTTTCCTGTGAGAATACTGTTATACACACGAACAACAGGAGAGAAATAAAGACTTTTTTCATAGTGATTTTTGTATCACTCAGTCCCAAAGTGAAAGGTTTAATTAAACAGAAAGCGTGGAACTTAAGCTTACTGTCAAGGAGGTACTGGTATACCTAATGCACAAATAAACCAAGCCCACGCCATATCACGTGAGCATTAGGTCTATTCATCTTGTGCATTATAAAAATTACCAGTTTTCCCTGACAAGAATAAATAGCTAACGCTTTTATTTTTTCGATAAAATTTGAGGTGCTAATATAAGAATTTTTGTAATTATATGACAGTTTGTTTTTTAGTGGAAACGCAACGGTTCGTGCATCATCACCCACACAAAAAAAGAGACTTTTATCAAAGTCCACTTCTATTTTTATGATAAACTGTAATAGCAGAAAAAAGTAACAAGGCTGAAATTTATCCTGAGCTAGTCACAGGGTTCAACATGTTTTCGTTGTTGGCTTTGCAAACTAGCTCAACGTTTTGTGTATTGTCGAAGGCGGAAGTGCAATAAAATTTAATCGAAGAACGAAAGGTGAATTTTGTACGTATTTTCAATCGAAGCCGTTCAAACCTGCTATTGCCAATACAATGTAAATTACCATACAAATCCTATCATGGTATATGCAAGAACGAAAAAATTAACACTACAATTCTTCTATATGACCAGCTTAGATAATTTGGCTCCTAGGGATGTTTTTTTTGTTGCTAGGATTCCGTTTTCTTTTCAAATCGACCTTCAAAGACTTCCTTTCAGCCTGAATTAGCTTCTCTTTTTACACCAAATTTTTCCGACGTCAAAAAACACCCACTAATGAGGCTGTAATGAGATCAATATTTCTAGATTTTGGAATTTTTAGGGAGTTGTGCAACAGTTATCGATGTTAGCAGAAGTTATTTTATAGATATTTCTGAATTTCTTTTTCCCTATATTCCTTTAAGTTTTCAATTACTTCTGAATAATTATAAAAAGCTTCAAAAAAAGCTTCAAAATCTTGATTAGTAAGTGGAGCGTGAACAAAAAGTCTTACTTGTTGAAAAAGAGAATTATTGTTTAATTTGTCTAAATTTTCTATAAGTTCTACTTCTAATAAAAATGACTGAAGATAAATTTTTTCGATTTCACTTTTGGTGTTTTCTGCAACAATATGTAAATGTTTTAGCCAGTTGACTTTACCAACATTTATGTACATTATACCATCATAAGTGTTATGAGGGTTAACATTCTTTAGACTTTCTTTTATATTTTCCTTATCACGAGTATCAATAACTTTGTCATTATTAAGTTTACTAATGTTAGAGTAGATTCTATCATGTTCTAAAATTAACGAATTCAATTTTGTATTAATTACTGCGTAAAATTTTCTTTTTTCGTCTTGTCTTTTATAGTGTACAACTAAGTAATAGAATATTAATGCAGAAACATAAGAATAACAAATTTTTAAAAATATGTTAGCTATAACATTTGCTTTAGGAAAAACTTCATCATAACTAAAACCGATAAACTCAATAAAAAGAATTAATGTGATTGCAATGTATAAAAGTTTCTTTAATTCGTTTCTTAAATATATAAAGTTTTGAAAATAGTGTTTCATTTGAGGTTTACGTTATTATAATTTCTGCCAACGGGTCGCGCATTGTCGATAGTGGCGGATTAGAAAGCCTAAACTTCAATTTTATTTTAAGCCACCATTGCGCCAAGCCCTTGTTATGTGACGTTATTCTTTTCTTTCAATTTTTTTAGTTTAGAAAGTAGATTTTCATATTGATAAACTGCTTTTAAAATTTCTTTTGCAAATTCGAGAGAAACTTCAATTTCTTCTTTTCCTATTTCATTAAAAGTCTGTGCTTCAATGTGAGCTGCATCATTTCCGAGTAATCTTAGTTCATTCATTCCTTGAAGTAATTCTTGAGGAATTAAAATTTTTGTTCCCAAATCCTCTAATTTTTTGAAAAGATTTTTCCCACTCGCACCTCTATCAATACAGATTTCTTCTAATGTTTTCCGAATCATTATTGCAGAAGCTATAAAACAGGAACTAGAATGACATTTAATAGCTTCTTCAAATGCATTTAACACTTTTTCAGGAATGTTTTCTTTATCAAATGGGATGGTTTCACTTGGAGAAGTTAGTAAAACTGTTCTCTTATTATCCGCTATGAAAAATAAATGTCCATTACAATTTAGATTTGGACACTTTCTTATTCCTAAATAATTATCAACAACATCATTTCCATGCTGTCCAGGATGATAAGTATATAAATCATTTCCAGCAACAGAAATGAAGGTTCCATAATGTCCACAATGTGGACATCTTGTTGCTATATTTGTGCTCGAGTTATTTTTTATTCTTGTAAGTTCAATTTTCATGTGGTCTGGTTATAATGTCACATAACGGAAAAAGTATTGGCGGAGTGCGGGCAAAAATGGAACCTTTGTTCAATTTTAGACCAAATGTAGCCGATGTTTTTTCCATTAAACTAAATTAATAAAAAATGTGGAATGGAAAAATAGCGGCGGCGAAGAAGCTGTTATTTTTCAATTCCGTTGTAAGCCCCGCATTTAACCAATACAATTTTAGCAGAGGTATATTACTCAATAGTTATTTCCAACGTATCATATATTGGGTTTGCAATGTTTTTTGCAAATAATCTTACATTAAATTGAATACAAAAATTGTCAGCATTTGGAGAAATTGCAATTCTAATAGGTACTTTTAAAGCCTGACTTGGCAGTCTATGTTTGACCTTTTCTATTTCACTAGTTATTTTATAAATATCTTCAATGATCTCTACATTAGGATAATTAATTTCATCGTAGGTTGCGGTTTTTGGTACAAATGGTTTATATGGATTGTACGAAGGGCTAATAGAATATATTCTATCACTTATATAAAAATTGCTACTTTGCTTTGCTATAATTTCTACAGAAACATCTTCGAGGAAATCATTACTATCATTATGTATATAAAAATTGACTTTGTGGGCATTTGTCTCAAAAATGCATTTTAGGTCGTTCTCTCTAAAATCATTTTCCACATTTTCCAAATTTTTTCTTAAGTCGGATAAACTTCTTTTTTCATATGGGACATAAGAAAATGGGTTAAGTGCATGATAAAATGTAATGTCATTTAATGGTGAGGGCGATTTCTCTTTAATATCAATAATTTCTTGAATTTCTCTCTTCTTAACTGTAGAAGGAATTTCGTATTCTACAGGTGCGATTCTGTTTGATTTAATAATTTTATCAATTTCGAATGATACTGATATTTTATCAGAAATATCTTTATTTTGTTTTAATTGTAATAAATTATCTAAATCTTTTCTTGATAATCTATTTTGAAAAGAACCTTTACGAATGAAAGAATCACCAAGGTATAAACTACCATATTTTTTTTTCATCATATAAGGAGGATGTTCACAATCGAAAATTTTGAAAACACCATATTTTTTTGAATTATATTCGAAAGGAAAATATTTGAAGTTTATATGCGGTTCTATGTTGGAATCTACAAGTTGTTGATATGTTGCATCGTCAATGAAATCTTCTTGTATTCCTAATAATTCTCTATCTCCGTTTGATTTATGCTTAACTCCAATGATAATATATTTGTCTTCGCGGGAAATCGCATTAGCAAATGATAAAATATCTTTTAGAAAGCTTTCGAATTGATCTTTCTTATATTGAATAGCCTTAAAATCGAGATTTGTATTTTCATTTTCAAATTGGATTAAATCAGCAATGTCTGTCATATTATTTCTGCTAACTTTCGAATTTACGCATTGCGCCAATATTAACAATAATTATTGTGTCTTTTTTTTAATATCTATGAATTCATGTATGTGATTATTTGATTTTCAGTGATTAAACGTGAATTGTTTCTATGCTTCTTTTTGTATGGAGGTAAATTAATGTTATATATGATTAAAAAGGCACTATATGATATTTGTACTATGAGAAACTGAGAACATAACTGTATCTGCAATAGCTGTAGAAGTAATTATACTTTCGCAGTAAACTACAAAATTTAATTCATTTTGTAAATCGGTATAAGTTTATTTTGCCTTAGGTAAGTAATCTTTAAGGTCGTCATGGGTGTAAAAAAATAGGAGTCATAACAAGTGTACTTTCGTCAATATATATCTACCCATTTACCCCAAAAACGAAAAAAAGTCCCCGAAGAAACGAAAGACTTTAAAAACACAAATGATGAAAAAAATATTTTCTGGAGCTAGTCTATCACTTTTTGTTGGTTTGTGTAATCTCACTGTACAATTTCTGTAATATATCATAAATAGAGGTGTTTTGAAAGTTTCTGCTACATAGTACCTATATATCCTAAAATTATTCTATAAATTATATCACTCTCTAACACTCTTCTAACACTTCTAAACCAACATTTTTGGCTGACTAGGATAAACGGTTTGTGATATTCTCGCTTAATACTTAATTCAATTATGGATATACAGGAGAAATTCATTATACGTGGGTTACTATTTACATCAACCTCGTCAAATTTTTGCTGTAAAACATACCCCCTATAACGAGTTTCAAAATTTTTATATATGTATCGATTCCCAACCCACTATACGGATTTAATACCCCGTCAGCGAGGTTTTTTCGTTGCACCCCCACCGTCAAAGATTTTGTTTTTTGACGGCTGTTTTTGTTTTCCTGCGCTCCGAGTGGTTAAAAAGTTTTTAACAGACGTTTGATATTTTGGTTAAAAAGTGCCTGAAGCCCTTGTGTTTATGGGCTTTTTGTTGTATATTTATACATCTTTACAAGCTACTTTCAGCCTTGTTTCTTTGTGTACAAGGTTCAATATAAAACAAAAATGCCTTGAAGTGTTGGAGCACGACAAGGCGAATCAATAAATTTTAAATCTGACTTAAAACTTATCAACATGACAAATTTACAAAATTGTCTTGATACTGCTAGTATCTATGTAGGAACGTACGCAAAGTACAACAACGGATCATTATTTGGAAAATGGCTAAACCTTTCGGATTATTCCGATTATGACGAATTACTTACTGCAATGTATGAACTTCATTCTGATGAAGCTGACCCTGAATTTATGTTTCAGGACTATGAATGTCCGATTCTTGAAAAACTAGGATTGTTAAGCGAGTGCCATTTATCAAAAGATATATATGATGTACTGGAACAAATCAATGATTCAGGGCATGATGTAGAGGTGTACGAAGCGTGCTTAGATTGTTTAGGTAAAATGGATTTTCAAAGCTTATATGAGTACGTAAACAATTTTTATTACGGCGAATTTAATTCGGATGAAGATTTTGTGCAATGGTTGTACGAAGATGATACATTTAATATTCCTAATTGGGTTGTGATTGATTGGAGCGCAACTGCACGGAGCATAATGTTTGATTATTTTGAGAGTTCAGGGCATTATTTCCGCAGTTAAAATACAATCAGATTCAAATAGATTCAATTGGGTTCATTCCGAGCGTTTTTCATCAAAAGTATGACTAAAAAGGTGACCAAACGTTAAAAAGTGACTAAAAATAAAATGCAACTTGCTGTAATTTAGCGAGTTGCATTTTTTAAGTGGTAGACCCACAGGGATTCGAACCCCAGATGACTGAACCAAAATCAGTAGTGTTACCGCTACACCATGGGTCTGTTTCTATGCCGCGAAATTATAGAAATTATTTTAAATATGAAAATCTAAATTAAAGATTAATTAACATAAAAGAAGCTTGAATTGCTTTACTTATTGATATCCAAATAATTATTTTTCAAGAAAAATTAAAAAAAATCTGCTTCTACCCATAAACAGTAGATTTGTGGATATTATCTGTTCGATTTGAAGAGCAGGGGTTACATTAATTTATCCGAATAATAATAACTTCCCACTTCCTTCTTCCCGCTTCCATTCTAAAAAGATCCGTTAAATAATAAAATCTTATCTTTGCAAAAAATTGGGCTCCAAAAGTTGGAGTAACCCATTAATAACATATCCTTGAGCAAAGCAAAAGGATTATTAAACATTTTTTATGTCAAATATTGTCGCAATCGTTGGACGTCCCAACGTAGGAAAATCCACGCTTTTTAATCGTTTATTAGAAAGAAGAGAAGCTATTGTAGATTCTACAGCGGGTGTTACCAGAGACCGTCACTACGGAAAATCAGACTGGAACGGAGTAGACTTTACGGTAATTGATACCGGAGGTTATGATGTAGGTACAGATGATATCTTTGAAGAGGAAATCCGTAAGCAGGTACAATTAGCGGTGGATGAAGCCACTTCTATTATCTTTATGATGAACGTAGAAGAAGGACTTACTGACACAGACTACGAAATCTACAGACTTCTTAGAAGATCCAACAAACCTATTTATATTGTTATCAATAAAGTAGATTCTGCAAAGGAAGAACTTCCTGCAACAGAATTCTATCAGCTGGGAATAGATAAATATTATACACTTTCTTCTGCTACAGGTTCAGGAACAGGGGATTTATTAGATGATATCGTTAAAGATTTCCCTACTACAGAATACAAAGATCCGTTTGAAGGATTGCCTAAAATCACCATTGCAGGTCGTCCAAATGTAGGAAAGTCTACGATGACCAATGCTTTATTGGATGTTGAAAGAAATATCGTAACAGATATTGCTGGAACTACAAGAGACAGTATCCAGACTTTATATAACAAATTCGGACATGAGTTTGTATTGGTAGATACTGCAGGGATGAGAAGAAAGTCTAAGGTAAACGAAGATCTTGAATTCTACTCTGTAATGAGATCGATCCGTTCTATCGAATATTCTGACGTTGTGATCATCATGGTAGATGCTACGCAGGGATGGGAATCTCAGGATATGAACATCTTCGGATTGGCTCAGAAAAACAGAAAAGGAATTGTAATCCTTGTGAATAAGTGGGATTTGATCGAGGATAAGCAGACCAATACAATGCGTGATTTTGAAAAATCAATCAAAGATAAAATTGGTCAGTTCCAGGATATTCCAATCTTATTCGTTTCAGCTTTAACGAAGCAGAGAATCTTAAAAGCTGTAGAAGTAGCTATGGAAGTTTATGAAGACCGTAAGAAGAAAATTAAAACTTCAAAACTGAATGAAGTAATGCTTCCGATCTTCGAACAGACACCACCACCGGCATTGAAAGGAAAATATATCAAAATCAAATATTGTGTACAGCTTCCTACGCCTTCACCACAGTTTGTGTTCTTCTGTAATCTTCCGCAGTATGTGAAAGAACCGTATAAGAGATTTACTGAAAATCAGTTGAGAAAACAATTCGGGTTTACCGGAGTTCCGATTGAAGTGTATTTCAGACAAAAATAATAAGAACAATTGTTCATCAAAACCCTCCGGCAAGCGAAGCTTGCCGGAGGGTTTTATTTCATCAGAACAGACTTTCTCCTTAAGCCCAATCTTTCAATTCGTTTTTTAGTTGTAATTTTGCAGCAATTAATATCAATTAACTGAAATTAAAATTAAATTTTCATGCTTACTATTTTATCGCAACAATTTTCTCTTGTCAACGAATGGATTAACGAACTTAGAAACGTTACGATCCAGCATGACCGAATGAGATTCAGAAGGAATATGGAAAGAATCGGGGAGATTGCCGCTTTTGAAATAAGTAAAGGTCTGGAGTACAGGGAAGTAGAAATTCAAACTCCTTTAGATACAATAAAAAGCAGGGAAATTGCTGTACAACCGGTTATTACAACCATTTTAAGAGCCGGAGTTCCGTTATTCGAGGGTATTCTGAACTATCTGGACAGGGCAGACTGCGGTTTTGTAGCTGCTTACCGAAAACATGATGCCAACGATTATTTCTCAATCAAACAGGATTATCTTACCTGTCCAAGCATTGAAGGAAGACCGTTAATCGTAGCAGATCCCATGCTGGCAACAGGAGCATCTCTCATTGAAGCTATCAAAGATTTGCTGACCAACGGAAACCCAACACAGCTTCATATTGTTGCAGCCATTGCATCGAAACAAGGAGTTGAAACTATCCGGAATGCATATCCTGAAGCTCACATCTGGGTAGGAGCTATTGATGAACATTTAACTTCAAAAGGTTATATCACACCTGGATTGGGAGATGCCGGAGATTTGAGCTACGGAGAAAAACTTCAGCGATAAATTAAGAAAGATTCCAGAAATCTTTTATTAAATTCAATAATAAATTGGGTCGTACTTTATCCATAGGATGCTTGGTGTCCGGGAGTACGGCCAATTTTGCATTAGGAAGGCTTCTGTAAACCTTCGCACTCTCTTCCAGAGTTACCATATTATCTTTATCACCTGCCATGATTTGAACCGGAGTGGTAATCGTGGCAAAATTATTTTCCAGCGGAGGATTTTTACCTAAATCAATCATCAGATCAGCAATAGCTGGAAGAAGCTGTTTCCATTTTGTTCCGTGCTGAGATTCTAAAAGCTGAGCATACTGGGGAATTTTTTCAAGAATCACATCCGGATTAAGCATCTTGCTTTCTTTTATGGCCTCTTCCTCAGTCCAGTCAAATTTTGTTCCCAGTGTTATAACAGAATTTACATTGTCAGGATTTTCCATGGCGTAGCAAAGCGCGACATAACCACCCATGCTGTGTCCGAAAACAGATACATCTGTCAGATTATTCACCTTGCAATACTCAGATAATTCCTGGGTATACTGTTTAATATTGAGACCGCCTGCCGGAAGTTCCCTATCTCCGTGTCCTGAAAATAAAGGCGTGTGTACCGTAAAATAGTGGGACAGCGTATCCAGATAAGGCTTGAAAATGTCGCTGTGACCTAGAGCTCCATGCAGTAAAAGCAGATTTGGCATAGTGGTATAGTTTCCGGAAAATTAGGAAAAAGAATTGAATGGTGAAAATGAAGGTAAAAGTGGGAGAGAGTTTGAGAGTTTTGAGAATCTGAGAGTAAGAGTGTATGAGAGTTTGAAGGTTTTAAATTTTGACAATATTTTGAGAATACCCACCCGCCATCTCGAAATGAATCCCTCGTCCCCTAAACTGCACTCCACACCTCGAAACTCGTATCCCGAATTCCATATCAAACATCCACTGCCATCACCATTACACTCACTCTGTTATTTCCGGCATTTAAAATTTCCCAAGCAATCGATGAAACAGTATTTCCTGTGGTAAAAACATCGTCGATCAAAAGAATATGCTTTCCCGTAACAGCTTGTGTGACAGAGAATGTATTAGAAGACTCCAATCTATGTTTTTTATCTTTTAAAGCCTGTGCTTTTGAATAATGATTTCTTTTGATTAATCCGTGATCGAAAGGAATGTTGTAAAATGCAGATAAGGTTTCAGTGAACAAATGGAGTTGATTATATCCGCGCTCTTTCAGTTTCCTGGGATGAAGAGGAACACTTGCCAGTAAGTCAGGTTTTTCATTCTTGAAATCCAGACGTTCTGTTGTCCAGCCTGCGAGAATCTTACCGACTTTTTCCCTGCTTCTGTATTTTAGGTCGTGAATAATCTTACGGCTTAAACCTTCCTCTTCAAACTGTATCAGTGCAAAAGTGTTCTCTACAGGGAAAAATAAATTACATTTTTCTTTGATTGGATTATTTTCGAAATAATCATAATGGGTAAAGTGAATCTGATTAAAGCAAAGGCCACAAACCAAAAGTTCAGGATCAATGATTTTGTTGCAGTGAATGCAACGATTCGGAAACAATAAATCTAATATCATGAATGTGTTTTTACTAAGATAGAAAATAATTGTCAGATTTTGCTTTGCAAAGCCAATGGTGAATTATTAACGCTACTGTACACAAAGTTTGTTATTTCGTATTGTTCGCAAGATCATTTCATTTAGCAAGGGAAAAACCTTTTTGTTGCTGAGTGTATGTCTTCGCGAGCAAATATTCTAAAATTATAATAGAAAACTTTGCGAATTCACCGTTTAGATAAATATAGTTACATGTAAATTTCAGCAGCAAATTGATTATTAATAAACTCGAATCTCGCATCCCGAATAAAAATTCACAAGCGAAGCGCATTGACGATTCACTATTCACATACTAATTCTCAAATCTCTTCCTGATCTTCTCTACAGAGCTCTTCATACTCAGATTAAAATGTTCCTTTTCCAGTCTTACCGGTGGAGCTTGTCTTACTTCACAGTCAGGAATACTGCAGGATTCACAGGTAACTCCTACGTTGATAGTTTTTAAAGAAGGAGACTTGATAAAACCTATTTTTTTAATCGTTTGGGAATTCAGTAAAATCCCCAGACAATAACTTCTGTTACTTCCATCTGAGAAAGGATTTTTCTGTGAGGTAGAAATCACCAGATAGCTTATTCCCTGGTCTTTGTAATTAGAAATCTGAGCATCTGTCTGTGTTTCATTTTCTTTTAAATCATAGAGATTTTTCACAGCAATCCATCTTCTGCAATAATGTTCATTGGTAGCATTGGCGTGAGGCGCCTGTTGATGATTAAGATGCAGCTCCTTTAAAATCTGAATTTTATCTGAATTTTTCTTTTTGACCAGACATAAATAAAAAAGATCCCTGATCCCCATCTCAGCCGAAAGAATATTCGTAAGGCGGTAATAAAAGGTTTCCGGTGAACGGGTGAAGCTATTGATCAGGCTTTCGAAATTTTTGGGCTCCCAGGTATTTTGCTGAAAAAATTCCGAAGTCTTTTCAATAACCGGTTCTTTTGAAATAAGCAAAGCGCCAGCGAAATAAGAAGCATAAAAATTATTCAGTATTTCTTCAAAACTTCCAAAGTCCAGCCATGAATACGTATTGGGACGATTTTTTAATTCCAGTACATTGAAACCGATTTCTTTGGCAAGGATGAACGTTTTCTGATCCTTTTCCAGTTTTTGATTCAGAAGCAAAAGTTTTTTCTCCGGAATGAAAAGAGAACGAAGGTTATCCAGGGTTCCATATTTTTCAAAATCTTCAGACTGAATAGTGTAGCTGAATTTTTCTCCAAGAATTTTCTCCAGAATATCAGACTTTAAGCTTTTCCCGATTTTTAAGTGATTTTCCTGGGTAAACAGCCTTACTTTTTCTTCAATTTCCGGAAAATAGTTATCATACAATTCCTGAAAAGACCTTAATACCGCAAAATAGAATCTTTCCTTCCCCAGATTATAATTCTGAGAAATTTCAATAAGAGCATTGATAAAAGCGGTTACTTTTTTAGGAGCATCACTGATTATACTGATAAGGTTGTTTTTATTGATCCCGAACAGTTCCAGAGGAACTTCTTTGAAGAAATCAGACTGAAGAATTTCGTTGAAAGGAGCAAGGCTTTTATCCAGCTTGGTAGAAACCAGATCATCGAAAGTACAGCTTAGTGCTTCAGAAAGCTGGATAATTTTATCGTGCTTGGGATATTTTTTTCCATTCTCAATTTCGTTGAGGTAAGATTTTGATAATCCTGTCTTTACAGCAAGATCCTGCAGAGACCAGTTTTTCTTTTGTCTCTGCTGTTTCAGTTTTAGTCCGAAAACTGTTTTGATAAAGTCACTTTCTGAATTCATTACTCAAATATAAATAATTAGATGCGATTATTCGCATAATAATTTTTAAATAAAATTAGCGAACGTTCGCTGTTTGTGAAAATTTTTATTTATGTTTGTAACATCAAATCACAAAATCAATAAGTTATGGAAACAAAGACTCAGTTAGAAATAAAGTCGCAGAAGCAGTTTGAGGATATATTTACTCCTGATTTGGCAGATTTTCTGATTTCGCTTCATCAGAACTTTAATCATAAAAGACTTGAACTTTTAGAAGAAAGAAAAAATACTCAGCATCATTTTGACCAGGGAAACCTTCCGGAGTTCTTAAAAGAAACTGAAGACATCCGGAACGGGAATTGGGTATGTGCTCCGCTTCCTGACGATATGTTGGATCGAAGAGTAGAAATTACCGGCCCGGTTGACCGCAAGATGATTATCAATGCCCTGAATTCCGGAGCTTCTACATTTATGGCTGATTTTGAAGACAGCAGCTCGCCGGTGTGGGAAAACTGTATCCAGGGGCAGATCAATCTTTCTGATGCCATTAACCGAAAGATTGATTTTGTCAACGAAAAGGGAAAGGCATATACCCTTAATGAAAAAACAGCCGTTTTACAGGTTCGTCCAAGGGGGCTTCATCTTCCTGAGAAACATATTGAAATTAATGGAGAAAAAGCTTCCGGATCGCTGACCGATTTTGGAATGTACTTTTTCAGAAATGCAAAACAGCTTCTGGAAAACGGAAGTGGTCCTTATTTCTATCTTCCGAAATTAGAGCACTATAAAGAAGCCCGATGGTGGAATGAGGTTTTTGTTTTTGCACAAAACTACCTGGGAATTCCGGAGGGAACTATCAAAGCCACTGTTTTAATAGAAACAATTACCGCATCATTTCAGATTGATGAAATTTTATTTGAATTAAAAGGACACAGCGCAGGATTGAATTGTGGGAGATGGGATTATATTTTCTCTTACATTAAAAAATTCAGAAACCTTCCCGAATTTATCGTTCCGGACAGAGATCAGGTAACCATGACTTCTCCCTTTATGAGTGCTTATTCAAAAAGAGTGATCGAAATCTGCCATAAAAGAAATGTACATGCTATCGGAGGAATGGCAGCCCAAATTCCGGTAAAAGACGATGACGAAGCCAATACAAAGGCTTTTGAAAAAGTAAAAAGTGACAAAGAAAGAGAAGTGAAAAATGGTCATGACGGAACGTGGGTAGCACATCCGGCATTGGTAGCGGTGGCAAAAGAAATTTTTGACGAGCATATGCCTTCCAGAAATCAGATCGATAAAAAATTTGAATATCATATAACAGAAAGCCAGCTGCTGGAAATTCCCAAAGGTGATATTACCGAAAAAGGAGTCCGGAAAAATATCAATGTAGGAATTCTTTATCTGGAAAGCTGGCTGATGGGAACTGGCGCTGCCGCCATTTATAACCTGATGGAAGATGCTGCAACTGCCGAGATTTCAAGGACACAAATCTGGCAATGGCTGAAAAATGAAGCGGTTCTGAGCGATGACAGAACATTAACGCGAAGCATGGTATTGCAGTGGGAAAAAGAAGAAATGGATAATATTGAAAAGTATGTAGGAGAAGCCCGTTTCCAACATGGAAAATTTAACCTTGCCAAAGAACTTTTCAATGAATTGATTTTCTGTGAAAAATTTGAAGAATTTCTGACCCTTAAAGCATATCCTTTTATTTAGTTAGAGAATGGGAGAGTACAAGTATCTGAAAGTTTGACAATCATATCTCAAACCCTGAACCTCGTACCCCGAATCCCGAATCTCGAAACCCAAAATCTAATCAAACAAAATCCAAATATTATGAAAACAAGACAAGAACAAATCCAGGCTCTGGAACAAGATTGGTTGACAAATCCACGTTGGAACGGTGTAAAAAGGCCTTATACAGCAGCAGAAGTTTTAAAACTTCGTTGTTCTTATACCATAGATTATACTATTGCTACAGAAATGTCCAAAAAATTCTGGGATAAATTGAATACTCAGGATTATGTGGCAGGATTGGGTGCATTAACGGGTAATCAGGCGGTGCAGGAAGTGGATGCCGGGCTGGAAGCAATTTATCTTTCAGGATGGCAGGTAGCTGCAGATGCCAATTTATCGGGAGAAATGTATCCGGATCAGTCATTGTATCCAGCCAATTCAGTGCCTTCTGTGGTAAAGAAAATTAATAATGCTTTATTGAGAGCAGATCAGGTACAATCGGTAAGCGGAACAGGAAATAAAGAATATCTTGTACCTATCATTGCCGACGCCGAAGCTGGTTTTGGAGGCAATCTGAATGCTTTTGAACTGATGAAACAAATGATCGAAGCAGGAGCTGCTGCCGTACATTTTGAAGATCAGCTTTCTTCTGCAAAAAAATGCGGACACTTAGGAGGAAAAGTATTAGTGCCTACCCAGGAAGCAGTGAATAAACTGATTGCAGCACGTCTGGCTGCCGACGTATTAGGTGTTCCGAGTCTTATTATTGCAAGAACAGATGCAGATGCCGCAGATTTACTGACTTCTGATATTGATGACAGGGATAAAAAATTCGTGACAGGAGAAAGAACTTCTGAAGGATTTTACGTGGTGAGAAACGGAGTAGAACAGGGCGTCGATAGAGGTTTGTCATATGCGCCATACGCAGATCTGATTTGGATGGAAACTTCCAATCCTGATCTGGAGCAGGCCAGAAGATTTGCAGAAGGAATTCATGCGAAATTTCCAGGGAAAATGCTTGCTTACAATTGTTCACCTTCATTCAACTGGGCCGCAAGACTGAGTGTAGAAGAAATGTCTACTTTCCGTGAAGAGCTGGCTAAAATGGGATACAAATTCCAGTTTATTACCCTTGCAGGATTCCACGCCCTGAACACCGCCATGTTTGAATTGGCTTTAGCTTATAAAGAAAGAGGAATGGCCGGATATTCGGAGCTTCAGGAGCGTGAGTTTGCATTACAGCAGAAAGGATTCCGGGCAGTGAAACATCAGTCTTTTGTAGGAACCGGATATTTTGATGAAATACAGAATATTGTTACCAGCGGCGCTTCAGCTACTGTAGCCATGAAAGATTCTACAGAAACGGCACAATTCCATTAGTCATTTTTTCCATATTTTTTGATGTTAAACCTTCTCGTCTGTGGGAAGGTTTTTCTTTTGTTTAAAGGGGGTTGAACCTGTTTTTACCGTATTGATATCTCAAAATAATAAAGAAATAAATACTACATGATAAGTAATTGAAATTTGAATTATATTTGGGGCTGAAAAAATATTATTAAAAATGAATTTAATTAAAGTACTTTTTATTACATTAGGATTAACGCTTACTGCAAATGCTGCAAATGCTCAACAGAAGGTTGGAAGTGTAAACACAGAGGATATTTTTGCAAGTTTATCTGAAGTAACTACTATAGGAACTACTATTGATAACCTGACTAAAGCTAAGCAGGCTGAAATTGAAAAAATGATCGGTGATTATCAGACTAAACTGAAAGCAGCACAGGCTAAAGAAAAGACTCTTAGTGAAGCCAACAAAGAAGCTGTGACTAAAGAACTGATGGCAGCACAAACAGAATTGCAGACTTTAGGTAAAAAAATAGAAGATTCAAGAGCACAGGCTGCTAAAGATATTTCAGCGAAGCAAAGTGAATTGTACACTCCTTTACAGCAAAAGGTAAAGAGTGTTATTTCTGCTGTTGCTAAAGAAAAAGGATTGAATTTTATATTTGATACATCATTCCATGAATCAAACAATTTGGTTTACACGGATGGAAGTGAAGATATCACAGCTCTTGTAAAAACTAAATTAGGAGCTACAGCAACACCTGCCAAACCAGCGGGAAAATCTAAATAAAAATTTCAATATACCGGATATTAAAACGGAATCAGAGTTTATGATTCCGTTTTTTTATGCGTAAAAGTGAGTGATGGGAAGAAGAAAGTTTTATTTTAAAATGATACATTTGGGTAAACTTTCAGGAGAATGAATTTAATGTACGAAAAACAGATCAAAGTAACAGAAGATCATATTGATCAGAACAACCATGTAAATAATGTACAGTACGTGCATTGGGTGGAAGAAGTAGCCGCAGAACACTGGGATGTTTTGAAACATAAAACAGAATATGTAAATGATGCCTGGATGCTTCTGGATCATCATATTCAATACAAAAAACAGGTTTATCTGGGTGACGTCATTACGGTGAGAACTTATCCGCTTACTCCTGAAGGAGCCAAACAGCCAAGAAAAGTTGAATTCTATTGCAATGATGAACTTGTGGTAAATTCAAGTACACTCTGGATTTTGTTTGATCCTGAAACCAAAAAAATAAAACGTCTGGAAAACGACTGGCTGGAGAAGTTTTTTTAGCATACCATTAAATCAAAAACTAAATATACATGAAGCTCTTATATTCACTGGCATTACTGTTGGTAAGCATGGCAGGTTATGGCCAGGAAAACCCTTACTGGTTTACAGATGATATCAAAAAAAAGGTAGCGGACTCTACCCAAAGTCAATCCTGGAGAAGCCAGATGGCGGCAACATACTACTCAATAAGCGGACAATATAAACCTGCATTGGAAAGTTGGGATGAGACTTTTGGACGGGTAAAAAAGTTGAGTACTGCAGATAGCCTGAGATTCACAAAATTAATCCCTGTAAATGCAAAAGAGTATATCTTAGACAGAGCAGGTAATGAACAGATTGTGATCCTTAATGAAGCTCATCATAATGCCAGCCACAGAGCTTTTGCTTCTTCTTTACTTCAGGGATTGTATGATAAAGGGTATAGGTATCTGGGAATCGAAACATTAGCGAGTGACTCTTTAAACACTACAAAATTTGCTGCTCTCAACAGCGGCTACTATTCTAAAGAGCCTGAATTCGGAAATTTTATCTACCACGCTTTGAAAATTGGATTTACTCTTTTCCCATACGAAGCTGAAGGAAATAATAAAGAAAGAGAAATTGGAGAAGCGAAAAATATCTTCGATTTTATGCAGAAAAATAAAGAGGGAAAATACCTCATTTATTGTGGTTACCAGCATGCATACGAAGGTGTTCATAAATCCTGGGAAAAAACAATGGCAGGAAGGCTTTCAGACCTTACGGGGATCAATCCTTTTACCATTGACCAGACTCAGTTTTCAGAAAAAAGTAGTCTGAAATTTAATGAACCCCTTTTAAGACTGGTGAAAAATACAGTGCCCGTTGTTTTAAAAGATGAAAATCAGGAAATATACAATGGGGAAGACAAGGAGTTATATACCGATATTAAAATCATTCATCCCGTTACAAAATACGTTAAAGGCAGACCAGATTGGATGTTGATAGAAAACCGAAAGTTTTACAAGATTCCAGCTTCTAAAGTTTCCAGCTATCCGGCATTGGTTTTAGCGTACCGGAAAGGAGAGTTTGAAAAACAGGGGATTCCTGCTGATATTATTGAAGTCAATACTTCTAAAGACCATCATTTTTTAATCCTGGATAAAGGGAAGTATGAAATTGTTGTAAAAGACAAAGAGCAAAAAATCACGAACAGATTTGAAAAAACGGTGAAATAATGTTTGAAACAGCTTGATAGAAAAATAAGGTAATGAAAAGTAAGTTAAGAAAAATAACCATCAATGCTGTAGAATATTTGTATTCAGTTTCCAATCAATATCATTCCGAAACGAAGACTAATACTTTGACTGTAAAAGTATTTTTAAACGGACAAAAGCAAACTCCTTTAATTATCAAATCTTTGACTGTTGATGATTATGTGATGGGACAGCCTTTACAATCAGGTGTGAAGCTGGTGAATAAAATGACAGGTTCAGAAGATGAGGTAAATCTTAATAGGCCAAAGTATATCAGGCAGTTCATTGTATTGGGATTAAAAAAAGGATGGTCAGGATTCAATTCAATGGAAATACAAAACGGATTGGATTATTTGAATGAATTAGGCTTTGAAACAGATCAATTAAAACCAGAAAATAATAGATAATTTTTTCTATTAATGTAATACAATAAGGCTCACAGCTGTTTTTAATAAGGAAACATCAAACAAACATCTCCATGAAACCATCTATCTTAACACTAGTATTATCAGGTTTTTTCTTTACAGCATACAGTCAGACCGCAGAACAATCAAAAGCAATTGATCAATATATTAAAAAGGTTATTCAAATCAATGAGATACCGGGAATGGCTGTAGGAATCGTAACCAACAATAAAGTAACTTTCCAGAAATATTACGGAACAGAAACTTTGGAAAGCAATAAGAAAGTAGATTCCAGTTCCATGTTCAGGGTGTATTCTACTACAAAACTGATGTCCAATATTGGGCTCTTTCAACTTGTTGAGCAAGGAAAAATTTCTCTAGAAGATAAAATTTCAAAATATATTGACAATATACCGGCAGAATGGCAGAATGTTAAGGTGAAAAATCTTTTGTCTCATTCTTCAGGGTTGCCTAACTGGATTAATTTCAGTGATATTGCAACAGATGCACCCAACGCTGAGGTTATCAACCGCCTGTCAAAAGAAAAAATGGAATTTGAAACCGGAAGTGATTACAGCTACAATCAGACAAACTATATGCTGATTACGATGATCATTGAAAAAGTAACCGGAGAGACGTTTGAAGAGTATGTCCTGAAGAATCAGTTTTCAGATTTCAGAAATCAGGTGGTGTTTTCATCCAATTCCATTGAAAAGATTCCTAACAGAATTGTAAAGTATGTCTACAATAAGAATACTCATCAATATGAAAAATCTACATTTGTAGAAGGGAAAAGAGCACATTCAGCGAATGGTTTGGCGATTGCATTACCCGCTTTTTTACAGTGGAGCATTCATTTGAGCAAAAATGATTTTCTAAAACCTGCCACTCAGGCATTGATGTGGAAGCCATTTGAATACAAAAATAAAGAGATCACTTTCGCTCATGGTTGGGATATGGACCTATTTAATACAATAAAATCCTATAATTTCTCAGGAGGAAATGTAAGTGCTTACAGGATTTTCCCGGATCAGAATATGGCAATTGTAGTGATGTACAACGGATATAAAGAATTTCCGGTTTTTTACCCTATGATCAATCAGATTGCAGGTATGATGGATAAACGTTTGCTCGATCCGTACATGGTGGCAGAAGAATATACAAAGTCTGAACCTATTGTTCATCCCAATCTTAAAAAAGAAAACTATGGCTATCGAACTGAAAAGGATAATATCATTTTTTCTTATCAATTTCCTGAAGAGAAAAGCGTAGAGTACATCAAAAATATGTCAGTTACAGGCTCTTTTAATAACTGGAATCCTGATGACCAGGCATATTATATGAGCCTGAAAAAGAACAATACTTTTGAACTGGTACTGCCAAAATCTCACTTCGAAAAAGGAAAAACTTACCAGTTTAAATTTGTCATGAATAAAAAAGGCTGGCTTTCTGCACCTTACAAAGCAATGAATGTGGATGGAACCAGAGATAATAATCTGACTTTAAAAATGGATTAAAAAGAATATTTTAAAATCGTTGTAATAGAAACAGTCTTTTCTGTATTAAGCTGTTTTATCCTATCTTTGTACTATGATACGTATTACAAAAATTTTTACATTCGAAACGGCTCACGTGCTTTACAACTACGATGGGAAGTGTAAAAATATGCATGGACATTCCTATAAGCTGTTTGTAACAGTGAAAGGAAAACCGATTAATGATATTGAAAATCCTAAAAATGGAATGGTGGTAGATTTCGGAGATATCAAAAGTATCGTAAAATCTGAGATCGTAGACGTTTGGGACCATGCGGTTCTTGTTAATGCACTGTCTCCACACAAAGAACTGGGAGATGACCTTGAGCAGAAAGGACATAAAGTAATCTACTGCAGCTTCCAGCCAACCTGTGAAAACATGTTGTATGCCATTGCTGCTAAAATCAAATCGAGACTTCCCGAAGGAATTTCTTTAGCTTATCTTAAACTTCATGAGACAGAAAACTCTTATGGAGAATGGTTTGCAGAAGACAATCAATAATTTTTCACAAAACTCAGAAGGTGTTAAAAACAACAATTAATTTAGAACCTGGAAAAAAAGTGTATTTCGCTTCGGATCAGCATTTTGGTGCCCCTACACCAAAGGAAAGCAAGGTGCGCGAAGAGAGATTTATACGCTGGATGGATCAGATCAAGGAAGATGCTCAGGTTTTGTTTTTAATGGGTGATCTTTTTGACTTCTGGCATGAATGGAAGCACGTCATTCCCAAAGGATATGTTCGGGTACTTGGAAAAATTGCGGAACTGAAAGACAGAGGAATTCATATTTATTTCTTTGTCGGGAATCATGATCTCTGGATGAAGGATTATCTGGAAGAAGAGATTGGTTGTACCGTATTCTATCAGAAACAATATTTTGAAATGGGAGGGAAGCAGTTTTTGCTGGCTCATGGAGATGGACTGGGACCTGGTGACAAAGGATATAAAAGAATGAAGAAATTATTCACAAATCCTGTGGCACAATGGTTTTTCAAATGGCTTCATCCCGATATTGCTATGAAAATTGCATTATACATGTCCCAAAAAAATAAAATGATCTCCGGAGAAGAAGACAAAGCTTTTCTGGGAGAAGATAAAGAGTTTCTGATTATTTATTCCAAGGAAAAACTGAAAACCCAGAAGATTGACTACTTTATCTATGGACACAGACACCTGCCAATGGTACTGGATCTGGAACAGAATGCAAAATATATCAACCTCGGAGACTGGATTTCCTATTTCACATACGGGGTTTTTGAAAAAGATTTTGAACTGAAAACTTTTGAAAAATAAAGCAAAAAAAATTACCCCTAAAAAGAGGTAACTTTCGAACGGGTGGAAAAACCCACTCTTGTTTTTAATCCATATTCCAAGTAACTCATTGCAAGAAGTCTACCAAAATTGGTTTTATACATTAAAAAAATTACTAAAAAAATATTCTATCTCTGTAATTGCCCTGTAGCCGGGGATTAAGAAACTCAAAAAATTATGGAACTGAAAAATATATTCAACATACAGACTGAACAGGATTTCCTGAATGCCGCATTGAAAACATTTCGTTATCAATATGAAAATGTTGAAATATACCGGAAATTTGTTGATTTTCTGAAGGTTAATCCCGATGAGGTCGATCGTCTGGTGAAAATTCCCTTTCTTCCTATTGAAATGTTTAAAAACCATCAGATTCTGGATAAAAATGTTGCTGCAGATCTTTTCTTTCAAAGTTCAGGTACAACACAGATGAACCTTTCCAGGCATTTCATCGCAGATCCTGAGCTGTATGAAGAGAGTATCTATAAAAGTTTTGAACAATTTATCGGAAAGCCGGAAGAGTTTATTTTTCTGGGATTACTTCCAAGCTACCTTGAAAGACAAAATTCATCACTTATTTATATGGTAGATTATCTGATGAAGAAGTCTGCAAAACCGGAAAACGGATATTTTCTCTATAATCATGCCGAACTTTTTGAATTGTTAAATACATTACATGGCAAAAAGGTTATTCTTTTCGGGGTTTCGTTTGCCTTATTAGACTTTCTTGATTACTGTCATTCTGAGCAAAGCGAAAAATCTCTGAATTTCCCTGAAAATTTAATCGTAATTGAAACCGGTGGTATGAAAGGGCGAAAGGAAGAAATGACCAAGGATGAATTGTTGGAAATTTTACAGAAAGGACTTAAAACGGACAGAATATATTCAGAATATTCAATGACTGAGTTACTTTCACAGGCTTATTCCCTTGGAAATAATGAATATGAGTGTCCCAACTGGATGAGAATAATGGTTCGGAATGCAGAAGATCCTTTGGCTTACGAAAAAGAAGGCCGTACAGGAGCTATTAATATCATTGATCTTGCCAATACCCATTCCTGCGCATTTATTGCAACACAGGATCTAGGAAAAATTGTAGGTGATAAATTTCAGGTGCTGGGAAGAATAGATCATTCCGATATCAGAGGCTGCAGCCTGCTGGTGAGTTGATGATTTAAACCGAAGAAAACAATGGTGAATGATCAATTCGCTTCGCTTGTCAATTTTTGTATAATCACAATAAATAAAATAGCTTGACTTTTGCTGAGTGAAACGCCTTTACGAGCCTTTAAACACTTGGATATTAAAAACTTTGCGGGCATTGCGTTTTATTAAATATTTTTACCATCATAAAAAAATGATCAAGATAGAAGAACTTATACATGCCTATATTCATTCACACTGCGATTTTGAAAAAGAAATTGTACTGACTAACTATTTTCAGGCTGATTGGGAAGCGGACATTCTGATCATTGATTCAGAAGGTGGAAGTCACGAAATTGAGATCAAGCTTTCGAAAAGTGATTTTAAAAATGATTTCAAAAAATCATACCTGAATAAAGACACCGGAGAAAAATTTCTGAAACACGATAAAATTTCCTGTGGGGATTATATGTGTAATTCTTTCAGTTTTCTGCTCCCGATGGGAATGGTAGATGCTGCTTTAATTCCGGAACATTGCGGAATCATCGAGTTTTATCACAATGCAGATACCTGGGATACCGAATTTTATCTGATTCGCCAGCCTAAAAAGCTGCATGAAGATTCTTACTGGAAATTGAATGATAAAGATTTTTTTATCAGGAAGATGGCTTTGAACCTTCTTCAGCGTAAAATGGAAATCAAAGGGAAACATGAAGAACTGATCTTTAAAAATCCTTTTGATATCAAAAAACTGAAATAAGATTAAAAAAATTCTTTATTAACGCAAAGTTTAATTTCTTATTGATCTGTCTTAAGGATGCAAAGAAGGAATCAATTTCATTGATTTTTATTAAGCAGTTGTAAAATCTATCACTTCATCAACGCCGTAGTTGTAACCACTTTGCTCTCTCTTTAATAAAAAGTTTCTCTTATAAAATCTTTGCGTTTACAAAAAATCAAGAACCAAAAAATAAAAAAAATCCTGCCGCCTGACAGGATTTTATCATTGAATGTTATTATAAAATTAATCTGCAATTTCAGCAGTATCTCTCTGAAGTAAGAACTTGTAGATTAGCCCTCCTACAACTCCCCCTAAAATAGGAGCTACCCAGAACAACCAAAGTTGTGACATTGCAATTCCTCCCATAAAGACTGCCTGAGAAAGTGATCTTGCAGGGTTTACAGAAGTATTCGTAATCGGGATAGAGATCAGGTGGATCAAAGTAAGCGCAAGACCGATGGCAAGACCGGCAAACTTACCGTTAGCCCACTTATCTGTGGCTCCCATGATTACAATAAGGAAAAATGCAGTTAATAAAAACTCAGCAAGAAATGCTGCGCCCATACTGAAAGCTTTTCCATTGTAAACGGCTTCACCGTAAAAGTTCGTGGCAAAATCTCCGGGTTTTGAGAATTCTACCGCTCCGGCTCCGTTAAGGATCGTATACAGACATCCTGCTGCTACAATCGCTCCCAGACATTGGGCTACAATGTAAGGGATAAGGTCTTTTGCAGGAAATCTTCCTCCCGCTAAAAGTCCAAAAGAAACTGCCGGGTTAAAGTGCCCTCCTGAGATATGGCCTACAGCGTAAGCCATGGTAAGAACAGTAAGACCGAAGGCTAAAGCAACGCCTAACAGTCCGATGCCGATGTCTGGAACACCCGCTGCGAAAACAGCGCTTCCACATCCTCCGAAAACAAGCCAAAATGTGCCGAAAAATTCAGCGAAAAGTTTTTTTATCATGTTGTTTATTGTTTAAAGTATCTCAAATGTAAAATTTAAATCTTAAAGTAAAAAGTTAAAACTGAAAAAATATTTCGAAAAAGAGTGAACAAAAATTGCAAAATCTGTAATTTGGTGTAAAGTTTGTTTGGGATTTATTCAGAGAGTATTATAGTCGGTTTTGAAAGATATAACATAAATGTTTTATCTTTCATTTGTAATTTAAAAGGACGGTGAATGAGAAAGTTTTTTTGTGTGGTCTTTGTACCTTTTATTTATAGTTTACATTATGCGCAGGCAGCTAAAAAAGCTTTTCCCTGCTATGATCTTGCCACTGTACTGAAGGTTGAACCCACGCCACTTTATAAATCTCATCTTGATGCATCAAAGAGTTTTGGAGTACAGCTGCTGAAAGATTCCAAAACAGTACAGAAATACATCAATAGCGGTAAATTCCACAAAATAAAAAAATCAGGGAAAGGATATCAGGTTCAGAGGCTTGATTACAGCAGAGCTTATATGGTGTCAAAGGGAAAAACCACTCTGGAGAAAATAGGGTCCAAGTTCAGTAAGGATACCAAAGGAGGTACATTTACTGTTTCGTCCATTACCAGAACGCTTGAAGACCAATGCAGGCTGAGAAGAGTGAATTCTAATGCCTCACTAGGGATCAGTTCTCACAATTATGGTAATTCTTTTGATATTTCCTATGTCAGATTTAACAATGTTCTGAAATACAATCCGAAGATGGAAGTAGCGCTGGAGAAAGTTTTAAAGTATTATGAGAAGGCTGGTAGAATATATTATATCAAAGAGAAGCAACAGAGCTGTTATCATATTACTGTGAAAAATTATTAATTAAAATCCTCTTGCATAGCATGTTTTGTTTCTATACTTTTATAGAACTAAAAACTATGCTTATGTCAACATTAAACATTGTGGACTATATGCTGCCTGTAGAAGAATGCAGAGCAGCATCAAACCAGTGGAAAGCATCCCTTTCTGACTTTTCCAAAATTCAAAAACTTATTCCTACCAACTATGTTTTTAATATTTCCAGAGAACACCTTGAATGGATGAAAGGGTTCAAGGATTATAAAGACTTTTGTGCTGCAGTAGGAATTTACAGAGATCGCTTGATCCTTATCTTTTATCCTATGAATAATGATGGGGTAAAAATAGATGTAAAAGAATATCCATACAGCTTCCTTACCGAGATGGAAAAAGATTTGAGACTTCAGGAGATTCAGGAATACACTCTTATTAGAAATGCTGTTCTATCGAAAGATCTTGAGAGCACGGAGAAGAATGCCAATATGGGGTTTCCTATTTCCAATACTCCAATTCTTGAGCAGGATAAAGCTGTAGATGCTATTGAACGCTGGAGAAATCAAGGTATGGATTGGTTTTATAAAGAGAGCAGAGAAAATCAGGGAAGTGGAATCTTCAGAAAATTCTATGTTCCTACAGCAGACCTTTGCCTTTCTGATGATGGTTTGGCAGGTATTACCTGTTCCTTTGGTATCAGATATAATGATATTTATGGGAAAATGCTGGTAACACTTATTTTTATCTCTTTCCGTGAAAACCTTAGGAATGCAGAACTTGGAGCCGAATCAATTTCCAATACATACGACTGGGCAAAACCATGTCCTCCTATCTGCCGTATTCCGGATGTAGAAGTTGGAGGTGAATTTTAAAACGATATACTGAGGAATGGCTGAACTTTATAAGGCAATTTTATTCCTGAATTATGCACTGCTCCTATCCGTTATACTGCTGGGGGCAGCAAAATACCGCATATTAAATCATAAAGAAAAGCAATATTTTTATTGTATTGCTTTTCTTTTTTTTATTGAGCTGCTGAATCTGGCCCTGCCTTATATCTTCAGATTGAATGACACCTCATTCCTTTATCCTTTGTACATCGCAGGAGAGTTTTTCCTGCTGACAGGTTTATTCATCAGGAAACTGGACTGGCCAAGATATGCTCTGTGGATTGTAGGTGTAGTGGCAGCAGGCTTTATGATCTCGAAATACGGATTTGACTATCCTGCCAATGCTGATATTGCGAAAGTAGTTTCCAATATTATGATCATCTGCCTTTCCGGATTTACCCTGATCCGGGAAATTAAGAATACCTCTGCCCAGAACCGCTTTCTTCTGGTAGATGCCAGTATTTTTTTCTACTATTCCGTTTCGGTGTTTATTTTTATTATCCAGCATCAGATCGCCAATCTGTCGGAAAACGATTACTATACTATTCTCAGTGCCAATAATATTCTTTCGAGTATTTTGTACTGTTCACTTTTATATACTTTTTTCAGATTAAAGAAGTAACGCTAAATATCAACCTGCTGATCCTTATAATTGTTACCATAACAGTTATAGTATCCTTTATTCTTCTAGCTTACAGAGCTTTTATAACCAGAATTATTAAGGAAAAAAATGTGCAGCATGAAGCAGAAGTTCTCCATCAGAAAAAATTAGTGCTGGAAAACATCAAAGCCCAGGAAGAAGAAAGAAAAAGAATTGCAGTGATGATTCATGATGATATCGGAAACCGCCTGAATATTCTTTCATTATGGCTGAATAACCTTGATACTCAGGGGGATGAGCTGATTAAAAAAAATATCTATGGCCAGATGTCTTCCCTGATTGATGCTGCCAGAAGTATTTCCCATTCATTGTACCCTGTAAACCTGGAATCGGTGGGGCTGGTTTTATATGTTGAAGAATTAATAGCGAACCTTTCCCATAAAATCAATATTTCTCTGCAGGTGATGCCGGGATATAAAAAGAAAGATCTTTTCGGGGAAGTACAGCTGTATAGGATTATTCAGGAGTTTACCACCAATGTGATCAAGCATTCAGACGCAACGGATATCTGGATTTATATTAAAGATTATCCCGAAAATATGGCCGTGGTAATTTCTGATAACGGACAGGGATTTGAATATGAAGAAGTGAAAAAAGGAATGGGAATCAAAAATATTGAATCCCGCATCAAATCAATGAATGCCACACACAAATGGAAAAAAACTTTTTCGAATAAAGGAAGTCGTTTAATCATAAAAATTCCAAAATATCATGAGTTCCCAAATCAAACTAGCACTGATTGATGATGAACAGCTGATCCTCGAAGGGGTAAAAATGTTGCTGTCCAATGAAAAAAATATATCGGTATGCCTTACCGCTGATAATGGCCCCGATTTTATAGAAGACCTCGGAAAACTTTCAAAAGATGAATTTCCTGATATCGCTCTCGTAGATGTTCAGATGAAACCTATGAACGGGTTTGAGCTGGTAGAAATCCTCAAAGAAAAATATCCGGATCTTAAAATTATTATCCTGTCATCCCATTATAAAACCTCTATTCTTGGATACATGGTTAAGCTGGGAGTATCGGCATTTCTTCCCAAAAACTCGAATAAGAAAACCTTTATTGATGCAATTACGATGGTGGATAAAAATGGAGTCTTTTTTACCGCTGAAGATCATCAGATGCTGTTTACCTACATGAATGGTTCTGCCAAGAAAAACTCTCTTTTTGAAACAGAAGATGAGCTTTCAGAAAGAGAAAAAGATGTGGTAAAACTCATCTGTCAGGAATTCACCAACAATGAAATCGGAGAAAAACTCTTTATCAGTCCAAGAACCGTAGAAAGTCACAGACAGCGTATTCTGGAGAAGATAGGAGCCAGGAATACCGTGGGAATAGTGATCTATGCCATTGTTAACAATATTTACGCTTTAGAAAAAATGTAAATTGATTCCGTAGAAATACGGATTTTTTTATTTGGTACTTTTCACTCTAGCTAACCTTGTTTTTCTTCTGTTATTTTGAAATGTCTCTTTCAGGGATGGTAGTTGAAAAAAAACACAAACAGGATCTTTAGTAAAAAATTAAAGTAGAAACATGAATGGTAACAGAGTGATTTCCGTCGGGATTTTCTTTGACGGTACAGGAAATAATGGGGAAAATATTCTTTCACCGGATAAACCGCTGAACAATAATGAAAGCTACTACGGCACTTTCAACAATATCTATAAATTATACAGTTTATTCATTGGAGATGAAAAGATATATATTGAGGGAATTGGTACTTTGACAGGGCATGAAGATAATAATTTTGCTATGGCAACATGTGCAAATCCGCCGTATGGAAGCGGGTATTCATCTGATGATAAACTTCAGAAAGCTGCTGATTTTGTACAAGAAACAGCACATGATGAGACAAAGGAATACCATTTCTACCTCTACGGATTCGGAAGAGGTGGTATGCTGGCAAGAACTTTCTGTAATCAGCTTTTGACAAATTACGCTGTGGGAAATTGCAGAATAAAATTTTTGGGACTTTTTGATACGGTAGAATCCAGACCTTTTAATACCTATAATATGAAAGTGTCTGCACAGGTAGAGAATGCTTTGCATTTCTGTGCGGTCAATGAGAGCAGGTTTTTCTTTCCACTTACAGGTTTTTTTGAGAATTCGAAAACAATGCAGGACCAAAAATCAGAAAATCAATTGTCAGTTTGGAAGGAAGTATTTGTCCCTGGAGATCATGCTGACATTGGAGGAGGATATTTGGAAGGACCGCAATCTGTTTATATTTCTACAGATTTCAATAATATTGATGATCTGCATAACTATGTTTCAGATATCAGAAATGCAACAACCAATGCGGATGGAAATAAAATATGGGATGCTTTACTCTCGGAATATAAAGTGGAAACTGTGGATGGTCTTTCACAGGCATATGTTTGCCGTGATAAAGTATACAATGACCTGTCAAAAGTATATGGAAAACTAATGATGGACGAAACCAATGCCATATTATCGGTATTTAGTACCGAGAATGAAGCCTATTTTGGAATAGATTATAATAGACATGCTTTTCTTAACCGGTTTTATATTAAAATGAAAGAATATGTAAAGGATCTTTCTGCAAACAAAAAGCCCATCTATGATTTCGGAAGATTTGCAGATTATATTCATATTTCATCGAACTTCGGATTGTATAGTAATAGTTTTCAGTACAGGACCCAGCGTGAAATTAATATAGAGCTGATCAATAACGGATTAAATGTTTCAAGCAGTACTTCTGTTGATGAAACAAGCCAGGCAAAAAGACTTTCTTTAGAACTTCATCTGCCGGAAGACAGCTTTGTTGCAGATTTTCTTTACGGAACAAACGTTCCCAATAATGATATATGGGTTCGTTCTATTATAAAAACACTGACAACTAGTGTATTGAATGAATGGAAGAATTAGTGAAAAAACTTCTCAGTTTTAAATTTAGGTTAGGGGACATCTTATGGTGTCTCCTTTTTTTTACATTGAGTAGGAACCAATGCCGGATTTTGAGATATTGTGATCTGTTTGTTTTTCAACTAAAGGGAATTTTGCAGATCCAAGATTCAACCGCTTTATATCCATGTGAGAACTATTCTACGGAAGCCGTTTTTTTATTTCTCGACTATTCATTTCTTTTTCCGTATTTTTGCACCCGAAAATTCATTATTCATTACTAATTATTAATTAAGATGCTTTCGGTTCAAAGTTTAGGGTTACACCATTCAGGAAATTATTTATTTCAAAATGTCAATTTCACCATTAAAAAGGATGATAAAGTAGGTCTCGTTGGTAAAAACGGAGCGGGAAAATCCACTTTATTAAAAATGCTGTCCGGAGAAATTAATTTCTACGAAGGAGAAGTGGTAACTGAAGGGAGCGTTACCATTGGTTTCCTGAAGCAGGATCTTGATTTTGTAAAAGGAAGAACGGTATGGGCAGAAACCATGCAGGCCTTTGAGCAGATTAATGCATGGAAAGAAGAGCTTGAAGAAGTGAATCACCAGATGACCGTGAGAACGGACTACGAAAGTGATTCCTACACGGATCTGATTAATAAAATGACGGAACTGAATGACCTTTTGATGAACCATGATGCCTACAATCTTGAAGGCGATATGGAAAAAGTATTGTTTGGTTTAGGATTTAAAGCAGATGATTTCCAAAAAATCACTGATGAATTTTCCGGAGGATGGAGAATGAGAATAGAATTGGCAAAATTACTTCTTCAGAAGAATGATATCATGCTTCTCGATGAGCCTACCAACCACCTGGATATGGAATCCATCATCTGGCTGGAGAATTTCCTGAAAGACTACCCGGGAGCAATTGTTCTGGTAAGTCACGATAAGCAGTTCATGACAGCGGTGTGTAACCGTACTTTTGATATCAACAATAAAAAAGTTGACGACTATAAAGCCAATTATTCCAAATATCTTGTCATGAGAGAAGATCGCCGTGAAAAACTGATTCAGGCTAAAAAGAATCAGGATGCGGAGATCAAGCAGATGGAAGATAATATTAATAAGTTCCGTGCAAGTGCTACCAAAGCATCTTTTGCGCAGTCACTTATTAAGAAATTAGATAAAATAGAACGTATCGAAGTTGATAACGAAGACGTTTCAAAATTCAATATCCGTTTCGTTCAGTCTATGGTTCCGGGGAAAGTAATCTTCGAAGCTATCAATCTTGGGAAAGCGTACGGACAAAAACAGATCTTTGATGATGTAGATTTCATTGTTCAGCGAGGAGACAGAATTGCTCTTTTGGGGCAAAACGGACAGGGGAAAACAACTTTAGCTAAAATTTTGGCGGGAGATATTAAAGATTATTCAGGAACATGGAATCTTGGACATAATGTTAATATCGGATACTTTGCACAGAATCAGGAAGAGGTTTTAACCCCTAATAAAACGGTTCTTGAAGAAGCAGAAGATGCTGCAACAGAAGAGACAAGACCAAGAGTAAGAGACTTATTAGGATCTTTCCTTTTCCAGGGAGATGCTGTTACTAAAAAGACAAAAGTACTTTCCGGAGGAGAAAGAAACCGTCTGGCACTTTGTAAACTGTTACTTCGTCCTTTCAATACGCTGATCATGGACGAACCTACCAACCACCTTGATATCCAGTCTAAGGAAATTATCAAGCTGGCACTGCAGAATTTTGAAGGAACTTTAATTGTCATCTCGCACGACAGGGAATTCCTTCAGGGACTTTGTGATAAGATCTACGAATTCCGTGATGGGAAAATGAAAGAATTCCTCGGAGATATCAACGAATACCTGGAGTACAGACAGAAAGAAACCATCAGAGAGATTTCTGCAGAAAAAGCTAAACTTCACAGTGAAGTAAAGGTAGAGCCTAAGAAAGTAGAAGAAAAACCTGTCGTAACAAGCAGCCAATCTTCTAATATCGTTAGTAAAGAACAGAAAAATATTCAGAATAAAATCAAGAAAGTAGAAGAGAAAATTTCTGAGCTTGAAACTAAAGTAGAGGAAATGGAAGCTTCTTTTGCCAAAGAAAATCCTTCAGAGGAAACCTTAGAACAATACAACAAAGCTAAGGAAGAGCTGGATACAGCTTTACAGGAGTGGGAATATCTTGGAACCCAACTGGATTAACTTAAAATATAAATGCTTCATCAACGCAACGTTATGAAGCATTTTTTTTGTAACAAAATCGTATTCATTTCTACCCATTGTCAACAATCATTAAGTAATTTAATAAAAGTTTAAGGAAACAATTAAATTATTTTCATAATTTTGAACCATGATTATTAAAGAAAGCAGAAACCTAAAGAGTTTTATCTCCAAGCTATTGTTTGGAGTGTATTTCCTCGCGCTGCTTTCTCAAAGCTTTCACCATCACGATTCTGTAGATTATTTTAAGGTTTTTCATCTTAAAAAAGCAGAAAATACGATGACGAAAGCCGTTACTAAAGAGAAAGCTGGCGACTGTCTGGCCTGCCACTTTTTGGTTACCGGACATACATTAGCTCCTGAAGAATTCAGTTTTACTTTTGAGCATTACAGCCATGAAGTAAAACAAATCATCGCCATCCAGGAGAAAATCTGGTCACAGACCAAATTCACTTTCCAGCTTCGGGGACCGCCCGCAATTGCATAATTTATAGATTCTATAGGGTTTAAAGTTTTGTACTTTAAAGTTCAATGTTTCAAATTCAATATTTAAAGTTTAAAGTTTAAAGTTTAGGGTTAAAGGTTGTTGGAAAACAGCTGATAATCTGTAATTGATATTTAATAATGTTCAATTACTAATTTCCAACCTCTAACTTCTAACTTCTAACTTCTTACCACGAATACACTGTACAATCAAACTAACCCTTCCCACAAATTTTAACGAAAAATGTACCCTGTTGAAAAGGGTACGCAATCAATCTATTTACAATGAAATTGATATATTGCCTGCTGCTGATCTTTTGTGGATCAGTATTTACAAGTGCACAAAAAACATATACTGTAGAGGGAACCGTTCAGGATTTCCATGATAAAACATTGCTGGAAAATGCAGTGATTAAAATCGGGAACTTTACAGCCAAAACCAATAAGAAAGGTCAATTTTCTTTTGATAAAATTCCTGCAGGAAAGTATACCCTCATCGCACAGCATCCTGATTGCAATGATTATACTGAAAATATAGGAGTTGATAAGGATGTTCAGCTGGTGATTACACTGGAACACCACATTAAAGACATCGAAACTGTGACGATTCATGGTAGTCATAAGAACAATGGTTCATTGGTAGTCAAAACCCTTAATAAATCTGAAATTGAGAAAAATTCTACAGATAATCTTGGAAACTTATTATCTAAAATTTCAGGGGTAACTGCTTTGAAAACCGGAAATAATATTTCAAAACCTGTTATTCATGGGCTTTATGGAAGCCGTATCAGTATTCTGAATAATGGAGTACGTCTTGCTGAGCAGGAATGGGGAGTAGAGCATGCTCCTAATGTTGATATTAATAATTTTCAACATATCGATGTCATCAAAGGAGCGTCCGCTTTGAAATACGGAAGTGATGCCATTGGTGGAGTAGTTGTAATGGAACCGGAAATTTTCCCTAAAAAGGATACCATCAAAGGTTCAGTCGGGCTTACTGGAATTTCCAACGGAAGAGGTCTTGGATTAGATGTTGATGTAGCTAAAGTCTGGAAGAACGGATGGGCGGTCAAATCTGGCGGAAACATCAAGAAACTTGGTGATCAGAGTGCTCCCAACTATAATTTGAAAAATACGGGAATGGATTTTTCTTCCTTCAATTTTACAGTTCAGAATAATACTTATGAAAGAGGAATCTCTTTTGATTATTACCTGACAAATCAGAATATTGGGATATTAAGAGATTCACACGTTTCGACTTCTGAAGATTACGACAGGGCAATGAATGCCAACCCTCCAATATATTCAGGTAAATTCAGCTATGATATTGATAATCCAAGACAGGTGATTGAACATCATATTGCAAAAGTTTCAGCTTTCAAAAGGTTTGAAAATATAGGAAAAATATCTGCAACATATAGCTATCAATACAACCACAGGCAGGAATATGATATTAGAAGAGGTGAGTTGAGTGATACACCTTCACTGGATCTGGAACTGATGACGCATCAGTTTAATCTTAATGATTTATTAGAGAGGGAAAAATGGTCTTTAGAAACAGGAATTGATGCTGCCTTTCAAAACAATTATTCAGATCCGGCAACCAAAGCAAGACGTCTGATTCCAAATTATGATAAATATTCTGCAGGAGCTTATTCAGTTTTCAAATATAAAATTTCTCCTGAATTCAATTTTGAAGCAGGAGCGAGATATGATTTCACCCGTTATGATGTAACCAAATGGTATGATAAAAGTGACTGGGAAAAATTATATGCAGATGCTTATCCACAATTTTATGTGAAAACAGATCAGAACAGAGTTTTAACACGCCCTCAACTTAATTATAATAATGTTTCTTTCAATGCTGGTCTGGAATATCGTCCCAATGCTAATTTTGATCTGAAATTTAATTATGCAAAAGTAGGAAGATCTCCTAATGTTGCAGAATTATTCTCAGACGGGCTGCACCATTCTGCAGGTATCATTGAAACCGGGTACATGGGATTGAAAAATGAACAGGGACATCAGTTTAATTTGAATGTTGACTCGAAGTTTAATGTTCTGAAAGGGTTAAATGTTTCAGTAAACCCATATTTTTTCATCACTAAAAATTTCATTAACGAAATTCCGGTAGGAATTAAGGGAACAATCAGAGGGGTATTCCCGGAATGGGTGTATCAGCAGATTGATACGAAAATGTACGGCGTGGATCTGGATATCAACTGGAAACTTACAGAAGATCTTACCTATGTAGGAAAAGGAAGTTATGTATATGGGCAGGACGATACCCACAACGAACCGTTGATCTTAATGATGCCACCAAATTTTTCCAATGCATTGCAGTTCAAAAAACCGAAATGGAATAATTTTTATTTCACTATTGAAAATCAGACGTTTTTAAAACAAACCAGATTCCCGATCCGAAATGCACCATTAGAACTTTATGTGAATGGTGAATTGGTGGATAAGGAAATAGATTTCAGTACTCCGCCAAACGGATATTCACTTTGGAATATCCAAACCGGAATCAACATCAGCAAAAATCTTTCTGCGGGACTTATCGTAAACAATCTTTTCAATACCTCATACAGAGAGTATCTGAACCGTTTGAGGTTCTTTGCAGATGAGGCGGGAAGAAACTTTATTTTAAACTTTAGATACAGATTCTAAAGATTTCAAAAAACTATTCAATCAAAATTTTACAATTTTAAAATTCTTAAAAAATGAAAAATCTATTCAATACTAAAAATATTATCAAATTATTAGCTGTTTTATTCATCACTGTTACTGCCGTTACTTCTTGTCAGAGAAACGGTTCTGCGGAAGAAGACGATCTTCCTCAGGAAGAACTTACCAACATCCTTTTGTTGGTGACAGATGATGCAGCTGGAACTACTCAGACTTATGACTATAGTATCGGGGCAGGGGGAACACCTACAATACCGCTTACAAATGGAAAAACCTATACTGTTCAGGCAAAATTCAAAAACGGAAACGAAGATGCTACTCAGGAAATTATTGATGCTAAAAATGAACATTTTTTAATTTTTGATTTTCCAAAATCTAATATTACTGTAGAAAGAGTAGATGGTAGTGACCTTAGAAGCGATGGAAAAAGAGTAGGACTAAGAACAAAATGGACTGTCGTAAAAGCTGTTGATGGAACAGAACCATTCTTAAAATTAACTCTAATTCACTCTCCACAAAGCGTAAATGATGCCAAATCAGGAACTGCCTGGGGAAGCGTAGTAGGAGGAGAAACAGATGCTGAGGCAAAATACAACCTAAGTAATTAGGACAATTAATCTTGTTTGGACCACCGGAATTCTCCGGTGGTTTTTTATTTAACAATATTTGGCTTTATAAGTTGATTTTAAATGGGTTTTTTTCATAAAAAATTCCTATTTTTGCAACCTAAAATTTTAATCAATAATGAAGGTTACCGCACAAAACCATGATGATGTAAGTGCATTGCTTACAGTAACATTGGAAAAATCTGACTACAAAGAAAAAGTAGAGAAGCAGTTGATTAATTATGCTAAAAATGCGCAAGTTCCTGGATTCAGAAAAGGGAAAGTGCCTTTAAGTATGGTTAAAAAACAATATGAAGCAGGTATTGCATTTGAAGAAATCAACAGACAAGTTTCTGATGCTTTAAACAACTATGTTAATGAAAACAAATTAAGATTAGTTGGTCAGCCTGTTCCTCAGCCAGTAAACGAATTCGATTACAATGCTGATCAATTAGAAGTTGCTTTCGAAGTAGGATTTGAGCCTGAATTCACTATAGATTTAGCTAAATATGAAGCTCCTCACTACAAAGTAGAGGCTTCTGACAAAGAAATCGGTAAGAGTATTGAAAACATGCAGAAGCGTTTCGCTGAGCAGGTTCCTCAAGATAAAATCACTAAAGATTCTTACATTGCTTTAGAAGTTTCTCAGGTTGTGGAAGAAGATGCTGAAGGTGAGCACCACCACCACCCAAAAAACCTTACGATTACAGCTGAAAACAAAGAAGCTTTCAAGTTGGTAAAAGGGTTGAAAATGGAGGAATCTGTAAAAGTGACTAAAGAAACTCTTGCAGGTGACGAAGAATTAGCTAAAGAATTAGGATTCAGCAAAGAAGAAGTTGAGCACTTACACCACAATGAGGTAGAAGTTAAAGTAAAAGATTTCTATTCATTAAACTTAGCTGAACTTAACCAGGATCTTTTCGACAAAGTATACGGAGAAGGAAACATCAAGTCTGAAGAAGAGCTTAAAGATAAAGTGAAAACTGAATTAGACGAGTATTTCCAACAGAATGCTGATGTTCACTTTGTGAATAAAGTACTAGAACAAGTAACAGAGAAAGAAGAAGTAAAACTTCCTGAATCTTTCCTTGTGAAGTGGTTATTATTCTCTAACCAGAATATCCAGTCTGAAGATCAGGCTAAAGAAATTCTTGAAGCTGAGAAAAACCAGTTGAAATATCAGATCATCGAAGGTAAATTGATGACTGAGAACGAAATCAACCTTGACTATGCTGATGTATTAGCTCAGGCTGAGCAGTTGGTGAAAAACCAATTGGCTATCTACGGAATCCACCACTTAGGGGATGAAGAAATCCAGAAATATGCTGTTGAAATGTTGAAAGACCAGGAGCAGGTAAGACAAATTTCTTCTGAAGTAGCAATGGCTAAACTGAAAGATGTAATTCTTGAAAAAGCTACAAAAAAAGAAACTAAAATTTCTCACGACGAATTTTTAGAAGAACTTAAGAAATAATTATACCCAGATATAAATATTTGAAAACCGTCAATTTTTTGGCGGTTTTTTTATTTCACCTCCAATCTAAGATTATTCAACCATCATCACCCATCATTTATCAATTATCATTCATTACTCATTACTCATTATTTATTTGTATGTCCGCCAATATTCCTATATTTACTTTTTAAACTTTATTATAAATATGAAAAAGATCATCATTCCGTTTTTCTGCGCTGTACTTTTCTCAGTGCCTGCAGCAGCTCAGAAAAAAGGGGCTGCATCTGCTAAAACAGAAGCCGTACAATCAAAACTTACACCTAAAGAAGTTGTTGATAATTATTTCAAAGCACTAGGTGGAAAAGATAAACTGGACGCTGTAAAATCTACCATTACTGATAACACAGTTGCTGTGCAGGGAATGGAAATCCAAATGACAACTAAGAAATTGGGGAATAAATTCAAATCTGTACAATCTTTCATGGGGAAAGAAATGGTGCAGCTTTTTGACGGTGAGAAAGGATATTTTGATCAGATGGGAACTAAAACAGATATTCCTGCTGACAAAATTGCAGACCTTAAAAAAGGAAAACCTATGGATGCTTTAGCATTTGATGCTTCTAATTTCAAGACTGTATCTACAGAAAAACTGGATGGAAAAGACTATAATGTACTGTCTTCAGACAAAGGAAAATTCTATTTCGATGCCGGAACGGGACTTTTGTATAAGACGGATGCAGGAGAAGGTAAAGCAACCATTAAAAGCTATATGGCTGTAGATGGAATACAGTTCCCTGCTGAAGTAGAAGCTGAAGGTGGAGGTCAGAAAATGACAATCAAAACGAGCAAAGTGGTAATCAACTCCGGAGTTTCGGATGCAGATTTCAAATAAAAAATTGCTTTTTAAAAGATAAAAAAACCGGAAATTTCCCGGTTTTTTTAGTATATAAATAATTTTAACTCAAATTTAACTATAAAATAGATTTAATGATTTCTTCACCTTGTGAATAAATATTAGTTTTAAGCCGTAAATAAAATCAAATAACCATGAAAAAAGTATTATCTTCATTTGCAGTCATTTTCCTGATGTCTGCGAATGCCTTTGGACAGAATATTCCAGTGGATCCATCTGTACGAATTGGTACTCTTTCCAACGGAATGAAGTACTACATCAAAAAAAACACGTTACCTGAGAAAAAAGTAGATTTCCGTCTGGCAATCAATGCCGGATCTATTCTTGAAGACGAAAATCAAAGAGGATTGGCTCATTTTATGGAGCACATGAACTTCAACGGAACCAAAAATTTTCCGGATAATAAATTAGTAGACTTTCTACAGTCTATCGGAGTGAAATTCGGACAACACCTTAATGCGTATACAAGCTTTGACGAAACTGTTTATATGCTTCCTGTCCCGTTGGATAAGCCGGGAAATCTTGATGCAGGGCTGAAAGTAATGGAAGACTGGGCATTTAATGCAACACTTTCCGATGAGCAGATCAACAAAGAAAGAGGAGTTGTATTGGAAGAACTGAGACTGGGACTTGGAGCTGATAAAAGAATGATGGATAAATATCTTCCTAAATTTTTATATAAATCTCAGTATGCAGAGAGGCTTCCAATTGGTAAAAAAGAAGTGCTGGAAAATTTCAAACCAGATGTTATCCGAAAATTCCACCAGGACTGGTACAGACCGGATCTGATGGCAATCATTGTAGTAGGAGATATTAATGTAGATGAAATTGAAAAAAAAATCAAGGATAATTTCAGTAAATATAAAAACCCTTCAAAGCCCAGAGAAAGAAAATCTTTTGATCTTCCGAATCACAAAGAAACTCTGGTAGCTATTGAAACAGACCCTGATGCTACTAATTCTATGGTACAGTTTATCATGAAAGATGCTGATGCCTATAAGCCTGACGTAACTGTAGAACAGTACAATCAAAGTATTGTTGAAAACCTTTCAACTACCATGTTAAATAACAGATTGAGAGAACTGATCAATTCTACAAACCCACCATTTACTTTCGGATCTGTGTACCATGGGGGAACATATGCAAGAAGTAAAGAAGCGTTCCAGGGATTTGCTATGGTGAAAGAGGGAAACCAGCTGAGCGCATTGAAAGTCTTATTGGAAGAGGTTGAAAGAGCAAAAAGATTCGGATTTACACAGTCTGAACTAGACAGAGCAAAATCTCAGGTGCTTTCCAATCTTGAAAGATCTTATAACAACAAAGATAAAACAGAGAGTGAAATTCTGATAGATGAGTATGTGAGAAACTTCCTGGAGCAGGAACCAATTCCCGGAATAGCATGGGAATATGAAGATACCAAATCTTTCTTACCATCTGTTACCCTTGCGCAAACCAATGAAATCATCAAAAAAATGGTGAAAGATGACAGCAGGGTAATTGTAATTACAGGACCTAAAAAAGATAATGTAACCATGCCTACAGAAGCAATGGTGCTGAATACATTTGATGCTGTAAAAATGGCTGATCTTAAGCCTTACGAAGAAAAAGCAGCCATCAAAAATCTGGTGAAGCCTTTCAAATCTGAAGGGAAAATTGCTAAAACCGAAACAGATGCCAAGTTAGGAACAACAACCTGGACCTTAAGCAACGGAGCAAAAGTTACTTTCAAGAAAACAGATTTCAAAGACGATGAAATTGTGTTTACAGCAAGAAGTTTAGGAGGAAGTTCTCTTATCCCAGATGCAGACTACAATAAGACACAGTTTGCATTCTCAGCATTAACAGAAGCCGGAGTAGGAGGATTCTCAAAAGCTGATCTTACCAACTATCTTGCCGGTAAACAAGTGAACGTGAATCCTATGATCACTTCTCTTTTTGAAGGGGTTTCCGGAAGAACCACACAAAAAGATTTAAGAACTGCTATGGAGCTGATGTATGCTTATTTTACAAGCTTAAATTATAATCCTGCTTCCTTTAATGCTTATAAGGAAAAGCAATCTGCGATGCTGAATAACCTGCTATCTAATCCTCAGGCATATTTCTCTAATGAGCATGCAAAATTCATGAATCAGAAGAATCCTAGATTTATCGGAGTTTTCCCAATGGAGAAAGACTGGGCTAATACGGACTATAAAAAAGCATATGATATTTATAAAGATAAATTTGCCAATGCCGGAAACTTCCAGTTTTATTTTGTAGGAAATATAGACGAAGCTAAATTTAAAGAAGAAGTGCTGCAGTATATTGCAAGCCTTCCGTCATCAGGAAAAACAACAATGTATAAAGATACAGGATACAGAACGATGACCGGAGATTACAGCAAAGTGTATAAAAAAGGAAAAGATCCTAAGAGTATGGTTTCTATCTCTTACAGCGGAGAGGCTCCGTATAATGAGAAAGAAGCTTTAGCATTATCCGCACTTGGAGAAGTAGCTACTATTAAAGTTATCGAAAAATTAAGAGAAGATGAAAGCGGTATCTATGGAGGAGGTGCAAGAGGAGGAATGAACAAAATACCGTACGGAACTTATAGTTTCGGTATTAATTTCCCTTGTGGTCCGGAAAATGCAGATAAACTGACTAAAAGTGCTATTGCAGAGCTTCAGAAGCTTATAGATAACGGCCCTGAACAAAAAGACCTGGATAAATACAAAGAAGGTGAATATAATGACAACAAAACAGAACTGAAAGATAATATGTTCTGGATGAATGCCATTGCTAAGAACCAGTTAGACGGAAGTGACAAATATGATATCTTAAATTATCAGGATAAAGTAAAAGCACTTACAGTAAAGGATCTTCAGAATGTTGCAAAAAAATATCTTACAAAAGGTAGAATTGTAGCCACTTTGATGCCGGAAGACGGTTGGGAAAATGCTAAAAAAGAGGAAACTAAAAAAATAGAAGTAACTACTGTAAAAGCAGGAGCTGCTAACTAGTCATACTTTTTACTTACAATAAGAAAACCGCAGAGAAATCTGCGGTTTTTGTTATTTAATTCAAATCCTTATCAGTTAAGAGCCATACTCTTTTTTCCATTCTTCAGCAGCTTCGCTCAGAACAGTATAAAATTCTTCACCATACTTTCTCGTCAGTGGAGTTTTTAAAAACTTATAGACAGGAACCTGAAGCTCCTTTCCAAGAGTACAGGCATCGCTGCATACATTCCACTCATGATAATTCAATGCAGTAAATGCAGAATATTCTGTAACACGGATTGGGTAAAGGTGGCATGAAATAGGTTTCTGCCAGTCTACAGCACCATCCTCGTATGCTTTTTCAATTCCACATTTTGTAATTCCTTTTTCATCGAAGGTTACATAAGCACATTCGCGGTTCTCCACCATTGGAGTAACATACATTCCGTCGTGCGGATCAGTAGTCCATGTTCCCTGTTCTTCAAGGGCTTTAATTCCTTCCTGAGTAAGGTAAGGTTTTATTTTATCAAAAATACTGTCCAATATCTCAAGCTCGTTTTTATCCAACGGAGCTCCCACATCTCCTTCCACACAACATGCACCTTTACATTTTGTAAGGTTGCAAACAAATTCTTCGGAAAAAATTTCCTCTGAAATCAATTTATCGTCTATCTGAATCATAATTTTCTAAAATAAATCAAAAACTGTACCTGCTTTAAAGGTCAGTAAACTAATAATAATAAGCCATACACTGGCTTCACGCATCCAGTATTTGGGTAAAAATCTCATCATTCTACTAAGAATAATGCTTGAAGGAAATGCCAGAAGAAGCAGATATTCGTAGCTTTTATTCATATATAAAATGATGGAAACAAGCTGTGCCACAGAAAAAACAAGTAAGAAAGTATATTTATACCTGCTTATCGGACTTTTCTTATTATAATTTTTAAAATGGTCATATACGGCATAAATAAGCATCAGAACCACAGGAATCAATGGTAAAAGTTCCGTGTAATCTGTTACCGGTTTCATTCTTCCAAACGGAAAATAATCAATATTCCATGAGGTGAACTGACAGAAATACATTACAGAAAAATAACTGAATGTGATCAGAACAATTCCCAAAAGGAATCTGAAAAGATTCAACCCGATTTTGGCAGAGGTTGCAATCACGTGAATAATTACAAAAACAGCCATTGGCCATGTTGTAGGAAGAAAAATAAAGTTCAGGGCTACAATAGATCCCACCAAAACATAAGACTTCTTCCTTATATCTTCATCTGCACTGGTCAGTAGCAGGATAAGAAAGGAATTGGTAAGCAGAGAAACCGCAATTCCTATATCCAGATTTCCGGGATACAGCCCAAAAATAAAAAAAGTATATAAAAATAATGGCAGATGGGTCTGATAATTAAGGGCAATACTGTGAAAACAAAAATATCCCAAAGCAATTCCCAGAAAAGTTATTCCGGCAACTATAGCTTCGTAAGTATTGAAATTCAGTATGTTAAATATTACGACTACTAAAAGAAGAAAACCAATATAAACAGGAATTGAAAAAATATTGCTTTCTTTTGAAAGTAATTTAAACATTTTTTATAAATTTGTACAAAGTTAATTTAAAAAAGGAAAATAATGACGTCTTTCTTTCTATTCTTAAGCAAAGTTTTCAAATGGACTTTCGGTTTCTTTGATGCGTTTGGAAATGTTTTAAACTGGATTCTATTTATAGTTTGCTGTGTACTATTTACTTATTGGTGCTATGTACTGGTGGTTACACTAGGTGGTGACAAAGATAAAGACTATTATTCTCCAACGGAAGGTAAGCATCCTTACTACGATCCGAATATCTACAAAAAAGAAGGTTAATTAATTGGTTATATAGTAAAAAACCGATCAGACAATATGCTCTGATCGGTTTTTTTATTACTAACGATTAAAATTTTCTTTTTCTTTAGTCGTGAATTGGAAGTACTAAAACAGGTATACTTGAACTTTTCGTAATTCCTTTCGTTAAGCTTCCCACGAATACATCATAGATTCCGCTTCTGCCATGTGATCCCATCACAATATAATCTGCATTTTTTGCCTTTGCATGTTCCAGAATAATATCTTTGGCAAGTCCTTGTTTTAAAAGGTGCTCGCAATCAATATCATGACTGATGATTCTCTGCTCAATTTTATTAAGCTGCACCAGCTCTTCTCTGATTTCATTGGCTTCCACTTCAGGAAAATATTGAAATCCCATATCACCAATGGCAAAGCCGATATCTGATGGCGCTACGTGGATCAGGTAAATTCTGCCGTTAAGCTGTTTTGCAAATTTTATGGCACCTTCTACCAATTGGTCTGTCTTGTCCCCAAAATCTACGGGTAATACAATATTTATCATAACCTCTAGTTTTGTTACCTAAAGATAGGAAAAATTTGTCAGACTGTGATGTTAAATACTTATAATATTCGGATATCAAGGATTTTTTCCTCTTCAAGATAAGCTTCCAGGATATCATTTTCTTCTACTTTTCCAACCCCTTTTGGAGTTCCCGTGAAAATAAGGTCACCTACTCGTAATGTAAAATACTGGGATGCAAAAGCTACAATGTCATCAAAATTGAACATCATATCTTTCGTATTGCCATCCTGTACCTTCTCTTTGTTTTTTAATAATGAAAACTGAAGATTCTCAAGACTGAAGTTCTCTTTTTTGAAGAAACTGCTTACCACTGCAGAACCGTCAAAACCTTTGGCAAGCTCCCATGGAAGCCCTTTTGATTTCAGTTCACTCTGAAGATCCCTCGCTGTGAAATCTATCCCCAGGCCAATTTCCTCATAATGTTTGTGTGCTGTTTCTTTCTGAATATATTTTCCTCCTTTTGAAATTTTTATTACTACTTCAAGTTCGTAGTGAATATCATTGGAGAATTCAGGAATATAAAAATCATTTCCCTTTAAAACAGCGGTATCCGGTTTCATAAAAATAACAGGATTTTCAGGAATTTCATTTCCTAATTCTTTTGCATGCTCACTGTAGTTTCTTCCTATGCAGATTATTTTCATAACTTAATTAATTTACTTTACCTTTAAAATATCCTTTACCTTCTTCTATATATTTTTCAGGACCATATCTTCTTTGAACTTTAAGTTCAGTATATCCGAAGAGGCTATCTCCTTTTTGATAAGATTCTTTATCCAGAATAACTTTACTGTCCAAAATTTTATAATATTCTCCTGTGTCCAAAAAGTCAAAAAGTTTTACATTGTCAGTATAAGAATAGGGAGAGATTTTATATCTATTTTGAAAAATATCTATCTGAAAACCACCACCGCTGAAACCATCTCCAACAGAAAATGTAACGTTTAGCATTGGATTTTCATTAATAGAACACCTATAATATGCTGGACTTATACTGTCTGATTTTGTCTTAAAATCATTGGTTTTAATATCTTCACTCTCTGAACCCCAAATACTTGTTTGTTTTTGTTGATCAAAAGATTTAAAAAGAGGTTTCTGGCTTAAACTATGATCAACTTCTACGCTGTTCCATACTAATAAGAACTTTCCCGTTATGAAAACAAGAGAGCCAAGAATGATGATGAGTAAAATTTTTCCAATCTTTTTGATCATATAAAGCTTTAATGCGTAAACTCATTCCCGCAATAATAACATTTGAATTTGTGACTCGTCAGGAAAGAAATACCAAAGAAACTGGTAGCACTGTCATCCCTGTAGATGTGATTGGAACCACATTTCGGGCAGACAAAATCAAACTCAGGATCTTCAATGGTATGTTCTACTTCCAGCGAATATTGCTCGTTGTCTTTATAGTCTTGCAGGAGTTGCTGTGCTTTTTCCACATCTTCTTCAAACACCTGAAGCTGTATTCCTCCTACCGCCTGTGATAAAAGCCAATCCGACTGGATCAGCTGCTCATTCGCAATGAAACTATTGATACCGTTTTCACTCAGTATCTGCTTATCCCTGTTAGCTTCAAGGGCAGTTTCATAAAATTTAAAACGAATCAGATCAGACATTTTTAAAACCTGCTTGAGAGTTGAATTTTTGTGAAAATTTTCTTCGTATACAAAGGAAAATCAGCGTTTTGAAGCCATCCGAAATATCCTAAGTCTTTTTGGAATACCGCTTTTACCCCCTGGCCTTTATATTTTCCAAAGTTGAAAACCTCTTCCATTTTTTCATTATAACCGATAAATCCGGCAAGATCTGCATTCTTATTATGGAATGTAAACTCGCTTAACGGTGCTATTTCATTCGGAATATCGTCATATTTTCCCACCTGAGCGTCCAGAACTTCAAACGTTGCCATTACATCAGCCTCTGCAGAATGGGCATTTTCCAATGTTTTTCCACAGTAGAACTGATAAGCTGCTCCTAAATTTCTAGGTTCTTTTTTATGAAAAATAGTCTGTGCATCTACCAGTCTGAATTTACTCAGATCAAAATCCATTCCTACTCTTAAAAGCTCTTCAGCCAAAAGCGGAACATCAAACCGGTTGGAATTAAATCCTCCCAAGTCACTTCCGGTAATCATTTCCATAATTTTAGAAGCAATATCTCTGAAAGTAGGAGCATCTTTTACATCTTCATCATAAATCCCGTGGATCTCACTGCTTTCTTTTGGAATAAGCATTTCCGGATTGACACGCCATGTTTTGCTTTCTCTGGAAGCATCAGGATTTACTTTTAAAATACAGATTTCAACAATTCTGTCTTTTCCGATGTTGGTTCCTGTAGTTTCCAGGTCAAAAATACAAAGCGGTTTATGGAGTTTTAAATTCATGTCGATTATTAATAATTTGAATGTGTTTTATTTAAGTGAGTCTATTTTAACTGTGCCTGAAAAATGAGTGACACTAACATATAATAAATAACAAGCATTGGAATTCCAACAATCTGGAATATCGCAAGAATGGCAATTCCTCCTACCAACAATACAACTTTAGGATAGTTGTCTTTTAGTTGTTTTGATTTGAATTTCATGGCCATCATTTTGATCGGGCTGATCAGAAGCCATGAAGTAAGAAGAGTAAGCATAACCAGTAGCAGTTCATTATTAAACAAAAAGCTGAAAGATCCGGTTTCTTTAAAGGCATAATAAAGACCGAACAGCAAAACGGTGTTGGTTGGCGTATTCAATCCTTTGAAATAATAACGCTGCTCTTCATCAAGATTGAAGATGGCAAGTCTCAGGCAGGAAAATACAGTGACAATGAGTCCCAGATACTTGATTTCAAACGGAAAATGCATTCCAAGCAGTTCTGCACCAAACGGTTCAAGAGCTTTGTACATAGTAAGTCCGGGAATAACTCCAAAACTTACCATATCCGCAAGCGAGTCCAGCTGAAGCCCAAGATTGGAGTTTGATTTTACAGCTCTGGCTACAAAGCCATCGAAAAAATCGAAAATCGAAGAGAGGATAAGACAGATTGCTGTTGTCTGATAATCTCCTAAAATTAAATGTATTGCCCCTACACAACCTGCAAATAAGTTGGCCAGGGTTAAGGCATTGGCCAGATTATTCTTTATAAAATCCATAAGCACAAAATTACAGTTTTTAAAAATTCTAACTCAAAATAATATGAACTAAAAAATGCATTACAGTGATTTTGATGTAAATTTGCTCTATGAAATTTTTAAAAGGATTTAGAAAACAGGAAGTTCTGGCATTGGTTTACAGGATTTTTTTAGCCTATTTTTTCTATCAGATTGCCAGACTTTTATTCTGGTATTTTAATAAAGATCTGATTAAAGTTGACTCTGTTTCAGAATATATAAAGCTGGCATTCCATGGTACAGCTTTCGATACAACAGCTATTTTATATGTCAATGCACTATTTATACTCCTTAGTTTATTGCCATTGGTTATTAACACAAAGAAAGTTTTTCAGAAGATTCTTTTCTGGCTGTATTTCATTACCAACGGGATTGCTTATGCTATGAATTTCGGGGATTTTATTTACTATAAATTTTCGCAGGCAAGGCTTACTTCAGCAGTATTTCAGGTAGCAGAACATGAATCTAATGTTTCCAAAACATTGATGATCTCTGTGGGAGAACATCCTTTTGTCCTGATTTGGTATGTTGTGTTGATGGCCCTATGGGTTTTCCTTTATAAAAGGGTAAAAGTACAAGAGGTGAAACCTTTGAAACTACTTCCTTACTTTATTACTTCCATTCTTACACTGTGTATTACAGCGGTGCTGGTTGTGGGAGGAATAAGAGGAGATTTTAAACACAGTACAAGACCTATCAATATGGTGGATGCAACCCGTTTTGTGACAAATCCGCTTCAGGGAAATATGGTACTCAACAGTACGTTTTCCTTTTTCAGGACTTTAAATACCAACAATTTCAAGGAAGTTCACTTTGTAGATGAAAAGTTTATCGAAGACAATGTTCAGCCCTATAAAGTATATGACAGAAAAGTGGAGAACCGTCCCAATATTGTTATTTTCATTGTAGAATCTTTCGGGAGAGAATATTCAGGCGCATTCAATAAAGACAAAAATATTAAAGACTACGTTTCTTATACTCCCTTTATGGATAGTTTAGCTACCCAAAGTCTTATTTTCCCCAATACTTTTGCAAACGGAAGACAGTCTATTCATGGGATGAGCAGTGTGTTGGCCGGAATTCCGAGTCTTACGGATGCATTTACAGGATCTCCGTATTCCAATCAGAAAATTCAGTCTATCGTTTCTGTCTGTAATGATCTTGGATATGATACTTCTTTTTATCATGGAGCACCGAATGGTTCTATGGGATTCCTTGGATTCGGAAATATTTTAGGATTTAAACATTATTTCGGGAAAACAGAATACAATCATGATGAAGATTTTGATGGGATGTGGGCCATATGGGATGAACCTTTCCTTCAGTATTTCGCAAAGAATGTAGGAAAGAAACAACCTTTTATGACTACCGTATTTACGGCATCATCACATCACCCTTTTAAAATTCCTGAAAAATACAAAGGGAAATTTAAAAAAGGAAAAATTGAAATCCATGAGCCGATGCAGTATACGGATTATGCGATCAAACAATATTTTGAGACCGCTAAAAAACAGCCTTGGTACAATAATACGATCTTTGTTTTCACAGGAGATCATACCAACCAGGTGTATTATCCGGAATATGAAAGAGCCATGAACCGTTATGCCGTTCCATTGGTTTTCTATTCTCCGAATCCTGCGTATCAGTTAAAAGGAGTCAGTCAGGAAATAGCACAGCAGGCGGATATTTATCCTACACTGGCAGACCTTATCGGGTACAATAAACCAATCCGAAGCTGGGGGAGAAGTCTGGTGAGTGACAAAAAATATCCTTTCATTGTAGTCAACTCGGATGGAAGTACAGATCAGTTCATGATCGGAAATTATATTTATCGCTTTGACGGAAAAGAAATTATCGGAGTATATGATAAATCTGATCTGAGCATTGAAAAAAATATCATGAATGAAGTTAAAAATCCTGAAATAGAACAAGGAAAGAAAATAGCAAAGGCCTGGTATCAGGATTATATGGATAGGGTGATTAACAGGAAGCTGTATTAGGGCAGAAGACAAAAAATAGAATGGCGAAATAGTCAATATGCTGATTGGCAAATTAATTGTTTTAGTATTTATTGATTTTACTTTTCTTCGCCTCTTTATGCTTTGTATAATAAAAGTTTTTGTTCGTTGAAAATTAATTTATATTTTTATCAATACGTAGATAAGAATATTGTATTAAAATTAAAACTATAAGAAATATGAAAAAAATATTGTTAACGTTCGCACTTTCTTTATGTGGTGTACTTACATTTGCACAGATCGAAGGTAAGTGGAAAACGATAGATGATGAGACAAAACAGGCAAAATCTATTGTTGAAGTGTACAAAAAATCAGATGGGAAATATTATGGAAAAGTTTCTCAGCTGTTAATAAAACCAACTGATCCTAACTGTACACTTTGTAAAGATGACAGAAAAGGAAAGCCGCTTTTAGGATTGGAAATCATCAGAGGATTGAAAAAAGATGGTGATGAATTCACAGGCGGAACCATCACGGATCCTAAAACAGGAAAAACATACAAATGTACCATTACAAGAAGCGGTGATAAACTTAACGTAAGAGGGTACTTAGGATTATCTTTATTAGGAAGAACCCAGGTTTGGGAGAAAGCTAATTAATATAAGTTTAAATAGAATTTTAAATGACATTTCAGAAATGAGATGTCATTTTTTGTAGATAAAAGAATGTATAGAATGTATTCAGGATCTTATGAAAAATTACAAAGGGCTCAGTCTACAGGAGAAAAATCAGTTTTAAATAAAATTAATAAAAGACTTCTCGGTCAAATGAGACGTCTTTTTATGATGTGTATAATAAAAAATCACTATTTTTGTAGTCTAAATTTTTCGAATAAATATGGCAGAATATACTTTTCGTGAGGTAATTGCACAGGCAATGAGCGAGGAAATGCGTAAAGACGAATCCATCTTTTTAATGGGGGAGGAAGTTGCAGAATACAATGGTGCTTATAAAGCTTCAAAAGGAATGCTGGATGAGTTTGGTCCTAAAAGAGTAATTGATACCCCAATTGCAGAACTTGGATTTACAGGAATTGCTGTGGGTGCTGCAATGAATGGTAACAGACCAATTGTAGAGTATATGACATTCAATTTCTCATTGGTAGGAATTGATCAGATTATCAATAATGCAGCGAAAATCCGTCAGATGAGTGGTGGACAATGGAACTGTCCAATCGTTTTCCGTGGACCTACAGCTTCTGCAGGACAATTGGGAGCTACCCATTCTCAGGCTTTTGAAAACTGGTTTGCAAACATCCCTGGCCTTAAAGTAGTGGTTCCTTCAAATCCTTATGATGCAAAAGGATTGCTGAAAACCGCAATTCAGGATAATGACCCTGTTATTTTCATGGAATCTGAGCAGATGTATGGAGATAAAATGGAAATTCCTGAAGAAGAATATTATTTACCACTAGGAAAAGCAGATATCAAGAGAGAAGGTACAGATGTTACTTTGGTTTCTTTTGGAAAAATCATGAAGCTTGCTTTACAGGCTGCTGAAGATATGGCTAAAGAAGGAATCTCTGTAGAGGTTATTGACCTTAGAACAGTTCGTCCTCTTGATTTTGATACTATTCTGGCATCAGTAAAGAAAACAAACAGACTGGTTATTTTAGAAGAAGCTTGGCCATTTGCTTCTATATCTTCTGAAATTACTTATATGGTACAGCAAAAAGCATTTGATTATTTAGATGCTCCTATCAAGAGAATCACTACTCCTGATGCACCTGCACCTTACTCTGCAGCATTGTTTGCAGAATGGTTCCCTAAACTTGAAAAAGTAAAAGAGGAAATCAAAAAAGCGATGTACGTAAAATAGTTATAGAAAAAAACTTCCGAAAGGAAGTTTTTTCATTTATTATATTCATGAAGAAAAATTCTTGACGTCATAAAATTAGTATAAATTTGCGCCTTTAAAATAAATTAAGCTGATATGGCAGAAGTTACAGAAGATGGCTACCACTTCGATATAAAGAAGCTTTCCTTTATGGGAGTTTTAGTGTCTCTAGGAATTGTTTTTGGAGATATTGGTACCTCTCCGCTTTACGTAATGAAAGCAATTGTGAATGCAAGGTCCCAGGGGAGCAATATGCCTTTCAATGAATACATAGAAGGAGCTCTTTCCTGTATTATCTGGACTCTTACCCTGCAAACCACAATAAAATATGTGATCATTGCTTTGAGAGCAGATAACAAAGGTGAAGGTGGTATTCTTGCTTTGTTTTCACTGGTAAGAAACCTTAAGAAAGGATGGTTGTACCTCATTGCAATCATTGGAGCTGCAGCCCTTATTGCAGACGGAGTCATTACACCGTCACTAACGGTAATGTCAGCTATTGAAGGTCTTGAAATTTATAATCCGCACACCCCCGTTGTGCCTATTACCATCGGAATTCTTATTGCCATTTTTGTGGTACAGCAGTTTGGAACAAGCTTTATCGGAAAATTTTTTGGTCCGGTAATGGTAGTTTGGTTCTTAGTATTGGGAGGTCTGGGAGTAATGCATTTAAGTGAAAACTTTGAGATTTTAAGATCTTTTAACCCTTATTACGCTTATAAACTTATTGTCAACTCTCCGAGTGCCATTGTTATTTTAGGAGCTGTTTTCCTTTGTACAACCGGAGCAGAAGCATTGTATTCGGACCTAGGACACTGTGGTGCTAAAAACATCAGAATAAGCTGGGCATTCGTTAAGATTATGCTTATTCTTAATTATCTTGGACAGGGAGCATGGCTTTTGACCAATTACAACAAACCAGGGTTCTCTGTAGTCAACCCATTCTTTGGAATTATGGAAGAATGGATGATTATTCCGGGAGTAATTTTAGCAACAGCCGCTGCAATTATTGCCAGCCAGGCATTGATTACAGGTTCCTTCACCATATTCTCAGAAGCAATGTCTCTTAACCTTTGGCCGAATCAGAAAATTGATTACCCTTCCGGAGTAAAAGGACAGATGTATATTCCAAGAATCAATTGGGGACTTCTTATCCTGTGTATCATTGTTGTTCTTCACTTCAGAGAGTCGGGAAAAATGGAAGCTGCTTATGGACTTTCCATTACTGTGACAATGTTGATGACCACAGTTCTGTTGGTCTTCTGGCTGCTGAAACACAGAGTAAGCAAGGTCCTGATTCTGGTTTTCGCTATGGTTTATATGGCAATTGAATTAGGTTTCTTCAGTGCCAACATTATCAAATTCATGGAAGGTGGATGGATCACCGTTGTATTGGCTGGCTCTATCGGAGTTTCTATGTATGCATGGTATAACGGAAGACTGATCAAAACAAGATTTATCCAGTTTGTGAAAATAGAAAAATATGTGTCTATTCTCAAAGACATGAAACTGGATGAAACTATTCCGAAATACGCTACCAATCTGGCTTATCTGAGCAGAGCAAAAAGAAATGATGAAGTAGAATCAAAAATTATCTATTCCATCATCAAAAAACAACCCAAAAGAGCAGATCATTACTTCATCCTGAGCATCGTAAACCAGGAAGATCCCTACACTTTCAGATATACCGTAGATGAAATTCTTCCGGGAACCGTGTATAAAATCAACTTCCTGTTAGGATTTAAAGTGGACCGAAGAATCAATGATTATTTCAATATGGTTCTTAAAGATTTAATGGCAGACGGAACCATTCCGTCAAGAAGCAGCCATCCATCTTTAAGAGCTCATGATATACCACCGGATCTTAAATATGTGATCATAGATAACACCTATATCAACGATATCCTTTTAACTGTTAAACAGAAGATTACTCTTAACATTTACAACTTTGTAAAGTATATCGGAAGTGACGACTTTAAGGCCTGGGGAGTATCTTCGCATAACGTAGAAGTAGAATCTGCACCGATCACAGAATTAACAGTTTATGATAATAAGATCGAGCAGTCCGGGTATTTCCGCCACAACTCGTAGCCACCCGTATTTAACCATACTATCTATTTAAATAAAATTCAATAAATTTGTAGATAATTTTTTTAATGGATACAATACAAAAAGAAAAAAATATAGCTTTGATCAAGGATGTTTTGAGAAACTACTTATTAGAAAAGGGGTTCCGAAACACACCTGAAAGATATACGATATTGGAAGAGATTTATAATATGGATCATCACTTTAACGTTGATGATCTGTATCTTCTGATGATGCAGAAAAAATATCATGTTTCCAAAGCAACCATTTACAACACTATTGAAATCTTCCTTGATGCTGGCTTAATCCGTAAGCATCAGTTCGGAGAAAAGACATTGACTTCTTCATCTTATGAAAAGTCTTATTTTGACAAACAGCATGACCACCTGGTGATCTACAAAAAAGACTCTGATAAAGAAATTGAAGAAATTATTGAATTCTGTGACCCAAGAATCCAAGGAATCAAAGAAGCCATTGAAGAAGCTTTTGGCGTAAAAATTGATTCTCATTCGCTATATTTCTATGGCACTAAGAATGACTAATTAATGAGAATAGCCCTTTTTCTGTTACTCTTTATTTCTACGCTAAGCTTTGCGCAGGATAAAATTCCTGTGAAGAGAGATCCTTATTTGCAGGCTCCTTCACCGGCTCAGCCCAAACAGGTGAGACCTGAAGATAAAGTAAAGATCATCCATGCGGACGAGATCAAGAAAAACCCTGAAAAATACGACGGAAATCAATATTTTACCGGAAATGTTCAGATAGAACATCAAGGCTCCATCCTTACAGCAGATGAAGTCGTTTTGTATAATGAAGAAAATTTTGTAAAAGCAATAGGCAATACAAGACTTCAGAACACCGACGGCTCTGTCATCACAGCAGGTGAAATGGAATATGATGCCAATACCCAGAAAGGTGTTGCCCGGAAAAATGTGGTTTTAACTGATCCTAAACAAACCATAAAAACAGATATCCTGTACTATGACAGGTTGGCTAATCAGGCTTATTTTAACACAGGAGGGACAATTTCTGATGGGCAGAACGTAACCTATGCCAAAGTAGGAACCTATTTTCTTAATACAAGAGTGGTAGATCTTACCGGAAATGTAAAGATTGAAACCCCTCAGTATATTATAGATGGTCCCAACATCAAACAGAATCAGAATACAAAAATTGCTGATTTTCTAGGTCCTACAACCATTACCAGCAAAACCAATCCAAGAAACAGAATCTACACGGAAAAAGGAACTTATAAAATGGATTCCAAAGAGGCTTATCTAACCAAAAACTCCAGGATCTTTTATAATGAAAAAATCCTTACCGGTGATGATATGTACTATAATCAGATTTCAGGATTTGGCAAAGCAACAGGAAATGTAACCCTTGATGATCCTATAGAAAGGAGATATATAAAAGGAGGTTACGGAGAAATTTTTGAGAAAAAAGACTCCGCAATGATGACTAAAAATCCTTATGCTGTAAAAGTAATGGAAAAAGACTCCATTTATTTTGCCGCAGAAAAAATTATCTCTTACCAAAGACCGGATACATTAGATATTAAAGTCAAGAAAAGCTATCTGAGAGCTTTTAAAAAGGCACGTATTTTTAAATCCAATGCACAAGGAAGAGCAGACTCCATTGCCTTCAATGAAACAGACGGAATCATGAATATGTATACCAACCCGATTCTTTGGAGCGGTGAGAAACAGGTTACAGGAGATAAAGTGGAAGCTTATTTCAATACCAAAACAGAAGATATTGACTCTCTGAAAGTAATCGGAAATGCCTTTGCCATCAGTAAAGTAGATTCACTTACCCTGAAAGACGAATTTAATCAGGTGAAAGGGAAATTCATGACGGTGTACTATGAGAAAAATGCGATTAAAGAAGCAAGAGTAGTTGGAAACGCGCAGTCAATCGTATATGTTGATGATACTGATCAGGAAACCAAAAAGCCTGAAAGAATAGGAATTACATTATCTACCTGCGGAATTATCGGAGCATTGTTTGAAGAAAGAGCACTCCAGATTATTTCCTGCAGTATTGGAGCTGCTTCCGATACTTACCCGATGAGTATGATAGAACCTTCGAAAAGAAAATTCCCGGATTTCAACTGGAATACAAAAGACCGGATCCGGAAATGGCAGGATATCCTTGTAGACAGTCCAAACAACGAAGAAATACAATATACTGCTGATAGCGAATTGTTTGATAAAGCACAGAAAGCAATTGACGACGAAAAAGCTAAAGAAGAAGCTAAAAAACCAAAGAGAGTAAGAAAATAGAAAGCAATAGGTATGAAAAAAATTCTGTTACTGTTATTATTTTTTCCATTGATGTTTTTTTCACAAGATTTGCAACCGGGTGAATTTGTATGGAGTAAAGAACGAAAATTACAGAAAGAGGATTATAAATTGATTACCCATGATGATCGTATTTCAATCAGATCAGCAATCAACTTTTCTTATCAGTTAAGGGGATTTAATGCACTAAGTAATAATTTTAATAAAAAGATTATCAATAAATTTTCCAGCAGTGCTTCATCAATAAATCCTGATTCTCGCAATATTCCGGCTATGATAGAATATCAGCAGGTCAATTTTGATTTAGCCGAAGTATATGCCCGAAAAATGCGTAAAGATCTTCTTATTCATAAAAATACGCTGTGGAAAGGTTTTACTTATGCCAATGAAATGTTTAATAATCTGACAGCTGAATATACAAAAGCTCAGGTCCTGATAGACAATGAAACCAATTATGGACTTAATACTCAGAAACTACAGGACTGGAAACAGAAAATTCAGACTGAGCTCGATGGTCTTTCTGATTTTGATTACAACAATACATCTAAAATAAAAATAAAGAAAGGTACTAAAGAAGAAAACTGATTTAGACTTTCATAAAATATTTCTGAAATGCAAAAAGATTTTTTTCTATATCAGGCACAAACTACTAAGTTTGCTGCAGGTTTTGAAGTTGAAAAAGCTGAAGGAAGCTATATTTATGGTACAGACGGGAAGAAATATCTTGACTTTGTAGCAGGGGTTTCTGCCAATACTTTGGGACATTCACATCCTAAAATTGTGAATGCAATCAAAGAACAGACGGATAAATATCTTCACGTAATGGTGTACGGAGAATATGCACAGGAAAAACCTGTCGCATTATGCAGTTTGCTTGCAGAAGCGACGCCTGATCCGTTAGAAGTGACTTACCTTGTGAATAGCGGCGCAGAAGCTATCGATGGAAGCTTAAAACTGGCTAAAAGATATACTGGAAGGGAGGAAATTGTTTCCTTTAAAAACTCTTACCATGGAAATACCCATGGGGCTTTAAGTGTTTCAGGAAATGAAACCCACAAGAGAGAATTCCGTCCTTTACTACCGATGGTTTCTTTTATTGAATTTAACAATGAAGAAGACTTTGGTAAAATTACGGAGAAAACTGCTTGTGTTATCCTTGAAACCATTCAGGGAGCAGCGGGGTTTCTCGTTCCAAATAACGACTATCTGATCAAATTAAAAAGAAGATGTGAAGAAGTAGGAGCGCTTTTAATTTTAGATGAAATACAGCCGGGATTCGGAAGAACAGGGAAGTTATTCTCTTTCGAACATTTTGGTATCGTTCCGGATATCCTTGTGATGGGTAAAGGAATGGGAGGAGGAGTTCCTGTGGGAGCTTTTATGAGTTCCAGAGAAATTATGGAAACCCTTTCTCACTCACCAAAACTTGGGCATATTACTACTTTTGGAGGAAACCCACTCATTGCAGCAGCAAGTTATGCTACATTGAAAGAAGTTCTGGAAAGCGGTTTAATGAATGAGGTGGAGGAAAAAGAGAAGTTGTTCAGAGAACTGTTGGTTCATCCTAAAATCAAAAATATCAATGGTAAAGGATTAATGCTTGCCGTGAATTTAGGAACTCCTGAATATACGCTGGAAGTAGCTAAAAAATGTATGGAAAGGGGGCTTATTGTTTTCTGGCAGCTATACAGAAATGAATACATGAGAATCTCTCCGCCTCTTACATTATCTCTGGAAGAAATCCGTGAAGGATGTCAGATTATTCTCGATATACTGAATGAAAATTAAAGATAAAATCTCTCCTGAATGGGGAGATTTTTTTATGTTTTGCATGGTAACTTTAGCTTTAAAATTTAACATCACGGGGATTTAAATCCAGTGACAAATATCATACAGATTCTATAAAAAAGTAATTGTTTTTTTGCGTAATAAAAAAATTAATTTATATATTGCGGGACGATAAAACAAAGATTATATGGCGAAACATAAAGTCCATTACGAATTTCCAATGCACTGTTTATCAGAGATTTTATACGAATATCTGGCGACTGCAGAGGGATTGTCTGAATGGTTTGCGGATGAGGTAACAGAGAAAGGCGATGATTTCTTTTTTAGCTGGGGTGGAGGACCTGCTGAGAAGGCCACTTTGATCAGATATAAGCCTGAAGGTTTCGTGCGTTTCAGATGGGAAGAAGATGAAGGAACAAAAAATTTCTTTGAAATGACTATCACAATTGATGATATTACAGAAGATCTTGCTTTAAATATTACAGATTTCTGTGAAGAAGGTGATGAAGAGGAAAATGCAATGTATTGGGAAAATCTTATCGAAAACCTGAGAATAAAACTAGGTGCGGCATAATACCGGGCTATATGAAATGATAAAACTGATGAACGATTTATCGTTCATTATTTTTTTGTAAATAAATCACATCAAAAATTGGAAAATCAATATTTTACATCAGACGAGTTAAATGTAAAGAACAGAGCTTTTCTTTGGGGAGACTCAGTGAAAGTTTCTTTCTTTGTAAGAAATGGTGGATTGATCATGGACGAAGAATGCTACTTTTTCCTGATGGCTTCCATGAGAAAGATGAGACTCAATATTCCTTTGACTTATACCCTGGAGTTTTTCCAGACTCTTTTCCAAAAAGAAATTATTGAAGGTAAAGGAGTACAGAACGGAATTATCAATTTCCAGGTGTTCAGAAATAATGATGGCGCAACATTGGCGAAATCTTCTGTTTCCTACTTTTACGAAGTAACGGAAATGGCGGATGTGCTTGCTGTTCATCAAAGACCTTTGGAATTGGATTTGATTAAAGAAATTAACGTTAATAACAACCTTTTGAGTAATATCAGGGTTCACTGTCCGGAAAATATTTATGGGGGGATTTATGCCCAGGAAAATGATCTTGACGACGTAATTCTTCTGAATCCAAACAAAAGAATAGCACGTACCACTGCCGGAAATCTTCTCTTTTTAGAAGGTGATGTGATCAAAGTGCCAAAGCAGACAGAAGGAGCCTACATCTCTCCTTTAATGGAAAATTTTGTTACTTTTTTACATAAAAATAACCTTGCAGATATCCAGGAACACGAGATTATTGCATTTGAATCTCAGAAAGCTGAAGAAATTTTAATGATTTCTGACGAGAAAGGTATGTTTTCTGTAGGTAAGATAAGAAACAAGACTTTTGAAACCTCCCGTTTCTCCGGATTGGTAGAAAGCTGGAAGAAAAGTTTTAACTCATAAAAATTGACAAACCCGGTAAACAACAAAGTTACAGAAGTCCTTTACCGGGTTTTATTCTGAGTAAATCAGAAATTGTTTTTTTTATTTAATATTCGTTGATAATTTCAACAAATTTTTGTGCGATTTCTTTCTGCCCTTTTTCACTGGTAATGTAATTCCTGTTGTCAGAATTATTAATGAAGCCAAGTTCTACCAATACAGCAGGTGCTTTGGTTTCTCTTAGCATGTGAAGATTGTGGCGTTCTTCAATTTTACGGGCATTGAATTTCTTGTAAATTTTTCCAGCCAATTCCTTTGAAACATCAGAATTCTGAACGTAAACTTCAAATCCGTTGTCAGATCGTTCTTTTTGTGGAGAACTGTTAACGTGAAGGGAAATGACCATTTCAGGGTTCAGATTGTTGATCAGCTCTGTTCTTTCGGAAAGAGTAGGATAGCTGTCCGAATCCCTTGTTAAAATAACTTCATATTTGTCCTGGCTTTCATTGATTTTCCGGATTTCCTTAGCTACGCTTAATGAAATATTTTTTTCCAGAATTTCACCATAAGTGGCCCCAAAATCATTTCCACCATGTCCGGCATCGATGACAATATATTTTTTGTTGATAGGAGTAAATGATAAAAATGCGGTAGAAAATATTGATAAAGCAAGTAATGTAATACCTTTCATATCAGTGATTTTAGTTTCCCAAAGAACGGAAAAACTTTCTTTAAAATTGGTTAAAAGAATCTTAAAGTTTGTTAATTATCAGAATGATACGAAAAAGTATGCATTTAGTTTAGTGAAATATCTTCAGGGGAATTGGCCCAGAGAAGAAATTCTCCTCCCAGATTCTGCATGATAGACTTCCAGAGTGTCTGATCATTGGGAAGCGTATAATCAAGATTGTAAACATCTACTACGGTCCACATTTTTCTTTGAACCTCAGTGTCCAGCTGGTTCGAAGACCATCCGGAATACCCGGAAAATATTTTGATATGCTCAATATCCAGTTCACTGCTTAAAACCGCATTAATGATCTTTTCAATATCTTCTGTAAGATAGTATTCATCAGTGATATCGGTATAGATTTCCGTAACTCTTTTGCCTTTTACAATGAAAAATACCTTGTCGTTTTCTACAGGTCCTCCATCATATACCTCTATTTTAAAGTCAAAAAAATCTTTGAATTTGCTACTCATCTGGCTGTTCTTTTTATTCAATATCAAACCAAATGCACCACTTTCATTATGTTCAATAACCAATACCACCGATCGTGAAAAAATATCGCCGGAAATGTCAGGTGTCGAGATTAATATTTTACCTTTGTATGAGTGATTCATACTCAAATTTAATAAAAAATATTTATGGAAAACCTGCACGACAAAAGAAAAGTGTACGAGAAATCCCAACTTATTGAAAGTGAGATAAAACAAAATCCAATTGAGCAGTTCAGAGACTGGTTTTTGGAAGCCAATGAGAGTCCGATGATCTCAGAAGCCAATGCTATGGCAGTTTCTACAATAGAGGAAGATGGGTGTCCGAGAACAAGAATGGTACTTCTTAAAGCATATACCCATGAAGGATTTATTTTTTATACCAATTATGACAGCAGAAAAGGAAAAGCAATAGAAAGCAATCATAAAGCCTGTCTGCATTTTTTCTGGCCTAATCTGGAAAGACAGATCATTATTAAAGCAGATCTTGAAAAGATTGCAGAAAACCTTAGTGATGGTTATTTTCATTCAAGGCCGAAAGGAAGCCAGCTGGGAGCTGTGGTCTCTCCGCAGAGCCAGGTGATTCCGAACAGAGAGTTTCTGGAAGGTAAATTAAAAGAACTGGAAAAGGAGTATGAAAATACGGAAGTCCCAAGACCTGCCAATTGGGGAGGTTATCTTGCAAGACCTTATGAAATTGAATTCTGGCAGGGAAGACCCAACCGCCTCCATGACAGGATTATTTATCAGCTGGAAGACCTTGACTGGAAGATTTCAAGACTGGCTCCTTAAGGGTAAAATAAGAGGTTAGAAGTGGCGGTTTTAATATGAGATAAACCACTTGAAAATATAAACTCTGTAATTCAATAGAAGCGGGCTTTATCCCGCTTATTTTTATTATGCATAATGATAGAGGTTTCAGCCAAAACCTATTTAGTTGCAGAGAATAATGACAAGATATGCTGCACTATATTTACTTTTAAGTTTTGGCTAAAGCTGTGCGAATTGATATTTATTTTTAAACGGGCTCCCTTCGACTAAGCTCAGGATGATAGCGCGTTCCTATTGAATGACTATTTTTCAAATACAACAAGGTTTCCATTATCAATAGAAGCGGGCTTTAGCCCGCTTATTTTATTATGTATAATAAAGGCTTCAGCCAAAACTTAATAATTCTTACCCCCTTAAAACATCTTAATGGTTTAATTCTCTATCATCTTTTTTAAAATAAAAAAAAGGCTGTTTCTAAGAAACAGCCCTTGAATTTTTGTAATCTGAATGATTATTTTTTCTTAGCACCTGAAACTGCATTTGATAAATCAGCTCCAGCTTTGAATTTAGCAACTTTTTTAGCAGCAATTTTGATTGGTTTTTTAGTTGCAGGGTTAATACCTTGTCTAGCCGCTCTCTCAGCTACTGAGAAAGTACCGAAACCTACTAAAGAAACTTTTCCGTCTTTTTTCTTTAAAGTAGTTGTAACGTTACCAATGAAAGATTCTAAAGCAGCTTTTGCTGCAACTTTAGTGATACCTGCATCTTTTGCGATTGCGTCGATTAATTCAGACTTGTTCATAATTTTTAATATTAAAGTTAGTTCGTAATTATAGCAAATATAGTACTATTTTCTAATTGTGCAATTTTTTTATTAAAACTTGTAAAATTTTTTTGCTTTTCACTGAAATCAGTTAAAATATGATAATTCCACTTTTCACAGAAAATCTACGTTACAGGTTACTAAAATCATGCCAAATGCTTATGTGTATTGACTTTAGCAAAAAGTTAATATTATTTTTCGTATTTATTAAATCCTAAATTGTGTATAAACAATTAATTTTTTTGACCATATGATTGTTAAATATATAAGTAATTTTTATATTTCTTGTGTTTTGTGAAATTAAACCCCTGTGTTTGTGGGAGTTTTAAAATGTTAATAAAGGCCTGTTTTATTAATTTTTATTAATAAATTTGCAGCATGTTAATAGAAGTTTTCAAGTCTAAGATTCATAGGGTGAGAGTAACTGCCTCTGACCTTAATTATATAGGGAGTATAACGATCGATGAAGATCTTATAGAAGCTGCCGGTCTGGTAGTGGGAGAAAGAGTCTATATCGTCAATGTGAACAACGGAGAACGTTTTGATACCTACGTGATCAAAGGGAAAAGAAAATCAGGAGAAGTATGTCTGAATGGGCCTGCAGCAAGAAAAGTACAGAAAGATGATATCATTATCATTATTGCTTATGCTCAGATGACTCCAGAAGAAGCAAAAGACTTCCAGCCGAAGATCGTTTTCCCGGATGAAAAAACAAACCTTCTTACATAGTACATGGAGAAAACATCGAAAAGTCCGGTAAAATCAATACTTACAATAGTAATATCGCTTGCTTTTGCAGGCTTTTTTTTATGGCTTGCCTTAAGGGGGCTGGATTTTAAAGTCATTCAGAAATCACTGGCAAAAGCTAATTATATCTGGGTATTGTTTGCTTCCGTATTTGGTCTTCTGGCGTATTGGTTCAGGGCTATCCGCTGGAATCTGATGCTGGAGCCGATGGGACACAGAATTTCAAACTCCAATGCACTTTGGTCCATATCATTTGGATATCTGATGAATCTTACCATCCCGAGGAGTGGGGAAGTGGCAAGGGCAACAGCTTTATATGGAGTAGAAAAAGTGCCTGTAGACAAATCTATTGGGACTATTATTTTAGAAAGAGTAGTGGATCTTATATGTATGATGGGATTTTTACTTCTAACAGGAATTTTTAAATTTAATGCAATTCTTGCTTTCTATCATTTTGTAATGGATAAAAAGGATGAAAAAGAAGAGTTTGTTCCTAACTTTTTTGAGAGGCAGATCATGAAGTTGGGGGTAAGTGATTTTGATTCATTTTATTTATGCGTTAAAATTGGTCTTGTAATATTGGTTTTAATTGGGTTAGGCCTACTTTATAAATATAAAAAAGAGAAACTTGTCAACTTTGGAAAAGGAATTCTTCAGGGGATAACTTCCATTTTTAAATTAAAAGAAAAAGGAAAATTCATTCTTTATACATTAGGAATCTGGATTTGCTATTATTTTGCCGCTTATCTGGTTTGCTTTGCCCTTCCTGAAACATCCGCATTTACCTTTGCAGACGGTTTCTTCATTATTGTTGTAGGAACATTAGGTATGATTATCCCTGCCAGCGGAGGAATCGGAGCGTATAACCTGGCTATGAAGTATGGTTTTATGGCGTTGTTTATTTCAGTAGGAAAAAGTGCAGATTTCGGTGGTGAAATGGGACTTACCTATTCCTTTATTTCTTTACCACTGCAGATTGTGATAATGCTGGTAATGGGATTAATATCTATTCCTATGCTGGCCAAAGCAAGAAATGCCTCTGTTTCGGATAAAGAATTTGAAAATTAATTCAATACCAACCTATACAATACAAGGTTCAATTTTTTAATTGGACCTTTTTTTATTGCTTTTTTGATTTAAATCGTTTTAATTAAGCTGTCTGTGGCATTTTTTTATCAATAAATTTGGTCAGTTCATAAATCACTTCTATCTTAATGCAAAAAATAATTATAATATAAAACACTATGGCCATTAATCTACAGAAAGGACAAAAGATCGAGATTGGATTGACTAAAATGACGATTGGATTAGGCTGGGATCCGAACGAAGGAACCGGCTACGACTTTGACCTGGATGCTTCTGCAATCATGATTGATTCTGACAGAAAATTAGTAAGTGAAGAATACTTTGTTTTTTACAATAACCTGAATTCCCCGGACGGAGCGCTTACCCATACAGGGGATGATCCGAGTGGTAAAAACAGTGATGGTGACGATGATGAAGCTATTATTATAGACCTTGATAAAGTAGACTCAAGAGTGGAAGAGATTCTTTTCGTAGTAACCATTGAAGACTTTGAAAGAAGAAGACAGAATTTCGGACAGGTAAGAAACTCTTATATCAGAGTGGTAGACAATCATTCCAACCAGGAGATTGCAAAATATGAACTGGATGAAGATTTCTCCATTGAAACCGGAGTAGAGTTCGGAAGACTGTACAAAAGAAACGGAAGCTGGAAGTTTGAAGCTTCAGGAATAGGATACAGAGCAGATCTTGGCTTCTTCCTTGAAAAATACTACAAAGGGCAAATCATTAAATAAATCATCAAATACACAAAAACTATAACTATGGCAATTAATTTACAGAAAGGACAAACGATAGATTTAAGAAAGAATGACCGCGGTGAAAGCGTGTATGATCTTTCAAAAGTAACCATCGGCTTAGGGTGGGATGTCAGAAAACAAGGCAGTGGATTCTTTGGAAAGCTGTTCAGTAAAGAGGCCGAATATGACCTTGATGCAGTCGCATTTCTTCTGGATGGCAACGGAAAAGTAGCCAATCTTGGAAGAACAGTACAGACCAATGATGGAAGACAGATGGGCCTTTATCAGGGAGATGTGGTTTTCTTCAACTCTATGCAGCACCCAAGCGGAAATGTATGGCTTACCGGAGATAACAGAACCGGAGCAGGAGATGGTGATGATGAGCAAATCATTGTAAGACTGGATCAGCTGGATCAGAGTTATCAGAAAATCGTATTCCTGGTTACCATTTATCAGGGAAGAACCAATAACCAGCACTTCGGAATGATCGAAAATGCATTTATCCGTGCAGTAGATGCTTCAGGAAAAGAAATTACGAAATACAGCCTTTCCGGTGATTCAAGTATGAACGGAATGTGTGCTATGGTTTTTGCAGAAGCATACCGACACAACGGAGACTGGAAATTCCGCGCCGTAGGAGAGCCGCATCATACAGATAACTTTATAGATATTCTGAGACAGCAATACGCATATTCCAACTAGATTCTCAAAATTTTATCAAATCAAAATAAAAGCCGGCCTGGAAGTCTCCGACTGCCTCTGCCGGCTTCAGAATTAATACTTGTCTATAATGAGCAGGAGATTATTAGCTTATTTTTTATTAGATACTTCAGGTTCTATGAATGGAGAACCTATTCAGGCTTTGAATAATGGTTTTAACGGCCTTATCAGTATGCTGCGTGCCGATCCGCAGGCGATGGACAGCCTGCATCTGAGTGTTATTACCTTCGATAGAGAAGTTAAAAATATCATTCCTTTAACAGATCTGGCCAGCTTTTATCCCATGGAAATTACCTGTCCGGATAGCGGTCCCACGCATACAGGAGCAGCACTGGAAATGGTTTCAGAACTGGTTCAGAAAGAAATAGTCAAAGAATCTGCTGATGCCAAAGGAGACTGGCAGCCGTTACTGTTTATATTTACGGATGGAAAGCCTTCAGATATTCAGAAATACAGGCAGATGATCCCTGTGATCAGAGGACTGGAGTTTGGTGCTATCGTAGGATGCGCTGCAGGCCCGAAAGCAGATGAACAGTTTCTGAAAGAACTGACAGATCATGTCGTAAAGCTGGATACTACAGACGCAATTACCCTTTCTTCCTTTTTCAAATGGGTGAGCTCTTCCATTACACAGGGAGGACAATCACAGAATACAGGAGAAAACATCACCTTACCTCCGCCACCATCGGAGCTTAATATTATTATTTAAAAAATTGTCTTTACAGCATGAGAAGACTGCCGATTTATTTTTTAGTAGACGTCTCCGAATCTATGGTAGGAGAGCCTATTGAGCAGGTACAGGAAGGTATCGCCAATATTATCAGGGAATTAAAAAAAGATCCCTATTCACTTGAAACCGTTTATATTTCCGTGATTGGTTTTGCGGGAGAAGCTGAAGTCATTACTCCCATGCAGGATATTATCAGTTTTTATCCCCCTAAAATTCCGGTTGGAAGCGGTACGTCACTTTCTCAGGGTTTAATTAAACTAATGGATTGTATCGACCGGGATATTGTAAAAACAATGTACGAAAGAAAAGGCGACTGGAAACCTATCGTCTTCCTGTTTACAGATGGTGTTCCCACGGATGATGCTACCAAAGCCATTGAAAGATGGACTCAAAAATATAACGGGAAATCCAATACAATTGCAGTATCTATTGGGGAAAATACCAATTATAAACTTCTCGGTTCTCTGGCAGATAATGTACTATTATTCAATAATTCTGATGAGAATTCTTACAAAGAGTTTTTCAAATGGGTAACGGATTCTATTAAAACAACCAGCCAGAGCGTAACAGAAGCCAAAAAAGAAGGAATTAATTTGTCTAAAATTGATTCTCTTATTCTGGAGAAAGTAGATCCCGAAATGGAGCAAAAATTCCCGGATAATAATTTTGTTGTATTGAATGGAAAATGTCAGGAAACGGAAAAGCTTTATCTGATGAAGTTTAAAAAAGCATTCGCAGAATCAAGCATACCGGGAATGGCTACAAGATACTACAGGCTTGACGGTGCTTATAAAATTGATGAAAAAGCTTACTACAGACTTTCCTCAAACCAAAAAACACATCTTAAAATCAATATAGAAGAACTGGACGGAGGAACTTCATGCCCGCACTGTGCCAATCCCATTGCATTAGCTACCTGTTCATGCGGAGGTATTCACTGCCTGAGAGGAGAAGGATACAGCAAATGTCCATGGTGTGGAACGTCGGATTATTACGGATTTTCCGGCGGCGGATTTGATATTAACAGAACCTTAGGCTAATGATGGGCAAGTTTTTCAGAAAATCAACTGATGAATCCAGGCCGAAGACGATGGAACAGGCTGTTATTTTTAAAGAAAAAGAAGAATTCAAAGATGCTCATTGGGTATTGAAAAATGCCAGTGCCAAGCAGTTCTATGAATTCAGCCTTGATATGGATGATTTTCCGAATATAGAAATCCGGAATATCAGCGGTCTTGAGGAAACAGGGCTTGTTTTTGAAAACAATACCATTTCAGGAACCCCGGTTACCAACAATATGTATCATCTGGATGTTCAGTTTTATCACATTCATGATCAGAAGCATATCGAGACAAAAAAAATACAGCTGTTTGTCAATGCAGATCCGAAAGATTTGTGGAAAAATATTCCCAGCGATACAAATGCAGCTTTTTATAAATCTGAAGAAGATTCTTTTAAAGGTTCTTTTTCAGATAAAAAAATTGTGGTGGCTTCCAAAAGAGGACGTTCCCATGCCCATGAAGGGAAATTCCGTGAAGATGATTTTACTGTGTATAATCTTCCCGAAGACTGGAATATTGTTTCTGTTTCAGATGGAGCGGGCTCAGCAGCTGTTGCAAGAGAAGGTTCAAGATTGGCAACAGCAACGATAGGTCAGTTTTTTAATTCGCAGGAGATCTTAAAGGGAATTGAAAATAATATCAATCAGATATATGCTTCAGACTCTTCGGATATAGAACGATCAGATGCTGAGCAAAACATTAAAAATAATTTATCGGAAAGTGTTCTACATGTCCATCAAACATTGGAACAAACGGCATCCGAAAATGCTCTGTCTGTAAGTGATCTGCATGCTACGCTGATTTTTACTTTACTTAAAAAGTTTAGTTTCGGGTATGTCATTCTTAGCTTTGGAGTAGGAGACTGCCCGATTAATCTCATCAATCCTGATTTTTCTGAAGTAAAACTCTTAAATCAGATGGATGTGGGTGAGTTTGGCGGAGGCACCCGCTTTATCACCATGAAAGAAATTTTTAATGATACAATGGCTTCCCGTTTCCGGATCACCTGTGTGAAGGACTTTTCTTATCTGGTTCTGATGACGGATGGTATTTATGATCCTAAATTTATCACAGAAAATAAACTGGAAGACACAGAAAGCTGGAAAACTCTTTTTGAAGACCTTGCCGGAAATAATGATGACCGGACGAAAGCAGATTTTATCAATGATGAAAAAATTGATGAAGAACTTTTAATCTGGTGCGATTTCTGGAGCAGAGGAAATCATGATGACCGTACATTGGCAATAATCTATTAATACCATGAAAAAGACCATTAAGGTTGTTTCTGTTCTGGACACAGCCAAATCCTATGAATATGTAGATGAAAACCCTATCCGGGGCGGTGTGAAAGATGTTTATTTTTCGCCTGATAAAGAATATGTAGTCGCTTTCTACAGGAATCCGCTGGATGAAGGACAGAAAGAAAGAATCATGAAGATTGTTTCCACTTATCTGCAAAACATACAGAATGGAAATACTTCAGACTACTTTCTGAACGAAATATTCAGATGGCCTTATGATATTGTTGAAAGAAATACACTCACAGGAATTGTAGTTCCTGTTTATCATAATAAATTTTATTTTGCCAAAGGCTATGTCGGCTCGGATAATATCCGCGGACAGGATAAAGTGGGGAAGTGGTTTACGGCTCCCATGTTCAGAAATCAGCAATACCCTTTAAGACTGGATCAATCGGAGCTTGGGGATTGGCTGAGCTATTTCCAGATTGCAGTCAATATCAGCAGGGGAGTGAAAAAGCTGCATCAGATGGGGCTGGCGCATTCCGATTTATCTTATAATAATATTCTGGTAGATCCCGTAACAAAATCTGCCTGTATCATTGATATTGACGGGCTTGTTGTTCCCAAACTCTTTCCGCCGGAAGTCATAGGAACAGCAGACTTTATTGCGCCTGAAGTTTTAAAAACCCAGCATCTGAAACTTCAGGATCCCGGAAGACATTTGCCCAATCAAAAAACAGATCTGCACGCACTCGCTGTTCTGATTTATATGTATCTTCTGAGAAGACATCCGCTTCGTGGAGGAAAAATCTGGGATCTGGATTCCGAAAAAGATGAAATTTTATCCATGGGAGAAAAAGCGCTGTTTGTAGAAGATCCGGAAAATCCTTCCAATCAGGTAAAAGCAGATCATCTCAGAAAATGGGATGCCTTCTGGGGCGATCCTCAAAAGATTCCTTATACGGTTACAGGGCCTTATCTTTCAGAATTGTTCAGAAAAACATTCATAGACGGACTGCATGATCCCATCAGACGTCCTACTGCCAATGAATGGGAAGCTGCATTGCTGAAAACTGTAGATCTGATCCAACCCTGTCATCATTCGGATTGTACCGAAAAATGGTACGTCTTTGATAATACAAGCAATCCCAAATGCCCGTTTTGCGGAACACCACATCAGGGAACATTACCGGTTTTAGACTTATATTTTAAATTTGATGATGAGGTCTGGAAACCGGAAAATCACAGACTGATGGTCTATCATAACCAATATCTGTTCAAATGGCATGTTTCCAGGAAAGTAATAAGAAATGAAAATCTGACGATGCAGGATAAAATGCCTGTAGGATATTTTACATTCCATCAGGGAAAATGGGTATTGGTAAATCAAGGATTATCCGGAATGAAAGATATCACAGAACAAAAAGAAATTCCACCAGGTTCTATGGTAGAACTCACTGATGGTAAAAAAATACTGCTGTCTACGGAAGAAGGCGGAAGACTCATCTATGTGACCATGGCCAATCAGTAAAGGCTAACGGATAATCAAGGCTTGTTTCCGGAGTGTCATTCTGAATGGAATGAAATGTAATGAAGAATCTCATATGGCTGTTTATGTGTGAGATTATTCCTTCGTCAGAATGACAAAAGTCAAATTATTTGATCAAAGGAAACATTCAACCACTTTAGCCAGAACTTAAAAACATCTATTGCCTTTCCGTTTCCATAAAATAAGAATACTGATCTTCATCCACAATTCTAAAACCAAGACTTTTATAAAGATGCTGGGCTTTATTGGTTTTTAAAACACTTAATGAAACTGTTTTTCCTGCTAATGAAGCTTCCTCCAGGATATCAGACAAAATCTTTTTTCCAAGTCCTTTACCTTGTTGGGAGGGATCAATCTGAAGCTGCAGAACCTCAATGTTGGTAAATGTTCTGTCTAGTTTTAACAGCCCTATCGGTTGATGATCTAAAAAAATTATATGAGCTTTATCAAACTGGTACAGAACTCGTTGTAAAGTTGTCTCTCTGTCAGTAGACAGTCCTGAAGTTTCATAATGAGGATTCATGGTTTTCATTCTGAGATTAAGAAGAAAATCAATATCTGTTTCATCAGCTTGTTTATAATGCAGGTTAAGATCCATATTCAAATATAAAAAATTAAGCTCTTACCTGAATGCAATTTTCAGTCCCATTTCTTATTGCGTATATTAAAGGTTGGAAGCTGAGAGAAGGAGGCAGGAAGTTACTATTGTGCTGTAGCGAACTTCTGCTTTTTTATTGTAACTACTGTTTTTAAAAAAAATATTCCTGTCAAAAAACGTCAGATGTTTCACGTCTGCAAGAAACCTCCATCTTCCATCTTCCAGCCTTATATTAACTCAAAAAAGCTCCTTCTCCCTATTTTAATTTTAGTTTGAGGGATCAGTTCTATTTTTTCATCAGCGTCTGTTATTTTGATTGTATTGATCTGAATTCCTCCGCTCTCAATTAACCTCCGGATTGCTGATTTGCTGAGGTCGCTTTTAAGCTGATGACAGAGTTCAACAAGAGAAATTATGTTTTCCATACTTTTCAATGAAGAGATCGCCACACGTTCATACACTTTCTCTTCAGAATTTTTATTCTGAAACTGATTGATAAAAAACTGTTCTGCATTGTCAGCCGAAGCCGGATCATGGTACTGGCTGATGATATTTTTGGCAATCAGTTTTTTTATATTCATAGGGTTTTCACCTTCTGAAATTCTGGAAAGAAGCGCTGATTTTTGTTCCATAGAAAAATCGGTGGTAAGGTTGAGAAACTCTTCAATCAAAGCATCAGGAATAGACATGGTTTTTCCAAACATTTCATTAGGTTCGTCCGTCAATCCGATAATATTGTTCAGGGATTTACTCATTTTTTCTTTTCCGTCAAGACCTCTCAGTAATGGCATGCACATCACAATCTGAGCAGGCATTTGATGCACTTCCTGAAGCTGTCTTCCCATTGTGCAGTTGAAAAGCTGATCCGTGCCTCCCATTTCAATATCACATGCTATTTTTACAGAATCAAAACCCTGAAGAATCGGATATACCAGTTCATGCATAGCGATAGGTGTATTTTCTGTAAACCTTTTATTAAAATCATTTCGATGCATCAGCTGTGCGACGGTAACTTTTGAAAGGAGCTGGATCACCTCAGAGAAATCAAGAGCGTCCAGCCATTCAGAATTAAAAACAATTTTTGTTTTTTTTACATCAATAACCTTGGAGAGCTGATTGATATAAGTCTGGGCATTATGCTGTACATCTTCAGCACTTAAAGGTTTTCTGGCTTTGTTTTTTCCGGTAGGATCACCAATTCTTGCCGTAAAGCTTCCTACAACAATAATAATCTGATGTCCAAGATCCTGAAACTGTTTCAGTTTTTTTAAAACAACGGCATGTCCCAGATGCAAATCCGGAGCCGTAGGATCAAACCCCAGTTTGATAGAAAGTTTTCTGTTTTCTTTGGAGGCTTGAGCGAGTTTTTCTTCCAGCCCGTTTTCCGGCAGGATGATAGCCACATTTTCTTGTAATGGATGAATCATGTTGAATAGTTTTAAAATGAAAAAAGCCCGGACAGGTATTGTCCGGGCTCTATATATACGTTAGATTATTTTATTGGATTACAGATATAGAAAGTCTTCCCGAACGATAGCCCGGAGTGTAATATTCACTGAAGAATGGAAGACGTAATATGCTGTTCAGATATTTCATTGTTATGTAAATATACAGGTATTTCCTGAGGATCCAATATTTAAACCATTAAGACGCATTGCAGGGTTATAACAAGATTTGTTTTAAAAGAAAAACTTAACCATCCATCAATCTTAATGGCTTAAAATAATGGTTCAAAACAATTTTACTTGCGGTTTTTGAAGCTAATTTCATGCCATAAATCTGATAAGAACAAAATACACAGAAAAGATATTTATACTATATTTCGTTATCTTCGTATTCAGTTGGTAAGAAGCCTTTAGTACAAGGTAAATCTTCTGTTTTTAAATAAGTTTTATGAAGAAAAAAATTAATAGTTGAGTGCATGTTCAGCGTATAAGTTTTTAATCTGATCTTTCCAGATTTGCAGATCTTCAGAAGACGCTTTATCTGCTTTATCAAAAAATAAATGTCTGATGATTTCCAGCCCGGAATAGATAAAAATACCATTATCAGAGGTTAGTGTCAACGCTTTATCCATTCCCGTTTTTTCATATTCCTCATGAGATTTTCCATGGGTATTGATGATCACCGTCTTTTTATCTTTCAGAAGTCCCTTCTGTACGCCCTGATCATAGCGGTAGGCAAAACCATAACTGAAAACACGGTCTATATATCCTTTCATCATGGCGGGAAGTCCGGTCCACCAGATAGGATAGATAAAAGTAATCTGCTCTGCCCACGAAATGTATTCCTGTTCGGCTTTTACATCATCCGAAACTTTTCCCATGCGCTGTCCCTGCATATCATTCAGAGAGAGCACTGGATTAAAACCGATTTTATAAAGATCTCTTACGATAATTTCTTGATTATGGGACTGGAGCGTTTCAACAACTGTGTTTAAAATATTGTGATTTAAACTGTTTTCGTTAGGGTGTGCGTAAATGATTAAATGTCTCATTGCTTTGATTGTTAAGATTAATGAGACAAAAGTACTGCGGCGTGCCTTTCAAAAATTGTAAGAAAACGAAACAGTCTATCAGGATCTTGGATTACAGATCTCCTGCTGAAATTTTAAATACTGAGCCGGGGAAATATTGATAAAATGCCTGAAATCATGAATAAGCTGGCTCTGGTCGTAATATCCACATTCATCAATAATGGTAAACCATTTGACTGGATTTTGTCTTTCTGTCTCCTTTTCAATGATTTTTATAGCTTTTAAAAAACGGTTGTAACGGTTAAGTTCTTTTAAAGAATAGCCAAACTGCTCTTTCTGCTTACGCTGGATATTTCTTTCCGTCTGTTGAGTTTGCTCTGCAATTACTTTTATTGGACTTAACAGGTCATTTTCAAAACTGCTCAAAAGCTGGCTGGTAGGATCCCGGTGCTGCAGATAAGGTCTACAGAATTCAAGGATATGATTTACCTGTCCGGAGGTCGAATGTAATGAGATAAGCTGATGCCAAAGATCTGTAAAACAGTTTTCTTCCAGCAGTTCATCCGGATGTCTTGCCGGCTGTTCAATGGATGTTTTTCCGAAAAACCTGAAAAATGCATCATCTTTAAAATTAGCAACCAAAATAGATGATCCTGAGGGAAGTGTATATTCAAAAGCTTGTCTCACAGGCCCAAATACCATACATTTATCTATCCGTATGACGGTCTTTTCCCGGGTAGACATGGTAGCACTTTCTCCAAAACAAAATAACAGAATAGTCTGATAAGTGGGTAAAAGCGTTTTGGTAATGGAGAATTCAGAAGAATTTTCAGCAAAATAAAAATGAGTAAATACGTTTTCAAATTCCTGAGGAACAGAAATTCTGTACTCGTTATATTCAGAATGTAATTCCATAAGCCTGAAAATTAAGAGATGAGGTGTTTTATCATTTTATAATTGATCATAGCAACTCCTTTTACAGAGACCGTTTTTTCCTGAACTACCTGAAAACCTGATTTTTCAAAAAATGGTCTGGCTGTTTTGCTTACATCCGCAGTAAGGGCCTTTTTATTATTCAGCAAAGCTTCTTTTTCAATCTGTTGGTAAAGGAGGGTTGCAATACCTTTATGCTGATAATCTTTGTGTACAAAAAGCAGATCAATATAATTTCCCTGATCGAGCGTACAGAAACCAGCGATTTTATTTTCAGTAAGAGCAAGTAAAACATATTGATCCCTGATCACTTTTATCCATCTTTCTTCATGATCTGCCCCGGATTTCCAGGCTTCAAGTTGTTGAAGATCATAGTCTTTTTTACACACTTCATCTATCGTTGCTCTAAAAAGCTGCAACATTTCCGGGAGATCATTATCAGTTCCTTTTCTGATAATGATATGATGATCTGATGTAATGTTGTTCATAAAGCTTTTGCTGTTCTTTAGCCTTTCATAAAAAAGCAAGCAGTTCCACATCGTAAAAGGAAACTGCCGGCCATGTTATAGTTTTTATCCTGGTTCAATAATTATTCTTGCTGCATTTTAGTTTTTGAAGACAGCTTTTCTTTCGGTTATGTATAAAAGACAATTATTGAATGCAGGATGTTACATGAGTTGCACATATTTTTCTACTCCTGCTCAAGCTTGATGATAGATCCCTTGTAAAATTTAGTCAGATCATAAAGATCGGTAAAATAATGCTGAAGATCCGGGATGATGGCAGGATCAAAATTTTTCAGATCACATTGGTTTTCTGCCAGAAGATACAAAGACTGGTTATCCGGTTTCAGGTATTCACAAAGAATATTATCCGGATGCTGTTTTCTGTTGATGATCTCTGTAAGAAAGATTCCGTAGATCAGAAACTGATTGAAGTTTTTAGAATCCACAATATAATTCATGTCCTGTTTCAGCAATTTTTCATAATCTGAAAGAATCTGCAGAAAATTTTCGGCATGAACATTAGTTGGAATTTCATAAAAAAGGTCTATACCATTAATGAAAAGCTGTGTTTTGGTCTCCTCATGATCTGAAGAATAGACCTGATGAAACCATTGAAAAATAAGCAAAAGCTCTTCCTGGGTAAGCTCTTCAACAGAATCCTTTATTTTTTCTTTAATTGTTTCAAGGGTGTTTCTCGCTTCAGGCTGAAGAAATTTAAGAATATTCTCTTCTTCACGGCTGAGCTTATTGTACAAATTAATTTTGGCAATAGTGGGATTGGTCTTGATGAAATAAAGTTCTTCCGCCATAGTTATTTACCAAATTAGATTTCAAATGGTTGTTTAAATATACAAAATATGCGTCAACTGTATTAAAAAAAATAATATGCAATGAATGGGATAGCTATTTTACAGTTTCATGCAGTGCAATTCTGTTTCCTTCTGAATCTTCGAACTCTGCTACAGCAAACCCATATTTTTCGTCAATTCTTTTGGGATAAAGAACAGAACCTCCGTTTTGAACGGCTTTTTCCAATGTTTTGTCAATATTTTCTGTTTTAAAATAAATAATAACACCGTTTTTGGATGGTTTGTATACTTCTCCTTTGGCCAAAGCGCCCGTAATACCACTGTTTTTTTCTTCAAAAGGAAATAAAGCCATTTCATAGTGGTCTATCATTTCTTTTTCAAAACTAAAGTTGAAAACAGCAGTGTAGAACTTTTCAGCACGTTCGAGATCATTTACAGGAATTTCAAAATAGACAACAGGATTGGTGGTTTTCATATTTTTTACAGGATTGGTTTTCTGTGGCTGGCTGCAAGATACGCTTATTAGCAAAAAAAATATCAAAAAGTAAAACATCGGTTTCATGATTTCATAGTTTATACAGTGGATTATTTACTGAATCTAAAATAAAGTTTTTATCTCAATTTCAAAAATAGATAGACTTCTCTATTTTTTATCTACATTTGTAAAAATTTTCAAGATGAAAAAGGAAAAAGTACGTGAAAGAATTATCAGAGTTGCCTCAGAACTGTTTTATAAGCAAGGATATAATTCAACGGGAATCAATCAGATTATTGCGGAGGCGGATATTGCGATTGGTTCTTTGTACAATCATTTTTCATCCAAGAATGATCTTCTCCAGGCGTATCTAGTCAAAGAAGAATTGGGTTGGTTTGAGGGATTTGAAAACAGTACATCCAAAATTTCAGAACCAAAAGAAAAAATTCTGGCACTTATTGATTACAGGAAAAAACTTCAGCAGACTTCAAAATTTGCAGGATGTCATTTCATTAAAATTGTTTCCGAAATAGGAGAAGGCAATCCCTCTGTTTCTGGTTTTGCCAGACAGCATAAAGAGAAACAAAAAGAAGTGATCCGAACAATTGTAAATGAATATGCTGCACAAACGAAGCAGGCAGATCCGGATTTATTAGCAGAAAATATTTTCCTTTTAATAGAAGGAGCGGTGATTACATCCACGATTAACAGAGAAAATAACTCATTTGATCAGGTAAAAAAATTGGTACAGGATTTATTACCCTGATTCTTTTTACTATTTAAAAAATAGATATATCTATATAATAATGAAACGTAAGTATTTGAAATTATTAGTGATATTGTTTGGACAATTGCTGACTATTATGGATATTTTTATTATCAATGTATCCATACCTTCCATACAGCGTGATCTTCATGCTTCTCATGGTGAAATACAGTTTATGGTTGCAGCCTATCTTATTGGATTTGCTTCTTTGCTTATTACAGGAGGGCGATTGGGTGATCTTTACGGGAGAAAAAAGATGTATACCATCGGGTTATTAGCTTTTATGGTAAGCTCTGTTGCGTGTGGATTTTCTGCAGGAGCCTATCAGTTAGTAATCGCAAGGTTTATACAAGGAATAAGTGCGGCAATGATGGCGCCTCAGGTACTTTCGATGATACAGATATTGTTTATTGATCATCATGAGCGGACTAAAGCGATGGGTTGGTACGGAATTACGATTGGGATAGGAACTGTGTTGGGGCAGTTTCTCGGAGGCTATTTTTCATCTTTGACAATGATGGAAGAACCCTGGAGGCTTATTTTTCTGATCAACATTCCTATAGGTTTGCCGGCAATTTTTCTTACGTTGAAACTATTGGACGAATCTACAATTTCTGTGAAACAATCCTTTGATGTTGCTGGTGTTCTCATTCTTTCTGCAGGATTGTTCTGTGCTACTTTTGCCCTGACAAGATCTGAGCATACAGGGCTGGGTTTTAAAAATGTTTTATTAATGATTGTTTCAGCAGGAATTTTATTTACTTTTATTAAAAATCAAAAGAAAAGAATTCGAAATGCATCTTCTTATCTTATTGATTTTGAGTTGTTCCGCTACACCAATTTCAATCTGGGAATCGTAGCAGTTTCCTTCTTTTTTATTATGCTGGATTCCTATTTCTATATTGTATCTCTGTTTTTTCAGCAGGGGTTAAAAATCAGTCCGTTGAGGGCGGGAGAGATTATTGTTTTTCAGGGATCAGGATTTATCCTTGCCTCTGCTATTTCAGTAAAACTGATTTTGAAATATGGAAAAAAAGCCCTGATGGCAGGACTTAGCTTTATTATTGTGATCCTTATTCTTCAGTTGTTATTTTTCAGAATGGAAACTGATTTTCCGGTTTTTTGCCTGTTATTATTTTTGCATGGGCTGGGAATCGGATCCATCATTCCTTCACTCGCTGCTATAGCACTGTCGGGAATGTCTGAAAAGCTGATCGGAAATGCTTCCGGTGTTTACAATACTTTTCAGCAGATTGCTGCTATTTTCGGAATTGTTGTTGTAGGAAGTGTTTTCTATTACTTTCTGGGAGAAAAACCTGATGTGCAACATTACCATGAAGCTTTCTCTATTGTGTTACTGATTAATATATTCTGTCTGATTTTTGTAATGATCTGTGTTTTCAAAGTTCCGGATGATGTTCTTCCAGAACTGAGGCGGCGAAAATAAAAATTAAGGTTTCTTAGCTGACGTTTTGATTTCATTTAAAGTTGCTTTTGCAATATTTCTGGTCACTTCAGTAGGAGAGTGGCAATCGCAGTTGCTGAGCCCAATCACATAAATATCTTCAGCAGGAATATAAACTCCCATACTTTTAAATCCGAAGACACTTCCACCATGCTCACGGTCAGGAACTCCATTGATGTCTTTCAAATGCCATCCGTAGCCATAAGTAAATTCTTCACCATTATTCAGTTTATATTTCTGAAGAGCTTTTTGAGTTTCTTTTAAATCCAATAATAAATTTTGGTTTAAGGCCTGCTGCCATTTCAACATATCATCTGCTGTAGACATCAGTGAACCGGAAGAAAAAGGAACACTGAAACTGATGATGGTTTTATTCACAAATCCCTGTTCTTTTTTGTGATATCCGTAAGCTCTTTGAGGAATAACTTTTCTATCAGAGGCATAATAAGAATGGTTCATTCCTGCTTTGTCAAAGATATTTTTCTTAATAAAGTCTTCATAGGAAGTTCCGGAAACAAGCTCAATGATATATCCCAAAACGACATAGCCGGAATTGTTATAATCAAACTTTTCTCCGGGAGCAAAATCAACAGGTTCATTTTTGAAAAAATTTACCATTTCTTCAGGTTTCATTTCTTTTTGAGCGATGGAAGCTATTGACTTCATTTTAGTAAAGTCCTTTATTCCTGAAGTATGTGTCAGAAGATGATGAATGGTGATGTTATTTCCATTGGGATAATCCCTGATGTATTTGGAAACAGGATCTGTGACATTAAGTTTTCCCCGCAGTTCAAGGATCAGAATTGCTACAGCAGTAAACTGTTTGGTCATTGATCCGATTTGAAAAACATTCTCAGGGGTCATATTGACATCGAGTTCAAGATTGGCTTTTCCAAAAGCTTTCCGATACAGATTTTTTCCGTTCTGCGTAATCAGAAAAACACCGCCAGGTTCATTTTTATTCCCAAATTCTGTGTGAATAATACTGTCAATTTTCTTTTCATATCCTTTGGTATTAATCTGAGCATCCATTCTATAACTAAAAAATGGAAGCAATACAATAATGGTAATCAGCTTTTTAGTAATCATATTTATGTATTTTGCTATGCAAAGATATAATTTATTTTTATTACTATGTTATACAATATAGTTATTTGTAATTTATCCTGAAGAAATTATATTTTAAAAACTATTTTACAGCAGAGATGATTAACATCATAGGTCTGCGGAGTTCCTCCTTCATCTCCGGAATTTCTTTTAGCATTTCCTGACCTGGCTCAGGTTCTATAACTTCTTTGATTTTGAAGCCTGCTTTTAATAAGGTATTTAAATAAGACGTTAAAGTACGGTGGTATTTGATTACATTTTCGCCCAGAAAAGTAGTGTTCCTTTTTCCTTCTATAAAATATCGGTCGACAGGCCAGCAGATTTTCTGACCGTCTTTATCATATACCCAATCCTGACCACCTTCCGCAGTGAAAACAGGATGCTCTACTGAAAATACAAATGATCCTCCGGGACTAAGCCATTTATAAATATGCTGCACGATGGTATCGAATGATTCTATATAATGTAATGTGAGTGAACTGAGTATTAAATCAAATTTTTCAGCAGGATAATCAATATCTTCCAGAGCTTTTCTTTCATAAAAAATTCCTTTCAAACTATTAATTTCCTGAGCTTTTGCCAGCATTCTTTCCGAAAGATCAATTCCGATGACTGATTGAGCTCCGTTTTCTATCGCATAACGGCAATGCCATCCGAAACCGCAGCCAAGGTCAAGAACATCTTTTCCCTGAAAATCCGGCAGCATGTTTTTCAAGGTGTGCCATTCTCCTGCTCCTTCCAGTCCTATCTGGGAACGGAGCATTTTTTCGTACTGATCAAAAAATGAAGGATTATCGTATTTATTTTCTTTCATAGCTTCAAAAATTGTGATTCTTAATTATTGATCATTATCAAGATCTTAAACCTTGGCAAGGATCAAAGATTGCTGTTCTTTCTGATATCTCAGATTTGAAAAGTAAATTTACAACAATATTAAAGTTCAACGCTTTCCGATCAATGAAAAAATAAAAGCTGAATGTAAACATCCAGCTTTATATCAACTCTTGGTTGAAAAATTTTAATTTGATTCCGTATACTTTTTGAAATTATCAAGAATTGCCTGCCAGCCTCCTTTCTGCATTTCTTCGGGATTCTGGTTTTCAGGATCGAAAGCTACATCTACATGAGTCTGACCGGCATTTTCTTTAAAGTCAACCTGTACTTGTCTTCCGTCAGGCATGGTGTACTTAAAGTTTTCTCCTTCTTTTATTTCATCATAAACAGCTTCAAAGTCGAAACCGAAGCTTCCGTCTTTAGCTTCCATTCGTGCTGCATATTTTCCACCTACTTTCATATCATTGGTAGCAGAGGGACATTGCCATGAAGGATCAGCAAAGTTCCATTGGGTAATGTGTTCAGGATGGGTGTAATAATTCCATACTTTTTTTGCATCTGCGGAGATGGTAGCAGAAACTGTGATTTTGTGACTCATTTTTTTATTGATTTAAGGTTACCAGTAATTCGTCAAGTTTTTCTAATGTGGCCATCATTCCCTGTTCCATTCCCATTTCGATAATGGTTTCCAGATCAGTTAAGGATGCATAGCTTACAATTGTTTCTACAAGAGTATTTTCATTTTTATCGGTGAAAGTTACTGCCCATTCTGCCTGAGGAAGATTGGTGTTGATTTCTCCTTTTTCGTTGCAGAATGCATCGCTGGAAGTATAAGAATCAATGGGTTTGATCTTGTGGTAGCCTACCCAGCCCCAGTATTCAGTTCCGTTGGGGTCCACCATTGCATAATGCCAGTGTCCGCCTTCACGGAATTCCATGGATTTTGTTTTGGTAGTGAATGGCTTTGGGGCAAACCAGCGGTCCAGAAGTTCACTTTTTGTATAGCAGTCCCACACCAATTGTCGGTTGGCCATAAACTCACGTCTGATCGTTAAGGTGTTCTTTTCTTTGTCTGCAAGAAAATCGAACTGAAGAAGATGTTTCATAATACTATTTTATAGTTTGGTTGTTGTATTAATTTTATTGCTGCTGGCTTTTTAATGTTGCCAGTAAAGTATCAAGCTGCTCAAAACGGCTTTCCCATATTTTTCTGAATTGTTCCAGCCAATGATCTATTTCTTTCATTTTATCAATTTCTAAAAAGTAATAAATTTCCCTTCCCTGGTGATTTTGGGTAACCAATTCACACTCAGTCAGAATTTTCAAGTGTTTTGAAACGGCCTGTCTGGTGGTATCAAAATGCTCTGCGATGGCATTGGGTGTCATCGCCTGTACTGCGATCAGTGCAATAATAGCCCTGCGTGTGGGATCTGCTATTGCCTGGAAAATATCTCTTCTCATAGTTGATGATTTTTATATGAAATCATATGGTCGCAAATATATGTGCAACTTTTCGGTTTCGCAATTTTTTTTGATGAAATTTATAGATCATAAACTGAAAAACGATAGAGGGTATTTATTAATTGACTTTAAATGAGTTGTTTGTGGTAGGGTTGGGAAAGTTTTACCTTTTGTTTTCCCGCATCGCTTTAATCAATCTGTCATTTCTTTTGTCAGCTCTTTCATTGTTTAAAGAAAGTACAGCCCAGATTGCAGCAGGAAGCCATCCGATCAGAGTGATCTGTAAAATAAGACAGATGATTCCGGTGAAAACTTTTCCACGGACCATGAAAGATAAGAAGGGAAGTAAGATGGCTAATAACATGATTTTTGTTTTTAATTAATTTGATTTTAACGGGACTGAGGATCAAAATAGGCTTTAAAAGTAAGAGGATCTTCCGTTTTATCCTCAGCTTCTTCAAGATATTCCAAATACTCTTCCTGATGTTTCTCCATATAAACAAGCACAATAGCTAGGTTTACAAAAAGATTTTTGTCTTTAGAACCCAAATGTAATGCCGTTTTTAAATACTCCAGAGCCTTTTCATTTTCTCCCATATCAGAGTAAATAGCACCAATATTGATTAAAGCTGAAGTGTTTTCAGGTTCCATCAATAAGATTTCATCTAATTCTTTCACCAACAGATCGTTTAAAGCATCCCAATGGTCTTCATTTTCCCATCTTTTAGCCTGAAGTTTTTTTACGTTTTCTAATCTTGTTGTTATCGTACTCATTATTTATAATTACAGAATGGATGTTTATTTATAAAGTGCAAATTTAGCTTTTTACTCTTTAAGTCCATCCAGTAATGCAGCTTTCAGGATTTCAATGTTGATATCTTTCAATGCTTTGAACTTAATGCAATATCCTGTAACACTGGCTTTACCTATCTTCTGTCCATAAGTTTCTGACAGATGGGTTTTATCGCTGATATTCATAATATAGACAGAGATACCAGTGGTATTGGCACTCATCCCGATCTGATAAAAATCCCTGGTTTTTCCATCAGCATATTGTAATGTATACAGTCCGTATCCGATATTGGGATTGGAAACGGTTTTATTTTCACTGTTTTTACCATCGAGAAACCACAGCTTGCATTCTGGCATAATCTCAAGAATGAGCTGGTGGAGTTCCTGCATATCTTTGCGTTTCTTTTCAGGCTGGCTGTTGATATATTCCTGAATTTGTTCTTGGATGGTCATGGATCAGGTAATTGGTTTTTGAGGTTATCAAGCGACTAATTTACAAAATTTCATAAAGTGCAACAGGTGAATCATGAAACAAAAAAGAACAGCAATTGCTGTTCTTTTATATTGTATTTTTCCTGATCTAATGAATCAGTTCTTTCATTGTTTTCTCTGTTTTCATCAGTTCACCATCTGGAATCTGATGATTAAGATAGGTGAAAAGCAAATTGGTAACCCAGCTGTTTTCAACCTGATGAACATAGTAGGAGCAGATCAAACCAAAATCATCGGAAATATAAGCAGGAAGATCTGAAGAACCCGTAGTTCTGAAGGTGGAAACAAAAATTTCCTTTCGGATATCACTTATTTTGTCCTCTGTTTCCTCATCAAAATGTTTTTCTTCAACTGCTTGATAAGCTTTCATCCATTTATCTGAAAAGTCAGCAGAATCTCTGTTGTCAAGGATTGTATCAATTTTTTCAGAATTAACGATGCCAAGGGTTGCTTTTAAAGCTTGATTAAAAACAGTTTCCAATTTGTTGATTTCTTCTTTCATAGTGTAATCCTATCCAAACGCTCTTTTCAACAGACTTTCCACTTTCGGCTCGCTGCCTCTGAAACTCTTGTAAAGCTCCATCGGATCTTTTGTTCCCCCAGAAGAAAGCAAAACTTTATATTTGGCTGCAATCTCAGGATTGAAGATTCCGTTTTCTTTAAAATACTGGAAAGCATCGGCATCCAGAACTTCCGCCCATTTGTAAGAATAATATCCTGCAGAATATCCTCCCTGGAAAATATGGGAAAAGCTTGGGCTCATCGCTGTTTCTGGGTTAGAAGGATAAAGGGTGGTTGCTTTGGTATATTTATCTTCAAACTCTTTTACACTTTCATTCTCCAGTTCTGCGACTTTGGTGTGATAGTTCATATCCAGAAGACCGAAACCAAGCTGTCTTAAAGTCTGGTAGCCTTCCATGAAGTTTTTAGACTGCGCTATTCTTCCAATTTTTTCATCAGGAAGAACTTCTCCTGTTTTATAATGTTTGGCGAACGTTTTTAGGAATTCCGGTTCATAGCAGAAGTTTTCCAGAAACTGTGACGGAAGTTCCACGAAATCCCATTTAACGGAAGTTCCGGAAAGAGTAGGATATTGAGTATCCGCCATCATTCCGTGAAGCGCGTGCCCGAACTCGTGGAATAAAGTAGTCACCTCCTGGAAAGTTAGTAAGCTAGGGGTATCTTTTGTAGGTTTGCTGAAGTTGCAGACAATTGAAATATGCGGACGGGAATTTTCCCCGTTTCGTTTGTACTGATTTTTGTAGCTGGTCATCCATGCACCGGCTCTTTTCCCTTTTCTTGGGAAGTAATCAACATATAAAAGAGATTTATAAGTCCCGTTCTCTTTTACTTCATATACTTTTACATCGTCGTGATATTTCGGAATGTCGTTTCTTTCCTCAAAAGTCAGTCCGAAAAGTTGTTCAGCCAATCCAAATACAGCATCCTGTACCTGGTTTAATGGAAAATAAGGTTTCAACTCTTCATCATTAAGATCAAATTTTGCCTTGCGAAGTTTTTCAGCGTAGAATGCATGGTCGTACCCTTGCATTTCGTCAATTCCGTCAGCTTTTGCCAAAGCTTTTAATTCTTCAATTTCTTTATCAGCATAAGGTTTTGCCTTGGTAAGAAGTTCATTTAAAAAATCAAAAACCTTTACCGGAGACTTCGCCATTCTTTCTTCAAGGACAAAATCAGCATAGTTTTTATACCCAAGAAGCTCAGCTTTTTGCTGTTTTAAATTCAAAAGCTCCTTAATCAGATTCTGATTGTCGAATTCTCCACCATCGAAAGATTTTTTACCATTTGCCAGAGCGAGTTCCTTTCTCAGTTCACGGTTTTCAGCATAGGTCATAAACGGAATATAACTTGGGTACTGTAACGTTACTACCCAGCCATCAAGGTTTCTTTCTTTCGCTTCTTCAGCATATTGGTCCATGATGGCTTCAGGAATTCCTGCAAGATCTTCCTTATTCGTAATATGTTTAAAATAAGCATTGGTAGAAGCCAGCACATTTTGTCCGAACTGTAAAGACTTTACAGAAAGATCCATACTTATTTTCTTCAATTTTTCTTTGTCTTCCTCATTCAGTAAAGCTCCGCTTCTTACAAAACCTTTGTAGGTTTCATTCAAAAGCATTTCCTGTTCCTCATTGAGATTATATTTTTCCTTTTCATCATATACTTTCCTGATTTTGTTGAAAAGGGCTTCGTTTTGAGAAATTTTTGAAGAATATTCTGTTAAGATCGGAGAAACTTCCTGAGCAATCTGCTGGATTTCATCGCTGGTCTCTGCAGAATTTAAGTTGAAAAAAATATTGGAAACCACATCCAGTTGTTCTCCTGAATAAGCCAGTGCTTCGATTACATTTTCGAAAGTGGGAGCTTCAGGATTGCTGACAATTGCATTAATTTCTGCTTCAGATTTTTGAATCAACTCTTTAAATGCAGGAAGATAATCTTCATTTTTAATACTGCTGAACGGAGCCGAATGATATGGAGTGTTAAATTTTTCTGTTAAAATATTCATTTTAGATCTTTTATATAAGGTAAATTTAATGATTCATTGGGAATCACAGCTGAAACGGTCAAAAATAATGCCTTACTCGTGTGGTATGACAAAAATACCTTATCTTTAATTAATCTTGTCATATGGAAAGAAGGAGTGATGTGGGAATATTTAATTTTGAAACAGATTTAAAATAAATAACCTTAAATATTATATAGACTATGAAAACACTCTTAAAAATCATTGGTGCCATCCTTGTGCTGGCTATCATCTATGCAGTCATTGCCGTACTGGCTTTCAGTAAAGATTATCACTATGAAAAATCTGTTGTCATCAATGCACCACAGGAAAAAGTATGGCCTTATGTAGGTACCTTAAAAGGTTACAATGAATGGGATCCTTTTTCCAAGGCTGATAAAAATATTGTGATTACGTATTCAGGAAATGGAGATAAATTAGGAGATTCTTATCACTGGAAAGGCGATAAAAATGTAGGAGAAGGAGAACAATCCATTACTGAGCTTATTCCAAATCAAAAAATGAGTACAAAACTTCATTTTATAGACCCTTTTGAAGGAGATATGAAGGCTAATTTCATTGTGAAACCGGAGGGAAGTGGAACCAGGGTGACATGGATGATTGATAATGAACTTACTCCTATGATGAAGATTATGAAACCACTGATGAACTTCAATATGGATAAAATGTTTAGTCAGGGATTAGGAGATCTGAAGAAACTTGCTGAATAATAAATCGGAAGGCCTTGTAAATTTTACAGGCCTTTTTTTATATCATTATTCATAGGTTTAACCATAGTCTTTTATCCTTCCATTTTTGCGGATAATGTCCATTTCCGAAAAGTTATTTTACAATATGCTATTGAAATATTATTCTAAAAATATTATCTTTATATAAAGAATAGATTGTATGGAGAAGATTGTATTTGAAAAAAGTGATATCAGAGACTTTGTGAAGACTACCATTGCAGAGAAAATTGAAAAGCTTAAAAATTTTATTGAATTTACCCTGGAAGCCAGCCGTGACATCAAAAAAACTCCGAAATATGACAGTATGAGAGAAGAAATGCAGGAGGAGATTTATCAGATGCAACGACAGCTGGGAGCTTTGAATGATCTTAAAAGAAACATGGCAAAGGTTCTGAATACAGCTACAGAAAGAGTACAGCTTGGCTCGTTGGTCATCACCAACAAGGCCAGGTTTTATATATCAGTGTCATTAGGTGAGTTTTTTTTTGAGGGAGACAGGTTCTATGCCATCTCTCCGGAAAGCCCCATGGCTAAAAAAATGATGGGCATGAAAGCAGGTGATGAATTTACACTCAACAAAATCCATCAGAAGATTATAGAGATTTTGTAAAGTAAAAAGTAAAAAGTAAAAAGTAAAAAGTAAAAAGTAAAAAGTAAAGTAGTTTTGATACACTTCAAGTATCTATCAGCCCCATAGTAAACTTCATTGATGCCGCTTCTATCTTTTTTGTAATTTTGTTAAATGAATAAGGCATCCATTTTAAAAGAGATCATAGAGCAAAGAAGAAGTATTTTCCCGAAGGATTATACAGATTCAGAAATACCTCAGGAGGTTTTGGAGGAGATTGTAAACGCTGCTGCATTAGCTCCCAATCATAAACGTACTAAGCCATGGCGTTTTAAAATATTCAAAGGCGAAGAAAAAGCACAGCTGGCATCAGAAATGCAGGCTATCTATAAAACAATCACACCCGAACAGCTTTTCCTGGAAAAAAAATACAGTGATATCGGTTTTAAAATCAATAAAGCCAATGTTGTAGTTTCTATTGTAGTCAACTTCAGTGGTATGGTTCCTGAATGGGAAGAAATAGCAGCTACTTCAATGGCAGTACAGAATATGTACCTTACCTGCACAGCGAATAATATCGGGTGCTACTGGAGTTCTCCCAAAATTGTAGACGAGCTGAAAGAATCTCTGACCATTGAAGAAAACCAGAAATGTCTGGGACTTTTCTATATGGGAACTGTTTAATATGAAGAATATTTACAGAAATTATAATGAAGAAGATCTGCATGCCGCTTATCTTCATATGACTGATCATACAGGTAAAGTCAATGATGAACTGCGTGAGGCCATCAGTCAGAAATTCAATTATGATGAATTTGTAAAAGCAGCTGAATACAGGAAAGTTTTAGTTAAAGAAAAAGGAAGAATTTCATATGAAGTACATAAAAGAGTACAGAACGGAGGAAAGATAGATGTTATTCTTGAAAATATCTCTTCAGAAATGATTGGCAGAAGTGATTTGAAGGTTTTTATTCTGAATAAGTTTGATCAGTTTTCAAAAGTTAAAGAAAACGATAAGATAGATGAGAAAGTAATTTTCAAAAGCCTTTTAGGACTTGTAATAGCTTCTGTTACCGGGAGTCTTTTTTTTAAGGCTGTGATTACCTCTACCGGACAGTTTTCGTTTTTTCTGCTGGTGCCTGCTTATATCATCAACTATTTGGTGATCTATGGGATTACAGGAAAGACAAGAGATAATTTTGTTGTTTTTATGGCAGTTTTAATTTCTGTGATTATTTCAACAGTATTCTCTTTTGCACTGATCAGTTAAAAAAATGAATTTTATAAAACTTTTTACTTGTAGCTTTTTACTTCAAACTTTTTTACTATCTTTGCACTCTTAAATATTTAACTGGGACGAGTTCCCGTAAAATTCAAACATTATGTCAGTAAAAATCAGATTACAAAGACACGGTAAAAAAGGAAAACCTTTTTTCCACATCGTGGTTGCAGATTCTAGAGCTAGAAGAGATGGTAGATTCATCGAAAAACTAGGAACTTACAACCCAATTACTAATCCGGCAACTATCGAATTGAACGTTGATTCTGCTGTAGAGTGGTTAAACAACGGTGCTCAGCCAACTGATACTGCTAGAGCTATTTTATCTTACAAAGGTGCTCTTTACAAAAAACACTTACAAGGTGGTGTAGCTAAAGGTGCTTTTGACGAAGCTGAAGCTGAAAAAAGATTCAATGCTTGGGTAGAAGCTAAAGATGCTAAAGTACAAGGTAAAGTAGACGGTTTAGCTACAGCGAAAGCAGATGCTAAGAAAGCTGCTTTAGAAGCTGAAGTAAAAGTAAACGAAGCTAGAGTTGCTGCTGTTGCACAAGCTGAAGCTGATGCTAAAGCTGCTGAAGAAGCTGCAAACGCACCTGCTGAAGAAGTTGTTGCTGAAGCTACAGAAGGAGAAGCTCCTGCTGCTGAAACTGAAGAAAACACTGAAGCTTAAGAACAAACCCTGTTATGCGTAAAGAAGATTGCTATTTTTTAGGTAAAATCACACGCAGACATGGACTTGCGGGTAACGTAATCCTTAAATTGGATACCGATCAACCCGAGCTTTACAATAAATTGGAATCAATATTCGTTGAAATCAACGGATTATTGGTTCCATTTTTTATTGAAAGATCATCATGGAGCAAGCTTGATGCTCTGAATCTTGCATTCAAAAACTCTTCTGAAGCTATGGTAGATCAGGTGTTGGGTAAAAGTGTTTACCTTCCACTTGCTTCACTTCCTAAACTTTCAGGAAAACAATTCTATTACCACGAAATCATCGGATTTGAAATTTTTGATCAAAATGATAACAACTGTGGCGTGATCAGATCTGTGAACGATCAGACCGCACAGGTCTATTTCATTACCAATCTGGATGGAAAAGAAGTGGTTATTCCTATGATCAAAGACTGGATTCTTGCAGTAGACAGGGAAGAGAGAACCATCAAAATGGAACTTCCTGAAGGTCTTATTGATGTATTTCTGGTTCCTTCTAAAAAAGACGAATAGTTTTGCAATAAGCAATAAGCAATAAGCTATTCTTTCACTCTTTCTCATCTATTTCATTACTGATTATTCATTACTCATTTTTAATGCGGGTAAAAGATAATCCTGTACTATCTTTTCGGATTGCTGGTGGGCATAGGGCTTGTTGTAAGCTTGCGCTGTAATTACGATGACAACCGGAATTTTCGTGAAAATAATAATTTTGTTTCCGCCATTTCCACTGGATTGGAAAGCTTCATACTGGTTGTTTCCCACCGTATAGACTTTTCTCCAGAACAGGTATCCATATCCTTCAAAATCAGGATTATCTGTGAAATAATTGGTGAAAGATTTTTCAACCCAGGTTCTGGTCAATATCGTTTTTCCCTCCCATATCCCGTTATTTTTATACAGTTGCCCGAATTTTGCAAAATCAAGTGCTTTCATCCGTAATCCACCTGCCAGAGAAGGCTTTTGCTGTGGGGTAAACTGCCATTTGTAGTCTGTAATTCCAAGAGGCTGAAATAATTTTTGATGTGCATATTTTTCCAAACCTTGCGGAACTTTTTTGTCTAGAATATCTCCTGTTAATACAACTCCGGCAGTAAAGTAACTCCAGTTTTTTCCGGGCGTATTCTCTGTCATGGGCAGATCCAATATAAATTTAACCCAGTTTTCAGTCGGATACATATTTTCCTCATTTCCGGGAGATTCATAGTCCTCATCATTACCATCAAATCCTGAGCTCATGGTCAGTAAGCTTTTTATGGTGACATTATCTTTTTGAGAAGAATAATTTTTAAACTGTTTCAGATCATAAAACTCCTTCAGACTCTGATTTTCATTTTTTAAATATCCGTCATTGATTGCTATCCCGGTTAAAGCTGAAGAAAAAGACTTTCCTACCGATCGGGTATCCTGTAGTGAGTCTCTGGCGGATCCGTTGAAATATTCTTCGAGAAGTAATTTTCCTTCTTTTATAATAACTATTCCCGTAATATTTTTAAATCTGTTTTCTGCAATTTTCTTATTCAGATTTCTGATGTTTTCTGTATTGATTTTTTCCTGAGAAACCTTCCATCCACTATTAGACCGAATGGGCTGAACAGCCACTTGCTGCTCAGGAATAGGTTGAGCAGGAACATTGAGATTAATTTGACCTTCTGCAATAACAGGCCCTGTTTTGAGTGTAGAAGCGTTGAGATACGGACGTATTTCAATTTTTAAAATATGATTTCCTTCTGACAGAGCATCAATTCCGTTATGTGCCATATAAAAACGCATCCATAAATACCTTCCCCAGGAATCCTCATTTTTACTGCTGATAAGAGGAATTCGTAAGGTAGTCTTGAACTTTTTATTCTCTGGAGTACCAGCACCTGTATTGAGATTTTCTTTATAGATTGGTTTCCCGTCTACATAAAATGAGAATTGATAATTTCCATTTTTCAACAGTTCATCCACAGTCCAGCCGGGTTCAAGCTGATGAAGATAATTGGCCAGCGAATTATCAAAAAAAGCATGAATACCAAGGTTTCCGTTTTCCTGAAATACTGTAGAATTGAGAAAATCTGAATCTTTCAGGTTTTCCAGTGGTATATTTTGAGTAACAAAGACAATTTTTCCAGCATACTTTTTTTGAATGGAATTCTCCATCTTTTCAGCATCAACTATATTTTTATTTTGTCCCTGATACAAATAAAAAGTAAGAATAAAGATCAATAATAGGATAGGTTTCATCTTAAAAAAGTATTTAAACAAAAATAATGAACTTCCTTGTAGCAAAATAGAATGAAATTAACATTTCTATTATTGATCTCTCCGGAATTTAATTGAATAACTTTCTGAACTCTCCCGGAGACTGGTTGGTCTTCTGTTTAAAGAGCTTACTGAAAGATTGTGGATGCTCGAATCCCAGCTCATAAGCAATTTCACTCACTGATAAACTGGTGGTACTCAAACGTTCTTTGGCAGACTCAATTAATTTGTTCTGAATATGCTGCTGTGTATTTTGCTGAGTATGAAGACGCAAAAGTGTTCCGAGATAATTAGGTGAAATATTCATCTGGTCGGCAATACATTTCACTGTAGGAATGCCGTTTTCAAGGAGATTTCCGTTTTCAAAATATTGAGAAAGAATATCTTCAAACTTGTATAATAATTCGTGACTGGATTTTTTTCTGGTGAAAAACTGACGTTCATAAAAACGGTCAGAGTAAACCAGTAATAATTCAATCTGGGCAATGATGAGTTCCTGTGTGAATCTGTCAGTATTTGACTGATATTCACGTTCAATATTTTTAAATAGATCAACAAGAATTTTTTCTTCTTTATCAGAAAGGAAAAGAGCCTCTTTCACCTGATAACTGAAGAAATCGTATGACTTTATTTTCCTGGTTAAGGAAGTGTTCCAAAGAAAATCAGGATGAATAAGCAATAAATATCCTGTAGGTTCTGCTTCTACATCCGGATTGATTTCCAGACTCAAGTATTGCTGTGGCGAAACAAAACACAGTACTCCGGAGTCAAAATCATATTGCTGCTGCCCGTAATTGAATTTTGGAGTGACATTTTTTTTCAAACCAATAGAATAAAAATTCTGGATCCACTTCAGTTCTTCATTTTCTACAACATAACGAACCTTGCTGTAATCAATCAAACTGATCAGCGGATGCTCAGGATTCGGAAGACTGCAGAAATTATGAAAATCTGATATAGAATTAAAACGGACGGGTTGTTTCATGTAACGAAGTTAGTTGTTTTTATAAAAAGTTTAATACATTGATCCCAAAAGTCTTCGCCTCCGCTCAGACGGACTTCTCTAAAATTTTATATTTAAACCAAACATATAAATTTAAATATTAAGTATTAGAAATGTCATCCTGAGCGGAGCCGAAGGATATGATTATCTTGTTAAATTGCAGTAGAAACAGTCAGGCTTTCCCATTTTTCAGCGTCTTTCTTTAAAATATCAATTTTGTTATTCAGAAATTCCATCGTTCCTACACCTAATAATAAATGTACGGGAGGATTTTTCTCTTTACTGATCTGAATTAAAACATCTGCTGCTTTTTCGGGATCATTAGGCTGGTTTCCATTGATTTCGTTAAGGTGCGCTTGCTCTGAATTTCTTGCCGCTTCATATGCCTGGATGGGATTGGCTGGTGTTTTCACCGAATCTTTAGTTAAAAAATCGGTACGGAAATATCCCGGATAAACAACAGTCGCATGAACTCCGAAATCTTTTACTTCTTCAGCCAGTGCCTCCGTAAATCCGGCAACAGCAAATTTTGTAGAACAATAGATTCCCCAGCCCGGAAAGTTAGCAGAATATCCGCCAACAGAAGAAATATTGAAGATGTTTCCTGATCTTTGTTCGCGCAGATAAGGCATAGCGTTTCTGATCACATTCAAGGTTCCGAAAACATTGACTGCATAATTTTCTCTTGCTTCCTCATCAGTGAGTTCTTCCAGCGTTCCGATCTGTCCATAGCCCGCATTGTTGACAACCACATCAATTCTTCCGAAATGGTCAACTGTTTTTGCGATGGCAGATTTGATATCGTTGTTATCCGTGATATTGACGCTGAGCGGAAGGAAGTTTTCGGAAGTTTCTCCGATGGTGGAAATCAGTGATTCAACGGTACGGCTTGTAGCAGCAACCTGAAATCCTTCGGATAATAATTTTTTTACCAACTCGAATCCTAAACCTTTTGAAGCTCCTGTCACGAACCATACTTTCTTTGTTTCCATTTTTAAATATTTTTTTGTTTTAATGATGGTACAAAGATGGAAACTTACGAAAAGGGAAATGTATCCAAATCGGGGAATGATGTATCCAAATCGTGAATGGTGTATTTAACGCGTGTCATTTTGAATGAAGTGTAAGGAAGAATCTCAAACAATTGATAACAGATAAGATTCTTTGAGTAATGTTCTAAAGAGTGCAACTTCAGCCTGTACTCTCTGTTTGTATAAATCATCATCAATTTTAACGAAAATATTGATCAATACATGGAAAAAAGCGAAAGGAGTGGTGCATCTACTGAAGAAAAATAATATTTTTGTAATATAGCTAGGATGAGTGATGAAAATAAAATATTTACTACTGTTTTTGATTACCGGGATTGTGCTTTTCCCTGCAAAGACCAACAAGATAGGAAAAAATGCTCTGGAAGAACGGACGTATGAAGAATTGAATAAAGAATTCTACAAAAGCCGTATAGGAGATGGAAACAGTAAAAGTATTGCCAGTTCTTATCTTAAAAAGGCAAAATCTGAAAAAAATAAGGCTCAGATTGCTGAAGGATATGTTATGCTTCATTTCGAAGAAGACTTACCTAATGCATTAAAATATCTTGACAGCTTACAACATCTCACCCAAGATTTCAAAGAAAATACGTATCCGGCCAGAATTTATCTTTTACGGGGAAACCTTTATTTTAGAAATGATAATCTACAGTCAGCCCTGAACAATTATATTTTAGGACTGAAATATGCAAAAAAAGAAGGCAATAAGAGGCAGATTGCTTTGGCACATATCAGTATTGCCTATCTGAATAATTATATCGGAAAACATGAGGAAACTACCAAAGTCCTGAAACATTATGCCTATGAAGCCGATTATATGAATGAAGAGGAAAAGACCTCTCTCAAATTGAATCTGGCTGATGCCTATATAGAAATCAATAAAATGGATTCTGCTTATGCATTGATACAGGAAGGTTTAAAGAATTCTCAAAAAAACAGAGATATTTACCGCTATCATCAGAATCTTGAGCTGCTTGGGTATTATCATCTGCATTCGAAAAATTATCAGAAAGCGATTGACGGCTTATCAGCGTGTAAAAAATATTTCTTTACAAACAGTAATGACAAAAGAGATCAGAATTATACTCTTTTGTATCTGGGAAAATCATATGCAGGACTTCAGGAAAAAGCCAAGGCAGCAGACTTTTTCCGGAAGATAGATTCTATGGTTCTTAAAACAAACTATATCTATCCTGAGCTGAGAGATGTATACACCTATCTGATTGATTATTATAAAGAAAACAGTGATACAGAGAAGCAGCTGTATTATGTAGACAGATTTCTAAAGGTAGATCAGGTTCTGGATAACCAGTTCAGATATATTTCCAGAGAGCTTCCCAGAAGGTATGATACTCCGGAACTTCAGCAGGAAAAAGAAAACATTACCAATGAGCTGACAAAAAGAAAAAGCCTTTTTTATATTGTTTTAAGTCTTTTGCTGATTTCACATTTGCTATTTATCAACGTTTACTTTAAATATAAAAAATCTGAAAAGAACTATAAGAAGATCGCGCAGGATCTTATCCAATCTGTTAATGAAAACACGGTAGGAAAAAACAGAGCTATGGAAGTGAGAAAGGAGATGTTGTCAGAAACTTTTCAAACAGAAAATACTGAGGACAAAACATCCAGAACTATTTCTGAAGATATTGCCCAGAATATTTTAAAAGAGCTTGAAATATTTGAAGACAAAGATCAGTTTTTGAATAAAGGAATTACGTTGGGCAGTCTTGCCAAAAAAATAAAAACAAACTCAAAATATCTGTCAGAAATTATCAATACTTACAAAGGGAAAAACTTTGCAACCTACCTTAATGATCTTCGTATTGATTATGCCATCAGCAGATTGGCCAATGACAAAAAATTCAGGTCTTATAAAATTCCTTTTATCGCTGAAGAATTAGGATATAATAATGAACAGGCCTTCACTTTAGCCTTTAAAAAACGAACCGGAACACCACTTTCTATCTACCTGAAAGAAATTGAAAACATGTCTTTGGATTAAGTTTAAGTTGTTATTTTTCAGTTGTTTAATGCTTATAAATTCATGTTTTTAGGTATATAAATTTATGAATCTATAAAGCATTCCCTTGTGTCATTCTTCCACTTCCTGCATCTTTGCTTCAGGTAAAAACACAACCATTTATTTTGTATGTGCACAATACAAGATATCAGTTCCAATGTGTTGATCATTTAAAAAATCAAGCTCAGGAATTGTATCAGAAAAATTATTAATGAAGAGGATAAAAACAAAAAAATAACCAGAAAACGAAAACATAAATCATGAAGTATTTGTTCAGAATTTAGAGATGTAAAGTGTAGTGATCATTTAAAATCATTAAACGGTAGATCCGGTAAATCCGCCACACAGTTTAAAAGTATAGTATAGTCTAAAAATGGATGTATAACCCGGTAATTGACCACGAACGTATCACTTAAAAACTAATAACCATTTCAATAAAACTAATTCCATGAAAACTCAGAGTAAAATAATATTTTATTCTTTTCAAAAGTGATAGTGTAAGTGTGTTCATTCCGGGGTTATTCCGGATATTATTGAAGTTCAGGACAATATTGAGTGGAAATGTAACCTGAAAATGCAGAAGAATGGGCAGAAGAAAAAAGGTGAATTTCCTGAACTGAAAGTTTTAATACCTGTTAAATGATTTTAAATACAGCGCAATCATCAAGTTGCGCTGTTTTTTTGTAACTTTGCAGACATTAATTTTTATATAAAAAATTTATCATCAACAAATGAAAAAGCAAACGATCAAAGAAATCCTAAAGGATTACAAGAAAGTATTACATCATGACATTACAGTTTACGGATGGGTAAGATCCTTCCGTGCTAATCGCTTTATTGCGCTTAATGATGGTTCTACGATTAATAATTTGCAGATAGTTGTTGATTTCGAAAATTTTGATGAAGCTATTATCAAGAATATCAGTACAGCTTCTTCCCTGAAAGTAGTAGGAGAAGTGGTGGAAAGCCAGGGAGCAGGACAATCTGTGGAAATTATCGCTAAAAAGATCATTATTTTAGGGGATAACTTTACGGAAGAACTTCAGAGTACAATTCTTCAGCCTAAGAAACACAGTCTTGAAAAACTTCGTGAGCAGGCTCACTTAAGATTCAGAACGAACCTTTTCGGAGCTGTATTCAGAGTACGTCACGCAGTAAGTTTTGCCGTTCATTCATTCTTCAACCAGAATCAGTTTTTCTATATCAACACACCGGTCATTACAGGAGCAGATGCAGAAGGAGCAGGTGAAATGTTTGGAGTAACGAATTTTGACCTGAACAATATGCCGAAAACTGAAGAAGGTGAAATTGATTTTGCACAGGATTTCTTCGGTAAAAAAACAAACCTTACCGTTTCAGGACAGCTGGAAGGAGAAACTGCAGCGATGGGATTGGGAAGAATTTATACATTCGGACCTACTTTCCGTGCAGAAAATTCCAATACGACAAGACACCTTGCCGAGTTCTGGATGATTGAACCGGAAGTGGCATTCAACAACCTTGAGGATAACATCGACCTTGCGGAAGATTTCTTAAAATATGTGATCCAGTATGTATTGGATAACTGTAAAGACGATCTTGAGTTTTTAGACAGCCGTTTTGCGGAAGAACAAAAAACAAAACCGGAAAAAGAAAGAGCAAAAGAAGGTCTTATCGAAAAACTTCAGAATGTGGTAGCTAAGCGTTTTAAGCGTGTAAGTTATACAGAAGCCATTGAAATCTTATTGAACTCTAAAGAAAATAAAAAAGGAAAATTTGCTTACCCGGTTGAAAAATGGGGAACTGACCTTCAGTCTGAGCATGAAAGATATCTTGTTGAAAAACATTTTGAAAGCCCGGTAGTATTATTTGACTATCCGAAAGAAATCAAAGCTTTCTATATGAAACTGAACGATGACAATAAAACCGTTGCAGCGATGGATGTTCTTTTCCCTGGTATCGGTGAGATCATTGGCGGATCGGAGAGAGAAGCAAGATTAGATGTTTTAAAACAGAAAATGGCAGATATGCACGTAGATGAGCACGAACTTTGGTGGTATCTTGATACCAGAAAATTCGGTTCTGTACCGCATGCCGGATTTGGTTTAGGATTAGAAAGATTAGTTCTTTTCGTAACAGGGATGACGAATATCAGAGATGTAATTCCTTTCCCTAGAACACCGAAAAGCGCTGAATTCTAGAACAATAAAAAAAGCCTTAATCACAAGTTAAGGCTTTTTTTATTATTTAATAGTTTATTATATTAGGATAAGTAATGCAAAAATCATGCTAAATGTGTTTTTTATCAAATAAATTTATTAAATTCGTAGAATATGTTATGTTAAAACGTAAATAAGAATATGCTTAAACAACACTTACAACTCAAATTAGGACAGAAGCTGGCTCCTCAGCAGATCCAGTTGATGAAGCTTATTCAGCTTCATACTCTTGAATTTGAAGAGGAGTTGGAAAGAGAGTTAGAAGAAAACCCAGCTTTGGAAATTGCGAAAGAAGATTCTAAGGAAGATGACTATTCTTCCCTGGAAGACGCTTATCAGGATGAGGGTACAGAAAGCATTGAAACAGATTTCGACGTCAACGAATATATCTATGACGATGAACCAAGCTATAAAACCGCATCCAGCAACTACTCTCCGGATGATGAAGAATTTGATAACGAGAGTCTTTTAACGGAAGGCCAGTCCTTATATGATTATCTGACAGAACAGATTCATCTGGTAAATATCAGTGATGAAGATCTGAAGATTGCAGAATACCTTATCGGGAATTTAGATACAGATGGATATCTGAGAAGAGAGATCAAATCTATTGTTGATGATCTTGCTTTCTCACAGGGAATTTATACTACCAAAGAAAGAGTGGAGGATATCCTTGAAAATTATGTTCAGAAACTGGATCCGCCCGGAGTAGGAGCAAGAGGGCTGCAGGAATGTCTTTTACTACAGATTGAAAAGAAAGTAAGCTCTGATAAAGCCGTTTCTTTGGCAGCGAATATCTTAAGACATCAGTTTGAAGCTTTAACCAATAAGCATTATAACAAGATCATTCAGAAATATGATATTGAAGAAGATGATCTGAAAGATGCGCTGGATGAAATATCAAAACTATCTCCTAAAGTTGGAGGAAACTTTGATACACAGACAATTACAATCAATCAGGAAATTATTCCGGACTTTGTGATCCAGGTGAAAGACGGGCAGGTAGTTCCTATGCTGAACAGCAAGAATGCACCTACACTAAGAGTGTCTGAAGAATATAAAGATATCCTTACCACATATTCCCATGATAAAAACTCATCGGAACATAAACAGGCTGCTTTATTTATCAAGCAAAAACTCGATGCTGCAAAATGGTATATAGATGCCATTAACCAACGTCAGAATACCTTATTACAGACGATTACAGCTATCGTAAAGTTCCAGAAGGATTATTTCATTACGGGTGACGAAAAGTCCCTGAAACCAATGATTCTGAAGGATGTTGCAGATATTACAGGTTTTGATATCTCTACCATTTCAAGGGTGGTAAAAAGTAAGTATGCAGATACCCCTAATGGGATTGTATACCTTAAAGATCTGTTCTCAGACAGCTTAACCAATGACGATGGAGAAGAAGTTTCTACCAAGGAGATCAAAACCCATCTTCAGGAAGTGATCAGCAAAGAAAATAAGAGAAAACCACTTACAGATGATGCATTAGTGGTCATTCTGAAAGAACAGGGGTATAATATTGCCAGAAGAACGATCGCAAAATATCGTGAACAGCTCAATATTCCTGTCGCGAGGTTAAGAAAAGAACTTTAAAATATAAAAAAGCATTTCAGTCTGAAATGCTTTTTGTTTTTTATGGTAATTAAGTTTTATTTTTAACTTTAGCTTTGCTTTACATTTTCAAGTCCCAATTCTCTCATTGAAATTTCCCGCATTTCCACCTTTCTTATTTTTCCGGAAATGGTCATTGGGAATTCATCTACAAATTTCCAGTATTTCGGAACTTTATAATGGGCAATTCTTCCTTTGCAGTACTCCTGAAGTTCTTCCGCCGTGATGGTAAATCCTTTTCTCACTTTTACCCATGCCATTACTTCTTCCCCGAATTTTTCACTGGGAACACCAATAATCTGGACATCAAGAATGTTGGTATAAGTATATAAAAAATCTTCAATTTCTTTTGGGGAAATATTTTCTCCACCACGGATAATCAGATCTTTTATCCTTCCAGAAATAGTAATATAGCCGTCTTTATCCATTACTGCCATATCTCCTGTATGCATCCAGCGGGCATCATCCAGTACTTTTTTAGTGTTTTCAGGATCATTCCAGTATTTCAGCATGACAGAATATCCTCTGGTGCAAAGTTCGCCATGCTCCCCACGTTTTAAGGTTCTCCCACTTTCATCAATGATTTTAATTTCAAGATGATCCTGAACGGTTCCTACAGTGCTGACCTGCTTTTCCAGCGGTGTTCCTATTAAAGTCTGAGTAGATACAGGTGAAGTTTCCGTCATTCCGTAGCAGATACTCATTTCTTTAATATTCATCAGATTTTCCACTTTCTTCATGATTTCAGGAGGGCATACGGAACCAGCCATAACACCAGTTCTTAAGCTTGAAAAATCATAGGTGTCAAAATCTTTTACTGCCAGTTCAGCAATAAACATGGTGGGTACTCCATACAAAGAAGTACATTTTTCGTCTGAAACAGCTTTTAAAGTAATCTCCGGATCAAAACTGTCATTCGGGATGACCATACAGGCTCCGTGAGCTGTGCAGCACATATTTCCGATGACCATTCCAAAGCAGTGGTAAAAAGGTACAGGAATACAGACGCGGTCTTTCTCCGTATATTTTAGTCTGATACCAATAAAATAACCGTTATTGAGAATGTTATGATGAGAAAGTGTGACACCTTTCGGAAAACCGGTAGTTCCGGAAGTATACTGGATATTAACCGGATCGTCAAACTGTACATGTTCTTCAAAACTGTGAAGCACTTCGTCTGAAATTTCCTGTCCGTTATTCACAAAGTATTCCCAGTTTTCATCAAAGAATATTTCGTGCTCAAGGGTTGGGCATACTTCTTTCGCATATTCAACCATCTCTTTATAATTGCTGGTTTTAAAGCTTAAAGAAGAAAAAATAAAACGAACTGCAGACTGATTGAGTACATACGTGAGCTCATGAGTCCTGTAGGCCGGATTGATATTCACTAGAATAGTTCCGATTCTTGCCGTCGCATACTGTAAAAGTACCCACTCATAGCGGTTGGAAGCCCAGATTCCAATTCTGTCACCCGCTTTTGCTCCTAAAAACAATAAGGCTTTTGCAACAGCGGTGGTCTGATTATAAAATTCCTGATAGGTGGCTCTGTAATTTTGATGAACGCAGACGAGAGCTTCCTGGTGGGGATATTTTTCAACAGTACTTTTAAGATTGGCTCCGATGGTCTGGCCTAATAATGAAACCTCAGAAGTTCCATATACATAAGATAAGGGCATAGTTTAAGATTTGGTGGAATAAAATTAACAATTATATCCCGAACTATGCCTATGTATATTAACTTTCCTGAGAATCTATTTCTTTAAGTTGTTTTAGATTTTTATCAAGTTTTTTAATAATAGTGCCATATACCAGTCTGTAGTACAGCCAGATCATAGAGACCGCCAGTAATGTGCTTACAACAATTCCGACAATAATAATCGTAAGATTGGAACCACTTGGCTGTATATTCTGAGAATCCAATATATAAAAGATAAAAGCAACCAGTACAAAAGTGAATATTAGCAATAATACAATGCTGATAAGAATGAAAGCATTGACTGTTGTTTTGAATTTAATAATTCTGGTAATAAGACCCTTTAGATTTTCCTCAATCTTGATTCTTCGGTAATTCTGGTAGAATTTCAGTACAAAATATGCTGTGATCAATAAACTTAAGACCTTTATAGCTAAATAAGCATGCCCGAAGTTGTTTTCTACTTCAGGAGCTTCCTGGGCACCTAATCTTTCCAGCATTTTGCGGAAACTGTCTGATTCCTCCTCAGGGAAAAAGTAAAACAGGCCTAATACTGAAAAGAAAAGAAATTCTACGACGCTGATCCAGAAAATATATTTCACATAATTACGTGACTTTCTATTCAACATCTGAAGAATCTCAGTGTTGTCATATTTATGCTGTACAGGTTGTTCCTGCCACGTTTTCTTAAAGCTATCTAAATCAAATTCAGGCATATTTTTCCATCTGTTCTTTAAGGGTTTTCTTTAATCTGTTCATTTTCACACGTGCATTGACTTCAGTGATTCCGAGGTTTTCTGCGATGTCCTTGTAAGGCAGATCGTCAAGATACATCATGACAATGGCTCTTTCTACATTAGGAAGAGTCTTGATTACAGTATACAAAAGTGATACCTGCTGCTGTTTTTCATCGTCATCTTCCACAAAATCCCTGTGGTTGATGTCCAGCTCATTCGTAGGAAGGCTTTTGCTTTTTTTTCTAAAGAGGGTAATGGCTGTATTGAGCGCTACACGGTACATCCATGTGGAAATTTTGGAGTTTCCTTTGAAAGAATCATAACTTCTCCAGAGCTGTAACACGATTTCCTGGAAAAGATCCTCTTCATCTTCCAGAGAATTGGTATACAGACGCGATACTTTAATAATCAATCCCTGATTATCTTTGATAAGCTGCGCAAATTCTTTTTCTCTGGAATCCATAGATATATAATGGCACGAAGATAATAATAAAGTAGTAATTGGTGAAAATTATAATTAAAAATCGTAGAAAGGTAAAAAGTTAAATAGCAGAATAGCGAATACGTTCTTCATATTTTGGAATCATCATTCATAATTTTCATCAAAAATAACGGAAGGATATGGAGCAACTAACGCCATTTACATAAGGATAAAGCTTTGGAGTCATTTCGCTCTTTTATCTTTTTACCACAAAATTTGTGTACCTTTGCATCCGCGAGAAAATCGGCTTGTTGATTTCCCGTTTTACGGGAGGTAGGAAAGTCCGGACACCACAGAGCAGCAAAGCGGATAACATCCGTCACCCGTGAGGGTAGGACAAGTGCAACAGAAAGCAGGTACAGTTCGGCTGTAGTGAAACCAGGTAAACTCTTTGCGGTGCAATGATAAGTATATCGGTTCTTTTCAGCAATGAAAATAGGGGCGGCTCGTCCTGAAAGCCGAGGGGTAATCAGCTCAAGTATTGCAGTAATGTAATACGTAGATAAATAACAGGCACTTCTTCGGAAGTACAAAATCCGGCTTATAGATTTTCTCGTGATTTTTTTAAGCTGGAAGTCAGAGGCCGGAAGAGTGAAGTTTTTTACACGTAATGATTTAAACCTCCATCTTCATGCTTCCATCTTCCAACCTACTTTATTCGCTTTCCAATTGTTTTTTAGATTCCTGTAATTCCTGTCTGTCCTTATCAGAAAGAGTAGGATATTTGAGATTCATTTTCTCCAAAGTATCAATAATGATCTGGATAGCTGCTACTCTTGCAAACCATTTACTGTCTGCAGGAAGTACATACCACGGTGCGTGATCTTTTGATGTTTCATTGATAGCTTTTTCATAGGCTTCCATATATTGATCGAACAGAGCTCTTTCCGGAAGGTCTCCAGCAGAGAATTTCCAGTTTTTTTCCTGTTCATCTATTCTGTCCAAAAGTCTTTTTTTCTGTTCATCCTTAGAGACATGTAAAAAGATCTTCACGATAGTAGTTCCGTTTTGTGAAAGATGTTTTTCAAAATTACGGATGCTTTCATATCTGTTTTCCCAGAATTTGCTGTCAAAATCTTTTACGGAAGACCATGTTTTTTCACTCAGATTATATTCAGGATGTACTTTGCATACCAGAACACTTTCATAATGAGAACGGTTGAAAATCCCGATCATTCCTTTTTGCGGCAAAGCAAGGTAATGTCTCCATAAAAAGTCATGAGAATATTCTTTGGAGCTTGGTGTTTTAAAACTGGTTACATTACATCCCTGAGGATTGACGCCTCCAAAAACATGTTCTATCATGCTGTCTTTTCCTGCTGCATCCATAGCCTGTAATACCACCAACAAAGACTGGCTTCCGTCAGCATATAATTTTTCCTGCAGTTCACGGAGTTTTTCTTTTTCCTGAATCAGCATTTGCTCTCCTTCTTCTTTCGTGAGCTTTCCTTTATAAGAGGTTGATGTTTTTTTTATTGAAAATTTTCCACTTACCTTAAAGTTATCTGAGAAATCGGTGTCCATATTTTTTTTATTTAAAGATAAAAGTAAAAAGATAAAAGTAAAAATGTTATTAAAATTCAATAGGGGTGGGCTTTAGCCCAGCCATTTTAAAGATAAATAAATCCGAAGGCTTCAGCCCAAACCTAGATACATTTCCTGTCGCCTATTACTTATCATCTGCTATCTAACCAAACATAAATGTAATAAAAAAACCGTCTCAATGGAGACGGTTCTTTTATTTTTTTGAGTAGAGCTTACTTCGCAGCAGCCTTTTTTGCAAGTTTTGCAGCTTTTTTCTCAGCTTTAGCAGCTTCTTTCTGTTCAGCAGGAGTCAATACTTTTGGCTCAGGAGCGTTAGCATCTACGTTACCTTTGATGTAGATTACACTTCTGCTGTTTGCAGGGTCATTAGAGAAAACCTCAATCATTTTGTTGAAAGGGCCAGGGATAGCTGTATTGTATCCAACCTTGATCTTAGCAGACTTTCCAGGCATGATAGGATCCTGGCTGAATTCAGGAGTCGTACATCCACAAGAAGGTTTTACATTTGAAAGAATCAAAGGCTTATCACCTGAGTTTGTTACAGTAAAGAATCTTGTACCGTCAGCACTAGGCTTAATAGTTCCGTAATCGAAAGTCGTTTTATCAAATGTAATTGTTTGTGCAGATGCCAGAGCAAATGTCCCGAATAATGCAATTCCTGCAATTAATTTTTTCATATTCTTGAATGTTAATACGTTTGTTAGATAAATTTTGTGAAACAAAGTTAAAAATTATTTTAATTCATGCTTAAAAATTTTTTTCTTTAGACTATTTTTGCAAATTGCAAGCCAAAGAAATAGAATTTATGCAGATTTCAGAAAAGTACAATCCACAGGAAACAGAACAAAAATGGTACAATTACTGGTTGGAAAACAAATTTTTCCACTCAGAGCCTAATGACAAACCACCATATACCATAGTCATTCCTCCACCCAACGTGACGGGGATACTACACATGGGACATATGCTGAACAATACCATTCAAGATGTTCTGGTCCGTCGTGCAAGAATGCGCGGGTTTAATGCTTGTTGGATTCCGGGAACAGACCATGCTTCAATTGCTACTGAAGCTAAAGTTGTTGCTAAATTGAAGTCTGAAGGAATCAATAAGTCAGATATTACCCGTGAAGAGTTTTTAAACCACGCATGGGACTGGACCAATAAATATGGCGGAACTATCCTTGAACAGCTGAAAAAACTGGGATGTTCTTGCGACTGGGACAGAACCCGTTTCACCATGGAAGATAAACTTTCTCAGCAGGTTATCAAAAGTTTCGTAGACCTTTACAATAAAGGACTGATCTACAGAGGCTATAGAATGGTCAACTGGGATCCGGAAGCAAAGACTAATATTTCTGACGAAGAAGTAATATTTAAAGAGCAGAACGGAAAGCTTTATTTCCTTAAATATAAGATCGAAGGTTCAGAAGAATTCCTTTCAGTAGCTACTACACGTCCTGAAACTATTTTTGGGGATACAGCAGTATGTATCAATCCGGATGATGAAAGATATGCTCACCTGAAAGGTAAAAATGTAATCGTACCAATTGTTGACAGAGTAATCCCAATTATTGAAGATGAATATGTTGACATTGAATTCGGAACAGGAGCTTTGAAAATTACACCGGCACATGATATTAATGACTACGAAATCGGACAGAAACATCAGCTGAAAATGATTGATGCGCTGGATGATGACGGAAACCTTAATGAACATGGATTACATTATGCAGGAAAAAACAGATTTGATGTAAGAAAACAAATCGCTAAAGAACTTGAAGAAAAAGATCTTTTGCTGAAAGCTGAAGACTATGTTAATAAAGTAGGAACTTCCGAGAGGACAGGTGCTGTTATTGAACCTAAAGTTTCAGTACAATGGTTCCTTAAAATGTCTGAAATTGCTAAGCCTGCTTTGGATGTAGTAATGGATGATGAGGTTAAGTTCTATCCTGAGAAGTTTAAAAATACCTACAAGCACTGGATGGAAAACATCCGTGACTGGAATATTTCCCGTCAGTTGTGGTGGGGACAGCAAATTCCTGCTTATTACTATGGAGAAGGAGAAAATGATTTCGTAGTAGCTGAAACTAAAGATGAAGCTTTAGAACTGGCGAAACAAAAAACAGGAAATTCAGATCTGACAGCAGAAAACCTTAGACAGGACGACGATGCATTAGATACATGGTTCTCATCATGGTTATGGCCAATGTCTGTCTTTGACGGATTGCTTGATCCTGAAAATAAAGATATCAACTATTATTATCCAACGTCTGATCTGGTAACAGGTCCGGATATTATTTTCTTCTGGGTAGCCAGAATGATTATGGCCGGATTGGAATACAGAAAAGAAGTTCCGTTTAAAAATGTTTATTTTACAGGAATTGTAAGAGATAAGCAGAGAAGAAAAATGTCCAAATCTCTAGGAAACTCTCCGGATCCTATTGAATTGATGGAAAAATATGGGGCTGATGGTGTACGTGTAGGAATTCTATTGAGTTCTGCAGCTGGAAATGACCTTCTTTTTGATGAAGATTTAATGCTTCAGGGAAGAAACTTTATGACGAAGATCTGGAATGCATTCCGTCTGATCAACATGTGGAACCATGAAGATAAGCCGGCTGTTGCTACAGATAACCAGGCTATCGAATGGTTTGAAAATAAATTAAACAAAACCATCGCTGAAATTAATGATCAGTTCGAGAAGTTCAGAATTTCTGATGCGCTGCATCTGATCTATAAATTAATTTGGGATGATTTTTGCGGTTGGTATCTGGAAGCTATCAAGCCTAATTATGGAGAGGGAATTTCTAAAGAAGTATATGATAAAACCATCTATTTCTTTGAAGAATTGATGAAGCTGCTTCACCCGTTCATGCCATTCCAGTCTGAAGAGATCTGGCAATTAATTTCAGAGAGAAGTATTGACGAAGCTCTTGTTATTGCTCAGCAGAAGGAGGCAGATAGCTTTAATGAAGAAGTCATTAGAAACTTTGAAATCACAGCTGAATTGATTTCCAGAGTTAGAAACTACCGCCAGACAAAAGGAATTTCACCAAGAGAAGCGGTTGAGGTATTTACCAATGCGTCAGAATTTGCCAATGAAGCGGTAGTAAGAAAGCTGGCTAATATTTCTGAAATCCATTTTGGACAGAAAACTGATAAGCCAAGCTTTACTTTCCTTGTAGGAGCAACTGAAGTTTCTATTCCTTTAAGTGAAAACTTAGATTTAGGAGAAGAGAAGGCTAAAACTGAAGAAGAAGTAAAATATTTAAAAGGGTTCTTAATTTCAGTAGAAAAGAAGCTTTCCAATGAGAAGTTTGTTGCCAATGCCAAGCCGGAAGTTGTAGAAGGTGAACGTAAGAAGCAAAAAGACGCTCAGGATAAGATTGCGATCCTTGAAGAGAAACTGAAAAGTTTATAAAGTATAGACAATAAATTTTGTCAAAATCTCAGGCTGGATACACATAAATAATTGTATCCAGCCTGATGGTTTAAAGAATAAATACAATGACACACATAGAAAACATACAAAAACTATTCTCGAAAGACTTTGTAGAAAGTCCGCTGCTGGAAAGTTTTGAAGTAGGAAAGATTTATCTTTCAAGCGGGAAACTGGTTGCGTGTGATCCTTTGATCACTAATGATATGCTTCCTTTCACTACAGAATTTCCCAAGGGAGATTTTTCAGTAATGTTACACAAAGAAAGAGACAGCAACTGTGTTGCCTATGCCGAAATTATATTCAATAATTCTGAAATTAAAGAATGGAAAATGGCCACCACCGCAGGACAGAAAATGAAAGATCTTGAGGAGGGCGAGGTTTTTGGATATCCTGTAGAAAGTGGGATGGGATGTCTGATGGATGTTGATACCCAAAACAGCCTTAATGAACTGGAGCAAAGATTATATCAAAATAAAGGAGGTGATTTTATGGGAATCTATGAAGAGTTTTTCCATGATTACTTCTTTGATGAAAATGGAGCAATAGATCAGTATGCCTTTCTGAAACCTGCCAAGGAACATCCCGGAACTATATTTGCTTTTGAAACCGGATATGGAGAAGGATTTTACGCAAGTTATATAGCTTACAACAAAGATCAGCAACCAGTGAAAATAATTACTGAATTTATTGAAATAAGTTAATTATAAATTAGTTATTTTTGAGACACAATTTTGTCAGTTATAAATTTTAAAGCTAATGAATTTCTCATCAGAACAACCTCGTATTATTGTTGTGGGCAGCTCATCGATAGATTTGGTTCTTGAAACCGAAAAACTTCCCTTGCCTAATGAAACCGTCTTAGCTATCAAATCAGATAGTTACTTTGGAGGTAAGGGTGCTAATCAGTCCGTAGGTACAGCCAGGTTGGGAGCAAGTGTATACTTTATAGGATGCGTTGGTATGGATCCTCTTGGACAACAGATCATGAGGAATCTGGTAAGCGAAAATGTAAATGTAGGATTTGTTCATGAAACGGATAAAGAAGCTACAGGAACTGCCTATGTGACGACTTCTCACGGAAATGCTGCTATTGTGGTAGTACCGGCGGCCAACAAGTATCTTAGCAAATCGCATATAGACGAAGCGGATAAATATTTTCATACCACTGATCTTGTGCTGGTTCAGCTTGAAGTTTCTATGGATGTTGTGGAGCATACCGTTAGGAAAGCTAAGAAATATGGGAAGAAAGTAGGGTTGTATGCTTCTCCGGCAATGAGAGTCAACGAAGAAATTTTAGAAATGGTTGACTTTATCGTGGCTAAAAGTAATGAGCTGTACGTTATTTTTGGAGAAGAAAAAAGAGAAGAAGTTCTTAAAAAATATTTCAATAAGGTATTTGTAAGAGATGATACCAATTCAACCATTTATTTTGATGGTACAGAAATGAAATATTACAGAAACGATAAGGATGAAAAAGTATATAAAATGGGAATGGGTGATGCATTTACGTCAGGATTTGCCATTGCATTATGCCATGGGAATTCTATTGAAGAATGTGTGAAATTCGGAAATGAAGTTTCATCAAGGGTTTCCGGAGGCAAAGGCTCTCAGACAGGGCTTCCGAGAATCTCAGATTTCTTTTAGCTATTTACCACATATCAAAAGTTTAAAACTTAATATAAACATATAAGTAAAATGTCCACTTTTATAGTGGATTTTTTCTTTTTATACTATGGAAAAACTAATACTAACCACGGAAGATAATATCAGACTAACAGCCCATTTGTTTAAACCGGAAACAGATCATGGGAAACTATTATTGATCAATTCAGCAACAGGGGTAAAGCAGCAGGTCTATTTTTCTTTTGCCAGCTACTTTTGCGAACAGGGGTTTACAGTGATTACCTATGACTACAGAGGAATAGGACTTTCCAAACCGAAAAATATGAGGGGATTTCATGGCTCTATGAGGCTTTGGGGATCAAAAGATTATAAAGCGGTCACTCAATATATCAAATCAGAGTTTAAAGACTATAAAAAGTACTGTCTGGGCCATTCTGTAGGCGCACTCATTCTCGGAATGAATGAAGATTCCAACATCTTTGAAGAATTTGTTTTTGTAGGAACACAAAATGCCTTTGTAGGAAACCTTAAAGGGAGAACAAAAGTTGAAGCGTATTTAGGCTTTGGAATAGCACAGCCTTTAACGACTTCATTGTTAGGATATTTTCCTGCACATTGGTTTGGGCTTGGAGAAAGTCTTCCAAAAAATTGCGCATATGACTGGAGAACCTTAATTTTAAACAAGAAATCAACCAACAAGCTGTTGGAAAAAACCGATGACTTTTCTAAAAATCTGACTCAGAAAGTATTTGTAATCCGCGCTGAAGATGATGTATGGCTTACGGAAAAAGGCGTATTAAGTTTATTAAATAATACTTATTCCAACCTTAAACCTACTTACAGGCTGGTAGCTGCTTCAGAATCGGATAAACAGGAAATAGGGCATATCAATTTTTTTAGAAGTTACAACAGCAAACTCTGGGATATTATTTTAAATGAACTGACAGATAAATGAAAAGTACGATTGACAACACAGTAGCATTTGTAAAAGAAAAATTAGAAGGAGCAGAAGCCGGACATGACTGGTTTCATATTGAAAGAGTCTGGAAACTGGCTGCTCAGATAGCAGAAACAGAAGATTGTGACAAAGAGGTAGTAGAATTGTCTGCACTTCTTCACGATATTGCTGATCCTAAATTTCATAACGGTGACGAAACCATTGCTCCCAAAATATCCAGAGCATTTCTTGAAGATCAGAAGGTGTCTGAAGAAACCATCCGCAAGGTTTTATTTGTGATCGAAAATATTTCGTTCAAAAACAGAGATCAGGCTCCGGCAAACCCTCCCATTGAACTTCAGATTGTGCAGGATGCCGATCGTATTGATGCCATAGGTGCTATTGGAATTGCCAGAACATTCAATTTTGGAGGCTTTAAAAATAACCTGATGTATCATCCGGATATAAAACCCAAATTAGGAATGTCCAAAGAAGAATATAAAAAATCTGACGGGACAACAATCAATCATTTCTATGAAAAGTTATTGCTTCTGAAAGATATGATGAATACTGAAAAAGGAAAAAAAATGGCAGAAGAAAGACACCACTATATGTTGGATTTCCTGGACCAGTTTTATAAGGAATGGAATGTAGAGTAGAAGATACCATTAGAATAAATTGAATCTGCTTTAAGCATATCAAAAATTAATGATCCGAACCAATAGAGTATACAACATTTGGTTCGGATCATTTTTATATAAAGAAATACTTATCAGCTCAAAGGGAAATAAAGGTTGAAAAACCATTTTTTATGACTGGCTAAAATTAAAAAATTGACCTCAGACAATGATAAAATAGAGAGAAGAAGTATCTTTGTAAAATATGACACTTATTATTTTTATCATATTTCTGGCTTGTGTCCTTTCATTGGTCCTGTTTAAGGTTAAATCGGGAAGTATGGCCAAGTGGGCAAAGCTGTTTCGTATTGTAACAGTTGTTTTTTCAATTTCTGTTTTTACCTATTGGTTTATCAAGAAAAGTGCTGTGGCATTTGTGGATAATTCTGTGGGGCTACAGGTGGTTAATAAACTTCCGCAGGCATTGGATTTTTATCTGATCAAAGTAAATAAAACAGATCAGAATACAACCCTTGAGCCTAAGCATATTGGAAAAATACGCCCGGAATATTACAGGATAGAATATCTGAAAATGGATAAGTCTGATGAATACTGGATTGTAGGCTATCTTGGAAAGAAAAACCTGGTGTACTTTTCACAACATTCTGTTCCTAATAAGAATATTGATCAGATTGTAGAAGTGCAGAACTACATCAATCAAAGTATGAAGCTTTCTGATGCGGCCAAAAAGCAGGTGGACGCTTATAATTATGAGAATACAAAACTGGGAATCTGGATCACACTGGACTTTCTGCTTCTATTTCTCAATCTCGTATTGCTTCTCAGAAAAAATAAATAAAAAAGGTAATGAGTTTCCCATACTCATTACCTTTTTTGTTTCTGTTAAGGATAATCCAGAATCTGCATAATCTGTTCCTTAAATTCTTCAGGACAGGCCTTGATAAGTTTATCCTTATTTTGTTTACTGATTTCTTTGGGGTCAAGCCATTCGCTCTTATTGGAATTTAAACTGTGATTATCATATACTCTTTTTATGGTACGGTTTTCATAAAAAATATAGTCATCACCAAGCCAGTTGGTAGCGATACTGATTGTACAAATTTCCTTTTCCATAATTTATGTTTTAAAGCTAATGTTTAGTGAATTACATCATACTCTAATATACGAATTTTTTCGTTACAGAAAGGAATCATTGCAGTCTGAGATATCAGTTGAAATGAAAGTATTTAAATTTTATCTTAGTATTTGTCTTATACTCTGTTAAAAGAGTGTTCCGGTATTTTCTGTTGCCATTTGCGGAACATGAATATCTGTTTTCCATTCTTCATTCATCTTTTTTATAAAATAGGCAGATAGTAAAGGAGAGGCTTTTTCAATGTTCTGGTGTACGAAAAAGTAAAGATTCTGAAGGCCTTCTTTTTTCCATTGGGCAAGATGTTTCAGCCAGTTATCCAGTCTCTCGTAGTCACTTTCTGCGTTAGCTCCTACATAACGGATAAATGCATTAGGGGTGGTAAGGCGCATGTGAAGCATGTCTCTTCTTCCGGCAGTATCTACAATGATATTGGTGATATTATGTGCCTCGAAAAGTTCACATGTGGTGTTCAGGATTTCTTCATCGGTAAACCATTCTGTATTTCGGAGTTCTATGGCTAATGGAACTTCTTTTGGCCATTCTTTTACAAACTTTTCCAGTCTGTCATAATCCTTAGGTTTAAAATTATCATGAAGCTGAAGGAAAGCCATTCCCAGTTTTTCATCAAAATTGATAACAGCAGAAGCGAAATGCGTCACAGGATCAGTAACATCAATCAGTCTTCTGAAATGGGAAACGGTATTGGTGATCTTAGGGAAGAATTTAAAATTTTCCGGCGTTTTTTCTTTCCAGGTTTTTACCTGATCGGGAGTTGGCATTCCATAGAAAGTTGCATTCAATTCGATAGAATTAAACTGAGTGGCATAATAGGTGAGTTCATCCTTAGTTCCTTTAGGATAGAAGCCTTTAAGGTCTGTTTTATTCCATTTCGCACATCCGATTGAAATATTTTCCAGACCCTTTTTATTGAGGGCCAGTATTTCCTTGGTTTTAGGATGATCTTTAGGTAATGTGAAATCTATTTTTGAAGGATCTTCTACTTGTCCGAATTTCATATCTGTAGTTTTGGTATTAAACAATAAACACAAATATAAACCAAAAAAACCATAGAATTTTCTATGATTTTTAATGGAAATAATTGTATTGAAGATACTTATTTTTTAATGATTTTTTGGGTAGCCTGGGTTTTATCTGTTGTAACTTTTATAATATAAACGGCAGTAGGATAGCCTGAAAGATCAATATTTACAATAGGCTTACTGAAGTTTCTGTCAAAAATAAGTCTTTCCTGAGAATCAATAAGCTTTACATTTTTTATAGAAGCTTCGGCGCTTACCTGCAGGATATCTTTTACCGGATTAGGGAAGACTTTGATCTGTTTTGTATTGAAGTTTGCGTTGTCACTCTTTAGGAAAGAATTGCTGCAGTTTGTGGTAAATGTAATATCAGGATACATGGTCTGAAGTTCATTCAGTTGAGCATCATCCACACAAACGGATAAATTGGAATTGTTATTGGTGAGATCAATCAAATCTTCTGTAGAACCGTTTCTCAGATTAGCAGAAGTGAGATTAGACATATTCCATAAAGTAGCAGATTCCAGATGTGATGATGTGGAAAGATCAAGTTGGATAATCTTAGGACAGGTATTAAAATGTACATTCTTCAGATTAATATTAGCTGCAGTATTGATTGGGGTAAGCAAAGGTAGATTGGCTAATGTTAATGATTCTAAATTTGTATTATTTGAAGTATTAACTGAAGTAAGCAAATCATTATAGGAAAGGTTCAAAGATTGTAGATTAGCGCAATCTTTGGTATCCAGAGCGGATATTTTTGTGTTGCTTACCGCAATATCTTTAAATCCGGTACATTGGGTGAGGTTGATTTCTTCTAAATCAGAGAACATATACCCGATTGAAAGATTCTGCAGTCCCGGACAGTTCTCTAAATCAAGTTTTCTTAAATCGTTATTATTGTCGAATGAGAAATTCGTGAGTGCAATACAGTTGTTGGTGAAAATGTTCTGGAGATTGTTTGCGCCTTGTGTACCGTTGCTCATAAACCGATCTGTTTTTAAGGTATGCAGATAAGAGAGGTTACTTGTGTTTACTGTATTCATATATCCGCAGGAGTTAGTGAGATCAATGCTTTCCAATTTTTGAGCGGCGCTGAAGTTTACATTATTGGTGATCTTTTGATTAAAAGCCTTCAGGGTTTTTAGTTTTGGAAGCCCTGCAAGGTTTAAAGTATTAACATCCCCAAAATAAATTCCGGAAGTGGTAGAGTATAGGTATCTGTTATAGAAAGAACAATCTAATTCTTCAAGGTTAATCAGTCCTGTTGTACTAAAATCAATTGTGGGTGCATTCAGTCCCGTTATTTTCTTTAAAGAAGAGCAGCCATTAAGGTTTACATCGGAGAAATAGGATCCTGTTGAATCATAATGATCTGTATCTGCAATGATCTCCTGCAGGTTTGTACAATTATTGGCAATCAGTTCAATATTCTGTTCTGAATACCCCGAAGAACTGAAGCCTCCTGTTACTGAAATTTTGGTTAACGTATTCAGATCAGGAACAGCAATTTTTTCCAGAAATTGACAGGAATCGAATGTAAGAGTTTGAATATTGGAATTCTCAATATACAGCTCTTTAAGCTCGGCGGAACTAATCACTGCATTATTGTTGATCTGCTGACAGTTTTTTATTCTTAAACTGTTTTCATCAGGAGTCCATTGATTACCAGATATTTGATAGGCGATGATGTCGGCAATATTTTGAATTCCTGAACAGTTATCAAAAGAAAGGTTAATAGGAGATGCCATATATTGCCCCCCCTGTGATAAGTCATAATAAAAAGGTCTTCCCTGAACTTTTTTGATTTTAGTATTATTTGTAAAGCTGATGTTGGCCGTCTTGGTATTCCAGAAATAAAGTTCCTCGAGATTGGAGAACAGTAATGCATCTGTAATCCCATCTGGCAAATGGCTGTTGTAGTATGTACTGTTGATGTTATTCGGGTCAAATGTATCACCATTAGGATCAATATACATCTGGCCGGAATCTAACCTGATCGTCAGAACTTTAACCTGTTGCGCTTCCGAAGGCTGAATCTCTCCATCTCCGTTATTGTCTATGGCAATAGAATTTCCGTTAAAGTCTTGTGCAATCTGGTTCGTTGAGTTTGAACTTAGAATTAAAGCTTTAAATTTTGCATCAGAAAAATTCAGATTCTGAGAGTAAGCGATGGAAAATCCGCTTACCCATAAGGTAAATAAAAGTTTTTTCATATTTGAGTTTTAGCTATCAGATAATCATACAAATCTCTTTGTGTACAATCTGATGTCATAAATATAATATCTTTTTTTAAAAAAGATTCCTTTTAGTTGCTTATGTGCTTATTTTTTGATTTTAAGTAATAATGAATAAGGAAAATTTATTATGATTTAATTTTCTTTTAAATATTTTAAGTTTTTTTGCTACATTTTTGTTGTAAAGAAAGGAGTATCTCTTAATTTTTTTGCATAAATGGCCTGTAAAAGCTCTGATAAATAAAAAAACACACTAAAAAGTGTGCTTTTTTAAATATAGCGTGTTTATTACTTGGTCTTATGCCTCACAGCTTGAACATGATACGAAGTTAACCATCATTTCTTTTGAAACGGATGAACTTCTTTGGTAGTAAAGTGTTTTTACTCCTTTTTTCCAGGCTTCAATATAAAGGTAGTTAACATCTTTTACAGGCATTGTAGAAGGAATCTGAAGATTCAGTGACTGTGCCTGATCAATGTATTGCTGTCTCTGTGCAGCCTGAGAGATGATCTCCATTGGAGAAATTTCTTTGAACGTTTTGAATACCGCCTTTTCTTCAGGAGTAAGCTCGTTCAGGTGCTGTACCGATCCATGGTTGAGCATAATTGTTCTCCATGTTTCTTCGTTATCCAATCCTTTTTCTTTCAATAGTTTTGCAAGGTATTTGTTCTTACGCATAAAGTTTCCTTTCGCAAGACCTGCTTTATAATAATTAGAAGAGAAAGGCTCGATTCCCGGAGAAGTCTGTCCTAAAATTGCAGAACTTGAAGTGGTAGGAGCGATAGCCATTGTTGTGGTATTTCTTAATCCGTAACCTTTCAATACTTCCGGTTCTCCATAGATGTTGGCAAGCTCTCTTGAAGCCTGTTCAGCCTGATCTTTGATATGTCTGAATGCTCTTGCGTTGAACTGAGTAGCTTCAAAGCTTTCAAACGGAATCATGTTTTTCTGTAAATAAGAATGGTATCCTAAAACTCCTAATCCAAGAGCTCTGTGACGCATCGCAAAGTTTCTTGCACCCTGTAAGTAATAGTTACCTTCAGTTTTGTCAATAAACTCAGATAATACAGCATCAAGGAAGTATACTGCTAATTTTACTGCATCAGTATCTTTCCACTCATCATATAGCTCAAGGTTCATGGAAGATAAACAGCAGATGAAAGATTCTTCCATAGTAGATGGAAGCATGATTTCAGAACAAAGATTACTTGCGTTCACCGTCATTCCTAAATCTTTATATACCTGAGGTTTATTTCTGTTCACGTTGTCTGTGAAAAAAATGTATGGAAGACCTTTTTGCTGGCGGCTTTCCAATACTCTTGCCCAAACTTTACGTTTCTCCATATCACCGTCTATCATATCCTGCATCCAGTAATCCGGTACACAAACTCCGGTAAACAGGTTCTGAATCGGGCTACCGATATCTTTAATGGATAAAAATTCTTCAATATCTCCGTGGTCAATATCTAAATAAGCCGCAAAAGCACCTCTTCTTACACCTCCCTGAGAAACCACATCCATAGCTGTGTCAAAAAGTTTCATGAATGAAACTGCTCCGGAAGACTTTCCGTTATCCGTTACTGCGGTTCCTCTGTTTCTTAATTCCCCAAAATAACCTGAAGTACCACCTCCGATTTTAGTCTGCATAATGACCTCACCCATTTTGTGAGTGATTCCTTCAATGCTGTCCGGAATGTGAACATTGAAACATGAGATAGGAAGACCTCTTTCGGTTCCCATATTAGCCCATACAGGAGAAGAGAAGCTGATCCATCCTTTTGTGATCATTTCTTTGAATGCCGGTTGAAGTTCAGGTTTGTATAACCTTTTTGCAGCGGCAGTGGTAATTCTGTCGATAGCTCCGTCTACCGTTTCACCTTTCAACAGATATCCTCTGTTCAGCATTTGCTCAGACTCTTCATTGAGCCACCATATATTTGAATTTTGTTCTTCCATAGATGTTATATTTTCGAATTCCGGAATGAGAGAGTCACTCCGGAATTTTGTTTTTTTATAGTATTGATTGTAAAATTTCTACTTTGTGGGAACCGTTCAGCCCGCTTTCGTCTCTTAATCTCTGAAATTCTTTAAAAGACGGAACATTCAAAACTTCATGCTGAACTTCTTCATTGATGTAGTTTGAATAATGTACAAAAGTAACCCCATCTTCCTTTACAAAAACTTTATATTCAAAGGTGGAAGGATCTAAATTTTTAAAATCTTCCAAAAACTTTTGAATATTGGTTTTATTGTTCGGAACAAATTCGGGTTTTACCGTATAGGTTACTATTACATTGATCATTTCTTTTGTATTTGTGCTTTATTCATGAACAGCAATTCCACTTATTAATCAGAAAAGGATTAATCCTGATCCTGACTGCTTTGACGCTCGCTTCGCTCGCGCCCCAATATTAAAACAAATCGTTTGCTGTAATACTCTTGTCGTGCTTCGTATAGTCTACAGGTCTTTTGGCAAAGAAATCATCTAATGAATTGGCGAAAACTTCTTCCTCGAACCATACCATTGGTCTGTACTGCTCAGGAGTAATGTTGTATCTTGTTTTCATATTGATTTTCTTCAAGCTGTCATCTACACGGTATTTCATGAAGTTAAGAAGATCTTCTTTGGAAACGTTGTCGATTTCTCCCAGTTCAAAGATCCAGCTAAGGATATCACCTTCTCTTGCGATAGACTCATCTACTAAAGTATAGATATCTTCGATATCGCTGTCTGTTAATAAGTCAGGTTGTTCCTCACGGATCTTGTTGATCAGGTAAATTCCTGCATTCGCGTGAATCTGCTCATCTACGGAAGTCCATGCAATGATATTGGAAACATTTTTCATGAAACCTTTGAATCTTGTGAAAGAAAGGATGATGGCAAACTGCGAGAAAAGAGAAACGTTTTCTACTAAAATACTGAATAAAAGTAAAGCAGAAACATACTCTTTAGGTGTTGCAGAATTAGCATGTTTTAAAGCATTTCCAAGGAACTCAATTCTGCCTTTTACAGCAGGAATTTCGATCACGTTAAGGAATTCATCATTATATCCTAATACCTCTAATAAACGGGAATATGCTTCAGAATGACGAAACTCGCATTCTGCAAAAGTAGATCCTAATCCATTGAATTCCGGCTTTGGTAGGTGGTTGTATAAATTCCCCCAGAATGTCTTTACAGACACCTCGATCTGTGCAATGGCTAACAGCGCATTTTTCACAGCATGCTTTTCATGTGGTTCCAACTGCGAATGAAAATCCTGAACATCTGCAGTAAAGTCCACTTCCGAATGCACCCAGAACGATTTATTGATGGCTTCTACAAATTGAAGAACCTCCGGGTATTCAAATGGCTTATAACTTACTCTTTTATCAAAAATTCCCATATTAAATATCTTTATAATTAAATAATTTAGATCCTTGTGGATAACGTTCCGGAAATACTTAACTTTTTGTTTATCTGTGAATTGTGAATTAAAGTTATTCACTTCCCCAAATTCATATTTCTTGTAAAGAACTAATAGCAAAGTTCGAAAAAAAGAACTGATTTTGAAAGAGGTAAATACTAATAGGCTGACTTTTAGCTTGAAAAGTTTTCCACATTTACATGAAACTAGCTCGAATAATAGGCTAGACAGCAATCTTGGGGATAAATAGATACAAATAATGAGTTACAGTTAAACGGTATTTTATAAAGTATTATAAACAAAGGCTTAGTGTGTTAAACAAAAAAATATTTGAATAAATTTTTATTCTTGTAACAATTTGAAAATATCATCTACTTATTGGGTATAAAACATACATCACTTAATGTTAGTAATTCAGGATTTAAATAAGTCATACGATACAGGGAAAAGCAAGCTTCATGTTCTCAAAGGAATTAATCTGAATATTTCTGAAGGGGAGTTTGTTTCCATTATGGGAAGTTCCGGTTCCGGAAAATCTACGCTTCTTAATATTATTGGGATTCTGGATGAAAAAGATTCAGGAACCTATGAGTTGGATGGAGTACCTATCGAGCATTTATCTGAAGTAAAAGCTGCAGAATACAGAAGCAGATTCTTAGGATTTATTTTCCAGTCTTTTAACCTTATCAATTATAAAACAGCTTTAGAAAATGTAGCCCTTCCTCTGTACTATCAGAATGTGCCGAGAAAAGAGCGAAATCAGAAAGCTATGGAATATCTGGAGAAAGTAGGATTGGCACAGTGGGCTAATCACCTTCCAAGTGAGCTTTCAGGAGGACAGAAGCAGAGAGTAGCTATCGCAAGAGCTTTGATTACAGATCCTAAAGTAGTACTGGCAGATGAGCCAACCGGAGCTTTGGACTCCAAAACTACTCATGATATTATGAAACTGCTTCAGGATATCAATAACGAAGGAAAAACAATCATCGTTGTAACCCACGAACCTGATGTTGCTGCGCAGACCAAAAGAAACGTTGTACTGAAGGACGGAATTATTGAAAGTGATGAGTTTATTAAGCAGATTGTACTATAAGTGAATAGTGAATGGTCAATTTTGCTTCACAAGTGAATTTACAATGAGAAGGATCAATAATTTATAACACACAGACAAATGAATATGAAAAAAAATAAAAATGTTTTTAAAACTGAACCATTATAAGCTTGACGTTTATCAGTCAGCCAGAGAATTAAGAATAGAATGTTATAAAGTTTTATCTAAAATTCCTGATCATGAAAAGTTTAATATAATTGACCAGATACGAAGAGCTTCTACTTCTGTAGTATTAAATATTACCGAAGGATGTTCAAGAAAATCTGAACTGGAAAGGAAAAGATATTTTGAAATTGCCAGAGGTTCAGTCATTGAGTTGGATTCTTGTTTTGATATCGTTATAGAATGTAATTATATTCAAATAGAAGAATTAACAAAAATTGGAAATTTAATAAAAACAGCATTTATCTTGTTAAGTAAAATGTTGAAAAAAGATTAGAAATGTGAAAAATAATTAGAGCGTAATTAAAGTCTGATGAAGAAACAAATTGACAACAAAGTTAATTGACTTCGAAGAAAATTGAGAGAGCAGCTAATTGACTTTTTTACAAAGTAAAAAAATAAAAACTATGTTTGACCTAGATCGTTGGCAGGAAATATTCAGTTCTATCCGTAGTAATGTACTTCGGACGGTGCTTTCAGGGTTTACGGTAGCTTTGGGACTGTTTATTTTCATTGTACTTTTTGGAATTGGAACGGGGCTTCAGAATGCTTTCTCTGAAGGATTCTCAGGTGATGCCAAAAATCTGATTACCATTACTACAGGAAAAACAACATTGGCCTATAAGGGATTGCAGTCTGATCGTACAGTTACGCTGAATAATGGAGACTATGATTTTCTTATTAATGCTGATAAAAAAAATGTAGGAGCTTCCAGCCCGAGATATAATGCCAGCTTAATGGTGAAATATGGTAAAGAAAGCGGGATTTATCAGATTCATGGAGCCGAACCGGGAGAGCAGGTGATTGAGAACAGGAAAATGATTGATGGAAGATATATTACTCCAAGAGACCTGGAGGGAAAGCAAAATGTCGCAGTCATTGGAAGAATGGTACAGAGAGACCTGATTAAGAACGGAAGTCCCGTAGGAAAAGAACTGGATATCAATGGAACCATGTTTAAAGTGGTAGGAGTATTTTCAGACGATGGAGGAGACTGGGACGAAAGACATATCACTGTTCCTATTACCACCTTGCAACAGATGAAAAAGGGCTCTGATACAGTAAATATCGCTTACATTTCATATAGTGATAAGCTGACTCCTGATCAGGCTATCAAATACGGGGATGAGCTTAAAGATAAATTGAAATCGAGAAAAAATGTTTCTCCTGATGATGAAAACGGAGTTCGTGTCTGGAACAATGCCAAGAATATGAATGATACATTCATGTTTATGGCGGTACTTACCGCTATTGTAGGATTTATCGGATTAGGGACACTGCTTGCCGGAATCATTGGGATCAGCAACATTATGGTGTATATCGTTAAAGAAAGAACCAAAGAAATTGGAGTACGAAAAGCGATTGGTGCAAAACCAAGTGGAATCGTAGGTCTGATTGTTCAGGAAAGTGTTGTGATTACAGTCGTATCAGGACTTGTGGGAGTGGGAATAGGTGTTCTTACCCTAAACCTTATCGGTAACAGTCTTGAAGAGTTTTTTATCAAAAACCCAAGTGTAGGCTGGGGATCCATTATTATGGCATTTATTGCTCTGATTTTCTCAGGACTGATCGCAGGATTTGTACCGGCATACAGAGCGTCAAGAATCAAACCGATCGAAGCGTTGAGAACAGAATAATTTGCTCAAAGACTAAACAGTAAAAAAGCAAAAAAGAAGAACGAATTAATAGAATTCAAAACTGATAATTTATAACTTATAATTCAACAAGGTGAATATCATATTTAAAAAAGATACTTGGCAGGAAATTTATTATTCATTAAGGAATAATAAACTCCGGACATTTCTTACCATGATTGGCGTAGGATGGGGGATGTTTTTGTATGTAAGTCTTCTTGGAGCCGCAAAAGGAATGGAGAATGGTTTTGATAAATTATTTTCCGGGTTTGCCACCAACTCAATCTTCCTGTGGGCGCAGAAAACATCTATTCCATACGAAGGATTTCCTAAAGGAAGAGAAGTTCACCTGAACCTGAATGATATGGAAATGCTGAAAAGAAAAGTAACAGCCATAGATTATATTTCGCCCCAAAATGCAAGAGGAAGCTTTACCGGAACTCCCGGAGAAGCCATGTCCAGAAACGGAAAAAACGGAACCTATTCGCTTACGGGAGATTACTCTGTAGGAAATAAGATTTCAGAAAAGAAACTGATTTTCGGACGCTATATCAATGATGCCGATGTTTCCGGAAATAAAAATGTAGTAGTCATTGGAGAAGAAATTTATAAAAACTTCTTTGATTCCAAGAAAAAAGAGAATCCAATAGGAAAATCAATCAATATTAAAGGACTTTTCTTTAATGTCATTGGAGTTTTCCGTGTGAAAAAAGGAGGTGGTTTTGAAAATGATCAGACCGCTTTCATTCCACTTTCCACTTATACGAAAATGTATAATGCCGGAGACCAGATAGACATGTTTGCTATTGTCAGTAAACCGAATGCCAACGTCAATTCTGTGGAAGAAGATGTAAAACAGGTGTTAAAAACAAAGAATAAAGTATCTCCCGAAGATACCAATGCTTTCGGAAGTTTCAACCTTGGAAAAGAATTTAAAAAGCTGACAGGTTTCCTTACGGGAATGCAGCTGTTAACAATTATTGTGGGTACACTGACTATTCTTGCAGGAGTAATTGCAATTTCAAATATCCTTTTGATTACGGTAAAAGAAAGAACCAAAGAAATCGGAATCAGAAGAGCATTGGGAGCGAAGCCTGCCGAAGTGAGAAATCAGATTTTGCTGGAAAGTGTTGTCATTACACTCTCCTCAGGATTAATAGGCTTTATGTCCGGGATTTTCGTCCTCATGATTCTCAATGCCGTTACGCAAGGTCAGGATTCATTTCCTTTCTATAATCCCACCGTAAACTATGGAAACGTATTTGCCGCAATGGCTGTCATGGTGATTCTGGGGTTGATCATCGGGATGATTCCGGCACAGAGAGCTGTAAAGATCAGACCTATTGAAGCTTTAAGAACAGAATAATTAATTTGAAAATAAAACAATTTTAAGATTTAAGAATAAAAAAGAATATAGAGAATCAAACTTTGAACTTAAGTCTTTCAATCTATTTAATAAAAAATAAACTATACATATGAAAAAGAAATTCACCTGGAAAAAAGCCATTTATATAGTCTTGGGGCTTTTATTTGCAGTGGCATTGTTCTCGGGGCTTGGCTATCTTGTAAAATCTAACTCTAAAGAAGGTGAGGAGTTCCTTACCCGTAAGCCTACTGTCCAGAATATGGATGATAAAGTAATGGCCACAGGGAAAATTGTTCCAAAAGAAGAAATTGAAATCAAACCCAATATTGCAGGGATTATCGATAAGATTTTAGTAAAAGAAGGAGATAAAGTAGAAGTAGGGCAATTGATTGCTACTGTAAAAATTGTTCCAAGCATCTCTGAAGTTAACGCTGCTCAGCAGGAAGTTCAGAATGCACAGATCCAGATCAGCAATGCACAGATGAATGTAGGAAATATGCAAAAGCAGTTTGAAATGCAGGACAAATTATACAAGCAGGGAGTAGCTTCTAAACAGGAGTATCTGAACTCTCAGCAGCAGCTGTATTCTCAACAGCAGACGTTGAAAAATGCCCAGCAGCAATTGAATACCGCTCAGAAAAGATTACAGATCGCTAAAACAGGAGCAACTCCTGAACTTAAAGGACAAGGCCTGGCTACTACAGAAATTCGCTCCAAAGCCTCAGGTACTGTACTTGAAGTTCCGGTAAAAGCAGGAAGTCAGGTGATTGAAGCCAATAACTTTAACGCGGGAACTACAATCTGTTCAGTGGCGGATTTGAACGTCCTGATCTTTAAAGGCGAAATCGATGAGGCACAAGCAGGAAAACTGAGTGAAGGAATGGATATGAACATCGTGATCGGTGCTCTTCAAAATAAAACATTCCCTGGAAAATTAACGATGATTGCTCCAAAAGGGAAAGATAATGCAGGAACTATTAAATTTCCGGTAGAAGGTAATGTATCTAATCCTAATAATGAGTATATTAGAGCAGGTTTTTCTGCGAATGGTGAAATTGTCTTGAGTTCTCAGAAAAATGCATTATTATTGGATGAGTCTTTAGTGCAGTATGAAAAGAAACAAGGAAAAGATGTTCCTTTCGTAGAGGTAAAACAAAAGGACGGGAAATTCAAAAAAGTATATGTGAAACTGGGAGCAAGTGACGGAATCAACGTTCAGGTTCTTCCGGGATCAAATATCACAAAAGATACCGAAGTGAAGGTTTGGAACCCTTCTGATAAAGACAAAGAAGAGCTTAAAGAAAAAGCAAGTAAAAAATAATAAACTACACTATACACTTTTAAACTGTGAATCCTGGAGGAATTTTTTTCTCCGGGATTCTTTTTTATACCAAAATCTTTTACAAGTGTAAATTCCTATATTTGAATTGATAATCTATGAAAAATGTGCAGATACGCCGGGAAAACTTATAAATCACATTACGTATGCTTTAAATGCAGAAAATCATTTAAGCAGCAAGATGTATATGATATTATAAAAAGGGTAGAAAAAGAAAAAGTATACCGTGAGCCTGATGGGAAGGTAATTCGTAAAGTAGGATCAGTTTTTACAAAGACAGAAACTGCAGAACTGCAAAAAATGGTTTCAGAGATTGAAAACAGAACTATAAAATGTCCCGAGTGCAGCAATGTGATGGCTGATCTGGGGAAAGATTTCAAAGCCCCTAAAAAAACAGCTGTTAAAGAATGGAAGATTGTAGAAAGTCTTTTTAAAACAGGAAAATGCTTTCATTCCTGTGGCTGCGACGGAATAGGATATATTCCTGAAAATCCTAAAGACTATGAAACATACCTGAATGATATATTGAAAACCTATCAGGAATACTTAGCTGCCTGCCAGAAAACTCCTATGGAAGAATGTCCTGAGAAGATTGAAGAAATTAACTATTGGGCTGACAAAATTCAAAAAATAAAAAGTGAAATAATTAATAATAAATTCAAAAAGGCATAAGAATGTAACAAATCGTGAATTCAAAATGTCTTACTTTTAAATTTCAAACTATATCCCATGAAAAAAGACTACTGGATTCTGTTACTTTTTATCATTGCAAAGTTTGCCCTCCAATACTCGTTGATAAGTCCTGAGTATGAATTGCACAGAGATGAATACCTCCATCTTGATCAGGCTAATCATCTTGCATGGGGATATCTCTCCGTTCCTCCCGTTAACTCCTGGTTGGCATGGATGATTAAAATATTAGGGAATTCCGTCTTTTGGGTTAAATTTTTTCCAGCGCTGTTCGGAGCTTTGACCATTGTACTGACATGGAAAGTTGTTGAAGAACTTAATGGAAGCCTCTTTGCCAAAATACTTGCTTCTTTAGGGATTTTGTTCTCAGTACTCCTCCGGATAAATATGCTGTTTCAGCCCAACTCTTTAGAAATTTTTCTGTGGCTGTTCCTTTATTATGCCTTGATTAAATATTTCAATTCTTCAAAAGTAAAATGGCTTTACATTGGTGCCGCCATTGTCGGAATAGGAATATTAAATAAATACAACATTGCTTTTTCATTATTAGGGCTTATTCCTGCATTACTGTTGACAGAGCAAAGGAAGATTTTTATACAGCCTCACGTGTATTGGGCTGCTCTTTTAGCTTTAATTATTATTTTTCCGAATCTTCTCTGGCAGTATCAGAATCAGTTTCCGGTTATTCATCATATGAAAGAACTTTCTGAAAAACAGCTTGTGCATGTGGATAGAATGGATTTTATGAAATCTCAGATTTTATTTTTTGTTGGAGTTATTTTTGTTCTTGTTGCAGGCTTGGGAGCATTGCTTTTGTACAAACCTTTTGAAAAATTCAGGTTTTTCTTTTGGAGTTATATCATCACTATTACTCTGTTTTTGTTTTTTAAAGCAAAAGATTATTATGCAATAGGGCTTTATCCGGTTTATATTGCTTTTGGTGCTGTTTTTTTCGGACATCTATTTGAAAACGGCTGGAAGAGGTTTTTGAAACCGGTCAGCGTACTTATCCCTGTACTTTTATTTCTTCCTTTATATAATGTAGCCTTCCCGAATAAAAGCCCTGAATATATTGTGTCTCACCAGGATCAATACAAAAAAATCGGACTTCTTCGCTGGGAAGATGGAAAAGATCATCCGTTGCCACAGGATTTTGCTGATATGCAAGGCTGGAAAGAGCTGGCTCAGAAAGTGGATAAAGAATATTCCAGGCTGTCAAAAACCGGAAATACCATGGTGCTATGTGATAATTATGGTCAGACCGGAGCTATCAATTACTATTCAAGGGCGGGTGTTACGGCAATGTCATTTCATGCGGATTATATTAATTGGATCGATGTAAGCAGGAAATATAAAAATGTCATCAGAGTAAAAGATGCTCCTGAAGCAGAGAAAGAACTTAAAGAATCCGGTTCTTTTTTTGAAGTTGCAGGAATAACTGATTCTATTACCAATCCTTACGCAAGAGAAAGAGGAACTGCAATTTTCAGTTTACAGGGAGCAAAAATAGACATCAATAAAAGAATTCAGGATGAAATTACTGAAGTCAAAAATGAGTGGAAATAGTTTTCAATCAGAATAAAAATGATGATTTGCAGACAGGATAAAGTTAATAGATAAAAGTTATTGCAACTTTATTGCATTAATTGATTTTAAGTTAACTTTGCATTATCAATTATCAATTATCAATTATCAATTATCAACTGAGCTATGGAAAACAAAAACTTTGATGTCATTATAACAGGAGGAAGCTATTCAGGATTATCAGCAGGAATGTCTTTAGGAAGATCTTTAAGAAATGTCCTGATTATTGATAACGGAAAACCTTGCAACAGACAAACACCGCATTCCCATAATTTTGTTACTCATGATGGCAAAACACCATCGGAAATTGCACAGCTTGCTAAAAAAGATGTCGAAAAATACAATACAGTTCAATTTTATAACGGAACTGTAGTGAAAACACAAAAGACAACCGAAGGTTTTGAGATTGAAACTTCGTCTGGTGAAAAATTTAATGCTAAAAAACTTATCCTCGCTTCAGGAGTTAAAGATATTATGCCGGATATTCCCGGATTTGCAGAATGCTGGGGGATTTCTGTGATCCACTGCCCATACTGTCATGGCTATGAAGTAAAAAACGAGGTTACCGGAATTCTTTCCAATGGAGATATGGCTTACGAATTTTCAAAACTGATTTTTAATCTGACTAAAAATCTCACTCTGTTTACCAATGGAAAAGCAGCTCTTACTGAGGAACAGCTTGAAAAACTGAAACAGAATAAAATTATTCTTGACGAAGATGAAATTGAAAGTATACAACATACAAACGGCTCTATTCAAAAAATAATTTTTAAAAACGGAAAAGAAATTCCTCTACAGGCTTTGTATGCGAAAATTCCTTTTGAACAAAACCTGAATGTCTCCGATGATCTGGGATGCGAACTGACAGAACAGGGATTTATTAAAGTAGATATGATGCAGAAAACAACCGTTCCCGGAGTTTTTGCCTGTGGCGATAATGTAACCATGATGCGTTCCGTAGCCAATGCCGTTGCACAGGGAAATTTTGCAGGTGCAGTGGTAAATAAGGAACTGTCAGATGAAGAATTTTAGAAGCTTTTTAAGACAATTAAAACAATCATAATATTGAATTTATTCATAGGTATTTTCATTTTTTAGTGTTTAAAAATCATTTTTTCAATAGGGAAATCTCGACGAAAATTCCGTACATTTGGGGTGAAAATTTCAAAAACTAAAAGTAAAATGGATATTATTTTCGACCTGATTGAAAAGGAAAGACAAAGACAAACCCATGGTTTAGAGCTTATTGCATCAGAAAATTTTGTTTCTGAAAATGTAATGAAAGCAATGGGAAGTGTACTGACAAATAAATATGCTGAAGGATATCCCGGAAAAAGATATTACGGAGGATGTGAAGTAGTAGATGAGGTTGAAACTTTAGCGATCAACAGAGCTAAAGAACTTTTCGGAGTAGACTACGTGAATGTTCAGCCACATTCCGGTTCTCAGGCGAATGCTGCCATTTATCTTGCAGTTTTGAAACCAGGTGACAAAATTATGGGAATGGACCTTTCAATGGGAGGACACCTTACTCACGGTTCCGCAGTGAATTTCTCAGGGATTCAGTATAACGTAGTTTCTTACGGAGTTCAGCAGGAAACAGGTCTTATTGATTATGACCAAATGAGAGAAGTAGCGTTGAGAGAAAAACCGAAAATGCTTATCGCAGGTTTCTCAGCCTATTCAAGAGATTTGGATTATGCTAAATTCAGAGAAGTGGCAGATGAAGTTGGTGCTACGCTTTGGGCGGATATCGCTCACCCTGCTGGTTTGGTTGCAAAAGGACTATTAAATTCTCCATTCGAACACTGTCATGTAGTAACTACTACTACTCACAAAACGCTGAGAGGACCAAGAGGAGGTATGATCATGATGGGGAAAGATTTCGAAAATACTTACGGTCACAAAACTCCAAAAGGAGAAATTAAAATGATGAGCCAGGTACTTGACGGAGCTGTATTCCCAGGTATTCAGGGAGGACCTCTTGAGCACGTGATTGCTGGTAAAGCTGTAGCTTTCGGTGAAGCTTTGGATGTACAGTTTGAAACGTATGCAAAACAGGTTAAAGCCAATGCTCAGGCATTATCAAAAGCAATGATAGACAGAGGTTTTGATATCGTAAGCGGTGGTACAGACAATCACCTGATGTTGGTAGACCTTAGAAATAAAGGAGTAAACGGTAAAGAAACTGAAAAAGCATTAGTACTTGCTGATATTACTTGTAATAAAAACATGGTTCCTTTTGATGACAAGTCACCATTTACAACATCTGGTATCAGATTGGGAACTGCAGCTATTACAACAAGAGGATTGAAAGAAAATGATATGGATACTATTGCCGGATTAATTTCTGAAGTGGTAGACAATATCAAAAATGAAGAAGTTCTTGGATCTGTAAGAAAGAAAGTTAACGAATTAATGGAAGGTAAAGCTCTGTTCAATTACTAACAGACATTCCAATATCATATAAAGAATGGGCAAGCTGCTCATTCTTTTTTTATTCAAATGGAAAAGAAATCTTATACCTTCGACGAAATTAAACAGAAACTGGTTAATTATTGTGTTTACCAGGATCGCTGCCATGCAGAAGTAGAACAGAAGATGAGAGAATTTTTGCTTATTGATGAAGCAAAGGAAGAAATCATTTTATTTCTGCTGAAAGAAAATTATCTGAACGAAGAAAGATTTACCAGGAGCTATATCCGGGGGAAATTTTACATCAAGCATTGGGGGAAGAACAAAATTAAGATCAATCTGAAACAAAAACAGATTTCAGAGAGGTTGATAAACTCTTGTTTTGATGAGATTGATGATGCCGATTATGAGAAAACAATCAGAAAAATTTTTGATGATTATTACACCAAACAAACTGGCTTGAAAGAATATCAAAAAAAAACCAAAACTATAAAATATTTGATGAGTAAAGGTTTTGAGTATGAGAAAATAATTGATATTTTTGACTAAATATTAATAAATAAAAAAAACTTGACGTATGACTTTTAGGAAAAAAAACAATCAGTTCATTGAAAAAGATTGATATATAAAGATTTAATAATTCTTTTAAAGAAAAAGCGGCTAAAATAAGAATTTGTACAGATGAATATCACCTTCATAAACAGTTTGTATGGTATGATTTTTGTCTGTGGATTTAGCTGTATAACAATGAAATTGTTAGATTTTATAAATACAACATCAAATTTATTTTTGATTTCAGCATATTGAAATAAATTTATTTTATTTTTGCATGATTGTATCAGAATTATCTTTGATTGGATAATAAGATATTATACCTTAATTAAATATGAACACCAATACAGACAATGTACAATTCTCTTAGAAAAACAATATTTGGAGGGGATAATGTTGTCAATCTCTCAGACGTAAGATATCTTCCTAGATGGATAATTCTTGTAATAGACATTATTATTCTTGTAATATCTTTATTTCTTTCCACTTACATTATCGCAAAAATTACCAAGCAGGAATTTATTTATCATGATGATAAAAGCCTGATTTTCGCTTTTATTATCCTTGTAAATGCTGCTTTTATGTATGCCTTCAAGACCTATGCCGGAATTATCCGCCACTCCACATTTATAGACTTATTTAAGCTGCTGATATCTTGCTTTTGCACAATGCTGGCTATCGGAACAATAAATATCTGCTATTTCTGGATCACAGGAAGTAAGTTTATCCTTACTCCTTATCTGATGCTTTATTTTGTAATTTCATTTATGGGATTATTTCTTTTCAGACTCTATGTGAAGGAATTTTTCCATATTGTAAGGGAATACCGAAGAAGCGCCCTTAAAAAAAGAATTCTGGTATTGGGAATTGATGAACAATCTATTGCCATTGCACGTGCTATTCTTGATAATCCGAGTTTGCCATATCAGGTAGTAGGTTTTTTGACACAAAGAACAGACTCCAAAAGTGCATCTTTGCTGGGAAAACCAATTTATGGAAAAGAAAAAATAGAAGAAAATACCAAAGAAGATCTTATTATTGACGGCGTTCTTATCGTTAAAGAAATGATGGCCAGAGATGAGATGAATACATGGGTGAATCTGTTTTTAGAGAAGGATCTGAATGTTTTTAAGGCTCCATCTGTACAGAAACTTAGAGACAGTGATCTGGGTGGATCTATTAGAAATCTTCAGATTGAAGATTTGTTAAATAGAAAACCTATTAAAATTCAGAATGAAAAAGTTAAGAGCAGACATTTTGATAAAACAGTATTAGTAACCGGTGGAGCAGGTTCCATTGGAAGCGAGATCGTAAGACAGGTTGCTCTCTTCAATCCTTCATTAATTGTCGTTTTAGACCAGGCAGAAACACCTCTTTATGAAATTGAACTTGAAATGAGAGAGAAGTTTCCTAATATCGCTTTCAAATTTGTTTTAGGAGATGTTTCCAATCATCACAGGATGGAATCTCTGTTCCAGACGTATCATTTCTCAATGGTATATCATGCCGCAGCTTACAAGCATGTACCTTTGGTAGAGGAAAATCCTCATGAAGCTATCTTTGTTAATATATTAGGTTCTAAGATTGTTGCAAAACTATCCAGCAAGTATAAAGTGAACAGGTTCGTAATGGTGTCTACAGATAAAGCTGTAAATCCAACCAACGTAATGGGAGCCTCAAAGCGTGCTGCTGAACTTTTTGTGCAGTCGCTTCAGAATGTGGAAGGAAACGTTACCAAGTTTATTACAACAAGATTCGGAAATGTATTGGGATCCAACGGTTCTGTAATTCCTCATTTTAAAAAGCAGATTGAAGCCGGAGGTCCGGTAACCATTACCCATCCGGAGATTGTAAGATATTTCATGACGATTCCTGAGGCATGTGAACTGGTACTTCAGGCCGGAACAATGGGAGAAGGAGGTGAAATTTTTGTCTTTGATATGGGGGAACCTGTAAAAATTATTGATCTGGCAAAAAGGATGATAAAACTATCAGGATTCGAACCTAACATAGATATTAAGATCATCTATACAGGATTGAGACCGGGAGAAAAGCTTTATGAAGAACTCTTGAGCGACGATGCAAAAACACTTCCTACGCATAATGATAAAATTATGATTTCTAAAGATCCTTCCATGGGATTTGAAGATATAGACAAGCTTACCAAAGAAATTACGAAGGCTTCCCTGCGAAGAGATAAAGTGGAAGTGGTAAGGATTCTTAAAACAATAGTGCCGGAATTCCGAAGCAATAATTCAATCTATGAGGCCCTGGATAAATAGATAAAATATAAATGTATATTTGCATAATTTAACAAGATAATGAAAGGAAAAATATTAGCAGTAATTTTGGCATCCTCATTAGTGATTTCCTGCAAAGTGAATCCTAATGCTAAGAATGATTTAAATTATATGCAGAATATCGAACAGGTTGCAATTAATGCCTCTGCTAAAAATTCAGCAAACACAATCCAGGTGGGGGATCAGTTGGTTATTCTGATCACAGCGAAAGATATGGATGTTGTAAAACCTTTTAATCAGAATTATTCTTCCTCAGAACTTATCCAGACAAATGCTATGGCCGGCGGAAATACTCCTAACCAGGGATCAACAGTACTTTCAGGACCAACTTATATCGTAGATGCAAATGGAGATATTGATTTTCCTATATTAGGGAAACTGAATACTTCAGAGAAAAGTTTGACCGCTTTTAAAGATGAACTTAGAGAAAAAATGACCAGATATGTTATTAATCCAACAATTAATATCAGACTCTCGAATTTTAAAGTTACAGTACTTGGAGAAGTCAACAGACAGGGAGACTATACTATAGCAAACGGACAGGCGACTGTTTTAAATGCATTAGGGATGGCTGGTGACCTGACACAATATGGGAAAAGAGAAGATATATTGGTTATCAGAACTGAAAATGGTGTCGTTTCTCATGGCCGTATCAATATTCGGGATGCTAATTTAATTAATTCTCCATATTATAATCTTAAGCAAGGGGATGCCATTATTGTTTCCTCAAGCAATACCAAAGATGTTTTAGCAAAACAGAATCCCAATACGACTCTTTACCTTACGGCAGCTTCTATAGCTATCACAGCAATAGCAGTAGTAATAAGTTTATTTAAGAAATAGAAAAATTAATGAACATCCAGCAGTCTTCACCATCTTTAGAAGTAGAAAATAGTTCAAGTAATATTGATATTAATGAAATAGTAAAGCCTTATGTAAGAAAATGGCCATGGTTTGCTCTAAGTGCCTTTATTGCTTTGGTAATAGGCTATGTTGCATTGAAGTTTATGACTCCCATTTACAATGTACAGACAACAGTACTTGTAAAAGATGCCAAAAACTCGTCATCTCCCATCAATAATGATTTAGGCGTTTTACCGGACTTTTCAAATTTAGGAGGTCTGAAAACAAACAGTATTGCTAATGAAATTGAGATGCTGAAGTCAAAAAGACTAATGAAAGAAGTAGTCATTAATAAAAACCTTCAGACCGATATTTTTGCAAAGTCTAAACTTAGAAAAATTGAACTTTATAAGGATACTTCACCCATTGAAGTAAGGGTAATTAATGAGAAACCGGGGGGGATTTCCTCTCCTGTTCTGCTAAAAATAGAAGGGGAGAAACTTATCGTAAGTACAGACAAGCCCCAAAAAGAAATTATTACCGGTTATGGTAAGACAATAGGACTTCCTTTTGCTAATATTATCATCACTAAAAATGATAAATATAATCCTGCTGCTTTAAAAGAAATAAATCTGAATGATCTTGAACTTTACATTTCAACAGTAGATGCTAAAGTAGATATGCTGCAAAATACGTTGGCGGTAAGCTTAATTAATAAAGATGCTACTGTATTAAAACTGGATATGAACTATCCACAGATTACAAAAGCGCAAGATGTACTTAATGCTTTGGTTGTAGCCTATAATAATGACGCAATTTTAGATAAGAACTCGGAATCTAAGAAGACACTGGACTTTATTGAAGACAGAATTAAAAGACTTACAGGGGAACTTGGAGATGTAGAAAGTCAAAAAGAAATATTTAAATCCAAAAATAACCTTACAGATCTTGAAACAGAAGCAAAAATTAATCTGGAAAGTTCTGCCGCTGCAAGGGCAAAACAGCTTGATGTAGATGCACAGCTTGAACTTACTAATGCTTTGATAAGTTTTGTAAATAAACAGGGCCAGTATCAGGCTCTACCTTCCAATGTAGGACTAAAAAATCCTGAAGCTATTGCAGGAATTTCTACTTATAACCAACTTATTCTTCAGAGAAACAGGTTTTTGGAATCTGCAACTGTAGAAAACCCGACAGTGGTAGATATTACCAAACAGATCAATACAATGCGTCAGTCTATTGAGCAGAGTCTGCAAAGAAACAGAATAGGTCTGGAGCTGGCAAGAAATGAATATCTTGGTGAGCAGAATAAAGTTTCAGATAAAATATCCAAGTTGCCTTCTATTGAGAAAATGTTCAGAAGTATTGAAAGACAACAACAGATCAAGGAAAATTTATACTTGTTGTTACTTCAAAAAAGAGAAGAAACAGCAATTGCTGAATCTATTACCGCTCCTAAAGCGAGAATAATAGATACAGCGTATGCATCAGCAGATCCTATTGCACCCAAAAAGAATATTATTCTGATTGTTTATTTGGTAGTAGGATTACTAATTCCTTTTGTTATTATTTACTTAAGAATGCTTTTCAATAACAAGGTTGTTACAAAACATGATCTTGAAAAGCTAGTGCATGCACCTATTATTGCAGAACTGCCAAGTCTTGAAAAAGGAGATTCTGAGATTGTTAAAATGAATGATATTACTCCTATGGCGGAAGCATTCAGAATTCTTATTACCAATATGAATTTCATGCTTTCAAAAGAGAAAAAAGGAAAAGTAGTATTTGTTACTTCAACAGTAAAAGGAGAAGGAAAAACATTCACATCTGTGAACTTAGCTTTGACATTGGCCAATCCAAAGAAGAAAGCAATTATCATAGGATCTGATATCAGAAACCCTCAGCTTCAGCGATATAATCCTGCCAGAAAAGGACTTGCCGGGCTTACGGAATACCTATACAATGACGAGACTAAACTTGAAGATATTATCCATGTATCATCTTTTAATCCTTACCTGGATGTAATTTATTCAGGAATGATTCCTCCAAATCCAACGGAATTGCTATCTAACGGTCGTTATGAGATTCTTCTTGCAGAATTGAAAGAAAAATATGAATATATTATTCTGGATACTGCACCATTACTTCTTGTAACCGATACTTTCCTTATTGCTGAACTTTCTGATGTAACCATTTACGTTTCCAGATCTAAATACACAGAAAAAGCATTGTTGGAATTTGCCAACCGTAATATTGATCAGAAAAAAATCACTAATGTCGGGTTTGTTCTTAACGATGTAAGCAGGGAAAATTTAGGATACAGTAATAAATATGGTTATGGCTATAACCAGCATACAGAACAATCTTGGTTTCAAAAAATAAAAAATAAACTTAGTTAATGACAACAACATATAAAATAGCGGTTATAGGCCAGGGCTATGTAGGTCTTCCTCTTTCTCTTGAATTTGCAGATCACTATCCTGTTTTTGGATTTGATATCAATACACAGCGTGTTGATCAGCTTAATAACGGAAAGGATATAACGCTTGAAGCTGATGTTGATAAATTAAATAACGGACTGAAAAAATATAACGAATCTAATGGTTTCTTAGGCTATAAAGCAACAAGCCAGTTATCTGATATTGCTGAAGCTAACGTATTCATTGTAACAGTTCCTACTCCTATTGATAAATATAATGCTCCGGATCTGAATCCATTGATTTCTGCTTCAAAAATGTTGGGAGAAATCATCAAGAAAGGAGATATTGTTATTTATGAATCTACTGTTTTTCCTGGATGTACAGAAGAAGAGTGCGTACCGGTTCTTGAAAAATACTCAGGACTTAAGTTTAACGAAGACTTTTTTGTAGGATATTCTCCGGAAAGAATTAATCCCGGAGATAAAGTAAATACACTTACCAGTGTTAAAAAAGTAACTTCAGGTTCCACCGAAAAGATTGCTGAAGAAGTTGATAATCTATATAAGAAAATCATTACAGTCGGAACTCACAAAGCACCCAGCATTAAAGTTGCAGAAGCTTCAAAAGCTATTGAAAACGCACAAAGAGATGTTAACATTTCTTTTGTTAACGAATTAGCTTTGATTTTCGACAGAGTGGGAATCGATACCAATGATGTATTGGAAGCTGCAGGAACAAAATATAATTTCCTTAAATATAAACCGGGATTGGTTGGAGGACACTGCATCTCTGTAGATCCTTATTACCTTGCACACAAAGCAGAACAGTTAGGATACCACCCGGATGTTATCCTATCGGGTAGACGTGTCAACGATTCTATTGCAAAGTTCGTTGCTGCTAAAGTAGTGAAGCTTCTGATTGCAAAAGGAGGAGTGATCAAAAATTCGAATGCCCTGATTTTAGGAGTTACATTCAAAGAAAACTGTCCGGATGTCAGAAATACTAAAGTTGTAGATATCTATAGAGAACTTGCTGATTTCGGAGTAAATGTTGATATTTATGATCCGTGGGCAAGCAAAGAAGAAGTAAAGCACGAATATGGAATTGATATTCTGGACACTCTTCAGGAGGGCAAAAAATACGATTCATTAATTATTGCAGTATCTCACAATGAGTTTCTGGAAATGGATCTGGATCTGCTTAAAAAAGAAAATGCAGTGGTTTTTGATACCAAAGCATGTTTAGACAGAAATCTGGTTGATGCAAGATTATAAAAGATCATGAATTATGATATCATAATCATTGGTGCAGGTCTGGTTGGATTAGCTACAGCCTATCAGACTAAGCTGAAAAATCCCGATTCTAAGATTCTCATTTTGGAAAAAGAAAACGATGTGGCATTGCACCAATCGGGGCATAACAGTGGAGTAATCCATAGCGGGATTTATTACAAACCAGGAAGCCTTAAAGCTAAAAACTGTATCGAAGGGTATAATTCCGTCATTAACTTTGCTGAGAAATACGGCATACGATATGATCTTTGCGGAAAAATTATTGTAGCTACTTCACAGGAAGAATTACCTCTTTTAGATAATATATATAAAAGAGGAGTTGAAAACGGACTTCAGGATTTAAAATATCTTTCCAGAGAAGAATTCCGCGAAATTGAACCCCACTGTGAAGGCGTAAAAGCAATTAAAGTTCCACAAACCGGAATTATCGACTACCCGGGAATCGCCAAAAAAATAAAAGAACTTTTTGAAGAATTAGGAGGAGAAGTGAGATTTAATAATGAAGTAAAAAACATTATTGATAAGGGATCTGAAATTATTGTCAGCACTAATATTTCCGAGTTTAAGACCAAAAAACTTATTTCCTGTGCAGGATTATATTCTGATAAGATAACCAAAATGACCAACGAAAAAAATGATGTGGTCATTATTCCTTTCAGGGGAGAATATTATAAAATTAAGGATGAAAAAAAATATCTGGTAAAACACCTTATTTACCCGGTACCTGACCCTAGTTTTCCGTTTCTTGGCGTTCACTTTACCAGAATGATTGATGGTAATATTGAAGCCGGTCCTAATGCCGTGCTGGCTTTCAAAAAAGAAGGATATCATTTTTTCGATTTCAACTTCAATGAAGCCATGCAGACCATGCTATGGCCAGGATTTAGAAAAATCGTAGCGAAATATGGAAAAACAGGAATGGGAGAAATGCACCGTTCACTTTCCAAATCTGCGTTTACAAAAGCACTTCAGAAACTTTTACCGGAAATACAGGAAAATGACCTTGTACCAGGAGGTTCAGGGGTAAGAGCCCAGGCTTGCGACCGAAATGGAGGATTAATTGATGATTTTGATATCGTGAAAAACGGAAATATTATTCACGTTAGAAATGCCCCATCTCCCGCTGCCACTTCCTGCCTTTCTATAGGAAATAAAATCAGTGAACTTGTCATAAGTTAAAACGCACCTCTATATACACTCAAAAAACTAAAATATGAAAATTCAAATGGTTGATCTTAAAGGTCAATACCTGAAAATAAAAGAAGATATAGATGCCGGTATTCAGGAATGTATAGACAATACAGCATTCATTAATGGCCCTGCTGTAAAAGAATTTCAACACAACTTCGAAAAATATCTCGGAGTAAAGCATGTTATCCCATGTGCCAACGGAACAGATGCTCTTCAAATTGCCATGATGGCCCTTAATCTGCAACCCGGTGACGAAATAATCTGCCCTGCCTTCACTTACGTAGCGACTGCGGAAGTTATTGGCCTTTTAGGATTAAAACCTGTAATGGTAGACGTAAACGAGGATACTTTTAATATACAGTTGGAAGGTCTTGAAAAATATTTAACACCTAATACCAAAGCAATTGTTCCTGTTCATTTATATGGACAAAGTGCTGATATGGAACAAATTCTTAAATTTGCAGAAAAACACAACCTTTTTGTTATAGAAGATAATGCTCAGGCAATCGGCTCTGATTATACTTTTTCAGATGGAACTGTTAAAAAAACAGGAACTATCGGACATATTGGATGTACTTCTTTTTTTCCGTCAAAAAATCTGGGATGCTATGGTGATGGAGGAGCATTGATGACAAATGATGATGAGTTAGCTTTCAAAATAAGAATGATCGCCAACCATGGTCAGGAAAAGAAATACTATCACAAAGTTTTAGGTTGTAACTCAAGATTGGATACCATTCAGGCTGCTGTATTGAAAGTTAAGCTTAAAAATTTGGATGAGTACTCAGCTTCGAGAAACAGAATGGCAGATCATTATGATGCGAATTTGGCGGGAATATCTGAAATTCAAACTCCTGAGAGAGCAGCGAATTCTACCCACGTATTTCATCAGTATACCCTTAGAGTGAAAAATGGAAAAAGAGATGGATTGCAAAAATACCTGGCAGAAAAGAATATTCCAAGTATGATATATTATCCTTTGCCTCTTTATAAACAAGAAGCTTTTCTTCAATATGTAGAGAATGGCTTTAGTCTTCCGGTTACGGAGCGGCTTTGCAAAGAAGTTATCTCTCTTCCTGTACATACAGAATTTGACCAGGAAGTGCTGGATATTATTATAACAGAAATTAAGAATTATTTTAATTAATATAAAGCAGATATGTCGGATTTTTTTGCACACGAAACAGCCGTTATTGACGAAGGATGTCAAATAGGAAACGGAACCAAAATTTGGCACTTTTCACATCTTATGACAGGTTGCACTTTGGGCGAAAAATGTAATATTGGACAGAATGTTGTCATTTCTCCCCAGGTAGTTTTGGGAAAGAATGTGAAAGTTCAGAATAATGTTTCGATCTATGAAGGAGTAACATGTGATGATGATGTCTTTTTAGGACCTTCAATGGTTTTTACCAATGTAATAAATCCGAGAAGTGCTGTAAACAGAAAGAATGAATATCTGAAAACACATGTAGGAAAAGGAGCCTCCATAGGAGCCAATGCAACGATTGTTTGTGGGCATAATATAGGTCAGTATGCTTTTATCGGAGCAGGAGCTGTGGTTACAAAAGAAGTTCCGGATTATGCACTGGTAGTGGGAAACCCTGCCAGACAAATGGGTTGGATGAGCGAATTCGGGCATAAACTTCAGTTTGACACAGACAATATTGCCGTTTGTGAAGAAAGTGGAGAAAAATACAAATTAGAAAATAATAAAGTTTCAAAAATTTAAATATGCAAATGAGTGAAAAAATAAAATTTGCAGTAGTGGGCTGCGGACATATTGGCAAGAGACATGCCGAGATGATCACAAGAAATTCTGAATGTGAGCTTGTAGCTCTTATAGACATAAAGGATAAATCTGCTTTAGGAATTGAAAGCTATGAGGTTCCTTTCTTTGCATCACTAGATGAATTTTTGAAATCAGGAATAGAAGCAGATGTTATCAATATCGCTACTCCCAATGGATTCCACTTTGAACAATCTTATAAAGCAATTGATGCCGGAAAGCATATTGTTGTGGAAAAACCGCTGACTTTGAACAAGCAGGATGCGGAAAAACTTATTTTTCAGGCTCTACACAAACACAAACAGGTTTTTGCTGTCATGCAAAATCGTTATTCCCCACCTTCCGCCTGGGTTAAAGAAATGGTAGAAAGTGGAAAATTGGGTGAAATATATATGGTTCAGCTTAACTGCTACTGGAATCGTGATGATAGATATTATAAGCCGGAATCATGGCATGGAAAGAAAGAACTGGATGGTGGAACATTATTTACACAGTTTTCTCATTTTATAGATATTATGTACTGGTTGTTCGGCGATATTACCAATATACAGGCAAAATTTGCTGATTTTAATCACCAGACTCTTACAGATTTTGAAGACTCAGGATTTATTAGTTTCGATTTCGTAAACGGTGGGATGGGAGCATTAAATTATTCTACTTCCGTATGGAATCAGAACCTTGAAAGTTCAATGACAATTATTGCAGAGAATGGTGCTATAAAGATTGGAGGCCAATATATGGATAAAGTTGAAGTGTGTAATGTGAAAGATTATGTTATGCCAGAATTACCACCTACAAACCCTGGGAATGATTATGGTGCTTATAAAGGTTCTGCCGCCAACCATCACTATATTATTGAAAACGTAGTAGACGTATTAAAAGGAAGAAATACTATTACAACCAATGCTTTGGAAGGGTTGAAAATAGTAGATATTATAGAAAGAATTTATGCCAATAAATAATCTTATTCTTCGGCTTAAAGAAATGCTTAGCAGTGATTTCAGGAAAAACCTCTTGGTGATGATCGGAGGTTCTTTCTTTGCACAATTAATACCTATTCTTTTTTCGTTCCTATTAACCAGAATATATACTCCAGAAGACTTTGGAGTATTTTCTAATTTTTCAGCGGTGCTTTCATTTTTATTGGTATTTATGATGCTTAAATATGAAATGGCTGTTATTCTTCCGAAAAAAGACTCAGTTGCAGCTAATTTAATTGTGCTGTGTTTAGGAATAGGCGTTTTCTTTTTCGCGTTGAGTTCTGTAATTATTTATTTGTTTGATAAATTTATTTATTTGGCTTTCAATTTTGAAAGTCGTAATAATTTTTTGGTGTACATTCCCTTGGCAGGATTGTTATTTTCGGCATTTAACCTCTTAAATGAGTGGTTTGTAAGGAAGAAATATTTTCAGAACCTTATTAAGAATAAAATTATTAATAACTCTTCAATTGCCGGAATTTCAGCATTGCTTCCTCAGGTGAATATTTTAAGCCTTGGACTTATTAAAGGTCAGATTTTTGGACAGGTACTATCAGTTGTTTCAGGATTTTATATTGTTTTAAAGAAAGACAAAGCAAGTTTCAAAAATATTGACAAAAGAGTGATGAAGAAACTCTTTTTCAAGTATATTAATTTTGCTAAATTTAATATACCAGGCCAGTTGATTAATACACTGTCTGTCCAAATTGTTATTTTTTATTTAACATCTCAATTTGGATTTAAAGTAGTGGGATTTTACGCACTTACTGACCGATTTTTGGGTGTTCCGTTATCCTTTATCGGAAATGCTGTAAAGGATGTATTTAAACAGAAAGCCGCAGAGGATTATAGAAATAATGGAGAGTGTTCCGGAATATATAAAAAAACAACATTATTGTTAATAGCCTGTGCTTTACCACCATTCATCATTCTTTTTATTTTTGCTCCGGATCTTTTTGCGTTTTTCTTTGGCAGTCAATGGAAAGATTCCGGGATATTTGCACAGATATTATGTGTAATGTACCTACTGAGTTTTATAACGATGCCTACAGGATGGCTATTTGTAATTGCAGAAAAACAAAAATTTGATTTTTTATGGCAGATGTTATTTCTTATTTTTACTGTAGCATCATTAGGATTAGGATACATTTTATTTAAGGGTGATGTCGTTTATACACTATTATTATTGTCTGTTGGAAGAAGTATTACGTATTTGATTCAAATGGTAATTACGTATAGACTTGCAATTGGAAAAGTTTAGACAACAATGAAAAGAAAAATTTTCGATCTTCTGAGGAATAAACTGAAAGTAAGATCATTAACTCATCTAAGAAATAAATATAAAAGGAAGTTCGATAAAAAAGTTTATCGAAAAAAAATTACATCTGAGGAATTAGCAGATAAATTCCGGAAAATGGGTGTCCAAAAAGGAAATGTAGTTTTTATTCATAGCTCTTGGGATGAATTTTATAATTATGATGGAACTCCCGAAACTTTTATAGACATGTTGCTAGATTTGATAGGTGAAGAGGGAACACTTTTAATGCCGTCATATCCATTGATAAGAAAAAAAGGGGGAACGTTTAGTATTAAAACAACCCCTACATTAGCAGGTTTATTGCCGGAAGTATTCAGAAATTATAAAAAAATAGAAAGAAGCCTTGATTACCACTCTGTAGCAGCATTTGGAAAATTAGCCCGATACATAACAGAATCTCATGTATATTCTGAATCTTCTTGGGATGAAAATTCTCCATATTATAAACTTGCTGAAGTAAAGGCAAAAGTGTTTTCTTTAGGATTAGGAAAACATCATGTAGGAACTATAATGCATTGTGCAGACAGTATTTTAAGGAAAGAGTATGAATATTTTGATCTGTTTTTTAAAAAAAATGCGAAGATCAATATTAAAAAAGAGAATGGGGAAATCATCACTAAAACTTATCTGACTAAAGAAGATGACTTTTATTATAATTTTACCGAAAAATCACACTGGGGAGTTGTAAAAAAGTATTTTGACTCGGGTAAATATAAAATAGATAAGCTTTCAAATCTTGATATCACAATGTTTGATGCTGAATATGTTATTCATCGTGCTATTGAATTAGGCAGAAAAGGAATTGTTGTTTATACAGATCCGGATCCAAAAAAATATACATTTAGTAAATAAATATTACTTATGAAAAAAAATCTGATTGAATATTTTATCAACACATCAAATCGATTTCCTGATAAAACAGCTGTCGTAGAAAATGAAGATAAAATCAGCTTTAAAAATCTTTATAAAAGAACTGCTATTCTCGCAAAGCTTTTGCTGGCAAAAAAAGATATTTTAAACAAGCCGGTAGCGGTCTATTTACCCAAATCCATCCACTGTGTAACAGCAGATCTTGGTATTATGTTTTCTGGCAATGCCTATTTAAATCTTGACGTTAAAAGTCCTTTGCAGAGAGTTTCCGCAATTTTAAATCTTGTTGAACCTGAATACTTAATTACAACAAATGCTTTTAAGAAGAATATTGAAAGTATTTATCCAGAAGAGAAACTGATCATAATTGATGATATTGATTTTGACCAGGCTTTTGATCATGAAAAAGAGCCTCAAGATCTCTATGCAAGGCTTGAGAACAGATCTATTGATACGGATATGTCTTGTATTATCAATACTTCAGGATCAACAGGGGTACCTAAAAGTGTAGCCCTGAATCACAGAAGCTTTATAGACTTCATTGAAATATCCAATGAGATATTTAAGTTTTCAGATAATGAAATTATAGGATCTCTTTCTCCGGTGATTTTTGATATTTACAGCTATGAATTATGTATGTTGATGGCGCATTCCAGTACAATAGTAGTACTTCCGGAACATATGGCGGCATTCCCTATAAAAATTCTTGAAGTACTTGAAAGGGAGAAGGTAAGCTTTATCTTCTGGGTACCTACCATTATGGTGAATATCGCCAACATGGATCTTTTGAAAACAATAGACCTATCCTCTTTAAAGCTGGTTTGGTTTGCCGGTGAAGTATTCCCTACAAAACAATTTAACTATTGGTACAAGTCTTTGTCCCATACAAAATTTGCCAACCTGTATGGACCTATAGAAATCACACTTGACTGTACTTATTATATCATAGACAGAGAGTTTAGTGATAATGAGCCATTACCGATAGGGTTTCCCTATAGAAATACAGATGTATTAATCATTACTGATGAAAATAGACTAGCAGAGAAAGGTGAAGAGGGAGAATTATGTGTGAGAGGTTCTTCTTTAGCTTTAGGATACTACAATGCTCCTGAAAAAACAGCAGCAGCATTCGTTAACAATCCGCTTAATAAGCATTATCCTGAAACAATTTACAGAACGGGAGATATTGTCTCTGTCAATGAAAGAGAAGAAATAATATTTAAAGGAAGAAAGGATACCCTTGTAAAACACCAGGGGTACAGAATTGAATTAGGCGAAATAGAGCATATTGTTGTAAACACTCTTAAGCTTGTTAAAAACGCTTGTTGCGTTTATGACAGACAAGGAAAAGAGATTGTTCTGGTTTATGAAAATGATACAGAAGTAGAGCCTAATGTCTTCAGAAAAGAAATCTTAAACGTACTCCCTAAATATATGATCCCAACTTCTTATAAGTTTCTTGAAGAAATGCCTAGAAATCCTAATGGTAAAATAGACAGAGCACTATTAAATCAACAAATCAATTCTTAAATGGAAGAAACAGGAGCACTTGGCTTTAATCTTATTAAGGAAGATCAAGTAAGACTTAGAAGTAAAACATTTCGTACAAATTTCTTTTTGTCTGAAGAAAAGTTTGGTTTCCTCACTGATGGAAAAAAGACAATTGCATACCGTTCAGAAAATGGATTGTATTTCCTGATTGAACAGGATGACTTCTATAAATTTTTTTTTATAACAAACGACCTTAATGATCTTAAAAAAAATCTTGAGATAATTAATAAACAATGTGAAAATATAATTATTGTTTCTGAAATTGTTGGAAACCACGACTACCTTGAAGAGATATTTTCTGAGTTCACAAACGCAGGTTTTTGTAAATATACAAAACTTATGAGGATGAATAAGATGCGAAAGGATGTGGTTCAATTCAATCTTCCTGAAAATGTTTATCAGCTTGGAGAAGATAGGTTAGATGAACTGCAAAATATTTATCACAAATATTTTAATAAATTTGCAGAACAGATTCCTACCCGGAGGGAACTTCAGAAAATGATAGAAAAGAAGGATGTTTATTATTATTCAGATGATTATGAAATTCAGGGGTTTATTATATTTGAAAAGAATGGAATTACTTCCCATCTCAGATATTGGTTTGTGTCACCTGATCACAGGGGTAAGAAAATAGGATCCAAGCTTATGGATGTGTTTTTTACTAAATTTGAAGATGTAAAGAGAGAAATCTTTTGGGTAATTGATACTAATGAAAATGCTATTAAAAGATATAAACATTTCGGATTTGTAGAGGAAGAAATGTATAATATAGTACTATTAAATAAAAACCTTAAATATGAAGAATAAAATAATTGAGATATTAAACAGTGTAAGACCAGAATTCGATTTCTCTCAGGAAACAGATTTTATCAGCCGGGGATTGTTGGATTCCTTTGATATGGTTTCTTTGGTGACAACTTTGGATGAGCAATTTTCAATCTCGATAGATGGAACAGATATTTTGCCTGAAAACTTTGAAACATTGGAATCTATCGAAAATGTTTTAAAGAGAAACGGTGCTGTATAATTATGAAAATTAAAACATCAAATAAAAAAATATCCGGAATACTAAGCATTCTTCCTGCAAATATTGTAAAATTTGAGGATGAAATGCATAACTATTCTTTCTCAGAAGCAAAATCTCTTAAGCTGAAAATGGCAATGGGGTTTAATACAAAACGTATTGTAGATTCTGAAGATATTACCAGCTATGATTTGGTGATAAAAGGATTTGATTATCTTTTGGATAAAGGATTATTGAATAAAGAAGAAATAGATGCCATTCTATTTGTTTCTCAGTCTCCAGAATATATAATGCCTCCTACAAGTAACTTACTGCATCAGTATCTGGATTTATCAGACCATGTCTTATGTATGGATATTAACCAGGGCTGTGCAGGATTTATTATGGGACTTCAACAAGCGTTTATGCTACTGGATAATCCTTCAATTAATAAAGTTTTACTTTGTAATGCCGATGTTTTAAGTCCAAAAGTTTCAAAACAGGATAGAAACAGTAACCCTCTTATAGGAGATGCTGCAGCTATTACCATCATAGAAAAAGATGAGAATAACAGCCCTATATACGGTGAAATATTAATGGACGGAAAAGGTGCAATGGCACTTAATATTCCTGCTGGTGGAGCACGATGCCCAATCACCGCAGAAACCGGAGAACTTTATGAAGACTCTTTTGGAAACAAAAGAAGTAAAAATCATCTGGTTATGCAGGGAGATAATGTTTTCAACTTTGTACAGACAAACGTTCCTAAACAAGTAGAACGCATTTTGGAAGAAGCAGGGAAAAAAGTTGATGAAATTGAATATTTCCTATTCCATCAGCCTAATAAATTTATGCTTCAGAAACTAGCCGATAAAATTGGTGTAAGCAGAGACAAACTTCCAAGCAATGTGGTAGAAAATCACGGAAACTCCAGTGGAGTTACTATACCCGTTACTACTACATTTAATATCGGGGAAAGACTTGAAAAAGAAACTATGGATGTTTGTTTTTCAGGTTTTGGGGTAGGACTTACGTGGGGGACTATCGTTATGAATATAGGAAATATGAATTTTTGTAAACAAATAGAAGTTTAAACTTAAAATATAAATATGGAAAATTTTTTGGAACAAATGTCAGAAATTTTAGAAGTAGATCAGGTAAATCTCGCAGATAACCTTACAAGCTTTGAAGCTTGGGATTCTCTGGCTACTCTTTCGATTATTGCTATGGCAGATGAAGAATATGGAGTATCATTAGTCAATCAGGAAATTACCGATTCTAAAACTGTTGAAGGGCTTTATAATTTAATTTTATCTAAACAGAATGCTTAAAGAAACTGGTTTTCTGGATTTTTCTTCTAAAAATATAATGATCACCGGTGCCGGGTCAGGTATCGGTAGAGTAACAGCCGTTAGCCTGTCTTCATTAGGGGCAAATCTGTTGTTGCTTGATATTAATGAAGATGGACTTAAAGAAACACAGAAACTTTGTAAGAATAATTCTTTACTGCTGGTATATGACCTTGCAGATATCAGCGGATTAAAGCAGGCTGTAGAAAGTAAAATTCCAGAAATAGGAAAGCTTGATGGTTTGGTGAATGTTGCGGGGATTCCTTGTGTACAGCCACTAAAGACACTTAAAGCTGAAACTGCAGAAAAAGTTTTCAAAATCAATACATTGGCAGCTCTTGAGCTTTCAAAAATATTCTGCAGTGTAAAAAATCATAGAGGAGAACATCCATCTATCACGTTTATTTCATCTGTCTATGGAATTGTAGGTTCATCTGCAAATGTGGCATATTCAATGTCCAAATCAGCATTACATGGAGTTACCAAGTCTTTGGCAATTGAAATGGCCGGAAAAAAAATAAGAGTAAACTGTATTGCTCCCGGATTTATAAAAACTGAAATGCTGGATGGCGTTTCCAGTATCTTTGATGATGAATATAATCAGAGATTAAATGCTCTTCATCCTATGGGGCTTGGAGAAGCACAGGATATTGCGAATGCAGCCGTTTTTTTAGCTTCAGACATGAGCAAATGGATAACCGGAACAATTTTATCAGTGGACGGAGGATTCACAGCAATATAAAAAATGAGAGAAACAGTTTTATTAACAGGAGCTACAGCAGGAATCGGAGAAGAGATAGCTGTAAAATTATCAGAAATCTATGATTTGGTTCTTACAGGTAGAAATGTAGAGAAGCTAAATGAACTTAAAAGTCAGCTTTCAGACAGTTGTACATCACATATTCTTGCTCTTGATCTAAGTAATTTGGAAAACACAGAAAAAGTATTAGTACAATTTCTCAACGAGAATAGTATTAATGTTCATAAGCTGGTACACTGTGCCGGTTTTATGAAAATGATTCCATTGAAATTGGTTAATAATGATTTTATGATGGAATGTTTTACGACAAACGTTTTCTCGGCAAACTTACTTATTAAACTGCTTGTTAATAAAAAAATCAATAATTCATTATTGAATTCGGTAGTGTTTATTTCAAGTAATATTAGCAACCGCGGGGCAAAAGCTATGAGTACTTATGGTGCTTCCAAGTCTGCTCTGGATGGGCTGATGCGTAATTTGGCAGTAGAACTAGCGCCAAGGGTTAGAATTAACTCTGTATTACCAGGTGCAGTGCTGACAAAAATGACTCAAAACATATTTGATAATGAGGATGTAATGGCCAGAATGCAAGCTCAGTATCCTTTAGGAATAGGATACGCAAAAGATATTGCCGATGCGGTAAGCTATTTATTATCTGATGATGCAAGATGGATTACAGGGCAACAGATAACGGTAGATGGAGGCCGTTCTATAAATATATCTTCTTAAAATGCAGATATTCATCAGGAAATTTGAAAATAGACCTGTAGACTCAAACTGTTTTTTAATTTTTAATGAACAGAAATATGGTATAATCATCGATCCGGGCACCCAAAATCATGAAGAGCTATATGATTTTATTGAAAAGGAAAATATTACTATTGACTACTGTATAATTACTCACGGCCATTTTGATCATGTATATGGGGTAGAAGATATAATATCCCGATATAATCCTATATGTATTTTAAGCAGTGAGTCTCTTTTATATATACAAAACAGTAAAAAAAATCTTTCAATATTTTATGGAAAACAGTTTTCCTATAAAGTCGAAAAATATATAACTGTTACTGAAAAGGATAGCATTAACTGGCATGGTCAGAAAATAGAGTTTTATCCTACAAAGGGACATTCAGATTCCTGTATAAGTATTAAGATCAATACAGATATATTTGTAGGTGATCTGATGATAAATGGCGAAAAAACAGTGACAAAATTACCTTCAGGTAATAAAAAAATAGCAGAAAAGTCTATTCATGAAGTACTGAATCTTGATGATGTGACAATTATTTATGGAGGACATGGAGAATCCATGACAAAAATAGAAGCAGCGAATTTTTTTTTTAAATGAGAACTGAAAATGCACTAAAATATACAATTGATACTATCTTGGAGATTGCTCTGGGATATAAAATTGAATTTTCTGTTGTTGAATTTTCAGAACAAAATATTGAAATTAAATTAAAAAATAAAAATATTAATTTCAGTATTTGCGGAACTGAAAATTTTAAGAAACTTCTTATGGGGGATCTTGAACTTTCAGATATTTCTGCCTTTGATGATTATTATAAGATCCCGATTCTTAAGATTGGCAAAGAAAATATTCTTTATCAAACAGAAAATGAAAAGATAATTGTCAATTTTGATATTCTTTCTTTATCATTTATTCTATTGTCTGGTTTGGATGAGCTAGTCTCTGAAGAAAGAGATAAACATGATAGATTTCTATATAGAAATAGTGTTGCCAAGAAGTACAATACTATTAAAGTACCTTTAGTAGATGAATATGCAATGTTACTTAGAATAATTCTCAAAAAAGAATATCCTGATATAGAAATTAAACCCAGACAGTTTTCAATAACCCCAACGCATGATATTGATGATATTTACAGATTTCAAGGACCTGTAAAATCAATGAAATCAATTCTGTCACAGTTGCTCAGATCAAAAAACATAAAAGAAGTTATAATTGCACTAAAGTTTTTTTTTCAGAGCCTGTTCGATCAACGTAGAGATCCTTATTTTAAAGGAATAGAAACCCTTCTGAAAGTCTCTGAAGCTAATGGGCTAAAGTCCATTTTTTTCTTTATGGGGGCCAATCCATCCGCATTCGATGCTGGACATAATATTCAAGATAAAAATTTAAAAGCAATTTTAAAGCAGATAAGGGATACGGGTATGATAGCCGGGATCCATCCAGGATTTTATACTTATAAAGATAAAAATGTTCTAAAGATGGAGATTGAAAGAGTACAAGAAGCAATAGGACATCCTGTCGTACACTCCAGGCAACATTATTTAAGATTTGACAGACAACAAACCTTTGATAATCTGCAGGCTGAAGGAGTTGAAATAGATTATACTATGGGATTTGCTGAAGAAGAAGGCTTTAAATGTGGAACATCCCATGAGTTTCATCCCTATGATTTTAAAAATGATATGCCATATAAAATAAAAGAAAAACCACTCATTGCTATGGATGTTACTCTAAGCTCATATAAGAGCTATTCAGTTGCAGAAGCAAGACAGTCCTTAGACCTCCTTTCTCAAAGAATTAGAAGAACAGGTGGAGATTTTATAATATTATGGCATAATGCATATGTGTATCGGGAAATGGAGTTTTACAAGAATGTTTATTTAGAATTCTTAAATAAAAACAGAAAATAGATGGGAGACTTTTTTAAAACAGTTTTTTCTTATAACTTTTTTAAAGTATTTATATATTTTATTTTCGTATTTTCTGGATCCTTGAAATGGATTCCTTTTCCAATTGATATTACTCTACTTGGGGCTTTCTTATGTGCAACGGTTTTAGTTTTGGAGATAAAATCAATTACTATTTTTAGAAGAGAGGTTTATATTCAGGTGCTTTTAATTTTACTGTTGATGTTTTTTTTCTTGGTTTCAAATTTATATACAGTATCTTACATCTACTCTGAAAAAAAGAATATTGCGATGATACTTAATTTTTTAACCGTTTTGTATCCATTTATAGTATTTAAGAATATTGTTTTTGAAGAACTTAAAAAGCTCATGTATGTGATTGGAGGATTTGCCATAGTAGTATTGTTATATGTCTACTTCACCTATACTTTTATCATATTTTTTGATGTCACACAATATTCAGAAACCATTCCAACCTATCTTGCCGTAGGGATTATGCTTTCAGCATGTTTCATTTTTTCAATGTCAAGTCAGCGGGTTACTGCCCCTCTAATTATTTATAGAATCATCTTATTATTTTTACTGACTCAACTTGGAGGAAGAGGTCCTTTTTTTAATTTGATTCTTTGCATAGGGGTTTATTACTTTCTTAATTTGAAAAATATTAAACTAAATTATAAAGTAGTACTTTCTGCCGCTACAGCTTTTTTTGTTATCCTCTTCTATCTTCATGATATTATAGACTTCATTATAGAAAATGTAAATATTGATCGATTTAATCTTTTAAAAGCATCTCAGGAAGATGAAAGTGTTATTTATAGGGTAATGGTTATTAATAAAGGTTTGGAAAGCTTTTACAGCCATCCATTTATAGGAACGGGAATAGGAAGTTCCGGGATTGCACTTACAGGAATTGATCAAGTTGAATATCCACATAATTTGCTGCTTGAGAGTATGATAGAACTAGGACTTGTTGGAGGATTGGCCTATCTGTCTATTTATATCTATTTCTTTTTATATAATTTGGAAATTGTGAGAAAAGATAAAAAGCTTTTGGTACTATATGTTATATGTCTTCTGTTTTTTCTGGAAGATATGAAAAGTGGGTCTTTTGATGCTTGGAGAATCAATCTATTCTGGATGTCCATTTATCTTGTACAATACAATTTTCAGATGAACTACATATCAAAAAAAGTGATTCATTCTGTATAAGACTTATGATAGATTGTGTGAAGGAATTGATATATAAGATTATTAAAATCAGGTTAGGTAGCATCAAGTACGTCGTTTGTAGAAAATAAATTTTAAAAGTTTAAAAACTCAAATAAAAAATGAAAATATTAATGCTTTGTGAACTTTATATAGAAAGTTTGGAGTATCAAGAAAATTTATTGGTAAAATATTACAGAAAACATGGACACGAAGTTACAGTAATTACTTCCACTTATGAAAATGTTTTTGATTATTACAACAACAAACACGATAATTCACTACCAGCAAAAGTAATCTATGATCATGGTGCAAAAATTATAAAATTACCCTTTAAGTTTAATTATTTGGGAAAAATAAAAAAATATACTTCCATAAAAAAAATAGTAGAAGAAGTACAACCTGATCTTCTCTATATCCATGATATTATGCCTAATATGTTTGAGATGTTGGATTATAAAAAACAGAACCCACATGTTAAAATGATCATGGATTATCATGCAGACTATAGTAATTCAGCAAATGGTTGGCTGTCTTTGAATATATTGCATAAAGTCATCAGAAAGTATCTTTATATGGATCCCATTCGTAAACATATTTCAAAATTTTATCCAATAGTTCCTGGAAGTACGAAATTCTTAAATGAAGTCTATAATATCCCTCATAATGAAATGGATTTGTTACCTTTAGGGGCTGATACTGATTTGGTTGCAGAAATAAAGAACAAGAAAGTTAGGGAAGAAATTAGGAAGAAATTAGGAATTAATAATGATGAGATCGTAATTTTTACTGGTGGAAAGTTTACGGCGGCAAAGAAAACTGATTTATTAATAAAAGCATTTAATGAGATTAAAGATACAAAGCTTCATTTACTGATCGTAGGTGATGCAGATCAGCATAATCAGGAATATAAAAAAGAATTATTGGCATTATCAAATAATAACCCGAATATTCATTATATTGGCTGGTTAAATAATAGGGGGGTGTATGAGCATCTATCAGCTTCTGATCTTGCTGTGTTTCCAGCAAGTCAATCTATTGTTTGGCAGCAGGCTTTAGCCTCAGGGCTACCGCTTATCGTGGGAGATGTAGGAGAACAATCGGTACAATATCTGAATGAATTTGGCGCAATTACCGAGCTGAAAAAGGAAGATATTAACAAAGAAAAAATTAAAAAGAGTATAGAAGATATCATATATCGGGAAGATGAACTCAGTTTAAGAAAAGAATTAGCATTAAAGACTTCATCCAAATACCTGGATTGGAATCATCTCATCAATAAAACGCTCTCACATGTTAAAATTTCTAATTAATATAATTTTCATAGGCTTAACCCTTACTTCTTGCAAATATACAGGGCAAAAAAAAGTCCAGGATAAACAGCAAAAGAATATACGAAATACCCCTAAGATACTTATTTGCTCAGGAAATAGTGGGAATGATTTTAAAAATTTTTTGAAGGATAATCATATTGAATCAGTAAAATTCATCAATGATGCTCAGTTTCTGGATCCTAACAAGCCATTTACTTTCAATGAGAAACTGCTCCGAGAAGAGGTTCATCGTTCTTTTCCTAACAAAAATGATACAGGAATGGCTTATATTGATATCGAAGCTCCATACCTGGAGTATCTTATTAACGAGCCCCCTACCAGTGAAAATTTCAAAAAAAGTTTACAATTATTTTTAGATGTACTGGCATTTGTTAAAAATGAAAGGCCCCAGGCTCAAATAGGATATTATTATATCCCATTTACAAATTATTGGGATAGATCCGATAAGTTTTATGAAAAACATAAAAGTATTCGTGATATTATTATAAAAAGTGATGTTTTGTTTCCGTCTATTTATATATTCTATAATAATTTAAATTTCAATTTGGAAAATGTAAGTTATTTAGAAGATAATACTAAAGAAGTGATTAAAATTGCAAAATTATACAATAAGAAAGTATTTCCCTTGATTATGTCACGGTATCATCCATCTAATAAAAGTTTGGGAAATGAAAGAATTGATGAAAGTAATTTTAGGACCTATGTGAATACAATTATGAAAACGCGCTATAACGGGTTTAGTATTGATGGACTTATTTTGTGGAACTTTGATGATTACTCATATAGAACTAACGAGCCGAAAATAACCAGAGAATTTGCAAAAAGTAGAATGAATTTTAACACATTTTATGACAACTATATCACAGAGTTGTTAACTATAATGATAAAAGAAAAATAAATTATGGAAAAAGATAGAGCCTATCAAATCTGTACAAAAACAATTATGGATACTTCGGATCCCAATATTGTTTTTAATGAGAAAGGTGAAAGTGATTATTATATTAATTATAACGAAAGTATTTTACCAACGTGGCATACTGATGAAAGAGGACTTAAAGAACTTGAACAGGAAGCAGAAAAAATAAAAAAAGATGGTAAAAACAGAGACTTTGACTGTATTATTGGGCTTAGTGGAGGTTTGGATAGTTCTTATGCTGCCTATGTAGCAAAAGAAATAATGGGCCTTAAACCTCTTATCTTCCACGTAGACGCAGGCTGGAATACAGATAAAGCTGTAAGTAATATTGAGAAATTAGTCAACTCGCTTAATTTGGATTTATATACAGAGGTAATCAACTGGGAGGAAATGAAAGATCTTCAGGTTGCATTTCTAAAATCTCAGATCGCAGATCAGGATTTGCCTCAGGATATTGCTTTTTTCTCAGGACTATATAAATTTGCGAAAAAAAATAAAATAAAATATGTCCTTACAGGTGGAAACTATTCCACAGAATGTTGTAGAGAACCTGAAGAATGGGGAGCTTATCCAGGAATAGACAAAACCTTAATTTTAGATATTCATAAAAAATTTGGAACGAGGGAGCTTAAAACATTTCCTATTGTAGATATTATGAGCTATAAGCTTTATTATAAATACGTTTTGGGAATGCAGGTCTATAAGCCCCTTAATTGTATTCCATATATCAAAAATGATGTAGAAAAACTGTTATCTGATAAATATGGATGGGAAAGCTTTCAGCATAAACATCATGAATCAAGATTTACAAGGTTTTTTGAAGACTATTGGTTACCTAGAAAATTTGGATACCAAAAGAGAAGAGCACACTTCTCAAGCTTGATCCTTACAGGGCAAATGACCAGAGATGAAGCTCTGGATAGAGTTTCAAGACCAGAATTATCTGAAGAGTTCTTGCAGAAAGAGTTTGAATATGTAGCTCATAAGTTAGACCTTACTACAGATGAATTGCAGAAACTATTCGAAGGTGAAAATAAAACTTATCATGATTATAAGAATAAAAGGTCACTTATAGGAATTGGGGCACAGGCAATGAGAAGACTTGGGCTTGAAAAAAGATTATTCAGATGATAACAATTATTGATTACGGTGTTGGGAATATCAATGCCTTTGTTAATGTATACAAAAGAGTAGACGTTCCGGTGAAGATAGCGAAAACAAAAGCAGATCTTGAAGGAGCGGAAAAACTAATTCTTCCCGGAGTAGGTCATTTTGATCATGCCATGACCCAATTGAACAATTCAGGAATGAGAGATAAACTGGACGATCTTGTTTTGGGACAGAAACTCCCTGTTATTGGTATTTGTGTAGGAATGCAGATGATGGCTAATAATAGCGATGAAGGCAAACTTGATGGTTTGAAGTGGATTGATGCTACTGTTAAAAAATTTGATGAAACAAAAATTCAACAAGTAACGCGACTCCCACATATGGGGTGGAATGATGTGAAACCGGTAAAAGATATCGAATTATTTAAGGGGCTTGAAAACAACTCCATTTTTTATTTTCTGCATACTTATTATTTCCACTGCAACAATCAGGAGGATATTATGGCTATTACAGATTATGCAGGTGAGTTTGCTTCAGCAGCTCACCACGAAAATAAATACGGAATACAGTTTCACCCGGAGAAAAGCCATCATTATGGTGAAATTTTATTACACAACTTTGCAAAACTTTAAATATACATGCTAAGGCCAAGAATTATACCGAGTCTTCTAATCCAGGACAATGGACTTGTGAAAACTGTTAATTTCAAAAATCCAAAATATGTGGGAGATCCTATCAACGCAGTAAGGATTTTTAACGAAAAAGAAGTTGACGAACTTGCTATTTTTGATATTGATGCTACAGCAAAAGGCTTAGAACCGAATTACAGCCTAATAGAAAGAATTGCAAATCAATCACGAATGCCTTTATGCTATGGAGGAGGAGTAAAAACAGTAGAGCAGGCTCAGAAAATTTTCGGATTGGGAATTGAAAAGATTGCATTATCTTCTGCGGTACTTCAGAATCCCCGATTAATTACTGAAATTGCAGAAAGGGTAGGTTCGCAAAGTGTAATTGTTGTGCTGGACGTAAAGAAAAAACTTTTTGGGGGGTATGAGGTGTATACCCATAATGGAAAAAAATCTACAGGGATAAACCCATTTAAGTTTGCAGAAGAAGCCCAGCGATTGGGAGCAGGCGAGATTGTGATCAATTCGATAGACCAGGATGGAGTAATGAAGGGGTATGATATGGGGCTTATTGATAAAGTTAGAGAACAGATTTCCCTTCCTCTTACTGTTTTAGGAGGTGCAGGTTCATTAAGTGACATCAAGCAGGTTATTGATAAACACGGAATAATTGGTGTTGCTGCAGGAAGCTTGTTTGTATTTAAGGGAGTTTATAAAGCAGTCTTAATAAATTATCCTACTTTTGAAGAAAAAGAAAAACTAATAAGAAACTAATGGATATTACCCGTTTTAAAGGTAAAAAAACCATACAATAAACACATATGGAAATAAAAAATAAAGTACTTCTTATTACTGGGGGTACAGGTTCCTTTGGAACCGCTGTTCTAAGAAAATTTATAAATACAGAGTATTTTAAAGAAATTAGAATTTTTTCACGAGATGAAAAGAAGCAGGATGATATGAGAAATCAGTTTAAAAGTGATAAACTGAAGTTTTATATTGGTGATGTAAGGGATTATAAAAGTGTTGAATCTGCAATGAGAGGAGTAGATTATGTATTTCACGCCGCAGCATTAAAGCAAGTTCCCTCTTGTGAATTTTTTCCAATGCAAGCTGTGAAAACAAATGTTGAAGGGACGCAAAATGTAATCGATGCTGCAGCTCAAAATAAAGTTAAAAAAGTAATTTGTTTAAGTACAGATAAGGCTGCTTATCCCATCAACGCTATGGGAATTTCCAAAGCAATGATGGAAAAAGTAGCTGTAGCAGCTTCCAGAAATCTGGCAGATACTGTAGTATGTCTTACAAGATATGGAAATGTAATGGCATCTAGAGGTTCTGTTATTCCATTATTTATCAAGCAAATCAAAAATAGAGAGCCTATCACCATAACGGACCCGAATATGACCAGATTTTTAATGTCATTAGAAGAAGCTGTTGATCTTGTATTGGTAGCTTTTGAACATGGAAATCCTGGTGATTTATTCGTACATAAAGCTCCTGCAGGAACTATTGGAGATCTGGCTATAGCTTTGAAAGAAATGTTTAAGTCAGATACCTCTGTAAAAATAATCGGCACAAGGCATGGGGAGAAACTTTATGAGACACTTTGTACACGTGAAGAAATGATTAAAGCAGAAGATATGGGAGGATTCTACAGAATTCCTGCTGATAACAGAGATTTGAATTATGCTCAGTATTTTTCTGAAGGAGTAGAAGATATTTCTAAAATTGAAGATTATCATTCGCATAATACAGAAAGACAAGATGTTGAAGGAATAAAAAAATTATTATTACAGCTCCCGTTAATCAGAAAAGAAGTTTTAGGAGAAGATATAATGCAGTATCCGGAATAGTATCCTGTTATGATAGAAATGCCGCAAATAATAACAGGAGGAAAACATTATGATGAAAGAGGAAATCTGCTTTATAATAACGATTTTGATTTCCTGGGTATTAAGAGAATGTATTGTATAGAAAATGCAGATACAGAATTTATCAGAGGTTGGACAGGGCATAAGATAGAACAAAGGTGGTTTTGTGTAATACATGGAAGGTTTATTCTCAGATTGGTGAAAATTGATAACTGGCAAAATCCTTCAAAAGAATCTGATATTTTGGAATTTGAACTGGATGCAGACAGACTGAATATACTCCATATGCCCAAAGGTTACGCAAGTGCAATCCAGGCAAAAGAAAAAAAATCAAAGTTATTGGTAATGGTTGATCATTCATTACGAGAAATTGATGATGATTATCGGTTCCCGATAAACCATTTTAAAAAATTATTATGATGAAAAAAGTTGGAATTACAGGCCAGAATGGTTTTGTTGGTTCACATTTATATAACACATTGGGACTGAATCCGGAAGAGTTTGAAAGAATTGATTTCCATAAAGAATTCTTTGACATTCCACAAAAATTGGATGCTTTTGTTGAGCAATGTGATGTTATTGTACATCTGGCTGCTATGAACCGTCATCCGGATCCTGATGTTATTTATGACACTAATGTAAAATTAGTAAAAGAGTTAACAGAATCGTTGGAAAGAACGGGTTCTAAAGCGCATGTTATTTTTTCATCATCTTCGCAGGAAGAAAAAGATAATCTATACGGAAAATCAAAGAAAGAAGGGAGAGAAATATTTGTAAAATGGGCAGAAGTATCTGGAGGTAAATTTACAGGAATGATTATTCCTAATGTATTTGGTCCTTTTGGTAAACCTAACTATAATTCATTTATCGCCACTTTCTGTCATAAACTTACACATGGAGAAACTCCGGTAATTGACAGTGACGGAGATGTAAAGTTAATTTATATTGCCGAACTGGTTCAGGAAATTATTAAACAGATAAAGACAGGTGAAACGAAGAACGTATATGAGATTCCGCATACTTCGGTAAACAAAGTTTCGGAAGTACTCAAAAAGTTAGAAAACTACAAAAAACTTTATTTCGAAAACGGAGAAATCCCTGTATTGGAATCAAAATTTGATCTTAATCTCTTTAATACATTCAGATGTTATTTCGATATTAAAAATCATTATCCTGTAAAATTTACACAACATACTGATCCAAGAGGAGCCTTTGTGGAAGTAATCAGATTGGGAATAGGTGGGCAATGTTCATTTTCTACTACAGTTCCTGGCATTACGAGAGGAAATCATTTTCATACAAGAAAAATAGAAAGATTTGCTGTAATAAAAGGAAAAGCTTTAATTCAACTCAGAAAAATAGATACTGACGAAGTTCATGACTTCTATCTTGATGGAGCTGAACCTGCTTACGTAGATATGCCGGTTTGGTATACACACAGTATAAAAAATGTAGGAGAAGAGGAATTATATACAATTTTTTGGATCAATGAGCCCTTCAACCCTGAAGACGCAGATACCTATTTTTTAAATGTCTAATATGGAACTGACAAAAAAAAGTGATATTTGGTTTACCTTTCTTTTGACTTTTGGGTATATATTTTCATACTCACTTGCTCTTTTATTAGAAGCTACATCAAATAATTATTTTTCTGTCCCATTTCGTATCATAGTATTATTATTAAGTTTTTTTGTCATTTATATAAACCTTAATAATATTAAGAAAAGAAAGGTGACAGTTATTTTTACTGTTCTTTTCTGGCTCTTTTATTTATGTAAAGCAATTTATAGTTTTAAAAATGATCTCTATCTACCCCATACATCACAAGAGGAAAATGAAATTTATATTAGGATTATTTTTTTAAATCTTATTCCTTATATAGCAATATTGGGAATAAAATTTACGAAGGAAATTATGATTAGACTGAATAGTCTTGTTTTTAATTTTTTATTAATAATACTGGGGATAAGCTGTTTATGGACAATATTCATATTTAAGAATTTTGAAAAATCAAGTGGGATATTTGTAAGCTATTATATTAATGTGGGGCATTATGGCTTATCATTACTAATACTATCCATCTACTATTATTTTCAATCTCCTAAGAAATTATTGAAACCTGTTTTAGGTATATTAGTAGGGATTTTTACCATATTGAGTTCTTCGGCAAGAAGTCCCGTATTAGCAATTTTTATCATTCTATTGATATTATTGTTTTATCTTAATAAGTTAAAGTATTGGATTTTTCTATTATCTTTTGTAGTGTTTTTTGTTATAAGTATTTTTTGTTTAAAACAAACGTCAGTAGCGGATTTTGAATTTATTAATAGAATGTATAACGCTATTTTCGAAGGGAATGGAAGCGGACGCTCTTATTATTTATTAAAAGGGTGGAATGTTTTTAAAGATAACATTATTTTTGGGGGGCGTATTTTGTTTGAGGACGGAATGTATCCGCATAATATTTTTATTGAAGTATTGATGAGTATGGGAGTTGTAGGGGGCGTCTTATTCCTTTTGTATTTTAAGGATATAAGAAAGTTTAAGATAAGATATGTCAGAGAACATATATATTATTTACCTTTCTTTTTATTTTTTATTCAATATTGCGTGTTGGTCCTTACTTCAGTTAGTATTTTTGGAAATATGGAGTTTTGGAGTTTTTCAGCAGTAATTATATCTATAATTTTATTTTGTTATGATGAAGAAATTAAAATTAATGACGGTCGTAGGCACACGGCCGGAAATCATTAGACTCTCAAGAGTATTATCAGCTTTAGACGCCTCTGAAGCTATCGAACATATTATCATTCATACAGGGCAGAATTATGATTATGAATTGAATCAGATTTTCTTTGAAGATCTGGGGCTTCGTAAGCCTGACCATTTTCTGGAAGCAGCAGGAAAAACAGCTGCAGAAACAATTGGGAATATTTTGGTTAAAATAGATCCGCTTCTCGAGGAAGTGAAGCCGGACGCATTTTTAGTACTCGGAGATACAAACTCATGCTTATGTGCTATTCCTGCCAAAAAAAGACAGATTCCGATTTTTCACATGGAAGCTGGAAACAGATGCTTTGATCAAAGAGTTCCCGAAGAAACCAACCGGAAAATTGTAGACCACATTTCAGATATCAATTTGACATACTCTGATATTGCCAGAGAATACCTTTTGAGAGAAGGACTTCCCGCTGACAGAATCATTAAAACAGGATCCCCGATGTATGAGGTTCTGAATCACTATCTTCCCAACATTAAAAATTCCGATGTTCTTACAAGATTAAATCTTGAAGAAGGAAAGTATTTTGTTGTATCATCACATAGAGAAGAAAATATTAATTCAGATAAAAATTTCAAAGGACTCATCAACAGCCTTAATGCAATCGCAGAAGAATATCAGTATCCAATCATTTTTTCTACCCATCCTAGAACAAGAAATATGATCGATAAAATGCAGGTGCAGGTAAGATCTGAAATTCAGTTTCTGAAACCACTTGGCTTCCATGATTACAATGCTCTTCAAATGAGAAGTTATGCAGTACTGTCGGATTCCGGTACCATTTCAGAAGAATCTTCAATCCTTAATTTCAGAGCGCTTAACATCAGAGAAGCACATGAAAGACCTGAAGCTATGGAAGAAGCTTCTGTAATGATGGTGGGATTATCTCCTGAGAGAATTTTACAGGGATTGGTACAGCTCAGGCAGCAGCGAACAGGAGAAAATAGAAACTACAGGCTTGTGGCAGATTATTCTATGCCCAATGTGTCAGAAAAAACGGTTAGAATTATTTTAAGCTATACCGATTACATTAACAGAGTAGTCTGGAGTAAATTATGAATATAATGTTTCTTACCTTAGTGAAGATAAACACCCTAAAAGAACGTGGTATTTATCAAGATTTAATGCGGGAATTTTCCCAGCATGGGCATCACCTGTATATAGTTTCCCCTGTTGAAAGATGCGAAAATCAAGAAACAAAAGTGAATAAAGAAGGGAATACTGTTTTTCTGAATGTAAAAACACTTAATATCCAGAAAACGAACTTTATTGAAAAGGGAATTTCTACCTTAACAATAGATAAACTCTTTCTGAGAGCAATCAAAAAATACTTACCGGAAGTAAAATTTGATCTGGTCATTTATGCCACACCTCCTATTACTTTTACAAACCTTATTAAATATATCAAAAAAAGAGATCAGGCTAAGACATATTTACTTCTGAAGGATATCTTCCCGCAAAATGCTGTGGATATGCAGCTGATGTCTAAGAAAGGATTACTCTACAATTACTTTAGAAATAAAGAAAAAGAATTATATTTGATCTCAGATAAAATTGGGTGTATGTCTGATGCCAATCTAAAATTTGTGATGGAGCACAATTCTTCTATTCCTAAAGAAAAACTGGAGGTAAATCCAAATGCTATTGAGCTCTTGCCTTTAAACAGAGAAATTATTTGCCAATATAAAGACATTCACGCCAGGTATGGCATCCCGGAAAATAGAAAAATCTTTATCTACGGTGGGAATTTGGGAAAACCCCAGGGAATTGAGTTTGTGATAGAAACCTTAAAAGCTAAAGCTGAAGATGACAGATTATTTTTTGTGATAGTGGGTTCAGGAACAGAATTTGGCAGAATGAGGAAATGGTTTGATACTTTCCACCCAAAAAATGCATTGCTTTTATCTGCCATTCCAAAAACTGATTATGACCTGCTGGTACAGTCATGCGACGTTGGGCTGATCTTTCTGCATAAAGATTTTACCATCCCGAATTATCCATCCCGTTTACTCTCATATCTTGAGTTTAAATTGCCGGTTCTTACCGCTACCGACTCTTGTACAGATATCGGAACAGATGTAGTTAAGAATAATTGCGGTATAGCTGTACATTCAGCGAATCTTCAGGAGATGATAAAAGCAATAGATAAATTTGTAGAAATGGATATAAACGACTTTGAAGAAATGAGGGAGAACAGCAGGAAATTCCTGGAAAGAGAATTTCTGGTACAACAATCTTATGATAAAATTATTAACGCTTAAAAATAAAGAGAAAAGAAAAAGATGTATCGTGTTTTTGTAAAAAGAGTTTTTGATTTTATATTAGCCTTAACCGGTTTGCTTATAATAAGCCCTGTCTTTATTGTTTTTTTTATTGCTTTGGCCATTGCAAATGAAGGGAAACCTTTTTTCCTGCAGAGAAGGCCAGGGAAAAATGGTAAAATTTTTACCATTATAAAATTCAAAACAATGAATGACAAAAAAGACTCTGAAGGGAATCTGTTGTCAGATGCAGAGAGACTTACGGCAGTAGGATCATTTGTCCGTAAAACATCAATTGATGAAATTCCCCAGCTGATTAATGTTCTGATAGGTGATATGGCATTAATAGGTCCAAGACCCTTATTGGTACAATATCTGCCTTTATATGATGAACATCAGGCAAGGAGACACGAAGTAAGACCGGGAATTACCGGCTGGGCACAGATTAACGGAAGAAATGCTATTTCTTGGGAAGAAAAGTTTAATTTAGATGTCTGGTATGTCGACCACGTATCCCTGATGCTGGATCTGAAAATAATATTCCTTACCATAAAGAAAGTTTTTATAAGAGAAGGTATTTCAGCAGATGGACATGTTACCATAGAACCTTTTAAAGGAAAGAAAAAATAATGTATTTATTTGGAGCAAGCGGACACGGTAAAGTAATAGCAGATATTGCAGCTGCTTCCGGAATTGAAATAAAGGCTTTTATTGATCATGACATCAGTAAAACAGAATGCTATGGATTTCCGGTTCTTAAAACAATTCCGGACAATACAGATCACCTTGTAATTTCAATTGGAAATAATCTCACCCGTAAGAAAATCGCAGAACAGATTGATAAAGAGATTGGCACATTAATACACCCAAAGTCAGTTATTTCTGGTTCAGTGAAAATAGAAGAGGGAACAGTAATTATGGGAGGCGTGGTAATTAATTCAGATACTGCCATTGGAAAACATTGTATCATCAATACCAATGCATCTGTAGATCATGATTGCGTGATTGAAGACTTTGCTCATATTTCACCCAATTCGGCACTTGCCGGAGGAGTAGAAGTCGGTGAAGGCTCTCAGATTGGAATAGGAGCTTCTGTAATTCAGGGAATCAAAATAGGAAAATGGTGTGTCATAGGTGCCGGTGCGGTCATCATTAACGATATACCTGATTATTCAGTTGTAGTAGGAAATCCGGGTAGAATTATCAAAAAAAATATTATATAAAAGTTACGAATCAAAAATATGAATACTAAAATCTGGCTGTCCTCGCCACATATGGGAGGGAATGAACAAAAATACATCAACGAGGCATTTGAAGAAAACTGGGTAGCTCCTTTGGGGCCTAATGTTAACGGATTTGAAAGTGATCTGGAGCAGTTTTTAGGTGGAAACGCAAAAGTAGCTGCTCTTTCTGCAGGTACTGCAGCATTACACCTTGCTCTTATCGAGTGTGGAGTTGTACATGGTGATGAGGTAATCTGCCAATCTATGACTTTCTCGGCTTCAGCCAATCCAATCGCATATTGTGGAGCAATTCCTGTTTTTGTTGATAGCGAACCAGTTACATGGAATATGTGCCCGAAAGCACTAAAAGAAGCCATCGAAGACAGAATCCAGAAAGGAATAAAACCTAAAGCAATCATTGTAGTTCACCTGTATGGTATGCCGGCAAAAATGGACGAAATTACAGCCATTGCTCAGGAATTCCAGATTCCTGTGATAGAAGATGCTGCAGAAGCTCTTGGCTCAACGTATAAAGGACAGGCATGCGGAACATTCGGACGTTTTGGAATCTTAAGTTTTAACGGAAATAAAATTATTACCACTTCAGGAGGCGGCGCTTTGGTTTGTCATACTCAGGAAGATAAAGATAAAGCGGTTTTCCTTTCCACACAAGCGAGAGACAATGCACCACACTATCAGCATTCACACATCGGGTTCAACTACAGAATGAGCAATATCGTGGCAGGAATAGGAAGAGGACAGATGGAAGTGCTTAAAGACAGAGTGGCCGCCCGTAGAACAATGCACAGTTTCTATGTTGACCTTTTCAGCAATATTGAAGGAGTAACCGTATTTTCAGAGTCAGGAGATGATTTCTATTCCAACCACTGGTTATCTGCAGTGATCGTTGATCCGGAAATTACAGGTAAAGACAGAGAAGGTTTAAGACATGCATTTTTAGAAGACAATATTGAATCAAGACCACTTTGGAAACCAATGCATTTACAGCCGGTTTTTGAAACTTCTCCTTATTATGGCGGGAATGTTTCTGAAAAACTTTTTGATAACGGATTATGTCTTCCTTCAGGCTCTAACCTGTCTGATGATGACAGAGAAAGAATAACAAAGGTAGTTCATACTTACTTTGGAATTTAATATCATTTAATGAATCAGTATAAATATTGGAAACAGGTTTTTGATTTTGCCTTAGCGGCAATATTAATCCTTTTTCTTATGCCTGTACTGATTATTTTATATGTAATTGCAAGCTTTGATACATCATCCAATGGAATTTTTTTTCAGACCCGGATAGGGCAGTATGGAAAACCATTTACCATTTTTAAAATTAAAACAATTCATGAACAGAAGAGAACCTGTTCCAAAATAGGGCAGACGCTCAGAAAATTTAAGCTGGATGAATTTCCGCAATTGTTTAATATTTTAAAAGGAGATATGAGTTTTGTAGGCCCCAGACCTGATATTGAAGGCTATTACGATAAACTTACCGGAGCAGATAGAAAAGTTCTGGAACTTAAACCGGGACTTACCTGTGAAGCAAGTATTAAATACAGAGATGAAGAATATCTTCTGAATAATCAGGAAGATCCTTTAGCGTATAATGATAAAGTATTATTTCCAAACAAGGTAAAAATGAATCTGGACTATTTTGAAAATATGTCATTCAGAAACGATACAAAGATCTTGTTTAAAACATTAATAACCACATTGAAATAGAGTTTTTAACTATTATGAAAATTAAAGAAACCCCGCTTAAAGACTGCTACATCATAGAGCCTACCATATTTGAAGACGAAAGAGGCTACTTCTTTGAAAAGTTCAACGAAAAAAAATTCGAGGAACTTACCGGAATGAACGGGCACTTTGTGCAGGATAATATTTCTAAATCTTCCTATGGAGTATTGAGAGGATTGCATCTTCAGAAAGGAGAACATGCCCAGGCAAAATTGGTTTCCTGCCTTGAAGGAAGCGTTTGGGACGTGGCGGTAGACCTTAGAGAAGATTCTCCTACATTCGGAAAATGGTTCGGAATAGAACTTACGGCCGAAAATAAAGTACAGCTTTATGTACCCAGAGGTTTCGGACACGGCTTTTCTGTATTGAGTACCCATGCAGTATTTTCGTATAAATGTGATAATTTTTATAACAAAGAATCTGAAGGCAGTGTGAAATTCAATGATCCGGATCTCAATATCGACTGGAAGGTAGATGAAAAAGATGCCATACTTTCAGAAAAAGACCAGAATGCCCCTGGATTTAAAGAAAAAAACTTTTAAAGTATATCCCTGAAAACCACTTTTATAAAGTGGTTTTCATTTTTTAATCTTAACTCTCCAATATTTTGTATCTTTGCAGACTCAAAATCAAAACGATGCGTACAAAATCTGTAGGGAAGAAGAAAATCAATGTAGTCACTCTTGGATGTTCCAAGAATGTATATGATTCTGAAGTATTAATGAGCCAGCTGAAGGCCAATGGCAAAGAAGTGGTTCACGAAGACCGTGGGGATATTGTGGTAATCAATACCTGCGGATTTATTGATAATGCTAAAGAAGAATCTATCAATACCATTCTTGATTATGTTGATGCTAAAAACAGAGGCGAGGTTGAGAAAGTATTCGTTACAGGTTGTCTGTCTGAAAGATATAAACCGGATTTGATAAAAGAAATCCCGGATGTAGATCAATATTTCGGAACCAGAGACCTTCCGGTACTTTTAAAGCATCTTGGTGCAGATTATAAGCATGAACTGGTAGGAGAAAGATTAACGACAACTCCAAAACATTACGCATACCTTAAAATTTCTGAAGGCTGTGACAGACCATGTTCTTTCTGTGCTATCCCGTTGATGAGAGGAGGGCATATTTCAACTCCAATCGAAAAACTGGTTTTAGAAGCTCAGAAACTGGCCAAAAAAGGAACAAAAGAATTAATTCTTATTGCGCAGGATCTTACTTACTATGGATTGGACCTGTATAAAAAAAGAGCATTAGGTGACCTTTTAAAAGAATTGGTAAAAGTAGAAGGAGTAGAATGGATTCGTCTTCACTATGCTTTCCCAAGCGGCTTCCCTGAAGATGTTCTTGATATTATCCGCGAAGAACCTAAAGTATGTAATTATATAGATATCCCTCTTCAGCACATCAATTCAGATCTGTTAAAATCTATGAAGAGAGGAACTACCCACGAGAAAACAGATGCCCTTTTAGGAAAATTCAGAGAAAAAGTTCCTGATATGGCCATCAGAACAACACTGATTGTTGGATATCCGGGTGAAACAGAAGAAAGATTCCAGGAGCTGAAAGACTGGGTAAGAGAGCAGAAGTTTGACAGATTAGGCTGCTTTACTTATTCTCACGAAGAAAATACCACAGCTTATGTTTTGGAAGATGATATTCCACAGGAAGTAAAAGAGGCAAGAGTAGAAGAAATCATGGAACTGCAGTCTCAAATTTCATGGGAAAAAAATCAGGAGAAATTAGGTAAAGTATTCAGATGTATTTTTGACCGTAAAGAAGGGAATTATTTCATTGGAAGAACAGAGTATGATTCGCCAGATGTAGATAATACGGTTTTGGTCTCAGCAGAAGATACCTATATTTCCATTGGCGAATTTGCAGACGTTAAAATTACCTCTGCTGAAGAATTTGACTTATATGGAGAATTGGTGTAGCTAAATGCTTATTAATCAAGTAAAAATATCATTTTTAAAATTAAATTATTAACGAAAATTAACATAGAATTTTCTCGGTAGCTTATTTTTATTTTATTGATAATCAATTTGTTAATATTTTGTATAATTAAGAATTTTTAATTTTCTATTATAATGTATTTAAAATCGAAAATTATGTCTTAAATTTGCCCAAGAAGCAATATTTTTAATTCGTATGATTTCAGTAAGTTAATCATTGAAATAAAGTAAAAAATCAATTGAAATAGTTATTTGAATATTTTATTTTTAGTTCAGTGTTCACAAGTTGAGATATATTAAGCTTTTTGGAAATATTGATGAAAAAATGTAATTAAAAATCTTTAAAAACTTATGAAAAAATTTTTATTAACAGCAATTATGCTTGTTGGCCTTTCGGCCGTTTCTAAGGCTCAACAGGGGCGAGTGGGGATTAACACAACCACACCTGCCGCAACATTAGACGTAGTAGCCAATACTACAGACAATGCTAGACCTGATGCCTTACTAGTCCCTCGTATGACAGCAGCAGAATTATCTTCTAAGGATGATACTAGTGGAACATATGGTGCACCTCAGAACGGAGCCATTGTCTACATTACTTCCGGAACAGGAACAGGTGCAAGAAAAGTTAAAATTACCGGCCCTGGTTTCTATTATTTCGATAATACAGTTCCTGAATGGAAGCCTTTCGTTGGAACTTCTGTTGCAACTGGATATACTAACGTTTCACAATCAACAGCTATTAACAAGAATGAATCAATGTTGGTAACTACGAATGTAACTATTGCAGCTCCTGCAGTAGCAACTTCAGTTGCAGGTGATAAGTTCAGAATAGTTGATGCTACAGGTGGTGCTGGATTTAGTGTTACTGGTGTTCACTCTAGTACAACTACTTCTCCAGCCGTATCAGGTTCGGCATTAGAGTATACTTTCATCAGTGGTGCATGGTATTGCACAAGTTTATAATTTAAAATAATAGTGAAATGAACACAAATAAAAAAATTTCTGCTCTTGTATTATTAGCTGTAGGTATCTTTTCTAATGCACAGATCAAAACAAATAATACAATTAATGCAACCATAGGTGGAGAATCAGTTTACTTAGATGCTTCAAGTTTCCCTTCATCAAACAATTTAGGAAAAGGTTTATCTGTTCCAAGAACAAACTTAACGACTTTTACATTTGTTACACCGGTAACTAATGCATTAAAGTTTCCTACAGCATATGATGGTATGATCGTATATAACTCTGTTGCTGGTACTACTCCTGCTACAGGATCAGGTATCGGAGGTCAAACTGTAGGTGTAGGTTTTTACTATTTTAGCAATCCTACTCCAACACCAGCATTTTCTTCTGCTTCAGGACAATGGTTACCATTAGGTGGAGCGGGTAAAGAAAATATTCTTACTACTGAAACTGTTACAAACAGACAGGTAAACAACGCTCAGATTTATGGTATAAAAGGAACTTTTGCTGCCAATGGAACAACTACTGCGGTAACAATTCCGGCTCCTGGTGGAATTACGGCTTTGTACGGAATTACTATTTATAAAGCAGGTACTAACACAGTATATTCTAGAGAATTGTATTCATATGATACATCTACCGGAGCTGCTGTTACAGGATCTCCTAGTATGTCTGTAGTATATCCGAGTGGAACGTATGATTATGTATTAGAATATTTAAAATAAAGAAATTTATTTAATTACATAACAAAAACCAATGAGAAATCATTGGTTTTTTACTTTTAACAGAAGAGAGGTTCTTTTATTTTTTTGATGGTTATAAATAATATGGAGGTAATTTTTAAAATTTCTACCTATTACTTTTTTGAGTAAAATCAAGCTTTGAAATTTTAACACTGTATATAGATGTTAAAATTTAATACGGAAAGTTGATAGGAGAGGGCCTGACATCTTCTGGCGGTCAGTTTCTTCAGATCCGGGATTTAAGAATTTTAATTTAAAAATTATTTTGTTTGATTAAAACCTTAACAATGTGTTATTTTTAAGTAATTGATTATCAGATTGTTTTGATTTGTTAGTTTTTAAATTATGCATAAATTAGTTAATTAAATTAACTTTTTAAGCTTTTTTTTAACACTTTTTAACAGTGTGATCTAAAAGCCCTATCCATAGGACGTTACACGGTTGTTTAACTTTTTATTATTATTTTATTAACTGTTTTTAACAAATCGAATAGGGTTTTATAAAGATTCCTGATACATTTGCTCCGTCAAAACCAATAAAAGTTCAAAATGATGAAAAGATTCATTCTCGTAATCATAATGATGATTTCAACCCTGGGTGTTTACTCTTTTACAAGTAATGCCTTAGATGCGAAAAAAACAAGTTATGCATCGTACTACCACGATAGATTTAACGGTAGAAAAACCGCTAGCGGAGAAATCTTTGATAACTCAAAGTTTACTGCAGCAAACAGAACGCTTCCATTTGGAACAAACGTTAAGGTAACTAACCTTAAAAATGGTAAAGAGGTAATAGTGAGAATTAATGACAGAGGGCCTTACCATTCATCAAGATCTTTAGACATGTCTAAAGCTGCGTTCGATGAGATCGGGGATATCAGTCATGGTACCATTCCGGTCGAATATGAAATTGTCGATTAATTTTATGATTTAAATTAAAAAAAAGCCAGCTGATTCAGCTGGCTTTTTGTATGGATGCTTATAGTGTCAATTATACATCAAGTTCTACTAAAGCAGGACAATGGTCAGAATGTACAGCTTCCTTTAGAATGACAGCCCTTGTAAGCTTATCTTTTAAACTATAGGAAGTGAAGTTATAATCTAACCTCCAGCCTTTATTTCTTTCCCTTGAATTTTGGCGGTAGCTCCACCACGTATAATTATCCGGTTCATTATTAAAGAATCTGAAACTGTCAATCAGTTCACACTCATTGATGAAATTCGTCATCCACTCTCTTTCCATAGGAAGAAATCCTGAAACATTCTTCAGGCCAACCGGATTGTGAATATCGATAGCCTCGTGGCAGATATTAAAGTCTCCGGATATAATAAGATTGGGGATTTCTTTTTTTAAATTCCTGATATACTCAAGGAAGTCATGGCAGAACTGCATTTTAAAATCCAGTCTCTCAATATTTGAGGCAGAAGGAACATATACAGAGATTGCAGAAAATCCGTCAAAATCTGCACGGATGATTCTTCCTTCATTATCATAGCTTTCGATGCCACAACCATACTCTACATGATTAGGTTTTATTTTTGAGGCAATTCCGACCCCGCTGTAGCCTTTTCTTACCGCGGAATGCCAATAACTGTGATATCCTAATTTTTCAAGGCTTTCGATATCTATCTGATCATTTCCGGCCTTGCTCTCCTGGATACAGATGATATCCGGATCGGCAGTCTTCAGCCAGCCCAGAAAATCTTTAGTGAAAGCCGCTCTGATACCGTTGACATTGTATGTGATTAATCTCATTAGTCTTCTATAAAAATTTTAAAGTTTTCATTGTATTTGGATGGAATAAATTCAGTGATGGTATAATCTGCTATTCCGTGAATATAAAAAGGATCTTCAGTGATGAGCTGTTCAACCTCTTTTTTAGATGCTGCTTTCGCAATGATAATTCCGCCCGTTCTGGGTTCTTTTCTTCCCGAAGCAATAAATCTCCCGGATTCATAATATTTGTTGAGGAAAATATTGTGCCGGGAAATAAGTCTTTCTACATCTTCAACAGAACTCTTGTAAGTAAGCGAAATAATAAACATGATTTATTTTTTACGAAGATATGAACTATAAAAAAGAAGCGGAAATAAAAAAGCCGGTTTTGAATCTCAAAGCCGGCTTTTTTATTTTAATAAGTGATTTTATTTTTTAAAAACTGTTTTACCATCTTTTGTCAGTTCTATTTCCTCGCCTTTTCCTCTCAGTTCATAATGATCGTTTTTATACCATATTCCTGATGCAGGCTTTTGTCCCTGTAGTTCAATTGTTTCATTATTGAAAACCACTGTAGCGGTATTTTTGGTATTGTTGAAAGTCATATCCAACGTTTTTCCACTGCTGTCTTTCGAAGTACTTTTTACAATTTCATCCTGAGTTACTGAAACAGCTGCTGAATCAGAAGGGATAGAAGCAACACTGTCTACAGGAGTGACTGTGGAATCTGCTGCTTTCTTTTCCTTATTACATGAAGTTAAAAATATTGTTGCAAATGCTGCTGCAATAAAAATGTGTTTTTTCATAAGATTATATTTATTTAAGGTTGCTTTCTGGTATGCAAAATGAGTGCCTTAAAAAAGAGGCGGAAAAAATCGAATGATTTTTTCCGCCTTTAACCCAAAATTAAATAAACTATGAAAAAAACTACTTGGGTTCTAATACGCTGATAGGAATAATACACTCTTCAAGTGAAATTCCACCATGCTGGTAAGTTTCTTTATAGTAATTTACAAAATGATTGTAATTTTTAGGATACGCCAGGAATATATTGTTTTTAGCAAAAATATATTTAGAACTTAGATTTCCTTTGGGAAGGAAAAGTTTTTCCGGGTTGGTAATGGCCCACACATCACTGTCATCATATGTTAAGCTTTTACCTGTTTTATATCTGATATTTGTAGACGTTTCTCTGTCTCCCACCACTTTACTTGGCTTTTTCACATATACCGTTCCATGATCTGTTGTGATTACCAGCTTATATCCGTTTTCTGCAGCGGTCTTGATGATCTTCAGTAAAGAAGAGTTTTCAAACCAGTTGAACGTAAGGGAACGGAAAGTCTTATCATCACGAATCAGCTGGTCTACAATATGATTATCTGTTTTTGCATGTGAAAGGATATCAATGAAGTTGTATACAATGACTAAAAGATCATTATTTTTATGTTGATTGAAATCATCGTAGATCTTTCTTTCAAAATCCGCGTTCAGTACTTTAAGATACTTCATGGATTTTGATCCAAGACCAATTCTTTTCATCTGGTCTTCAAGAAAATCACGTTCAAACTCATTTTTATTTCCTTCTTCATTATCATTGAACCATTTATCCGGGAAACGTTTTTCAATCTCGGATGGCATTAATCCTGCAAAGAAAGAGTTTCTCGCGTATTGTGTTGCCGTAGGAAGAATACTGTAATAATAATCTTCCGATATTTTATTGTAATATTTCGTAAACAGAGGTTCAATTACTTTCCACTGGTCATAACGAAGGTTATCCACCATCAGTAAAAGAACTTTTTCTTTTTCCACTTCAGGTTTTACCTTTTCCTTGAAAAGGGTGTGGCTCATCATCGGCTTGTCTGAATCTGTCAGCCAGTTTTCATAATTTTTCTCAATAAACTTGGCAAACTGAATATTAGCTTCCTCTTTCTGAGACTGCAGAAGATCTGCAAACTCATTGTCTGCTACCTTATCAAATTTGATTTCCCAGCTAAGGATCTTTTTATAATATTCTGCCCATTCCTGGTAGGTTCTCAGGTACGAAAGTTCCATAGAGAGATTCCTGAATTCCTGCTGATACTGCAAAATTGTTTTTTGCTCAACAAGATTATCTTCCTGAAGGTTTTTCTTTAGGGAAAGTAATATCTGGTTGGGGTTTACAGGCTTTAATATATAGTCGGCAATCTGGGAACCGATCGCCTCTTCCATAATGTGTTCCTCTTCACTTTTGGTAACCATTACGATTTTTAAGGCATTATCTTTTTCCTTAATCATAGGAATTGCTTCCAATCCGGAAATGCCGGGCATATTTTCATCAATTAGCGTTAACGCAAATTTCTCTGAATCCATAAGTTCCAAAGCCTCATTCACGTTATTAACAGGAGTAACCTGGTAACCCTTTTTTTCTAAAAATACGATATGAGGTTTAAGTAAATCTATTTCATCATCGATCCATAATATCTTTTCTGACATAATTTATTTTTTACATGGTTATTGTATCAAAATGTTGACCAATTCCTTTTAAAATCTCACAAAATCGAAAGATTAAAAGTTAAATATTAGTTAAATGAAAATACGGTAAAATAATTCACATTTTCTTTTCATTTAATCAGTGGTTTTTATATACTCTAAAGCCTTTTCCAGCACTTCGTCTTTTCCGTTTTTTATTCCTTCTACACTTGGTTTTATAAGGATGTCAGGAATAATTCCGATTCTTTGGGTTTCTCTGCCATCAGGATAATAGGCACCGAGACCTGTAAAACGGGTGCCAAGGTCAGCAATTTTAAACATAATGACATCTCCGTTGGCTCCCGAAGTATGGCTCCCGATAATTTTAGCTTTCGGATGCTGCTTGAACATCATTGTCGTAGTTTCTGCCTGGCTTTGCGTATTCTCATCTACTAAAACGATGACATTTCCTTTATAGTATTCAGGGTTTTTTCTGCCGGTGACATTTTTTCTGATGTAGAACTTTCCGGGATAGCTGGTGTCAGGAAAAGTAAACTGATAATAGATTGCCGGGTTCGGAAGAAGAAGATAGCTTAAGGGTACAATCGTTTGTTTCGGATAATTCCTCAGATCAAAGATAATGGATTTCGTCGATTGTAAACTGCTGTACATTTCATCAAGATCTTCCTTTTCTATAATTCCCATATTCACATACCCGATTTTCTTCTCATAATCCATAAATTTCCACTTTTTTGGAACAGGATTCTTTTCATGAATAATATCTTTAATTAAATATGTTCTGGTTTTTATTTCGAGATTTTGTCCTTCTCTTTCAATCTTTAAAGCAACAGAATCATTGTTGCTGAAGAGAAGTTTGTCTTTTATTTTTTTGACCTTACCCCATGAATTGGAAGCAGGCACATATTTTCCCAAATTATTAATCACCTGCGGAATGGTTTTTCCCTCAATATCATAGATGACATCTCCCTTTTGCAGCGGACTTTGATGTCTTAACCGTGTGTTATTAATTTTTGTAATTACTAATTTTCCTTCAGCATAGGAGTATTCTACGGGAACCTTTCGTTGGCCATACAGATGAAGCTGAATTTCTTTCGACGAAATATAGGCGTGTGAATCATCTGTTTTAGTGACCAGCTCTGCTAACGTCAGCTGAAAATTTTCATCATCATCAATCAGTAGAAATTTTGGAATCATTTCTGTAAGAACATCATTCCAGTTCTGATCGGTTTCATATTTATAGGGAAAGAAATATTCTACATAATTCCAGTAACGGAATAGCTCCAGTAGGCTAATCGCTGTGGAAGTAAATCCGGATCCATAAGATTTTTCATTTCTGAAATATATTTTTCTTCCCCCTTTTCCAACATAATGATTATCTCCAAGATTCCGGTTGCTTTCAATATAACGAAGCTTTTGAGATACATCATCAGAGAAAATCTGCGAATTGTCAATCCAGCGCAGATCAAAATTTTTGAGAAAATAAACTTTCTGATCTTTCTCTGAACATTCTCTGCATAACGGAACTTCCCCCAGACTTTCGATCCATTCAGAATACAAATGATTGAGAGATTGTTTATCACTAATATTTTCAAGTTCATTGATTTTTTGAAAAAGCTGCTTATCCCAGTTCAGATTCCCTTTTGCCACATGAGGATGGTAATATTTTAAAAATCCCCAAACCCTGCACAAAGATTCCAACTTCTGCGTCTCGGTGATCATTTGTGCGGAAAAATTTAAACTTAAAAGTAATAAAAGGAAAAGAGAATACTTTCTCATTAAAGGTTGCCGTGTTTTCTCTCAAAGATAATCCTTTAATACAACAGTCGCAAAAGGTTTTCAAAAAATATTGAATGGAAAATAAATAGCTGCCAAAGAATTTCTATAATGGATATGATGATGCTTTTTGATGAAAAATATTTGGTAGAAGACTCTCTTATCTCTATATTTTAATAGTAATTTAATAAATGGCTAAACTTTAAAATGCCTAACTTTGTTTACTAATACTGACGTTTCAATGCAGAATAAGCTAAAAATCATCAACGATCCCGTTCATGGATTTATCAAAATACCACACGAAATTTTATTTGATATCATTGAGCATCCCTACTTTCAGAGATTAAGAAGAATCGGGCAGACAGGGCTTTTGAATCTGATATTTCCCGGTGCTACCCATACAAGATTTCACCATGCTCTTGGAGCGATGCATTTGATGTTCACTGCGCTGGAAACATTGAAGCAGAAAGGAGTGAAAATTTCGGAGGAAGAAGAAAAAGGTGCAATGCTGGCCATTCTGATGCATGATATTGGTCATGGTCCGTTTTCTCATGCTTTGGAAAGTATGCTGATGGATGACTGGCATCATGAAAATCTTTCTTTACTGCTGATGAATAAGCTTAATGAGGAATTCGAAGGGCAGCTGTCAATGGCTATTGAAATGTTTAAGGGAAAATATCACAGGAAATTTTTCAACCAACTGATCTCTTCCCAACTGGATGTTGACCGTTTGGATTATCTTAAAAGAGACAGTTTTTTTACAGGAGTTTCTGAAGGAAATATTAATACCCAGAGAATTATTTCCATGATGAATGTCTGTGATGAAGGCGAGCTGGTGATTGATGCAAAAGGTATTTATTCCATTGAAAATTTCCTGACAGCCAGAATGTTCATGTACTGGCAGGTGTACTATCATAAAACGTCAGCTTTGGCAGAGTTTCTTTTGGTTAAGATTCTGGAAAGAGCAAAGTATCTGATTTCTCAGGGAGCAGAACTTCCTGCTACCGATAATCTGAAATATTTTTTATACCGCGAAAAGAGTGCTGCAACGGATGAAGATATAGAAAGATTTACAAAACTTGACGATAATGATGTGATTCAGGCAATGAAAGAATGGCAGAATTCGGATGACTTTGTTTTGTCGTATTGGTGTCAATGTGTAATTCAGAGAAATTTGCCTAAAACAATTATTTCATCACATCCATTTGATCAGGAAATAATTAAGGAAAAAATAAAAAAGAGTAATGAACTTTTCGGAATCGATAATGGTGATGAATTGGTACATGAAATTAAAAGAAAATTATTGCCTTATCATGCAGAGAAACAGCCCATCTATTTACTGCATAAAAATGGCAGGAGAACAAGGCTGCATGAGTCGGAAGATCAGCTTTTATCAGGGTTGATCGTGAATAAGACAACCCGCTATATCCTTATGTTTCCAAGAGATATCTCAAGATTGGACTCTTAAAGAATATTAAAATTTACGATCTGAAACTAAAACATGTTTGCAAATTATAGAATTTCTTATCTTTGCAGAATATGGAATTTACAGCTTCGCAAATTGCAAGTTTTATTGACGGAAAAATAATAGGTGACGAGAATGCACTTATTACGGGAGTTTCACCAATTGAAAATGGAGAATCAGGACATCTTTCTTTTATAGCACAAGATAGATTTTCTCATTATTTGGATAGCTCAAAGTGCTCTGTTATCATCGTTTCGGAACAACTTCTGGAGAAAAATCATTATAACCCTACCTTAATCGTTGTAAAAGATGCCTATCTGTCTTTTCAGATTCTGATGAATTTATATCAGGAAATGCAGGGAAGAAAAGAAGGTATTGAAAATGGCTCATCTATTCATGACACAGCTGCTATAGGGGATAAAGCCTATATCGGAGCGTTTACGTATGTTTCTGAGAAAGCTAAGATAGGAGAAGGATCACAGATTTATCCGCATGTATATATAGGAAAAGGAGTGAAAATTGGTAAAAACTGTAAGATAGACAGTGGTGCCAGAATTTATGACTACTGTATTATCGGAGATAACTGTGTGATTCATTCCAACACGGTAATCGGAGGGGATGGTTTTGGTTTCCAGCCAACAGCTGAAGGCTTCAAAAAGATACCACAGCTTGGAAATGTGATTATTGAGGATGATGTGGAAATTGGTTCAAACTGTAGTATTGACAGAGCTACAATAGGCTCTACAATAATAGGAAAAGGGACTAAGATCGATAATCTGATTCAGATTGCCCACAATGTGAAAATTGGTCAGAACAACGTCATTGCTGCACAGGCAGGAATTGCTGGCTCTACAACTATTGGTGACTGGAACCAGATTGGGGGACAGGTAGGTGTTGTAGGACACATCAAAATAGGGAATCAGGTGAAAATCCAGGCTCAGAGTGGTGTGAATTCCAGTGTTAATGACAGAGAAACATTGTATGGTTCACCCGCAATCAGCTACAATGACTATTTAAGGAGTTATGTTCATTTCAGGAATTTACCTGGAATAGTAAATAGAATAAATAATCTTGAGAATAACTCAAAAGATAATACTAATGAGTGATATGCAAAAAACACTTCAGCAGGAGGTAACTCTTGCTGGAATTGGCCTTCATACGGGTAGAGAAGTAAAACTTACCATTAAACCTGCTAAGGAAAATACAGGTTTCGTATTTGTAAGAACAGACCTGGAGGGACATCCTCAGGTAGAAGCGGATGTAAATTATGTTGTAGCAACGGAAAGAGGAACTACATTAGAAAAATTAGGGGTAAAAATTACCACTTGCGAACATCTTTTAGCAGCCCTTGTTGGTTGTGATATTGATAACGCAATTTTAGAAATGGATGCCTCTGAACCACCAATTTTGGATGGGTCCTCAAAGTACTTTGTGGAAGCTATCGAAAGTGTGGGAGTCGTTGAACAAACTGTTGCAAGGGAGTATCTTGTTGTAAAAGAAGTTCTTACATACAGTGATCCGGCTACAGGTTCGGAAATTACCATCATTCCATCAGATACTTACGAAGTAACTACCATGGTAGATTTTGGGACTAAAGTACTCGGTACTCAGAATGCTACTCTTAAAAATATTTCAGAATTTAAAGACGAAATCTCATCAGCAAGAACATTCAGCTTCCTGCATGAATTGGAAATGCTTTTAGATCATGGTTTGATCAAAGGTGGAGATATTTCCAATGCCATTGTATATGTAGATAAAGATCTTACGCCTGAAACAACAGAAAAATTAAAGAAAGCCTTTGGAAAAGATAATGTATCGATCAGACCAAACGGTATTCTTGACAATCTTAATTTAAATTATCCTAACGAAGCTGCGAGACACAAATTACTTGATGTAATTGGTGACCTTGCTTTGGCAGGAGTAAAAATAAAAGGTAAAGTTATTGCTAACAAACCGGGACACTTTGTGAATACTCAGTTTGCGAAAAAACTAAACCGCCAGTGGAAATTGCAGAAAAAGAAAAACGTTCCGGATTTTGACCTGACAAAAGAACCGGTATTCGATATCAACGGAATTATGAAGCTTATGCCTCACAGACCCCCGTTCTTATTAATTGATAAAGTTCTTGAACTTTCAGACTCTCACGTGGTAGGTTTGAAAAATGTAACAATGAACGAACCTTTCTTCGTTGGACATTTTCCTAAAGAACCTGTAATGCCTGGAGTTCTTCAGGTAGAAGCATTAGCACAGACAGGAGGAATTCTTGTATTGGCCAGCGTTCCGGATCCTGAAAACTATTCTACTTATTTCATCAAAATTGATAAGGTGAAATTCAAGAGAAAAGTAATTCCAGGAGATACGCTTATATTCAAAATTGAATTAATTGAGCCTATCAGAAGAGGAATTGTTCATATGCAGGGGTATGGATATGTAGGAGACACTGTAGCAGTAGAAGCAGAGCTTATGGCTCAAGTTGCAAAAAATAAAGTTGATTAAATGATTCATCAATTAGCAGCCGTAGATAAACGTGCGAAAATCAGCAAAAATGTAATCGTAGAACCTTTCACTACCATTGCAGGGGATGTAGAAATTGGAGAAGGAACATGGATTGGTCCTAACGTAACCATTATGGATGGTGCAAGAATAGGAAAAAACTGTAGGATTTTTCCCGGGACTGTAATCTCTGCAATTCCCCAGGATCTGAAATTTGATGGTGAAGATACCCAGGTAATTATTGGTGACGAAACGACAATCAGAGAGTGCGTTACCGTAAACAGAGGGACAAAGGCTTTAGGATATACAAAAATAGGAGCGAACTGCCTTATTATGGCTACTTCGCATATTGCCCATGATTGCGTTATTGGAGATCACGTTATCATCGTAAACGGTTGTGGTATTGCAGGTCATGTAGAGATTGGAGATTATACCGTTATGGGAGGTTTATCAGCAGTTCACCAATTCGGTAAAATCGGAAAACATGTAATGATTTCCGGAGGTACTTTGGTAAGAAAAGATATTCCACCTTATGTAAAGGTAGCAAGAGAGCCTATGTCTTATGCTGGTATCAATTCTGTCGGTTTAAGAAGAAGAGGGTTTACGAATGAAAAAATCTTTGAAATCCAGAAAATCTACAGAGCAATCTTCCAAATGAAGATGAACGTTTCCCAGGCTATTTCCCATATTGAAAAAGAAATGCTTCCAACGGCTGAAAGAGATGAAATCTTACAGTTTATTCAAAACTCACCAAGAGGGATCGTAAAAGGATACGGAACCGGTAAAGAGAGTAATTAAGAGAAATGCTAAAAAGCAAATTTGCAAATCTGCCTGTTTGCTTGCCAGCCAATACAATTTAAGTAAAAAAGATAATATATATTAATGGCAACAAGTAACGATATCAGAAAAGGTCTTTGCATCGAGTATAGCAATGATATTTTTAAAGTAATCGAGTTTCTTCACGTAAAACCAGGGAAAGGACCTGCTTTCGTAAGAACAAAATTAAAATCTGTGACTAACGGTAAAGTAATTGATAATACTTTCTCTGCAGGACACAAAATTGATGAAGTAAAAGTAATCACCAGAAAGTTCCAGTATCTGTATGATGATGAGAACGGATTCCACTTCATGAACAATGATGACTTCTCTCAGTTATACATCAATAAAGAAATGATTGAGAACTCTCAGTTTATGAAAGCTGGTGAAGAAGTAACAATCATCCTGAAAGAAGTTGATGAAACTCCACTTTCTGCTGAACTTCCACAATCCGTATACCTTGATGTTATCGAAGCTGATCCGGGTGTAAAAGGAAACACTGCAACAAACGCCCTTAAAAACGCAATCGTTGAAACAGGAGCTAGAGTAATGGTTCCTTTGTTCATCGAACCGGGAGACAGAATTAAAGTAAGCACTGAAGACGGTAGCTACTTAGAAAGAGTAAAAGAATAAATAAAATTTACATAAATTCGGTTTGCATCAGCACTCCGAATTTTGTTTTATAAGAAAATCTATTGTTATGAGATTCCATTCTCCGCAAAAGCTTAAAACGATTGCAGATATAATAGGCTCAGCATTTGTAGGGCCGGAAGATTTTGAAGTATTGGGAACTAATGAAATTCACATGGTAAAACCAGGTGATATTGTTTTTGTGAATCACCCCAAATATTATGACAAAGCATTAAACTCTGCAGCCACTATAATTTTAATTGATAAAGAAGTAGACTGTCCGGAAGGTAAAGCACTTTTAGTTTCTGATGATCCTTTCAGAGACTTTAATAAAATCAATACTCATTTTACCAGAATCTATAATTTCACAGAAGAACTTCACGACGTGGAAATAGGAGAGGGTACAAAGATTCACTCTTCAGCAGTGATCGGAAACAATGTGAAAATCGGGAAAAATACCTTAATCTTTCCTAATGTCGTCATTGGTGACCGTACAGAAATCGGTGATAATGTTATCATCCAGTCCAATACCGTACTAGGTGGTGATGCATTTTATTACAGAAAATTAAACGGAAATTTTGACCGTCTGATATCTGTTGGAAATGTTGTTATTGAAAACAACGTGGAGATAGGAAACGGCTGTACTATTGACAGGGGAGTTACAGACTCTACCATCATTGGAGAAGGCTCCGTTTTGGATAACCAGATTCAGATCGGACATGATACCGTTATCGGAAAAAAATGTCTGATAGCTTCTCAGGTGGGAATTGCAGGATGCTGTATCATCGGAGATGAGGTGACCTTATGGGGACAGGTAGGAATTGCTTCCGGTAACAAAATTGAGTCAGGATCCGTGCTTCTCGGAAAAACAGGGGTGAACAGAGATCTTGAAAAAGGAACCTATATCGGGATGTTTGCAGAAGATTTCAAGACTTATCTGAAAAAAGAAGTAAAGCTGAGAAATCTCAAATAAACAATTCCAAAGGTTTTATCTAAAATCAAAGAAATTTAAGTAAATTTGTGAGCATTAATAAAATAATAAATAAATTAAAACAACAATAAAATGTCAATTTTAGTAAACAAAGATTCTAAAGTAATTGTACAAGGATTTACAGGGAACGAAGGAACTTTCCACGCTGGTCAGATGATTGAATACGGAACAAATGTAGTAGGTGGTGTTACTCCAGGAAAAGGAGGTAGCGAGCACTTAGGAAAGCCGGTATTTAACACTGTAGCTGACGCTGTTTCAAAAGCAGGAGCAAACGTAAGTATCATTTTCGTACCACCGGCATTCGCAGCAGACGCTATCATGGAAGCTGCTGAAGCAGGTATCAAGGTAATCGTATGTATTACTGAAGGTATTCCTGTAGCTGATATGGTAAAAGTAAAATCTTATATTGCTGACAGAGACTGCAGATTAATCGGACCAAACTGCCCTGGAATCATTACTTCTGAAGAAGCTAAAATTGGTATTATGCCAGGTTTCGTTTTCAAAAAAGGTAAAGTAGGTATCGTTTCAAAATCAGGAACACTTACTTATGAAGCTGCTGACCAGGTTGTAAGAGCAGGTTACGGTATCTCTACTGCAATCGGTATCGGTGGTGACCCAATCATCGGAACAACTACAAGAGAAGCATTAGAACTTTTCATCAACGATCCGGAAACTGAAGCCGTTGTAATGATCGGTGAAATCGGTGGAGGTCTTGAAGCTGAAGCAGCAAGATGGTACAAAGCAAGCGGATCTACTAAACCGGTTGTAGGTTTCATCGCTGGACAAACAGCTCCAAAAGGAAGAACAATGGGTCACGCAGGTGCTATCGTAGGTGGTGCTGAAGATACAGCTCAGGCAAAAATGGAAATCATGAGAGAAAACGGTATTAACGTTGTTGATTCTCCTGCTGATATTGGTGCTACTGTAGCTAAGATTCTAGGATAATATAAAACTCAACATATGAAAAAACTTTTATTAGCCTCAGCTTTAACGCTTTCTGCTTTATCATTTGCGCAGGTGCAATGGAAAAGTACAAGATTTGGAGTAACAGGAGGTTTAAACTACTCCAGAGTATCTAACGCCCACAATCCTTCAGGCCCAAGATACACTTTCCAGGCTGGAGCTTTGGCATTGATCCCCGTAGGAAAGGCAAACCAATTCTTTATTCAACCTGAAGTTCAGTACTATGGTGCAGGAGAAACAGGAAAAGATAAAGATGCTAAAGGTGTAAGCGGTTATGATGCAATATATGCTAATAACTACCTGAGCGTGCCTCTTTATTTCAAAGGATATTTTTCTGAAGCAGAATCAGAATTCTTTGGACTAATAGGACCTAGATTTAACTTTTTGCTAAGCCAGAACGTTAAAGACGCTCCTGTAAGCAGGCCTTATTATGACCCGGATGTTACCGATCCTAACCAGCCGGCAGGTGTAAATGGTAAGGCGAAGAGCTTTAACTGGGGACTTGGACTGGGAGTAGGATATAGCTACAAAAGACAACTTGAAGTAGCTGTAAAATATGACTTAGGTCTTGGTGATACTTATCCTGGTCTTAAAAAAGAAACCAAGGGTACTGATAAGAAAAAATCAGAACAGGTAATTGCACTTACTTTAAGCTATATATTCAAATAGAATATTTCAGAATATAAAAAATCCCGGAAATTAAATTTCCGGGATTTTTTTATTACAAACCTTACAAAATAAAGGTATTGATTATTTAGCCTTTTTACTTCTTATCCCTTAATCCACTTCCAAAGCTCTTTTAAGGTAGCTTTATTTCCGTACATTAAAATTCCTACACGATAGATTTTTCCGGCAAGGAAGATCATAAAAATTGTGGTTACCAGCAATAATGTAATAGACAGTGCAATCTGCCATGCAGGAACTCCGAACGGAATTCTGGCAATCATAGCAACCGGTGAAGTAAAAGGGATTATTGATAACCAGAAGCCTAAAGGACCTTCCGGATTGTTCATCAATGTAAAACTTCCATACATTCCTAATGTTAACGGTAAGATCGCAAATAAAGTAAATTGCTGTGTTTCTGTTTCGTTATCCACCGCAGAACCAATAGCTGCATAAATAGAACTATAGAAAATATATCCTAAAAGGAAAAATACAATGAATACAAAAATGATTAACGGAAAATTCAGCTCCAGTAAACTGTGTGAAATCTGAGTTGCCAGCTGTCCCATATCCAGTTTGCTTGCAATCTCTTCATTTCCACCCGGAATATTTTTCTGAAGAGGAGAAAAGCCTGTATTTAATACCAATGCACCAATAACAGACATGGTAATCCAGATCAAAAACTGGGTCAGCGCAACCATTGTTACTCCCAGTATTTTTCCCATCATCAGTTCAAAAGGTTTTACAGAAGAAATAATGATCTCTACGACACGGTTATTTTTTTCTTCAAGCACACTTCGCATTACCCTTACCCCATAAATAATGATGAACATAAAAGTAACATACATCAGTACCATACTTAATCCGGATTTCACCCCAAAAGCAAGATCAGAATCCTCTTTATTATTATCCGTTACATTAATGGTTTTTAAGGTAAAGTTTTTATCAAGATCATTTAACTGAGTTTCCTGAATACCCAGTTGCTTGATTTTTTCTTTTCTCACAACATTGCTGATGTCAGATACAATCTGTTGCTTTGTATCAAACCCTATTTTACTGTTGATAATAAGTCTGGTTTCCTTTTCAAGGCCATCAAAATTCTGATTTTTCAATTCAGGAAGAATCAGGATACCATCCAGAGATTCATTTCCTTTTAGATTGTTAATCTTGGACTTTTCATCTGCTGCAGAAACAAAAACGTAGTTTAATTTATCATTGGATTTAAGCTGATTGGTAAACAGTCCGCTCTTATCAACCACTTCTATAATACTGTGTGACTCATTCGCCTTAAACATTAATCCTACAACTGCTCCGAAAGCAATAATCATCACAGGGGCAAGCAGGGTTAATATAATGAAAGACTTTTTCTTAACCTGCGTAAGAAACTCTCTCTTGGTAATTAAAAAAATATTATTCATAAAATTAAGAATGGTTACTTACAGCATTAATAAACACTTCATTCATACTTGGGATTCTTTCATCAAACGATCTTACTTTACCTACCTGTACAAGATCCAGAAGAACATTATTCTGACTTTCTTCATTTTTCAGGTCAAAAGAGACAAGATTATTTTCATTGGATAGGTTGAAGATCTCATATTTGTTTCTGAAATTTTCAAACTGATCATTGCTTACCTCAGAAAGCGTAATTCCAAAAATATTTTTCTTGAATTTTTCTCTTACATCAAAAACTCTTCCATCAATAATTTTCTTTGAATTGTTGATTAAAGCAACATAATCACACATTTCCTCCACACTTTCCATTCTGTGGGTAGAAAGAATGATAGTCGTTCCGTTATTTTTAAGATCAATGATCTGGTCCTTAATTAAGTTGGCATTCACGGGGTCAAAACCTGAAAAAGGTTCATCAAGAATCAACAAATGAGGTCTGTGAAGAACAGTAACTACAAACTGGATTTTTTGAGCCATTCCTTTAGAAAGTTCGGAAAGCTTTTTCTTCCACCATTGGTCGATGTTCAGTTTTTCAAACCATTTTTTGGCTTCATTCAAAGCATCGCTTTTGCTCATTCCCTTCAGTTCCCCGAAATACAGGATCTGATCACCAACAGTCATGTTTTTGTAAAGTCCTCTTTCTTCAGGCATATAGCCGATGTCTTTAATATGACCTGGGTTCAGCTTTTGACCATTGATCCGGATTTCTCCGGAGTCTGCCTGAGTAATTTGGTTAATGATTCGGATAAAAGAAGTTTTTCCGGCTCCGTTGGGACCTAAAAGGCCATAAATACTGCCTTTTGGAACATGGATGCTAAAATCATCCAGTGCGACCTTTTTTCCGGCATTATAGGTCTTTTTAATATGTTCAGCTTTTAGCATTAAATTGTTCTTTTTTACTATTAGTATGAAAAAGTCCCGAAAGTTACGGAAATATTAAAACAGAATTAATGTAAAAGAAAAAATCCTGATGATTATCAGGATTTTAATTTATTGTTTCACGATTTGAGTAACTTTCTGTGTGTTGTCACTTAAAATATATCGGATCATATATTTTCCGGGCTTTAATTTTTCAATATTAATCTCTCCGGAGTTCATATTTACCGTATAATTAGCGACCTGCATACCCAAAATTGAATAAAAAGTCACGCTTTTGATTCTTAAAGAAGAATCTTTTGCCTTAATGATAAGGAAATCCTTTGCAGGATTCGGATAGGCAAGCAGTACACCATCATCCGCCTTTTGAGTGATGGAACCCGGCTCTCTAAGCTGAGCTTTTAAATTATTGGAAAACCCAACAAAAGTGCCTGCAAATAGAAATAAAAGTAAAAGTTTTTTCATCAAATTTATAATTTCTCGAATATATGTAACAAATGTAACAAATTCTACAATTTCATACAATAGTTTTTTGTAGAACTTATATTAAATTTGTAGAAACTTATTCAAAAAGTATTCCAAAATGATACATTCAAGAAATAGAAGACTTAGAGTTAATGAATCTATCAGAAGCCTGGTAAGAGAAAATGTGCTTACTACTGATGATTTTGTAATGCCGATCTTCGTAATGGAGGGCGAAAACAAGCAGGAGGCAATCCCGTCTATGCCGGGTATTTTTAGGCGGAGTATAGATTTAACAGTGAAGGAATGTAAGGAATTATTTTCTTTGGGAGTGAAAGCTGTCAATTTGTACATGAAAGTGTCAGAACATCTGAAAGACAATACAGGAAAAGAAGCCTGGAACAAAGACGGATTGATGCAGAATACCATCAAAGCGATTAAAGATGCCGTTCCGGGAATGATTGTGATGCCCGATGTAGCCTTAGATCCTTATTCGATCTACGGACACGATGGAATCATCGAAAACGGAAAAGTTTTAAATGATGCTACCAATGATGCACTGGCAAGAATGTCAGTATCTCATGCCGAAGCAGGTGCTGATCTTGTGGCACCAAGTGATATGATGGACGGAAGAGTACAGATCATTCGTGAAGCATTGGAAGAAAGTGGATTTACAGATGTAGGAATTGTAAGCTATGCTGCCAAATATGCAAGTTCTTTCTATGGACCTTTCAGAAGTGCGCTAGACAGTGCTCCGAAAGATGATATGGAAATTCCGAAAGATAAAAAGACATACCAGATGGATTTTCACAATACCCGTGAAGCATTGAATGAGGTGTTTAAAGATATCCACGAAGGTGCAGATGTTATCATGATCAAACCGGGACTTCCTTACCTGGATATTGTTTCTAAAGTACGCGAAGCCATTGATCTTCCGATCGCAGTATACAATGTAAGCGGAGAATATGCCATGGTAAAAGCAGCTGCCCAAAACGGATGGCTGGATAATGATAAAACCATCCTTGAAAGCTTAACATGTTTCAAAAGAGCAGGAGCAGATATGATCTTTACTTATTTTGCAAAAGAAGCTGCTATCTTGTTGAATAAATAAGATCGCATGTATTAAAATAAAATTCCGGCTGTTCTTTTCAGAACAGCCGGAATTTTTATGATGTTTCTGATTCTTATAACCAGCCTTTTTTCCCATACACATACGTATCATCGAATTGTTTATCGCTCATAAAGAGATATAAAATACCTTCAATAAAAGGTATGATGGAGGCTGCACCTAAAGTGACAACATTCAGAACCAATTGAATAATTCCCTCTTTTGTATAGCCCAGGTAAAATTTATTTAAAGCCAGCCATCCCACAAGAATTCCCAATAAAGCAGCTGGGATTTTCTTTTCCGAGCGGTAAGGAACATTGCTTTGCTGGTTTTGTACATTTTCTGTTTTAGTATAACCGTAATTTTCCATTGCTTAACATTTATAATTGTTTGATAGTTTACTATAAGTAGATTAAAATAATAAAAAGTTACAATGGTTTGTAAATGAACAAGTTTGCATTTAACCACAACAAGTTCATATTAACCTATAAGTAAAGTTTATATTTTTGATATATTTGCCCTATGATTTTACGAGGAGAAAACTTAATCAAGGAATACGGTCCTAAAAAAGTTGTAAAAGGCGTTTCTGTACAGGTTCAACAGGGAGAAATTGTTGGTTTGCTGGGTCCGAACGGGGCAGGAAAAACCACATCGTTTTATATGATTGTAGGGTTGGTTAAGCCTACTTCAGGAAAAATTTTCTTAGACAAGCAGGAGATCACTACCGATGCCATGTACCGAAGAGCTCAGAAAGGAATCGGGTATCTGGCACAGGAAGCTTCCGTTTTCAGAAAATTGTCTGTAGAGGAAAATATCATGGGAGTATTACAGCTGACCAAGCTTTCAAAGCGTGAACAACAGATCAAATGTGATGAACTGATTGAAGAGTTTTCTTTACAGCATGTCCGTAAAAACAGAGGAGATCTTCTTTCCGGAGGAGAAAGACGTAGAACAGAAATTGCACGTTGTCTTGCCACAAGCCCGAACTTTATTCTTCTGGATGAGCCTTTCGCAGGGGTAGACCCGATTGCCGTAGAAGATATCCAGAAAATTGTAAGAAGTCTTGTAGATAAAAACATCGGAATTCTGATTACCGACCACAACGTACAACAGACTTTAGCAATTACCAATAAGACCTATATCATGTTTGAAGGAAAGATCCTGAAAGAAGGACTTCCGGAAGACCTTGCCAATGATCCACAGGTAAGAGAAGCCTATCTGGGTGAAAACTTTGTGTATCAAAGTATTTTAGATAAGCCTAAAAAGAAGAAATATGCTTATAATATCTGGGCTGGTAACTTTGATTCCAAAGCACAGCTGCAGGGATTTGTAGATGAAAACTTCAGGCAATTTGATGACCTGAGGCTAATGTATGGTTTTGAAGATATCAGCTTTGCTTCATTAGCGAATTCTGAAATTGAACACATCTTTAATGATGTCGTGGATAAAAATGCCAACAACTCATTTATTTTCCAGAAAAAGGAAATCAATTCCCAATATTCTCTGGAACAGGCAGAAGCAGAATCTAAAGAAGCCAGCAGAAAAGAGCTGCATTACCTTACAACTTATGTATTTGAAGGATAAAATATAAGCATTCACTTGCTGAACATGATAATAAAACGTACCTTTTTCTTTTGAAAGCGGTACGTTTTTCATTTAAAATGATTTCTATGGCTAAACCTTTTAACAGAACCGTTACCTTATTCGGAATCTATAAACAGCTTGTTCCATTCATCAGACCTTATCGTCCCATGATTTACGGAACTTTGTTTCTTACTTTTCTGGGAGCTCTTGCAGCACAGGTCAACCCGATTGTTCTGAAATACACGGTGGATGAAGTCACAAAGCTTACTCATCTTCCACATCCGATGTCGGAGGGAATTCATATTCTTATCATTATTTCCATTATTTTACTGGGAAAAGAGCTGTTGAACATTTTTATCAACTTCGGACAGAAGTTTTATGGAGAAAAAATAAGGATTAATGTGAGCTCCGTGCTGGCACAATCAGCCATTGATAAGATTTTAACTTACAGAGTCGCTTATTTTAATGATGAAAACCACGAGTCCGGAAAGTTACAGATCAGGATAGACCGCGGGATAGAAAGTCTGACAAGATTAGTTCAGAACTTTTTTATTGATATCCTGCCTCTTTTTTCCAATGCCATCATTGCCCTTATCATTATGTATATGCAGAATGTGTACGTAGGGCTCGTTTCTACGATCATTGTTCCCATTTATTTCTACATCAGTTCGCTGCAGGCCAAAAAACTGGGCGGAGTGAGACGCCAGCTTAGAAATCAGAGAGAAAAAAAGACATCAGGACTGTTGAACCTGATCAATTCTATCATGGTGATTAAAAGTTTTGTCCGTGAAAAATTTGAAGGAAAAAAACAATATGACCTGCAGATGGAACTCATGGAAAGCCAGATGATCACAAGAAGAACCAATTTTATTTATGATGGGTTAAAAACTTTTATTGAGCAGTTCGGTGTTGTTTTGATTATTCTTTTAACTGTTTATCTGGTGCTTGATCAGCAAATGACTATCGGTGCTATCATGCTTCATATTATGCTTTTTAATAACGTTTCGGCACCAATCCGACAGCTCCACAGGATTTATGATGATATGAACGATGCCATGATTTATGCCGAAGGGTATTTTGATATTCTGAATGCAGATCATGAAACAGAATCCAACGGAAACTTTGTAGAAAAAGAAATCAAAGGAACTTTTGAACTGAAGAATGTTGATTTCACTTATCCCAATGGTACGAAAGCTTTACATAATGTTTCCATGAAAATTGAAAACGGGAAAACGACAGCTTTGGTAGGATTGAGCGGTGCAGGAAAATCAACGGTGATCAATCTTCTGTGTAAATTTTATCTTCCGGATTCCGGAGAAATCCTTCTGGACGGAGTAAACCTTAATGAATTTGACAATACTTTTCTGAGAAGTGATCTTGGTCTTGTACTCCAGAGAAATCATATCTTTCAGGGAAGTATAGAAGATAATATCCGTTACGGAGATATGAATGCGAGTTTTGAAGAAATTCAGGAGGCCGCAAAAAAAGCCTATCTGCATGACCAGATTATGGATCTTCCTGAAAAATATCAGCATGATGCTACTCAGCTTTCAGGAGGACAACAGCAGAGAATTGCCATTGCCAGATTATTTCTTAAAAATCCTCCCATTATCTTTCTGGATGAACCTACAGCCAGCCTGGATGCAATAGCCACTGAACAAATCAAAAATTCTTTAGATGCGATAAAAGAAGGCAGAACGGTAATCATTATTTCCCATTCACTTTCACAGATTCTGGATTCAGATACCATTTATGTGATGAAAAAAGGAAGAGTGGTTGAAAATGGTACTCATGATGAGCTTTACAATAAAGAAGGTACGTATCGTGAGATTTTTGATGCGTCTGCCCGCAGTTTGAATCTCGATAAACTGGTGAATACTTTTAAAGAAAATTAAATAAAAAACTCAGCGGCCAGGCTGAGTTTTTTACATTTTTGTAATCATAGTTACATTGCTTTTTCCGGAACCTGGTACGCTCCTACATCTGCTCCAAAGGCAATATTAATTCTGTTATAACTGTTGATCGCAATCACAGCCATAGTTAAATCTACCATTTCAGTTTCAGAAAAATGATGACTTACCTTTGCGTAAATTTCATCATTCACTTCTTTACCGTTTAAAGCAGTTAAAGTCTCTGCCCATAAAAATCCTGCCTTTTCTTTATCTGTATAAAATGAACATTCTCTCCAGGCGCTTACCAGAAATATTCTCTGCTCAGTTTCACCTTTTGCTCTCAATTCTTTGGAATGCATATCCAGGCAGAAAGCACATCCGTTCATTTGTGAAACACGGAAATACATCAGTTCCAGAAATGAATTGTCCAGTGAAGAGTTTTGAACCTGAAATCCCATGTTGTGAAGTGCATTTACAGCCTTGTTTCCGATCGCAAATGCGTTGATTCTTTGTGACATAATGTTTTTTTTTGATTAATTATGTGACAAATGTAGAACTGTATTTTCCTGAATTTTTTTACAAATGATAAATTTTATAAGGAAAGATTTTAAAAGCTGGATATTAGGTAGAGGATATATATTCGGTCTTCAATAACTTCCCTCTTCCAACCTCCAGCTTCCTTTCTAAAACTTCTGTGCTCTTATTCTGCTTAAAGAAACCTGAGTGATTCCGATATAGTCTGCAAGATCTCCGAGACTGATGCGTTGGATAAGGTCCGGTCTTTGCTCCATGAAATTATGGTAGCGTTTTTTTCCGTCGTCTTCCAGCATCTCACTGATCCTTCCCATCATATTCACCGGGGCTTTGGAATAAAGTTTACTGAAAAGTGTTTCTGCAGTATGGTACTTTTTACATAATCCTTCAATTACATCTCTGTGTACCCGCAGAACTTCAGTAGGTTCCAGGGCAACGATCATGTATTTTGACGGCTGTCCTGTAAGAAAACCGCTCAGTTCAGCGAAAAATGCATTTTCAGCAAAAAAGGTCATGATAAAATCTTTATCACCATTATCAAAAAACAGTTTTACCAATCCCTTTTCAATAAAATAAAAATACCGGCAGGTTTCATCTGCTTTTAACAGAAAATCCCCTTTTCTGTAAGCTTTGGATTCCAGATGGGATACAAGTTCGTCTATGACTGCCTGTTCCGGTTTTAAAATTTTTTCAATAGACTGAACAAAATGACTATGAAGCATAAAGAAGATACTGTTTGATTAAAAATAAAATTAATAAAAAAAGCCGTCTCATTTCTCAAAAAAGAATTTTAGCTTTGTTACATAATGAACGATCACTATCTAAAAAAACTCGATAGGGTAACGGCTATCCTTACCCAATTACAGTCGAAACCTATTGTACGGGCACAGGATCTGGCTGAAAAGTTCGATGTAAGTATCAGAACCATTTATCGTGATGTGAAAACTCTCGAAAATGCAGGTATTCCTATTGTTGGAGAAGCGGGTAACGGCTATTCTTTAATGGATGGTTACAAGCTTCCTCCGATTATGTTTACCAAAGAAGAAGTGTTAAGTTTTATTACTGCTGAAAAATTGATGCAGAAATTTTCCCACCAAAGTCTGGGAAATCATTATCAGGCGGCCATGGAAAAAGTGCGTTCTGTACTGAAATATTCTGATAAAAACCTGATTAAGAATATTGAAAAGCAAATCGATGTTTTCAGCTTTCATACAGATTCCGGAGATTCACTTAAAAATGTAATTCCTATTATTCTGGAAAGCATTGCAGAGAAAACCCAGCTCAATATCAGATATAAGACTGTAGATGGAAGAGTGGATAACAGAGCTATTGAAACAGTCGGGATGTTTTTCGAATTTAATATCTGGTACATCATGGCATATTGTACTTTAAGAAAAGATTTCAGGCAGTTTCGTATCGACAGGATCCTGGAAATCTCCAAAACACAGAATCCTTTTCTGCAGGAATACGGACAAGTGAATGATTACCGTAAAAAATCGAATGGAAATAAGGTTAAAGCCAAACTTCTGGTTGACAAAAAGATCATGAATCATTTAGTAAATTCTAAAAAATACTATGGATTGATAGAGGAAGTAGAAACCGAACAGGGAATGGAACTCACCTTTGAGACAGAATGGATCAGTGATGGATTTCCCCGCTGGCTGATCACTTTTGCAGATTATGCTACCGTTCTGGAGCCGGAAAGTCTTCGTACACGTTTGAATGAACTGCTCGTTAAAATGGTGGAAAGACATCAATAATAAACCCCAACAAGACAGCTGTTGAGGTTTAAAGACTTAATTGAGGCAAATAAATGAAATGGTTGGAGTAAAAGGAAAAATTGCAAATCAGCAAATTTGTTGTGTCGCAAAAAAAGATATAAGTTGTGTTTAACCTTTCTGCAATTGTGCCTTTTTACTTTATTAAAATCTCTCCCAGAAGAAAGGAGGTTCAATTCCTAATGCTCGAAGATAAACATAACCTTGTCCACGGTGATGAACTTCGTTGTCTACAAAATAAAGAATGTTCTGATATACCGGAAATTCATATTCTCCGAATAAATTGAAAGTTTCCTGGAAACGCTCCTCAGAAATCATATTGAAATAATGGTTGATTACTTCTGTTTGTTCATCCCACTTTTTTAAAAGTTCTTCTTTTGTTTTTGGATTAAAAGCTTCTTCGTTGTAAGCTTCCATAGTTCCTTCAACAATTCCCTTTAAAGCAGGTCCGCCAATGCCAATCAGCTCTACTGCCAGTTTTGCAAACGGTCTCATTCCGCCTATTGAAAATTCAAATAAATCTTTTTCTGGAAAAGCTTCAATAACTCTTCTTGTCAGATTTCTGTGTCCCTGCCAGTCATGTAATAGCTGTTCAGAAGTCATGAATTGTTTAGTGGCTGTTGCTGTAGTTGTCATAATGTTTTGTTTTTGTTTGTTGTTGATACAAAGGTAAGACAGGGTTATGACAACAGTTTGTCAGTAGTATTTCGGATCGTAAAAAAATATTTTTTCTTTCTTAAAATATTGACCCCTACTTTTGCGTTAGAAGAAAAGTATATTAATAAAGAAATCGCCATTATTAGAATTATGAAGAAGTATATTTTGCCTGTTATTACAGCTTTTTTATTAGTATCATGCAATAAGATAGAAGAAAAAATTGACCAGACCGTCCAGAAAACAACTGAAACTGTACAGCAAAAAACGCAACAGGTTGTTGAAGAAGCCGTAAAGAAAACTGTAAATGAATCTATTAATTCTATAACGAATTCCGAAGATGTTAAGTTCAATACCGTTTTTCCTGGTACCGGAGCTGCTATTGTTTCAGAGGAAAAAGGAAAGAAAATCAGAATTCCGGGAAGACCTCAGGGATATATTTTAAAATATAAAGCCGACATTGCAGTGTTGCTGCCATTTTTGGAAGGTCAGCCAACATCGGACGAAAAGAAATCTGATAAAACGGCCAGAAAGATTGATGGACAGAATATTATTGATAAAATAAGCTTTATATCAAAATTTCTTCCTGACAATACATTTTGATACCAGGGTTCTCGAGGATCTTAAATCCGATAAAAATATTCAGTATTATAAACTGAAAAGATTTCCCAACAGTAGTACCATTATCTACAACCCAAAAAATCAGACCATCATACAATACGTAGAGGTAAATAAATAATTTGGATATGGCCGGTTTCTCCCGGCCATTTTTTATTCCTAATCATTTCATTCATTGCGAGCCATAGGCGAACCCATCTCAATCCATTGAAAATTACCTTTCAGAACGAATAAAATCATATTTATTTCTGATTTTAACTAATTGATTTTTTTATACAAATGTGATGTTATTGATTTATTTTTTTTCATGCTATTAATAAATTACTTTACGTTTTGTATATTAATTCTTGTTTTTTATGAAATGGTATAATTTTCGCAAATATGGAATAAGATTATTATTATATGTTTTGTTTTTGTGTTTAATGTTAATTTTTTTACTAGATTTATTGAATAATTAACAATTGATATGAAGAATAATTTATTTAATGGAAAAATCTATGCATTAGTATTAAGCGGAGCTGGTGCAATGGGATATGCTCAGGACAGCATAAAACAAAATAAAATAGATGAGGTTGTGGTAACCACCGGTAGAACCAAGCCAAGAACCATCATTACCTCAGCAATTCCCATTGATAATATTTCTGCTGTACAGTTAAAATCCACCGGGCAGGTAACTTTTGATAAAGCTTTAACCTATGCCGTTCCATCTTTCAATTCATCACAACAAACCGTTTCTGATGCAACGGCTCATTTTGATCCTGCAGATTTAAGAGGATTAGGGCCTTCCAGAACATTGGTTTTGGTAAATGGTAAAAGAAAAAATCAAAGTGCATTAATTTATGTAAATGATACCCCGGGAAAAGGTGAAGTAGGTACAGATCTGAAAAGTATTCCTTCAGCAGCTTTACAAAACGTAGAAGTATTGAGAGACGGGGCATCTGCACAATACGGTTCTGATGCTATTGCAGGAGTAATTAATATTATTCTTAAGAACAGTGTTGGAAAAAGCACAGTCAATCTTTTTTCAGGTGTCACTTCAAAAGGAGACGGGTTTAATATCGGAGCAGATTTTAATACAGGAATCAGAGTAGCAAAAACAGGAAGTCTGAATCTTACACTAGGATTTTCCTCCCAAAATAAAACGAACCGTGCCGGATCTATTACAAAAGATGAACTTTTTGGTGTGGATAATGCCTGGACTCAGGCTAACCCTGGTTTAGGAATGATCATTGGACAACCGGAAACAAAAGTGGGCAATATGTTTGTCAATTTTGAATTGCCAACGGGTGAAACAGGTAAATTTTATGCTTTTGGGGGAACAACGTACAGAAGTGGGACCAGTTTTGCTTTGTACAGAACACCTTATTGGGTAACTTCAGATTTTGGCTTATTAACTCCAAAAGGACAACCTTACAATGGTTTTCAGCCGGAATTTAAAACAGATGTTTATGATTATAATCTAACCTCTGGGTGGAAAGGTATGTTTGGAAAATGGAGTTTTGACGGGAGTGCGACTTTTGGCTCTAATGCCGTAGATTATGCTGTAGCAAACACGATTAATACGTCTTTGGGTGCCAATTCCCCAACCCGTTTTAAGGCAGGTGGTCATCAGTTCAGTAATATTATAGGAAACATAGATATCAGCCGTGATTTTGGTGCGCTTGTTTTAGGAGCCGGAGCTGAAGTACGCAATGAAAACTATCAGGCAAAGGCAGGAGAAGAAGCGTCTTATACAGGAAGTGGTGCAGAATCATTTCCGGGACTGCAGCCTCAAAATGAAGTTAATAAAAACCGTCAGAATATCGGAGCTTATATGAATGCTGAGTGGGATGTTACGAAAGACCTGCTGCTTGGAGGAACGGTGAGATATGAAAACTTCAGTGATTTTGGAAATAATGTTTCCTGGAAAGGAAATGCAAGATATAAGGTATTAAATGATAAATTGGTTTTTCGTGGGTCTGTTTCTACCGGATTCCGTGCACCTTCCTTACACCAGATATATTATTCCAATGTTCAGACCAAAATTACAGGGAATACGGTAGCTAATCAGGGTACCTTTAATAATGATTCTCAGATTGTAAGATCTGATCTTGGAGTGGCTAAATTAAATGCTGAAAAAGCATTTAACATTACCGGAGGATTGGCCATAAAACCTTTTAAAAATCTGACTATCACAGCTGATTATTATAGAATAAAAATTAAAGACCGGGTACTTTTCTCAGGAGATATTGGTTACAAAACAGGCGCTCCGGGGAGTCCGGATCTGACAAATCCAGTGGAAGTCATATTAAACAATAATAAAATAACCTCCCTGAAGTTTTTCACCAATGCAGTAAATACCGTTACTCAGGGGATAGATTTCGTTGCTAATTATAATACTTCCGCTATTGGTAAAGGAAGATTGGGAGTTATTGCTGCTTTCAATTACAATGAAACTAAAATAGTAGATAATATCGCCGTTCCACCTATTTTGGCTCAAAATGGTTACTCAGAAAACTTTTTTGACAGAAAAGAACAGTCCAGAATTACCTCTGCAAGACCAAAAACAAAAACTATTCTGAGTCTTTCTTATGATATTACAAAGTTTAATTTTAACTTAAACAATACTTATTTTGGGTCTGTTACCTGGCAGCACGCCACTGATCCTGCCAAAGATCAGACGTTTTCCGGTAAGGTAGTTACAGACGTAGTTTTAACCTATAAAATAACGAATGACCTTAAAATTTCCGGAGTGGTAAATAATTTATTTAATATCTATCCGGATGTCATAGACAGCAAAGGAGATGTGGTAACGGACCTTGGAGGAAGGTTCAGATATCCTTGGGAAGTTAACCAGTTTGGATTTAACGGAACCACTTTTCAGCTCAACGTCAATTATACTTTTTAATCTTACAATAAAGAAATCAGCATTGCTTTGTCATGCTTAACAAGGGAAAGTAGTCTCAAAAGATATAAAACCTTTATACACAAATATTAACTGACATTAGTTTTTAATGTCAGTTTTATTTTTTCAGACCGGACAGGAAGCTATTACTATATTTTACTTTTTACATTGTATAAAAAAAGGTATTTTAGTACTATGAAAATTTATACAAAGACAGGAGATAAAGGTCAGACTGCACTATACGGCGGAACAAGAGTTTCTAAAGCCAGTGCCAGAGTAGACAGTTATGGAAATATAGACGAGCTGAATTCATTCATCGGGATTGCAAAAAGTCATATCGAAGATCAGGAAGTGCTGAGACAGCTGAAGAAAATACAGTTTGATCTGTTCACTGTAGGTTCAGAAGCGGCAACACCTGTGGATAAGCTGATGCTTGCCAATGGGAAATCCCGCCTTCCGATCATTATTTCAGAAACGGAAATTGAAGAACTGGAGCAATGGATGGATGCTTTTGACGAAAAACTGGAACCACTTCAGTATTTTATTTTGCCTGGAGGAGGCAAATCAGCGACTTTTTTACACGCAGCCAGAACAATATGCAGAAGAGCAGAGCGTTCACTGGTATTTCTGAATGAATCCGAAGAAGTACGTCCCGAACTGATTAAATATTTAAACAGGCTTTCAGATTATCTTTTTGTATTGGCCAGATATATTTCAAAACTGAACAATGAACCGGAAGAATACTGGAACCCGAATGAGAGATAGAGCATTACTTTTCATCAATGGAGATGCCCCAAAATCATTACCCAATCCGGAAAATTATGGTTTGATTGCCTGTACAGACGGTGCTTTCCATTATTTGAAAAGAATGGGATTTCCTCTGGATAAGCTGGATTTTATTTCCGGTGATTTTGATTCGCACTCGGGATCAGATGAGGATATGTATGAGGAAAAATTCATCCTTACATTAGATCAGGAAAAAACAGATTTTCACAAAGCGCTGGAAATTATTCAGGAAAAAGGTTTTTCAGAGGTTGATGTTTTCGGAGGAAGCGGTGGCGAGCAGGATCATTTTCTTGGAAATCTTACCGTTGCTTTTGCATTCAAAGACCAGATGAAAATAAAATTTTATGATGAATTCTCAGAATATTATTTTATTCCCCATCATTTTACACTGAAAGGAGTGAAAAATAGAATGATTTCTCTTTATCCGTTTCCATCAGTGAATAACATCACTACAAAAGGACTCAACTGGCCTTTGACCAAAGAAACCCTAAGCATTACTTCAAGAATAGGAACCCGGAATTTCGCTGTTGAAGATGAGGTTTCCGTGGAATATGAATCAGGTGATGTCTTGTTATTTGTAGGAATTAGTGAAATAGAATATCCAATAATCTATTAAAGAATCAATTATCAATAGAAACGGGCTTTATCCCGTTTAGATAAATAAATAAAGTCCATTGGCTTTAGCCAAAACATATTATAAAAAAGGCTATTGAATAAACTAATCAAAATATCAGTTTTCACCATTTCATTATGCAGTATTGTTTCATGCAAAACACAGCATTTTGAAACACCTGAATATGGTAAAAATGAAACTGAAAAAGCAATTCATGTTAAAAAAGTAACGAATTTCCGGACGGTAGGAAATATTAAAAATACAGAAGGAAGAACTTTAAAAGAGGGAAGTTTTTATAGAAGTGCCCATCTTCATAAGCTTAAAAAGAAATCTTTTGATGATATTAATAAGCTGGGAATAAAAGAAATAATTGATCTTAGAAATTCTAAAGAAATCTCTCAGAAACCAGATCAGCTTCCTGCATCGGTAACTTATAAAAAATATTCAGCATTTGAAGATGAAGGAGACCAGCTGGCTCAGGCTAGAAAGCTGGTTCTGAAAGGTAAAGTGAATGCATCTGATGCAGACAAAAGAATGATAGATTTCTATCGTGAGTACGTTACTGAAAATCCGGAAACGATAAAAAGGATTATTACCGAAATTCTGGAATCTAAAGGTCCTGTTCTTTACCACTGTACCGCAGGAAAAGACAGAACCGGGATTACTACCGCGCTCATCTTGACAATTCTGAAGTTCGATAAAGAAACCATTTATAATGAATATCTGCTATCCAACAACTACAGAAAGGATATGGTTGAGAAAAGACTTCGTCTTGCCAATCGCTTACATTTTATCTATCCAAAGATGGATTTACAGGTGCTGGAAAAACTGAGCTGGGTAGAAAAAAGGTATCTTGATGCAGCTTTTGGGGAGATCAATAAAAAGTATGGTTCTACAGATGAATATATTCAGCAGGTATTGGGGATTTCAGAAGCCAAAAGGAATGAATATATCCAAAAGTTTACGTATTGATTATCAGAGTTAAATTTCTACAAGATTCAATATTGGGTGTTTATTTAAAATTATAATAATTTTAACACCTAAAAATGAAAGTTTTTTAGCAATTTTGCATTTCTTAATTCACTTGTTTAGAAATGAAAATAAAGTACTCGGAACTTATTGATCAGACATTATATTTTCCTACTGAGGAATTTAATGTTTCTGAGAACAATTTGTTGTTTCACGACGTTCCACTGATGGACGTAGTTGAACAATTTGGCACTCCGCTAAAGATTAGCTATCTGCCGAGAATTTCTCAAAATATTCAGAAAGCAAAAAGCTGGTTTAAAGAAGCTTTTGAAAAAACCGAATATAGAAAGAATTATACCTACTGCTACTGCACAAAATCCAGTCATTTTAATTTTGTATTGGAAGAAGCATTGAAAAATGATATTTCAATAGAAACTTCTTCTGCTTATGACATGGATATTGTAAAGTCTCTTTATGAAAAAGAGAAAGTAGATAAAAATATTGAAGTCATCTGTAATGGTTTCAAGACTGATGATTATCTGGCAAAGATTTCAGATATGATCAACAGCGGTTTTGAAAATATTACTCCGATTCTTGATAATTACAGAGAATTGGATAAACTTACGGAAAGCATCGATTCTACCTTTAATATCGGAATCAGAATTGCATCAGAGGAAGAACCGAAGTTCGAATTCTATACCTCAAGATTAGGGATCGGATATAAAGATATCATTCCTTACTACAGTCAGAAAATCGCGGAACACCCGAATGCAAGATTGAAAATGCTTCACTTCTTCATCAATACCGGGATTAAAGATACTTCTTACTACTGGAATGAATTGTACAAATGTCTTCGTGTATATGCACGTTTGAAGAAAATTGCTCCTGAAGTGGATTCACTGAACATCGGTGGTGGTTTTCCAATCAAAACTTCTCTGAATTTTGATTATGACTATCAGTATATGGTGGAAGAAATCGTTTCTCAGATCAAAAAATTCTGTGAAGAGGAAGGAGTAGAAGAACCTAATATCTATACCGAGTTCGGAAGCTTTACAGTAGGGGAAAGTGGCGCGAATCTTTATAAAATCATTTCTCAGAAACGTCAGAATGACAGAGAAAAGTGGAATATGATTGATTCTTCATTCATGACCACGCTTCCTGATACATGGGCTATTTCAAGACACTTTATCATGCTTCCGCTTAACCGTTGGGAAGATACATATGAAAGGGTATTCTTAGGAGGACTGACTTGTGATTCGGATGATTATTATAACTCTGAACAGCATACCAATGCGATTTATTTACCTGTTTTCAGTGATACAAAACCTTTGTATATCGGATTTTTCCACACCGGAGCTTATCAGGAAACTATCGGAGGGTACGGTGGAGTACACCACTGTCTGATGCCTCAGCCAAGACACGTCCTGATTCAGAAAGATGAAAACGGTGAATTGCAATACGAAATTTTCCGTGAAAAACAGGAACCGGAAGATGTATTGAAACTTCTTGGGTATTAAAAAAGTCAATTGGCTTTTCGCCAACGTATACAAAACAAAAGCTCTCAGAAAAATCTGAGAGCTTTTTATTTAAAAATATTTTGAAATTTTATCAATTTCCAGATCTTCATAATCAGAAATCACAGTGTCCGCCAACGTGTAATCCTGATTTTTGGAATGTGGGCTTCTGTACGCTGCACAGAAAATTTTTGCTCTGTGGGCCGCCAGAATTCCATTGGTAGAATCTTCAATCACCATACAGTTTTCCACAGGTTCTCCTGACATTTCTGCAGCTAAAAGAAAAACTTCAGGATGAGGTTTTGATTCCTTTAAATCTGCTCCACTGATCTTCCCGCTGAAATATTGCTCCAGTCCGAATTTTTCAAAAACCATATTGATGGTTACCATCGTTGCAGAAGAAGCCAGAATCAGCTTGAGCCCATTTTCGTGATAATGCTCGATCAGTTTTCTTACTCCAGGAATTAAGTCGAACTCATCATCATTATAAAAATAATCTTTGAAATGAGACCTTTTGATTCCTGCAATTGTTTCGTAAGTATGATTTAAATTAAATTCATTAATCAAGATTTCAGAGACTCTCTTGGTGGATGCTCCGGTAAAAGAGGTATATAATTCTTCGGAAACAGCAATTTCCAATTCATCAAACGTTTTGAAATAAGCTTTTCTGTGTAATGGTTCCGTATCTACAATGACCCCATCCATATCGAAAAGTACAGCTTTTAAAGGCATATTATGAGTTTTGTACAAAAATAGCTATTTGAGTTGAGAGTGGAAAGAGAAGAGGTGATAGATAATAGATGATAGATGATAGATGATAGGTTGCAGGTTTGTAACTCATAAACTCTCCGGCGCTCTTACTCTCCAACTCATAAACTCTTCGTATCTTTGTGGTCATATTTCAATTTTAAAACATTAAAATTTTTAAATAAAGCATGAGAACATACGCAGGAATTCCCGAGGAAAACGCAACGTTAGAGAATTCAAAAGTAATGTTGGTAACGATTCCTTATGATGGAACTTCAACATGGGGAAAAGGAGCTGATAAAGGTCCGGAATTATTCTTAGACGCTTCTGAAAACATGGAGCTTTACGATATTGAAACTCAAACAGAACCTTATCTACAAGGAGTTTACTTAGCAGGAGAAGTTTCTGAAAATTCTACTCCGGAAGCAATGACAGAAGCCGTTTATCAGAAAACAAAAGAACTTTTGAATCACGAAGGAAAAGTATTTACTTTATTTGGAGGTGAACACTCTGTGTCTATCGGTTCTATCCGTGCAGTAGGAGAGAAATTTGAAAACCTTACCGTTCTTCAGCTGGATGCTCATACAGACTTACGTCCTGAATTCCACGGTTCTACTTCTAACCATGCCTGTGCAGTGTTTGAAGCTAATCAGAAACATAACTTAGTTCAGGTAGGAATCCGTTCTATGGATGCTGAAGAAGCTCAGTATTTACCGGAAGGAAGGGTATTCTTTGCTCACGAGATTGCGAACAACGAAAACTGGGTGAATGATGTATTGGAAAAAGTTTCAGGAAACGTATATATTACTATAGACCTTGATGCTTTTGATCCTTCAATTGCTCCTTCTACAGGAACTCCTGAGCCAGGTGGATTACAATGGTATCCAACACTTGAATTATTAAGAAAAGTATTTGAAAAATGTAATGTAGTAGCATTTGATATTGTAGAACTAATGGATTCTCCAATGGCTAAGCCAACCGCTTTCCTTGCAGCTAAGTTATATTATAAAATGCTTGCTTATAACGATATTTATAACAACAACTAATATTCCGCAAGAATCGGATTTTTTCTGCCGTATATTCTTTGGAAATTTGTGAGGTAAAAACAATAGTATGATGTCCACACAAAGTCAGATAGATTATAACAGAATTGCCAAAGCGATAGAATATATCCAGCGCAATTTCAGGCTTCAGCCAAGTTTGGAGGAAGTGGCAGAGAATATTCACCTGAGTCCGGCTCATTTTCAGAAAATCTTTACAGATTGGGCTGGAACAAGTCCGAAAAAATTTTTGCAGTTCATCAGTCTTGAACATGCTAAAAATTTATTGAAGGAAGAAAAAGCAAGTTTGTTTGATACTGCATATGAGACAGGGTTTTCCAGTACCAGCAGGCTTCACGACCTGTTTGTAAAAATAGAAGGAATGTCTCCGGCAGAATATAAAAACGGAGGAAAAAGCCTTAATATCCATTACAGTTTTTCCGAAAGTCCTTTCGGGAATTTATTAGTAGCTTCTACAGAAAAAGGAATCTGCTATATGGCTTTTGAAGACGATAAAGAAAAAGCATTCGGGGAGCTGAAACAAAAGTTCCCCAATGCTTCTTTTATTGAAAAACATGATGCGCTTCAAAAGAATGCACTGTCCATATTCGATAAAGACTGGACAAAACTCAATACGATAAAATTACATTTAAAAGGAACCGATTTTCAGCTGAAAGTATGGGAAAGTCTGTTGACTATTCCAATGGGAAAACTGTCAACTTATGGAAATCTTGCTGAAAAAATAGGAAATCCTAAAGCTTCCAGAGCTGTGGGAACGGCTATTGGAAGTAACCCGGTTGCTTTTCTGATACCTTGTCATCGTGTGATTCAATCTACAGGGCATCTCGGTGGCTACAGATGGGGAAGCGATAGGAAGCAGCTGATTGTGGGTTGGGAAGGATCCCATATTTACTCGTAGAATATTTTACCACGAAAGGATTCTACAATTATTAAGTTTTGACTAAAGCCAATGTATTAGATTATTTTTGTTAAATGGGCTAAAGCCCATTCCTATTGATCTGAATTCGTGTTATTTGTGAAAGGTATTGGTGTCATTTGTGTTTAAACATAAAAGATTTGTGCCTTTTGCGGTCGAAAATATTAAATTTGAGTTTTATTGATCTGAATTCGTGTTATTTGTGAAAGATATTGGTGTCATTTGTGTTTAATAATAAAAACATGTAATTAAAAATCATGATGAGTCTATTCGAAGAAATATCCGATTATCCCCTTAATATACTTCCACACGATGGAACAGTCCATTATTACGGCAAGGTTTTCTCCAAAGAAAAATCGGATTTTTACTATGATTATCTGCTCAACCAGATTCCGTGGGAGAATGATGAAGCATTAATTTTTGGAAAACTGATTTTAACCAAAAGAAAAGTAGCCTGGTTCGGAGAGAAAGCTTTTGAATATACCTATTCGAAAAGAACAAAATATGCCAAATTCTGGACTCCTGAGCTATTGGAACTGAAGAAAAAATGTGAAGAAGTTTCGGGGGAAACCTACAATTCATGTCTGCTCAATTTATACCACGACGGAAGCGAAGGCATGGCTTACCACAGCGATGGTGAAACAGATCTGAAGAAACACGGAGCTATTGCCTCTCTGACTTTTGGTGCTGAAAGAAAATTTTTATTCAAACATAAAACAACCAAAGAAAAGGCAGAAGTATTCCTTGAAAACGGAAGCTTATTAATTATGAAAGGTACTACACAGGACAATTGGCTTCACAGACTTCCACCCACTACAAAAGTGAATACTCCCAGAGTAAATCTGACCTTCAGAACCATTGAAGAATAGTTTTTTGAGGCACTTTATTCTCAATCTTTGTCACTCCGTAGGAGTCTCAATACTACTTTATCTGACCGTAAGCTAATTACTTTAAATATAAAGATAACTTACTGTTTCCATCAATAGAAGTGGGCTTTAGCCCACTTATCAAATAAATCAACATGCATCTGGCTTTAGCCAAAACCTAAAAAATAAACTGTAAGTATTCAAAAATAAAAAGCTGTTCGTCTGAACAGCTTTTTCAATTTATTTTAAAACTTCAGCTTCAATAGAGCTGTCATCATATACTTTAATAAACGCTTTGGTATAATCCTCTTTATTGGCAAAATTCGGATTATCCATAAATTTCTGCGGGTTGACTGCAAAAAGCGGGAACCACGTACTGCTGATCTGAATCTGGATTTTATGTCCTTTTTTGAAGGTATGAACCACATCCTGAAGTCTGAAATTAACAGCCGTTTTTTGATTAGGAACCAAAGCTTCGCCCTTTCCTTTTGTATTTCTGAATCTTGCAGGCATAATTTCACTTCTTACCATCTGGTGATAGTTTCCATAGATCACGCCGTCCTTCTTTTCTGCAGGCTTGAAATCTTCAGGATAAACGTCAATCAGTTTTACTGCAAAATCAGCATCTGTGGATGTGGAAGCAATATTCAGTTTGGCCATGATCTCTCCTGCAAATGTAATATCTTCAGTCAGAACATCTGTAGTAAAAGTTAATACATCAGGTCTTCCGACAGCAAACCTCTGGTCTTCCGACATATAATTTTTTGGTGTGAAACCATTGAAATCTTTTAAATGATCTGAACTTAAAACAGGATTGTCAGGATCACTGTAATATTCAGAATATCCTTGTCCTGATGATTTTTTCAAAGTTTTATCAGCCAGATAGAAGTTTACTTTCTGAGCATTTTTAGGCGGATAAGAAGCAAATTCTTTCCATTCTTTAGCACCGGTGTCATACATCAGCGCTTCAGGAAGTCCTGCATCTTCTTTGGTATTGCCTTTCAGGTAATGATTGAAGAATTTTGTTTCAATATTTTTCTGGTAATAGGTAGCAATACTATCCCCAAAATACGTTTCACTATGGAAATGTTTTCCCTGTTCCTGAGACCAGCCACCATGAGAGAAAGGGCCCATTACGATCGTGTTTTTTGCTTTAGGGCTGGTTTTTTCGATGGTTTTATAGATATTTAATGGTCCGGAAAGATCTTCTGCATCAAACCATCCGCCAACAGTCATGACAGCATGGTTGATATTTTTAAGATGAGGAAGAAGTCCTCTTTTTTGCCAGAATTCATCATAGTTGGTATGATTCATAATTTCTGTCATGAAGAAATTATTCTTGTAATATTTTTCATATCCGTCTTTCAGCGTACCCAAATCTCTGTAAAATTTCAGGCCATCCTCAGAAGTCTGCTTGATGAAAGAATCCATATACCATGCCTGTTTTTCCGGCTGTGTTTTCTGAACCCCAAAAACCGGGAAGGTTCTGAAATATCCCAGCATAAATCTTCCGTTGTGAAGGAAATCGTCATTCCAGAAATCAGAAATGGGTGCCTGTGGTGAAGAAGCTACCAAAGCAGGGTGTTGTGACAACGTTCCTACAGCAGTATAGAATCCGGGATAAGATGTCCCGAACTGACCTGCTTTACCATTATTGTCCTTGATGTTTTTCAAAAGCCATTCTATGGTATCATAGGTATCTGTACTTTCATCAACATCTTTTTTTGTTTTACGTTCTACCTGTGGAGTCATATTGGTAAAAGTACCTTCACTCATATATCTTCCGCGTACATCCTGATACACAAAAATATACTTGTCTTTCATCAGATAGGCGTTGGGACCTACCTTCGTTTTATATTCACTTTCTCCGTAAGGGGCGATGCTGTAGCAGGTTCTCTGCATCAGAAACGGATATTTGTTTTTGTTTGATATATCTTTTGGGATATACACTGCTGTGAAAAGCTTCACTCCATCACGCATTGGAATATAAAATTCTTTCTTGGTGAAATTATCTTTAACGAAAGTATCTTTCTGTTCCGTTTTCTGGGCTTTTCCTAGAATGAAAAAAAGAATACATAATACTGAAATATGGATCTTCATAAAAAAAATTTGCTGCTAATTTAAAAATAAAAATAGGTTTATCTGTATATCTTGTTTAAAAGGTTAGTGTAAAACACCCCGTCAAAAATTCTTTGAATTTTTGCCACCCCTCCGGAGGATGGGAATATTACATCTTCAGTTGTAATGGTGTTCGGGGCTAAGTTTAGGTTATTCACAAAAAAAGCCGGAAATATCCGGCTGTTGTCAAAAATATATATTAAAAAGTATGGTGTTGCATTACTGCATTTTTTTTCCTGCAAACTTATTCAGTTTCATGCTGATGGAAAACATGATGTAGCGTTTCAGGATAAGATCTTCACGGTCTTCAAAATAAGAATCGGTGATGGTTCTTCTTACACTTTGATTTTGATTGAGTACATCATAGATTTTCACCTTTGCTGTAAACTGCTTTTTATAGAATGAATATCCAAGACTGGTATTCCAGAAATAAAAATCCTTTTTAAAGCCGGGAGCAATATTGGAATTGGTATTGTATTCAAAATCATTCCCAAATACAAACCTTCCCTGCAGCATATAATTAGTCAGTTCCAGTTTTAAGGATTGATTGGCTGTATTTACATTCGTTACATTGTAATTGGTATAATTTGAAAAATTGTATCCAAGTCTGTAAGAAGGCTTGATGGTCATTTTATCTTTAATCTCATAGATCAGATTAAGACCCGGATTAAGACTATAGGTGTTGCTGGTAAAAGTCTGGCCGTCTATAAAACCGTTATTGTAAGCAAAATTCATATTGAATCTCGGGTTGATGGTAAGTTTGTTATTTTCCCATTTCAGGGTTTTACTGAAACCTGCACCGGCATTGATGCTTTTGTTTCCGCTTACATTGTCGTAAGTGATCACCTGTTTTCCTGCATTATCATAGGTAGAAAAATTGATGATGTCATTATTTCTGTACGTAAAACCAATATTGAAATAGTAGCTGAGATCTTTTACTTTGTTATAATTACTGAAATAGAGATAAAGATTGTTGGTCCAGGTATTTTTCAAATTTGGGTTTCCCTGATAGGTAATCAAGGGGTTTGATTCATCTTTATACGGAGTCAGTTGTTCTGCGGTGGGAATGGTGAAATTGGAATAGTTGTAAATGTTTAAGGTTTTTCCTTCACTCAGCTGATAGTAAAGATTGACATTATATTGGGGCAGTACAAAATTTTTCTGCAGATCATATTGCTGTCCGTTATAGATAGAATTTACCTTCATATCTGAAATATCAAGATTCATGGAAGCCCAGAAATTCAGTTTCTTTTTATTAAGCTGGTAGGTGAACTCAGGAGAGATCTGATTAATTCTTTGCTTCATATTGTTGGATAAAAGCTGATTGAATTTGGTGTAATCTCCTGTCGTATTATCAAAATCGTTTACATTTCTCAGATCTCTGGCAGATCTTGTTTCATATTTTACTTCAAAACTTACACTTGAAGAATCGGAGACAGGTTCTGTATATCCGGCAGTAAAATTAAAACTGCTGTTCTGATTTTTATTTCTGGCTAATTGATCCCTGTTGTCTACTGTTGTTCCATTAGGTTGATAGAACGTGTTTTGAGACTGGTTCAGGTTATCTCTTTTAGATTCGGAAATAGAACTGTTCATATTCGCTGAAATCGAACGCCCTTTTTTCTTGAATTTTCTTGAAAAGTAGAGGTATGGATTAAATGAGTTGCTTTCCGAATCATTACTTGAATAAGCATTACTTTCATTCAGAAGACTGCCATTCCTTAAAGAAGAGGATCTTGAATTATTGAAACTGAAGCTGCTGTTTTTTGTAAACCTTGGAGAAAGGTAGATACTTGTCATGGAATCTAATTTAATTTTAGCCGAAGTATCAAAATTGTATTGTTTGGATTCATTTTCTCCGTTACTTTCAGAATTGGTCTGAAGGGTGTAATTGGGCAGAAGGGTAGATCTTGAAACTTTAGATCTTGTTTCCATATTAGAATCAGAGTGCATCAGACTGAAAGAATCCAGGTCAGCATCTTTTCCCAGCTTGTCACTATAGTTTAATCCAATTGTTGTAGACCTTTGAATTCCTTTTGCACCGCCACCCTGGCTATAGTAAGTTACATTTCCTACCGTGGAGACAGATCCTCCCTGCATCATCCAGGCATTCCGGCCATTTCCCATACTGTCAAAAACCTCATCTCTCGAAAATCCCTGTGAATTAATGTTGTTGGAAGAAGCCAACAGACTTATTTTCGTATCTCCTTTAAAATAACTGGCCAGTCCGCTTGCTTCATATCGCTTATCTGATCCATAGCCGACCGTAAGTCTTGTCAGTAAACCTTTATTTTTCTTTTCATCAATATTAAAATTGATGGTGGTATTCTGAGATTTGGCTGCTTTTCCGCTGAGTTCTTCCTCCTTGGTCTTGGTGGTGGTAAACTGAATATTTTTGATAATATCTGCAGGTAAATTCTGAAGGGCAATTTTACCGTCTTTATCAAAGAATGGCTTACCGTTAATCATGATTTGATCTACTTCTTTTCCATTCACGGTAATCTTTCCTTCATTGCTGATCTCTACGCCGGGGATTTGTTTCAGAAGTTCTTCAATTTTACTGTCCGGACGTACTTTGATAGCGGCAGCATTAAATTCAATGGTATCTTTTTTAATTTTTACCGGAGAAACTGTGATTTTTACCTCATCAATAGCATTCACAATCCCTTGCTTCTCCAGCTGAATATCTCCCAGAGATAATGACTGATCTATTTTTTCGAATTTTTTTGAATAGGAAGATAGTTTATCCGCATCAATCTTCAGAATGGAAGGTTCTTTCATTTCATCAATCTTCAGAGAAAACTTACCTTCCTTGTTCGTGGCTGTGTAATTGATAATGGATGAATCTTTTTGTTTCAAAAGATAGACGGTGGCATTTTCTATCGCTTTCTTTTCAGAATCGGATATTTTTCCGTCAATGTGTAGTTTTTGGGCGTGCAGAATAATGACTGTGAACATCAAAGTCAATAGCAACAGAGTTTTCTTCATTAGTTTTTTTTTCAGAGCCGTAAAAATATAAAAACATCCCAAAATTGGGATGTTTCTATGCTTTTTTTGTGAAAATTTATTATTTTTTAATAAAAATTATGCTCTTAAATATCTTGAATAAGCATATCCTTCCTGGCCGTCAGCATTTTTTACTTTCCACCAGTCATCAGAAGTTTGCTCAATAAGAGTTACAGAAGAACCTTTGGCAGCTTTACCTACAACGGCAGCTTCAGTAGAAGGCTCCTGTCTGATGTTAAGATTAGATTCTTCCGTTGCTACTGTTAAAGAAGCTCCTGAAGAAAGACCTGCAACCTGTACATCAATATTGATATCTGAAGCAGAATAAGTAGAATCAATAGCTCCTAAAGCATTCCATACAGCATCTTTAGCTGCAGTATTGGAAGCATTTCCGGAAACATAAAGAATTCCGTCCTGCTCCTGAACCTGAAGATTGGAAATCCCTGCAGACTGAGCTGCTGAAACTACGCTTGAATATTTATCTTGTAATTCGCTCATCTTAAATTATTTTACGATTAGGTTGTTGTTATACTTTCCGATTTTCAAAGCATCTACAGATTCTTTGATTTTTCTAGCCTGTAGGCCGGAAACATTTCCTGTAAGCGTAAGCTGTCCGTTTACAACTTCTACTTTTACAGAAGGGAAATCCTTCACCGCATCCTGAACTTTTTTCTGAACAGCAGGATCTACAGCAGAAGTAGTTTCCACTGGTGCAGGTGCAGGAGCAGCTGCTATAGTAGACATATCCATTACGTCTTTTACTCCACTGATTGCTTTTAATTTTGCAATCATTGCGTCTTTAGACTGTTGATCTGCGAAAGTACCGCTTAAGTGAGCTACACCTTCTTTTACTTCAACAGAAGCATTGGGATTAGAAGTTACTATAGTTGTAGCCTGAGTCTGAAGGTCGGCATCAGAAACTTTCTTTTTACAAGAAATAGCACCGAAAGATACAGCTACAGCTAATGCAGCCATTGCAATAGTTTTTTTCATATTGTATATTTATTAATGTTGTTATACACTCAAATGTAATAATAAAATTTGTACCAAAAGAATAAAAATTCAATAAATGTTTCTTAATTTTTTTACAATATTTTCTAAACCAGGGTTTTAATTTTCAGGGATTAAAAACTTAATGCAAAATTCAACTCTATAGAAGAAAATCGTCTGCCAATTGAAAAACCATTATATTTGCGCAAATTGAACTATATATATGAAAGGACAGAATAAACTTTTTATAGCAATTATCATTGCCCTTCTTCTGGGTGTAGGAATTGGAGGTATTGTACACGTGAGCTATCCGGATAGTGCAGAACCATTTTCTAAAAATATAAAACTGTTGGGAACAGTTTTTATCAGATTGGTACAGATGATCATTGCTCCATTGGTTTTTACGACGTTAGTAGTGGGGATTGCCAAAATGAGTGATATTAAAATGATCGGAAGAGTAGGTACAAAAGCCATGCTTTGGTTTATTTCCGCTTCTCTGATTTCCCTTTTTATCGGGTTGATCCTCGTTAACTGGCTGGAGCCGGGGCATGTTACAAAATTACCGATTCAGGATGTTGCCTCTGCTGATGAACTTCTTAAAAGCAGCAAAAGTTTTTCTATGGAAGACTTTGTAAAACACATGATTCCTAAAAGTTTATTTGAAGCCTTCGCCACCAATGAAGTACTGCAGATTGTTGTATTTGCGGTAATGTTCGGAGTTGCACTGGCTAATTTAGGAGAAGAATATGCTAAACCTGTAGTAAAGCTTTTTGATATCATTGCTCATGCGATCCTTAAAATGGTAGGATATATCATGTGGTTTGCGCCGCTTGGAGTATTGGGAGCTATTGCAGCTGTAGTGGCCACCAATGGGTTTGAAATCTTTAAAGTATATGCTATTTATTTAAGAGACTTCTTCTTTGCTATAGGAGTGCTTTGGCTGGTCCTTTTATTGGTAGGATATTTCATCTTAGGAAACCGTCTTTTTGACCTTTTAAAAAGAATTAAAGAACCATTGCTGATTGCTTTCTCTACCACAAGTTCAGAAGCAGTATTCCCGAAATTAGTTGAAGAACTTGAAAAATTCGGATGTAACAGCAGAGTAGTTTCTTTTATCTTACCTCTAGGATATTCATTCAATCTGGATGGAAGTATGATGTATATGACATTTGCTTCAATTTTCATTGCTCAGATCTACGGAATTGAAATGACTCTTGGACAGCAGATTACCATGCTTTTGGTATTAATGCTTACTTCAAAAGGAATTGCAGGAGTTCCGAGAGCTTCTCTGGTAATTATCGTAGCAACCTGTTCCATGTTCGGGATTCCGCCGGAAGGAATTGCTTTGATTTTACCTATTGACCATTTCTGTGATATGGGTAGAAGTATGACCAACGTATTGGGAAATACACTGGCAACTACAGCGGTTTCAAAATGGGAAGGACAATTAACTGAACCATTAGACAAAATTTAAATATCAATGAGTTTAAATAACTTAAAAAATCATAAAAGCCATATTGAAGAATATGGCTTTGCTGTTATTAATAATGTGTTTTTGCAGAAAGAGTTAGAAGATATCAATCTTGTGCTGAAAAATATTGACACCTCTAAAGAAAATTTCAGAAAGTCTGAAGACCTTTTTGCCATAAGACAGTTTTTAAAAGAAGTTCCTGAAATCAAAGACCTTGTGTTTAATGAAAATATCAGGGAAGTGATAAAGGAAATCTTCGGAGAAAAATATTTTGTAGTTAAAAGCATCTATTTTGATAAGCCTGAAACCTCCAACTGGTATGTAGCTTATCATCAGGATCTGACTATTTCTGTAGATAAAAAACTGGAATTGGCAGGTTTCGGCCCATGGAATACCAAACAAAATCAGTTCGCAGTACAGCCACCACTCAACGTTTTGGAAAATATCTATACCATCAGAATCCATCTGGATGATACCGATGAAAACAACGGAGCGCTGAAAGTGGTTCCACAATCTCATGCAAAAGGCATTTACAGACCCGAGACTATTGATTGGACTGTAGAAACCGAAGAAATCTGCAACGTGGAAAAAGGGGGAATTATGCTGATGAAACCTTTAACACTTCACGGTTCCAACCGAACCACCAATGGAAAGAAAAGAAGAGTCATCCACATCGAATTTTCTGACATGGAACTTCCGGAGGTCCTGCAATGGTCGGAAAGAATGAATTGATAAATAAACCCTTCTTCAAAATTTTGAAGAAGGGTTTATTTTAGTATTAATCACAGGAGATGACCTCACCGTATGGGTCATTTATATTCTCTTTATGATAAGATAGGAATAAAAGGGCTTCTTTTGGGTTGGGATTCCAGAAAGATGTCGGCGTGAAGACTTTCATCTTTGTTTTCAGTATATTTTCTATCATACTATCCTTACTTCCAAAAGTTGTAACAGGAGTAATTTCCTGAATTTTTGATGTATCATCTATTTTTACTTTATAGATGGCAAAAGGCTGCTTAGGCTTGAATCCACTGATTTTTGATAAATCAGATCTAGATTCAGTTTGGGTTTCATCATAGCAATGGGAAAACTGTAAGCCTATAAACCTGAATGTATTATTATTTAAATAGGTAAAGGCCTTTTCCTTATTTTTAAGCCACAAATTTTCAGCTTTTGTTGGTTTATTTTCCAGTTTTGATTTTGGAGTACAGGATGAAATGGAAGGCGTATTATTATTTTTATTTAAAAAGATCAGATACCTTTCATTAGGCAGGACATCAATTTCACAAGCTCCGGAATAGGAATTTCCAATGAGTCCTCTCACATTCATGGTTTTGAATGTTGTTCCCTTATACATCTTTTCAATTTCAATATCTGCTTTATAGGTTCTTTGCTCAGTATTTTCGTCATATACTTTCAAAATTTTGATAATACCTACAAATTCAGAATTTTGATAATTATATGCTAATGTTTCATATACACATGAGCAGGCTGAAACTTTTATGACACTTAAAAGTATAAAGGATAGTAATAATAATTTTTTCATAATTGTATTTTTTATTTCGCAGAAATCTCATCAATAAAGATATACGCATCACCTCCTGCTCCCTGATGCCATTCCGGAAGTTTTCCGAAGTAGTACGCTTTTACTTTGATGTATCGGGCTTCGGTAGGAAGAATTTCAGTAGAAAAGTCTTTAATCTGTACTTTTTCATCCTTTGGATCGATGTTGTTGTCAACCGTCTTAAGAAGAACAAAATCTTTTCTGTTCATGGAAGCATAATATTCTACTTTCTTAGGCATCATAATCCATGCTCTGCTGTCCTGAAGATAGGTGGAAGATAATGCTTTTATATTCTGGGGGGATTTAAAATCAATAATAGCTTCAAAATTTTGCCCCTGATATCCATGCCATTCCCCTTTTCTCCAGTTCACATCTCCCCTGATTCCTTCGATAAGAGCAAGATTTCCGGTGGCACTGTATTGAGGAGTTACTTTTGACAGAATGTTAATATCCCAATAATTGGGTCTTCTGTTGAAATGAGCAGTGGTTACAGAACTTTTCTCTCCGTTTCTTTCAGCATAAGCCATTACCTGAGTGGTTTTAGTGATGGAGAATGGTCCTTTATAAGTTGAGAATGTTTTTCTTTTATTGATGTCACTGTCATCCATCGTCATATAATATACTTTGTCGTTTGGATGCAGTGGAGTGATTTCTACTTTGGTAGAAAAATCAAAAATTCTGTCTGCGGCAATTACTGGGGAAGCGGTTTGTTCAGAATATTTAAAATCTTTAACAGGTTTTACATTTTCGAATCCTAATTTTTTGAGTTCAGCTCTGGCAGTATTTTTAGTAATCGTTCTTGTAGTGCCGTCTTCAAGATGAATTTTAACTTCATCAAAATAAGGTGTTGTGGTTTCCCATTCCGGTAATCCCGGAGTTACAGAATAAATTCCCATAGAACTTAGAATATACCATGCACTCATCTGGCCGCAGTCTTCATTACCGATGAGTCCGTCGGGCGTGTTTTTATAAAAATTATCAAGGATATATTTTATTTTGGCATCTGTTTTTTCTGGCTTATCTACGAAATTGTACAGATAAGCAATGTGGTGGCTTGGTTCATTTCCCTGGGCGTATTGCCCCATTAATCCTGTAATGTCCACTTGTTCTCTTCCGGTAGTTTTATCAGGAGCGGTAAAGATGGCATCAATGAACTGCTCAAACTTTTCTTTCCCTCCATGAGCTGCAATAAGCCCCGGAATATCCTGCTGTACAGAATAAGAATAATGCCATGAGTTTCCTTCCGTATAATTGTTATTGACTTCTCTCGGATCAAAAGGTTCATACCAGTTTCCGTTTTTTCTTGGCTGCATAAACCCTGTTTTAGGATTGTAAAGGTTTTTCCAGTTCTGGGAACGCTTCATGAAATACTGATACTCTTCTTTCTTGCCTAAAATTTTTGCCATCTGCGCAATACACCAGTCATCATAAGCATATTCTACTGTTTTGGAAACACTTTCATGCTCATCATCTATGCTGATATAATGATTCTGTTTATACGCATTCAAACCAAAAATATCCTGCATAGCTGAAGCTTTTGCTGCCTGAAATACCTTTTCATAATCAAACCCCTGAATTCCTTTGGCCATAGCATCAGCAATGACAGAAACGGAGTGGTAGCCAATCATACATTCTGTTTCATTGGAAGCCAGTTCCCATACCGGAAGTTTTCCTCCCTGTTCGTATTGTTTGATGAAGGTATTGATAAAATCAGCAGTTCTTTTTCTATCAATTAAAGTCATTAGCGGATGAGCACCTCTGAAGGTATCCCAAAGGGAGAATACGGTATAATAATTAAAACCATTAGAAGTATAAAGCTTGTTGTCTCTGCCTCTGTATTTTCCATCAACATCCATATTGATGTTGGGTTGTGTGAAAACATGGTAAAGAGCAGTATAAAAAACGGCTAATTTGTTTTTATCATCAGATTTTACCTCAATTTTTGAAAGTTCTTTATCCCACTCCGATTGTGCCTGTTTTTTTACTGCTTCAAAATCTTTTGACTGTCCTTCTGCCAGCATATTTTTTCCTGCTCCTTCATAGCCTGTAGGCGAAAGAGAGACTTTTACACTGATCTTTTCTCCTTTTTTAACGTTGGCTGAAAATGCCAGGGCAAGTTTTGTTCCGGTAAAAAGATTGCTTTCTTCTTTTCCATTGACCTCTTTTTTTGAAATTTTCATAGGTTTTGAAAACTCAATTCTTGCATAAATGTATTGGTTGGTAGCCCATGCTTCGCTTCTTCTGAAAACCTCAATGGTTGTATCATCAATAATTTTGACTTCACCTTCCAGAAGTTTATCCCTGTGATTGAGGTCTAAGATAATATTGGCATTGCCAGCATTGTTAAAAGTGTATTCATGATAACCGACTCTTTTTGTCGTTGTAAGGCGAACATCGATATTGTTTTTATCTAATTTGACAGCATAAAATCCTGCTGTTGATTTTTCATTTTTATGCGAAAATTTTGAAGAATACTCTTTGCTGTTCAGACCTGGATTCCCCATGGTGGGCATCAGCATAATATCACCATAATCTGAAACTCCTGTACCATTTAAATGCGTATGAGAAAAACCATAGATCACAGAATCTGAATAATGATAACCGCTGCATCCATCCCAGCTTCCGTCAATTCTCGTATCGGGAGAAAGCTGTACCATCCCGAAAGGAACAATTGCCCCCGGAAAAGTGTGGCCATGGCCTCCGGTTCCTATCATAGGATTGACATATTGAGAGTAATTCTGTGCGCAAATAATCTGAGTGATACATATGGAAAATGCAATAAGCCCTTTTTTCATGTTTTGATTTTAAAGAACGAAGATATTGAAAAACAGTAAAAGTGATGTAATAAAAGTCCATTACGGTTTGTCTTATTAAAAACGATATAATTCATGAAGAAGACACTACTTGCTGTAATCATGCTGTCGCCCTTAGTTACATTGGCCCAAAGTATAACCGGGAAGATCACCCAAACCGGAAATGCTGTTCCGTACGTTGAAGTGGTTGCAGTAAAAAATCAGAAGCAGCAGACTGCTATTTCAGACGAAAAAGGAAATTACTCGTTGAAACTTTCAGAAAACGGAAACTATACGATCAGGCTTATCCAGGATGGTATTGAAATATCCCATAAAGATATTGCTATTAACGGAACAGTAAAACAGGACTTTTTTATTGAAAAAAAGAATGAAAAACAAATTGAAGGGGTTACGCTTACTGCCAGAAAAAAACTGATAGAGAGAAAAGCAGACAGACTGGTTTTCAATGTATCCAATTCTGTTGCCTCACAAGGAATGGATGCGGTGGATGCTCTTGCGACGACTCCTCTGGTTAAAGTAGATGATAACACCGGAGTTTCCATTGTTGGGAAAAGTGGAGTGGCAGTAATGATTAACGACAGAATTCTGAATTTATCAGATGCTGAACTGGTTACTTATCTCAAAAGTCTCAGATCCGAAAATATAGAAAAAATTGAAGTCATCACAGCACCTCCCGCCAAATATGAAGCGCAGGGAAACAGCGGATTGATCAATATTGTTTTAAAGAAAAATCAAAACCTGGGATGGAGTGGAAGCCTTACCAGCAGTCTTCAGCAGCAAACCTATACCGGGAATTCAAACAGTGTAACCGTAAATTATCAGAACGAAAAACTGCGTTCTTCCTTAAAGCTGAGACAGAATAAAAATGAAAAACACTCCTATGAAAACTATTGGATAGAAGGTGCAGATGGTCTTAAAAGTAATGATAACAGAAGAGATTTCGGGGATGGACTTGGTGCCAATTTAAGTTTGGATTATCAGTTAAGTAAAAAATCCAATGTCGGATTTATTTACGATTTCGGATTCGGACATTCCAATATGGATATCAGAAATACTTCAAACTATTTCCAGAATGGGATTTATACCAATACACTCCTGACTGATGCAGAGCACAGAGCTACAGGAAGACAGCATACTGTCAGTGCATATTATGATCTGAAATTCGGGAAACAGGATAATAAGCTGAGTATTACAGGGAATTATTTTTCCAATACTCCGGAAACCACTATTGATTTTACTACAACAGAGAGTTCGGGAGACAGATTTGTGGTAAAATCGCCCTCTATGGTAAATTATAAAATTTATTCGGGGCAAGCTGATCTTACGTTACCTTATCAGTTTGCAAAAACAGAAACTGGGGTTAAATTCACTAATTTTGATAATAATTCCAGTATATTTTATCAGAACTTAACGAACGGACAATATATTACTGATCCCTTGAAAAGCAATGAGTTTGAATATAACGAGAAAAATTATGCAGCTTACATCAGTTTTGAAAAGGCATTCAATGAAAAATGGTCTGCAAAGGCGGGTTTACGCTATGAATATTCTGTGGTGAACGGCAACTCTTTAACTTCCGGACAGCAGACTGAAAATTCTTACGGGAAATTTTTTCCAACGGCCTATATCAGCTATAAAAGCAATGAAAACCATACTTTCAATCTGAATTATTCCAAAAGAATCAACAGACCGGGGTTCCGTGCGATTAATCCCTACCGCTGGTACATCAATATCAATTCCTATTTTACCGGAAATCCTTTCCTGAAGCCTTCTATCAATCATAATTTTGAGCTTTCCTACGTTTATAAAGGAAAATTATCCGCGTCAGCCTATTTTCAGAGAACAGTGGACGCATTTGGCCAGCTGGCAAACCTGAAGGGAGAAAACAGAATAAGTACTTTTGAAAACTACTACAATCAGAATAGTATGGGAGCTTCACTGAATTATTCTGATACTTTTTTCAAAAAATGGGAAGCGAATTACGCCGCCAATTATTCTTATATGAGTACGGATGTTTTTGCAACCGATGCGCTTTCCAGAAAAGGGAGTAGCTATGATTTTGATTTTCAGAATAATATATCGGTCCACTCCGGCAAAACAGTACAGTTAATCTTAAACTACTGGTTCCGTCTGCCTTCCAATTCCGGAAATTCCTACATGAAGTTTGCAGGAAATCTTACCTCAGGGGTGAAACTGAATCTTATGGAAAAGAGCCTTCAGCTGAATATATTTGTTTCCGATATCTTAAAACAAGGGAAAAGCCAGGGGGAAATCTATTATACCACAGGAACTCATTCTTACAACAATTATTACGATGCCCGAAGACTTACCGTATCCGCAACCTATACTTTTGGAAACAAAAAAGTAAAAGGAACTGACCGCAACGTAAAGTTTGATGAAAAAAACAGAGCCAATTGATCATCTTACTTTAAATTATTTGATGCATGCCATTCTGAATGAAACGGAGTGGAATGAAGAATGCCTTCTTTTTATAAGATTCTTCCTTTGTCTGAATAACAGTGTAAATATTTAAACTTCTCCCTCAAAGAAATCCTTCAGATAATCTTTTTGGTCTTTTTCTTCCCGTCCGGATCCCAGATATTTTTTCCAGGATTGGGATTCATGATATACAATACCCATTTCCCAAACACAATACGTCGGGAGGTGGGTTTTGTTCCTGTCCCATATTTCAAATTTTCCGGAGCCATCATAATACACGCTTTCCCACAGTTCATTTTCACTTCGCCATGTACACGCTAACAAAAGGTAGTTTTTTCCACAACGATGCATAATAACGAATCCGAGATCACTGATGTTTTTAAAATTTTCTTCAGCATTTTCAATACACACCCGTGCACTATCAATGTCCTGTTGGGAAACTTCCGAAGGATCACTGGCGAGGTCATACCATTTGAATTTCGTTTTCCCAACGGTGAAAATTCCTTTTGGCTGTGCATATTTGGAAGGATAGGAGGTCGTTTTCATATCAATTGCTTTCTGGGATTGGTTGTGGTGCCAGAATGAAAAAACAGAAATAAGAAATTTTTAACGATCTGATTTATCACCTGATATTATAGATTTTATTGATTCTAAATTACCGAAAAAATCCGTAAATTTGTAAACAATTTATATTTATATGTTGACGAAAGAAAAGGTTCAGGAATTCCTTAAAGAAATAGAAGTAGACGATTTGGTGAATAATCTTCAGATTATGGGTAACGATGTTTATATTGACATGATTGCTCATTCACCTGCAATGCACGAAAAGAAAAAACTGGAGGCTGCCATGAAACAGGCTTTTGCCAGTGAGTTTGGAGAAGATATTCATTTAAAACTTAAAATCGTTTCTCCGGAGCCTAGTGAAATTCAGCAAAGTCAGATCAAAGGAAAACAAATTCCGGGAATTCAAAATATTATCGCTATTGCTTCCGGTAAAGGAGGAGTAGGGAAATCTACCGTTTCTGCAAATATGGCAGTAACGCTTGCTAAAATGGGATTTAAAGTAGGATTGTTGGATGCTGATATCTATGGTCCTTCAGTTCCTACCATGTTTGATACAGAGGGGCAAAAGCCAATTTCTGTGGAAGTGAATGGTAAGAATCTGATGAAACCTATCGAAAATTATGGGGTTAAAATGCTTTCAATAGGATACTTCTCAGGAGCTAATCAGGCTGTAGTATGGAGAGGTCCTATGGCTTCAAAAGCTTTGAACCAGATGATCAGGGATGCTGCATGGGGAGAGCTGGATTTCTTATTAATTGACCTTCCTCCGGGAACAGGGGATATTCACTTATCGATTATCCAGGAAGTACCGGTAACAGGAGCGGTGATTGTAAGTACACCTCAGCATGTTGCATTAGCAGACGTAAGAAAAGGAATTGCGATGTTCCAGATGGAAAGTATTAACATTCCGGTTCTTGGTTTGATCGAAAATATGGCGTATTTTACACCGGAAGAACTTCCTGACAATAAATATTATATCTTTGGAAACCAGGGAGCACAATATTTAGCGGAAGATCTTGGAATTCCTGTATTGGGAGAAATTCCTTTGATCCAAAGCATCAGAGAAGCAGGAGACGTTGGAAGACCGGCTGCGCTTCAGGAAGGATCCAAAATTGCAGATATCTACACAGAAACTGCCAGAAAAATGGTAGAAAGCTTAGTGGAAAGAAATAAAAGTCTTCCTCCTACTGAAGCTGTGAAGATTTCCACGATGGCAGGATGCTCGCCAAAAGCAAAATAATAATAATTTCAATAAAATTTGAAAAAACCGAATTGAACTGAAAAAATATGGAAACAAACATAACGCACGAAGATACCGTAACAAGAGTAATGGAAGCTCTGGAAAGCATCAGACCGTTTTTGAATAAAGACGGAGGTGATATTGAGCTTATTGATGTGAAAGATAATCAGGTGTTTGTGAAACTTTTAGGTAACTGTTCCGGGTGTTCATTGAATTTTTCAACCTTAAAACTGGGTGTTGAAAATACAATCAAACAACATGCTCCGGAAATCGAAAAGGTAATCAACGTAGAGTAAAATATATCTGAGATATTTTTTAAAAAGACAGGCTTTTTTAAGGCCTGTCTTTTTATTTGCATATTGAGTCCAACTAAGCTTACCAAACCTGACAGGTTTTAAAAACCCGTCAGGTTTCCGATGAAACTTTTCAGACTCCGAAAAAATGTTTTTATTGTTTTACAACTTTGTTTCCTACCCCTTCTATAAAAACATCAGGCTTTCCAGATTTTGTTCCGGAAGTCCGGTAGTAGACCATATTGCCGCCGCCTTCCATGGAAATTTTGTCCACTTTATCGATGTATACTGTATTACCTGTTCCGGAAACCGTAATTTTTTTAGCACTTCCTTTGACTGTTAATGTGTTGTCGCCACCTTCTACTTCAACAACCCCTCCGTTAAGAGTATAATTGAGTTTGTGGCCTACACCTTCTACATGTATAACCTTATCGCTTTCTGTTTTTTCCACGCCTTTTGTAGATTCTACTTTTCTGGATTGCGAAAAAGCGGTAGCTGTTCCCAGCAGCAGGAAAGCAAGAATTCCTGCAGTTTTAATATTTTTCATAGTGAATTGGGTTTTGTTGAGGATAAATATAGAAATAAAATGATTTGTGCAGACATTTAGAAAGTTAAATCATCTTAAATAAGATTTAGGATTTTGTTTTTTTATAATTTCTTTAATAGTCTTTAGGACTTCGGTTGATTTTTCGCGGATGATTAATGTATTCTTTTCCTTTCCGATCAATTTTCCGGACATATCATACAATTCATAATCCTGTTTTCTGTTGAAATAAAGCGTATTTCCTTTGTTCACAGGGTTTGGGAATATATTGAAGGTGGCCTGTTTAGCTTTTATCTCACCTGTTCCAAGTGTTGCAGGCGTGGCCACTTCATACATGGATAAAGTTCCGCTGATCTCATTGGCGGCAATCACAGACCCTTTTAATAGGTAGTTGTTGACCATTTTTTACTTCAATTAGATGAATACAAAAATGAACTTTATGTTTCGCAATTATTTTAATGGGATTTTAAGAAATGTTTAAAAAATAGGTGTATTTCCGATAAAAGATAAAATTATATTCGAATGAGAAGCTTTAGTATGATATTATTTTCCTGATTTTCCGGAAAAGTTTAAAATCGTTCCTGATTTATTTCCTTCCAAAGGATGTTTCTGCATATAAAAATACCCTGAAACAGCAGTCACAAGCAAGAGTACAAAAATAACCAGAACAATTCTTTTTAACATGTCTCTCATAGCGCTAAATTTTTAATATCTCTAATTTCTAAAGTAGATGTAGGGTACCCTTTTTGTGTCACATTGATCATTGCTCTACCCACTTCGTGTAAAGTTAATGATTTTGACTGAAAAAAAACAGGAAAAATCCAAATAAAAGGTTTAAAAAACCATTTTACATTGGTTTGACCCTCAACAGGTTTCATGAATCCGGGACGGAAATTATAAACTCCCCTGAAATTCATTTTTTTCAAATCATTCTCTGTTCTGCCTTTTACACGTGCCCACATCATTTTTCCACTCTCTGTACTGTCTGTACTTGTTCCGGAAACATAGTTGAATACCATGTCAGGATTTTGGTTCAAAACAGTTTTTGCAAAGTGAAGGGTCGTATCATAAGTGATTTTGGTGTATTCTTCTTCATTCATGCCTACACTGCTGATTCCTGCACAGAAAAAACAGGCATCATATCCTTTTAGCCTTTCATCATTCAGATCAATCGAAAGGAAGTCAGAAACGAGATATTCTTGCAGCTTGGGATGTGTTTTTCCAGAAGGTTTTCTGCTTATGCTCAGGATTTCAGAAACATTTGGATTTTCAAGACATTCCATTAAAACACCTTCGCCTACCATTCCTGTAGCGCCTGTAAGAATTATTTTGATTGGGTTCATTGCTTTGCTATTGATATGGGTATGACGGATAGGGATGGAGTTTTACTTTAAATATTCAGAAAAATTTTTATTAAAAGATAAAAGATAAAAGATAAAAGGTATTGTGTTAAAATTCAATAGGGGTGGGTTTTAACCCACCTTTAAAAATGGCAAATCTTCCTATTGGCTTTAGCCAAAACTTAATAACATGAGAGACTGCTTCGTCGCTTATCAACTATGTTCGAAGGCCTTCATCCCGTTCACAATAACATTGCGGGAAATGGATGCCAAAATAAAAAACCAGCTTAATGGCTGGCTTTACAATATTGTTATCTGCTGTTACTTTTTGTGCTGTAACTGACTGTAAATATTATGGATCAGTCCGTCTGCTACAGAAATTTTAGGAACAAAAATTCTGTTGATATCAGACCATGACATCACATTGTTGAAGATTCCCAGCGCATGTACCAGTACGTCGGCACGGTCTTCTCTCAGGTTATAATTGGTCATTCTTTCTTCTACGGAAAGCTCATTGAATTCTTTGTAAACCTTTTTCAGATGAGACAGAGACATTGGTTTCCCGTCTTTGGTCTTGCTCATGGAGAATACCTTGTTGATATTTCCTCCCGAACCAATGGCTACAATTGGTTTTTTACTGACTATATTTTTCTTGATTTCATCCTTCATTTCTTTCCAGTTGTCCATTGTAACAAGATTGTTGAGAAGTCGGATCGTTCCTATATTGAAAGATTTTTCGTAAACCATTTTTCCATTTTCGTAGAAGGTAAGCTCTGTAGAACCTCCGCCCACATCAATGTATAAATAGGCGAATTCTTTGTCGAGACCTTCTGCAACATGATTTTCGTAGATCAAAGTAGCTTCTTCATCGCCGGAAATGATTTCGATATTAATTCCCGAGGTGTTTTTTACCAGATTGATAATTTCATTACCGTTGGCAGCATCACGCATAGCACTGGTAGCACAGGCCCTGTAGTGGTCTACTTTGTATATTTTCATCAGGTCACTGAAGATTTTCATGGAATCAATGACCATTTTTTCTCTTTCCGGACCTATCTTTCCTATCGTGAAAACATCCATTCCCAGTCTCAGAGGAATTCTGAGAAGGTTCAGCTTGATGAATTCAGGTTTTCTGTTATTGATCTTAACTTCATTGATCAGAAGTCGGGCTGCATTACTCCCTATGTCTATCGCTGCTATCTTCATTTCTTGCTTGTTTTAGCTTTTAAATATTTATAGGTTTCTATTTGTGATCGGCATTCGTGTTTATCATTTCTTACGTATTCATTGCTCAGCTTTTTGTCTAAAATCCTTGCTTTTACGTTATCTTTAAGCTGGATGTCCAGAATCTCTTTTAATTCCTTCTTAAGGTTCTTATCAGTGATTTTAGCAGCAGCTTCAATTCTGTAGTCAAGGTTTCTTGTCATCCAGTCTGCGGAAGAAATGTACATATCTTCGGCCCCTTTATTATAAAAATACATAACTCTGGCATGTTCCAGATATTCGTCTACAATACTGATGGCTTTTATTTTTTCTTTGAATTCCTTTTGATTTACGGCACAATAGATACCTCTTACAATCATTCTGGTCACCACTCCGGCCTTAGCAGCTTCATATATTTTTTCAATCAGAGCACGGTCACTCATTGAATTTACTTTAACGATGATTTCTGCTCTTCGCCCTGCCTTGGCTTCTTCAATTTCTTTATCGATATGGTGAACAATCTTTTCACGCATAAACTGAGGGCAAACTAATAAATTTTTACAAGTTTTCAAAATAGGAATAAAGTCATCTTTTGGTTTCTTCAATACATTGAAGACTTTATTGATATCTGCCATAATGCCCCGGTCAGCAGTAAGGAGCAGGTGATCACCATATATTCTGGCTGTTTTTTCATTGAAATTCCCGGTACTTACAAAGCCATACTGAATTGTTTTATTGTGCGCTCTCTTTTTGATGACACAAAGTTTGGCATGTACTTTTTTGTTTGGAATGCCGACAAGCACCGTAATTCCTTCGGGTTCCAGCATATCTTTCCATTCCAGATTGGATTCTTCATCAAATCTTGCCTGAAGCTCCAGCATTACCGTTACTTCTTTACCATTTCTGGCTGCATAGATCAGGGCATTAATGATTTTTGAACTGCTTGCCAGACGGTACGCTGTAATCTGTATTGATTTTACATCAGGATCCATAGCAGCCTCACGGAGAAGATCAATCACCGGATTATACTTATGGTAAGGGAAAGTAAGGAGTACATCGTTTTTTAAAATCACATCTGTCACCCTTTCCCCATGTTCAAAAGCCTGATGCGTAAAAGAAGTTCTTTCAACAGGTCTTTCATACTTTTCAAAAACATCAGGGAAATCCATAAAATGTTTGAAATTATGAATTTTTCCTCCGGGAATGATGCTGTCCTTCTTAGTCAGGTTCAGCTTTCTGATAAGGAGTTCCAGCAGAGCTTTATCCATATCTTTATCAAAAACAAAACGGGTAGGTTTTCCCTTTCTTCTGTTTTTAAGTCCTTTTTCTATTTTTTCTGCGAAGTTGGTTCTGATATCATTATCTAGATCCAGTTCGGCATCCTTTGTTACTTTAAATGCATTAGCCGCAAATTCATCATACCCGAAATAAGAAAATATGTGCGGAAGGTTGAAGGTGATTACATCCTCCAGAAGCATTACATTTTTCTCTTCAGGATCTTCTGTTGGCAGCAATACGAATCTTCCTACAAAACGGGACGGAATTTCAATAATCGCATAATTGCTGGAATACTGCCAGTCTTTTTTTCTCATGGCCACTCCCAGATAAAGACTTTTGTCTCTCAGATAGGGCATAGGTGTGTTTTCATGAAGAAGAATCGGGATTACATTGGATTCTACCACTTCATCGAAATATTGTCTGACAAATTCTTTTTGTTTTGCTGTCAGATTTTTGGAATTTTTAATGAAAACTTTATGCTCAGCCATTTCGGTCTGGATTTTTTTCCAGGTCTTATCGAAATTCAGCTGTTGTCTCATCACAATCTCATTGATTCTCTGAAGGATCTTGGATGGCGGCTGATAAAAAGATTCAGCAATCACTTTTTCCTTAAAATCCATGGCGCGCTTTAATCCGGCAACACGTACTCTGAAAAATTCATCTAAATTATTGGAGAAAATTCCGAGAAAACGTATTCTTAAATGTAAGGGAACTTTTTCATCCATGGCTTCCTGCAAAACTCTTTCATTAAAGGCAAGCCATGTAATATCTCTAGGATTAAAGTGTATTGACATTCTAAATGTGTATATTTTATCAAAAATAATCATTCGTGAAGATTCTTCCTCTATTTCTTAGGTTAAACTTTGATTAATTTTTGAAGATTGGTGAATTAATCTGTAGGATTAATAATAATTATATTGATAATCAGTGTATTTTTATGCAATTCATATTGACATGATCCTCTTTTTATGACGAAAATGATAGAATATATCTGGCCAGCTATGACAGTTTATTGTGTCTTATTGTGTCTATATAGAAAAACTACAAGAAAAAATCTCAAATAACGATTACAAAGAATCAGAAGTCTTACTGATGGCATTCTGATAAAATCTTACAGGAAAAAATTTCCGTATTAAATCATATAAAACTCCAATTTATCGGGGTTTTTATTTTTATTGTGTCATTTTGTCATAATTTTTCGAATGGTACAGATATTGAGAAATTGAGAGTGTAAATTAAATTAAAAATAGAAAAAATATAAAATATTATGAGTAAAATAATTGGAATTGACTTAGGAACAACCAACTCTTGTGTTGCTGTAATGGAGGGTAAAGACCCTGTTGTTATTCCTAACGCAGAAGGTAAGAGAACTACTCCTTCTATCGTAGCTTTTACGGAAGACGGAGAAAGAAAAGTAGGTGATCCTGCAAAAAGACAGGCTGTAACGAATCCAACAAAAACTGTTTACTCTATCAAAAGATTTATCGGAACTCACTTTAAAGATGATGCTTCTGAAATCACAAGAGTACCTTATAAAGTAGTTGCCGGACCAAACGATACAGTAAAAGTAAAAATCGACGACAGAGAATATACTCCACAGGAAATTTCTGCAATGACTCTTCAGAAAATGAAGAAAACTGCTGAAGATTACCTTGGACAGGAAGTAACAAGAGCAGTAATTACTGTTCCTGCATACTTCAACGATGCACAAAGACAAGCTACTAAAGAAGCCGGAGAAATTGCAGGTCTTAAAGTAGAAAGAATTATCAACGAGCCTACAGCTGCAGCGTTAGCGTACGGTCTTGATAAAAACCATAAAGATCAGAAAATCGCAGTATATGACCTTGGTGGTGGTACTTTCGATATCTCTATCCTTGATTTGGGAGACGGTGTATTCGAAGTATTGTCTACAAACGGTGATACTCACTTAGGAGGTGATGACTTTGATGATGTGATCATCAACTGGATGGCTGACGAATTCAAAGCTGAAGAAGGGGTCGATTTAAAAGCGGATGCCATTGCTCTTCAAAGATTGAAAGAAGCTGCTGAAAAAGCTAAAATTGAATTATCTTCTTCTCCTCAGACTGAAATCAACTTACCGTATATCACAGCTACTGCTACAGGTCCTAAACACTTAGTGAAGACTTTAACAAAAGCTAAATTCGAGCAATTATCTGCTGATCTTGTAAGAAGATCTATGGAGCCTGTTGCTAAAGCATTAAAAGATGCTGGTTTATCCACTTCTGATATCGACGAAGTAATCCTGGTAGGTGGTTCTACAAGAATCCCGATCATCCAGGAAGAAGTAGAAAAATTCTTCGGTAAAAAACCATCTAAAGGAGTTAACCCGGATGAGGTTGTAGCTATTGGTGCAGCTATCCAGGGAGGTGTATTGACAGGTGATGTAAAAGATGTATTACTACTTGACGTTACTCCACTTTCTTTAGGTATCGAAACTATGGGTTCTGTATTTACTAAATTAATTGAAGCGAATACTACCATCCCAACAAAGAAATCTGAAGTATTCTCTACAGCTTCTGACAACCAGCCGGCTGTAAGCATCAGAGTAGGACAGGGGGAAAGACCAATGTTCAATGATAATAAGGAAATCGGTAGATTCGATCTTACAGATATCCCGCCGGCACCAAGAGGAGTTCCTCAGATTGAAGTAACTTTCGATATTGATGCTAACGGTATCCTAAGTGTATCTGCTAAAGATAAAGGAACCGGAAAAGAACAGTCTATTAAAATCCAGGCTTCTTCAGGTCTTTCTGACGAAGAAATCGAAAGAATGAAGAAAGAAGCTCAGGAAAACTCTGCAGCAGATGCTAAGAGAAAAGAAGAAGTTGAAATCTTCAACAAAGCTGACGGATTGATCTTCCAGACTGAAAAACAACTGAAAGAATTCGGTGAAAAACTTTCTGCTGACAAAAAAGCAGCTATCGAAGCAGCTCATGCAGAATTAAAAACAGCCTTCGAAGCTAAAAATGCTGATGACGTAAAAGCTAAAACTGAAGCGTTAGATGCAGCCTGGATGGCAGCTTCTGAAGAATTATATGCAGCAGGTCAACAGCCAGGTGCTGATGCAGGTGCAGGTGCTCAGAATGCAGGTGGAAACGCCGGAGCTGAGGATGTACAGGATGCAGACTTTGAAGAAGTAAAATAATTATTGTTTTAATATACATAATAAATAATTTAAAACCGCTTTAAACGAATGTTTAAAGCGGTTTTTTATACCGACTTATCTTTTTTTGCTGCAATTTCTAATCCTTATGCTATTTATAGCATTTCAGGAGATTTCTCACCCTCAATAAATTGAGTAAAATAATTTGATTATACACATATTTAATCGGTAAAATATGTTTATATTTAATTAATTTAATATTTTTTATGAAAATATTTTTATTTTAGCATTCACTGAAATACTTTAAATACTTATTTCAGTTTTTATTCACAGTTGGGCTTTTTTTCTCATCTGTACTGCTGTTTTCCCAAACTCCTAAATATAAAGCGTATGACTCCATTCTTTTGAATAAACCTAAAGAAATGGGAAAAAACAATATTCCCAGAGAAAAAATTATTCTTTGGAATAAGGAGATGCTGGAAAAAATGAAAAAAGAAAATTATGCAAGAGGAATAATTTGGGCTCACATTAATATTGCCAATCAATACTGGAATTTAGGAAATGCAGAAGAAAGTATAAAAAATCTCAATATAGCAGAAAGCATATGGCATAAAAACGAAAGTGAGATTGATTTTTTTACCATTGCCAAGCTCTATCAGGAATATTCTCAGGCTTATTATATCCTGAAACTGTACGATACAGGTCTGAAGTATAATTCTAAAGGAGGCTATTATGGAAATAAAATTGAGGATAAAGATAGAAAAGGGAAGTTTTTATCTTACGTTTATACTTTACGTGCCAATCTTCTTTATGAGAAAAAAGACCTGGATTCAGCGCTCTATTATCTAAAGCAATCATCTCTATTGTATGAAAGCTTAAGCACTACCTCTCAAATTGCTAATCATTATATTGAATATCAACCCAGCCAGCATGAGGCTAAAACCTATCTGGATCAGGGAGTGGATATAATAAGCAAAAATAAGCACGAACCTAATAGCTATCAGATATCTGTTTTTTATTACTATTATGCACAATATTTTTTTAAAGAAAAAAATTATGAAAAGGCAATACTATACTTAGATAAGGCTCTGGAATACAATAAAAAATTAACAACTATTGAGCACTCTAAAAATATATATAAGCTTTTAATAGAATGCTATAAAAACTCTGGTAATGTAGAAAAGGAAAAAGAATACCTGGAGCATTATATAAAACTAAAAGACAGCCTGGAAAACTCACAAACCAAAGGGGCAGAGCTCTCTATAAAAACAATAGAAAAGGAAAAAACAGAAGAAAATAAAACACTCAAAAAAAAGATACTCATTTATATCAGTATTGTAGTTTCTTTAGGTTTGATATTACTGGCTTATTTATATTATCAGAATAATAAAAAAAAGAAACTGATATTGGAAAGCAAGGAAATAATTTCCAGAAAAGAAGATGAAACTAAAATATTGGAGAAAAGAATTTCAGGGGTGCATGAAGATTTAATTCAATTGGCTAAAAATAATGATATCAGTTTTTTGGAAAAATTTCATGAAGTTTATCCTAATGTTTCTCAAAAACTGCTGGCAATCAATCCGGATTTAACCAAAGATAATCTTGCATTCTGTGCTTTAATCTGGTTAGGATTCTCTTCTAAGGACATTGCTGAGTTTACTTTTATGCAGCACAGATCCGTGCAGATAAAGAAAGGCAGATTGAGAAAAAAACTCAACCTCGGATCAGATGTAGATCTCTATCAATTCCTTAAATCTCTGGTAGATAATTAATAAAGTTATGTTGTAATCCAATTATAGCTGCTTTTTGCCATTAAAGGGATCTGATATAAATTTGTCCCCAAAAGTATCATCAAGTGCCCCTTATGTAAAGTTATAGACCTATCAATTATTGAGTCATCACAGCATAGAAAGGCTCAGCCTGGCAATGTTAAAAATTTCGGTTGGTATCCGGGTTATCACCCTGAGCCTGTCGAAGGGCTATCCATAAGGAACCTTTGTTAATAATTAATCTCGGAATTAATTAAAGAGATACGTCAACAAAGTTTAAAATACTGTATTTATTGAATCTATAAAATAAAAAGATCTCTTGAAGTTTCCCTCAAAAGATCTATATAGTAACTACTAATCTTTTGTATTAATTATCTTTAGTGAAAACGGTAGCTGCCATTGAACCTTTTCCCCAGTTGAAATTATTTCCTGAGGCAGCCCACATATTAAATCTTGTAGGTAGATTAGCAGACTCTATATACCCATTCAAAGTATAAGTTATAGTAACAGGAGAGGAAGTAGAATTGGTTACCGTTTCCGAAAACTTACCGGAAATGGAAGCCATTTGTGAACCATTACTTCCAACTGGGATGGCATACTTTCTTGAACCTTCAGAAGCTTCTGTACCGTCTTTAAGAAAACGTACTCCATAGTAACCTAATTCTGAGCCTGTAGAACCAACAGTTCCTGTAGGAACACTGTAATCTACAACAATTTTTGCAATAGAATTTGCCGGAATGGTAACCGGGACACTTAATCCGAGGTTAATATTATTGACAATAACCCCTCCAGCTACTGCTGGCTGATCTACCGGAGCAGTTGCAACACTTGTGAAAACCCCCAAAAGCTGATAGTCCGTTGATTGAGGCGCTAGTTTGCTCCAGGCAGGGGCTGCGGAAGTTCCTGAATTATAATAAAGACCTTCCCCATAAGGAGTTAATGCCGTGTTGGAATTATAAACCATCAACCCTTTTGCAGGAGTAGGAATAGTAGTTCCGTCTGTGGTTGATGTTAATGAAACCCGTGGCAGCAAGAATCCTTTATTAGTAGCACTGATATCAAGTAAAGCTGAATTATCCGGAATAACTCCCATCCCAATATTTCCGGCAGGGGTAATGATCATTTTTGGGCTGTTATTAGCCATCAGGTTCAGATTATTTGAAGTAGTGGTCCCAAAATAACCCGATCCGGCTCCAATATACGTTTTCAGATTGATCGTACCATTGGTATGATTCAATCCAAAGTTGCCATCAGCTGTACTGATGGTAAGTTTAGTATCAGGGGTAGCGGTTCCGATTCCCAGACGGTCATTAGCAGCATCCACGGATAAGGTAGCACCGTCTACAGAAAAAGCATTGGTCTGTGTTCCTGTAAAGGTAAGGGTATTAGCACCCTGTGTTACCGTTCTGTTACCTGCAAGAGTACCGTCTGCAGTATAGAGATTTACCGGGGTAGCTCCTGCAGATCCGCCATCCGTAGATCTCCAGAATGAATTACTGAAAATAAATTCCAGCGCTTTGCCGTTAGGAACGGTAGTCCCATCCAGCGTAGCACCAAATCCACCTGTGGTATTATTGTAGACAATAAGGCGCTGTCCGGGATTAGGAGCAGCAAATGCAGAAATGGCGACGTTGGCTGTAGCAGCTCCGGTAAGTCTTACCAAACTCACATTAGCCGGAATAGTAACGGCATTCCCCGCTACAACTAAAGCAGTTTCACGGTTGGTAATAGCCCCTTTCACATCCAGTGTGGTACCGGGAGCGGTAAGCCCCAGTCCCAGATTACCATTAGAAGTCATCACCAGATCATCTGCAGCCTGAACTGCTGTAGGCACTCCCGTTGTTGGATTATTTTTTAATCCGTCAATGTTAAATACTCCCTGAGGATTAGTCGTATTGATCCCCACTTGTGATTTTGCTACCAGGGAAAAGGTGGTAAGTAAACCAGCTAGTAATAAATTTCTTTTCATAATATATGGTAATTGAGTTTAAATTAGACTGAGACCTTTTTGTCAGGAACTCTATAATAGCTACAGAGCATCCATATGTTTTTATATTTAATAGAGCAATAGGCTAATAGTTTTAATCTGTTGTATTTGATCGTTGTATAATAAAAATTTGGTGTAATTGTTATATGATCAACCTTAATCAACTTGTTGTTCTTTTTCTGATTCAAGTTTTATAAAACAAAACTACAGCTTATTGAAGATGTAGTATATTTTACACCTACAGCAAACATGCATCATGTATATATTGCACATACATCTTACATACATCAAATTGGTGTTATTTAGTATTTTTTTACTTTTTTTTATCCTTTTTGGGTGAAATAATTAATCTGTTATGCCTTTTTTATTTTCATGTTTGAATCTCAAAAAGCTGTGTTTTTATAATTCATATTCAAGGTTTTTTTCAGTAGGCTTATTTGTTTTATTCTTTGCTGCTATGGAACAGGTGAAGCTGCCGCAGCGCCCGTAATATTGCCTCCAAGGTTATAATTGGAAGTATCCAGTGTGGTCATTTGTTCATTGGAGATGATCAGCAATCTGATCCCCCACGTAAATGCACTTCCAGCTGTAGTATTTGCATTAGGAACGTCTGCATGAATTCTCCATGTCCCGTTTTGTTGGAAAGTATAGATATCGGGCGACTGAAAATCGTAAGTGCCATAGGCATTTTTAAAGCCGGAACTGATAGTAGCGTGATGATTAGTATCAAATCCCACCACAATAGCCGTATACCTATCTACTGGTATTTTAGTGTCAAAATTACCTACAAAATCTCCGTTAGGATTCGTAAGCATATAATACTTGAAATACATTTTTGAAACAGGCCCAATTTTTCCCCAGTCCGGTGCAGCGCTTGTTCCTCCGTTATAGTAAATTCCTTCTCCCTGAGGTGACATGGCAGTATTGTTGTTATACACCAGAAGTCCGGTAGCCGGGGAAGGGACAGTGCTGGCATCGGATGTGGATGACAGGGATACTCTGGGAAGTAAAAGTCCTTTATTGCTGGTATTAAGGTCAAGCAAAGCCGAACTGTCCGGAGTATTGGTTCCTACCCCTACATTTCCTGTAGGAGTAATGGTCATTTTGGGACTGTTATTGGTCATCAGATTCAGGGTATTTGAAGTAGTGGTTCCCACGTAGCCCGATCCTCCTCCAATATAAGTTTCCAGACTAACTGTACCATTGGTATGTGTAATACCAAAGCTATTATCAGCTGTACTAACAGTCAGCTTAGTATTGGGTGTTGTTGTGCCTATTCCTACATTTCCACTTGAAGTAACAGTCATTTTTTGGGTGTTATTGGTCATCAGCCTCAGATCATTAGCTGTAGTGGTTCCCACGGTAGCTGCCCCTCCTCCGATATACGTTTTTAAGTTAACTGTACCATTGGTATGATTTAATCCAAAGCTGCTATCAGGCGTACTGATGGTAAGTTTCGTATCAGGGGTTGTGGTACCAAGGCCTACAAGGCCGTTGGCAGCATCCACTGATAAGGTGCTCCCGTCTACAGAAAATGCATTGGTTTGTGTTCCTGTAAAGGCAAGGGTATTGGCTCCCTGTGTAACGGTACGGTTTCCTGTTAAAGTGCCGTCTGTGTTATAAATATTGGCAGATGCAGGTGCTGCCGGTAAAGCTTTCCATGTTGCTACTCCGCTGGCATCGGATGTTAGCACCTTATCTGTACCCTGGGTACCATCTACAATTTTCAAGGCTCCGCTTGTGGTAGATTCAATCTGAAGTTTATTGGTGGGGCTCGTTGTACCAATACCCACATTTCCTGAAGATTTGATCGTCAGTCTTGGTGCGTAGTCTGTTGCATTTCTGGTGGAAAATTGTAACCCGGCATAGCTGTTGGCAGCATCACGGTCAATTCCTGAAATACTGGCCCCGGAAAGTCCTGTTTCAGATGTTGACGGAATGAACCCGAGCTCAGCAAACTGCCCGCCGGAGCCATTTAAATTATACAAAGTAATATTTCTTGATATTCCTTGTGAACATGGAGCTCCGCAATTTTCAATTCCAGCAGAAATGGTATTGGTTGTAGCTCCCGGACTGTTTTGGACTGACAGAGAAGAAGCGGGAGCTATAGTACCGATTCCCACTCTGCTATTTGCTGCATCTACAGAAAAATTTTTCCCATTCACAGAAAATGCATTGGTCTGTGTACCTGTAAAGGCAAGGGTATTGGTTCCCTGTGTAACGGTACGGTTTCCTGTTAAAGTGCCGTCTGTGTTATAAATATTGGCAGATGCGGGTGCCGCCGGCAAAGCTTTCCATGTTGCCACTCCGCTGGCATCGGATGTTAACACCTTATCTGTACCCTGGGTACCATCTACGATTTTCAAAGCTCCGCTTGTGGTGGATTCAATCTGAAGTTTATTGGTAGGGCTCGTTGTACCGATACCCACATTTCCTGAGGATTTGATCGTCAGCCTTGGAGCATAGTCTGTTGCATTTCTGGTGGAAAACTGTAACCCGGCATAGCTGTTGGCAGCATCACGGTCAATTCCTGTAATGCTGGCCCCGGAAAGTCCTGTTTCAGATGTTGACGGAATAAACCCGAGCTCAGCAAACTGCCCACCGGTGCTGTTTAAATTATAAAGCGTAATATTTCTTGCTATTCCTTGCAGACATGCAGCACCACAATTTTCAATTCCTGCAGAAATGGTACTGTTTGTAGCTCCCGAACTGTTTTGCACAGACAGGGAAGAAGCAGGAGCTATGGTACCGATTCCCACTCTGCTATTTGCTGCATCTACAGAAAAATTTTTCCCATTGACAGAAAATGCATTGGTTTTTGTCCCTGTGAATGCTAAGGTATTGGCTCCCTGTGTTACGGTTCTGTTTCCGGTAAGGGTACCATCTGCATTATAGATATTAACGGGATTGGCCAGCTTTGTCCATACGGAACCATTATAATAATAATAGCCAACGGCATCAATATTCACAGCAGTACCCGCTTGCGTTCCGGTAGCTACGCTGTTTACATAAATTAGGGTTGAAACAGGAACACCTGTCATACTTTGAGCTCTCTGTCGGTCCAGTCTGGTAATCAGAACACCATCTACATTGGTAGAAGTGCCTGTTGCATTTTTGGCAGTGATATCAAAAGTAGCAGCCGGGCTGGTGGTATTAATACCTACTTGTGAACGTACTTTGCAAAAAGCAAGCAACAATATCACCACTGGTAATACTTTTTTTTTCATAAATTTTTGTTTTAATTTTAATAATATCGACATTCTAAATTCGATATGGCAAAACTAAAAACAAACCAGAGCTACAACAAGATAAGCACTACATCAAAGATACAACATCAGCATATCAAGCATACATCAAAACAAATAATAAACTGAAACTCAAAATACATCTGAATATTCAAATAATATAAAACAACTATAATTCTTAAGAATTCCAACAACTATTTTATCTTATAGAAAAAATTTACGTTACACTCACTCCACAAGCCTTCCCCACTAATCCCCTAGTCCAATTGTACAAAAAAAAGAATTCTTAACAGCTGTTTTAATACTGAATCCTCTGGCTTTTGCGTACTGGCCATGCGCTCAAATTCTTTTATTCCCAGCCTAAATTGTAATTTAAAACAGTATCAGCCTTTCATATTCAATCTTTCCTCCTGCAGATCCAATAGCCGCAGGTGTTTTCTGATGATATTTTCATCCAGTAAAAGTTCTTCGCGGTTTTTATGGATAAGCCAGTTTCTTTGGGTGTTGAGAATGTCAATATAAATATGCCTGTATTCTTCGTAGTTTAAAATAATTTCAGAACTGCTCAACTGATTTTCATATTTCTGTAACTGATCCTTCAACGCCGGAAAGCTTTCTATTTTATCAGCATAGTCGTTGCGGATTTTTTCAAGAGCTACTTTTGCCAGACTGTTCTGAATGTCGTAATCTATCTCTTTCGCACTTCTTATGAAATCGCGGTCTACCGGTGGAAATTTCTTAAGTAAAAAAGGAAGCGTAAGTCCTTGTAAAAGCAGTGTCAACAGGATTACAATAAATGTGATAAACAGGATCATATTTCTTTGCGGAAACGGAGACCCGTCATCTAAAGTCATGGGAATGGAAAGTGCTGCTGCCAGGGAAACTACGCCCCGCATACCGGTCCATCCAATAATCAGGGGAGTTTGCCAGCCTGGTGACTGTGGATCGGCAACGGTAATAAAATTCCTCATAATTAAGGTTGTTATCAACGCTCCATATCCCGCTAAAATCCGGACAATAATAAGGACTACAGTGACTGCAATTCCATAGCCTATCGCAGTATAAATATCAGTGTCACCTAAGCCGGAAACAATTTCCGGTAAATCTAAGCCGATAAGCATAAAAACGATCCCGTTCAACAGAAAGCAAAGACTTTCCCATACTGTTACGGTACGTATCCGGGATGCACTGCTTAGAAAATCATGACTCCGATAAGAAAGGAACAATCCTCCGGTTACCACGGCCAGAACTCCGGATGCATGAAGTTGTTCTGCCACCAGATACATAGAAAACGGCGCGATAAAAGTCAGCAGAATATCTATATTTGAATCGGTAGGCAACATTTTATGTATTTTCAGAAAGGCGTATGCAATCACAAGTCCTATTCCCAGACCTCCTAAGCACATCCATACAAAACTTCCGGCTGCTTCATGCCAGACAAACTGCCCGGTTGCAGCAGCGATCATGGCAAACCTGAAAATAATCAAAGAAGAAGCATCGTTTAGCAAACTTTCACCTTCCAGAATAGAAGCCAGCCTTTTCGGGACTTTTACAAATTTTAAAATTGCTCCGGCGCTCACAGCATCAGGTGGAGAAACAATTCCGCCCAATAAAAAACCGAGAGCGAGAGAAAACCCGGGAATAAAATAATTAGCAAAAGCAGCAACGGACAGTGCGGTAAAGAAGACCACTACAAAAGCAAAGCTGAAAATAATCCTGCGCCATCTCCAAAGTTCTTTCCATGAGGTTGACCATGCCGCTTCGTACAGTAAAGGAGGCAGGAAGATGATAAATAGTAATTCGGGCTCTATTTTAACAGGTGGTACCCCGGGAATAAAACTTATGACAAGTCCGGCCAATACCAGTAAAACCGGATATGCTACTTTAATCTTATTAGCCAGCATGATCAGCATGGTAATTAAGAAAACCAGGAACAGGTAAAATTCAAAGTTTTTAAGCATAGGAAAAATTTAGAGACTTAAATATATATCAAATTTTTAAAAATTTAATCCTTTACCGGTTTTAGTCTCATCAGAAAACTGTTATCTTTTTCGCTTATACTGCAGCTGTATCAATCCGGTTTCAAATGTTTTTGCGGTAATACATTCAAGTGCATGTTCAGGCCGGCCATCTTTAAAAAGCTTTGTTCCGCTACCTAATAATACAGGAATCACCGAAATAATAAATTCGTCTATCAGATCATGTTTCAACAATTCATTGATTATTTCAGCACCACCGTCACAATAAATATTCTTTCCTTCCATGGATTTTAAACGGTTAACCAATTCTGTTATATCTCCGGTATAGAAAGTCGTCCTGCCTTCTTTTGGCCTTGTGGTTCTCGTGATTACGTAAACATCCCGCTGTCCGTTGTCATAATGAGATGAGCCAATTTCTTTCATCACATAATCATAGGTTTTTCTACCTATAATAATGGTATCAATTCCGGCATTAAAGTCTGCATAGCCGTAATCCTCGCCTTCTTTTTGAACTATTTTCAGAAAGTTCAGATCATCATTGGGTTTTGCTATATAGCCATCTAAACTCATGGCAATGAAAAGTGATAATTTTCGCATTGATTTTGATTTTAATATTGCAGCAAATTTACTTCTATACTACGATCTGCACTTTGTAAAAATGCGACAAATTAAAGTAATGAAGGTACAAGTCCGGTATTTCGCTTAATTTCATTGGTAAGATGTGAATGATCATAATAACCGCATTCAAACGCAATTTCCAATAAGCTCCGGTTTTGATTTGAATTTTTAATTAAACTCATTGCATACTGAAACCTGATAATATTTGAATATTCCTTAGGTGATAATCCGATCAGTTTTTTAAAATCACGTTCCAGCTGTCTTACAGTCGTACAGTGTATTTTAGCCAGCTCGTTACTACTTATGTTTCCGTTTGCTGAATGTATATGATTAAGAACTTCCTGCAGCCGGATATTTTTGTTTTTGAGTCTCCCCGAAAAAAACTGGTCAAAATAATGGAAAGGATTGTCAGATGTTTTCTTAAGACTAAATGAATTGCCCTTTTCAAATTCAACAGTGGCATTGGTTAATTCATTTTGTGAGGCATAGCTGTAAAAATTTGCAAAAGTGGCAGGTTTCAGACACACGCCTGCTAAATGGGTTTCACTGTCAATAAAACTCTCTTTGAAAGAATTCATGGCACCGACGACATAAGTTTTTCCGGATTCCATTGTGAATAAACCGTTATCCGTTAAGCATTGATCTCCTAAATTGATCAGTATACCTGCGCAGCCATCCGGGAAAACCCTCTCCCACTGTTTTTCCATCTCATTTTCTTTCAACTCCCAATAGAAATGGATAAAAGGTTCTAATTCTTTACATGGCTTTATTTTTTTGTACTGCATGGCTTATACTATGTTATTATCACAGTGATATTCAGTCTTTTAATTATTCCCATACAAAACACAGGCTTTGGCAGGCTGTTCTTAATTAATGCCTGTTCTCTATTTCTTCAAAATACCTCATCACTTTTTCCTCAGTGTTGTTTTGCAAATTGACCTTACTGTCAAAAAGTTCTGCTCTTAAATGCCTGTATAAGGATACTGCGTTTCTCATGCTTTCCAATAAGGATTGTCTGTTATAATCCGGAATGGTAAGTTTTAATTTTTCGAGGTCTGAAGTTTTTAAAGCTGTTTCCACTTTTCTGACTCCACGAGGTAAATTTCCGTTTTTGATGTGGAGTAAAGGTCCAAACACAACCATGCGCAGAAATCCCATAAAGTCGTATGCTTCAAAATATTCTCCACGTCCAGTTTTCAGCAATGCATAATGGATCCAGGTCCAAAAACGGTCCTCTATCCACTGGTAATCCGGACAGGGAAATCTGACTTCTGTGTGATGAATAATGTTCACAAGCTTTCCACCCTTATCAATAAGGAGAACCGGAGTTTCAATACGGCTCTGAAATTCTTCCAGGGTTAAAAACTTGATATCGACATGCAAAAGCGGATTGTCATACAGGCATATCAGCAATCTCGGCTCTCCCACGTGCTCTCCTGTAAACCCTGACAAGAAATCTCCCAGCTTTTTTGCATATCCAAGCATTAGATTCTTATCGTGGGAAATTTTTTGTTGGGTGACAAGAATGAGGTCAAGATCTGAAAATTCATCTATTTCATCGGTAAGCCAGGAACCTGCAACAGCTAATCCTATAACATTGTCGTCCGGTTCTAAAATCTCTTTTGCTCTGTTGGCGAATTCTTGCTGTATCATTGGTTATTCGTTCTTTTAGGTTATCTGTACATGTTAAGCCAGCTTTGAAGTATATTTTGAATCACTTTTAAATATACAAAAATATCCCTTTTGCTGATCATTTCTAAGCTGAATCCTATCCTCAACTACGGCTTATATCATTTAATTTCATTAATAATAAATCCCAGCCTGTAGTCTGGGATTCATTATTTATAATTTATAAAACGTTCACATGAAATAACATATGTATGATCGTCTTATTTAAGGATTGCTGTTCTTTTTTAAAACAATCTGTTATGAAGAGATCTCAAGGCTTCTATCTTGTAAGCAGAGGAAACAAGCAGCGAAATATTATTTTCACTTCCTCCATAGGAAATCATTCTGATCGGAATATGTTTTACCGCCTCGGAAACAATAGTGGCATATCCGTTGTTGTTTTTTCTGAAATCACCTACGATACAAACGATAGACTGTTCGTTATCAATTTCAACGGCTGAAAAAGATTCCAGTTCTTTCACAATTTCAGAAAGATAATCGGTTTGGTCTATGGTAAGTGAAACGGCTACTTCAGAAGTGGTAATCATATCAATAGGGGTTTTGTAGCGTTCAAAAACTTCAAAAACCTTTCTTAAAAATCCGTAAGCCATCAACATTCTTGAAGACTGAATACGAATTGCCGTAATATGATCTTTTGCTGCAATAGCCACAATCTGATTCTGATTGGTAGCTTCTCCGGAGATCAGTGTTCCGGACGCACTCAAATTCATCGTATCCAGCAATCTTACCGGAACATTATATTTTCTTGCCGGAAAAACACTTTGGGGATGAAGAATTTTAGCCCCAAAGTAAGATAATTCAGCAGCTTCATCAAAGCTCAGTCTGGCAATGGATTTTGTATTTTGAACATATCTCGGATCATTATTATGGAATCCGTCAATATCTGTCCAGATCTGTATTTCTTCAACCTGGAGCGCCGCCCCTAATAATGACGCAGTATAATCTGAACCACCTCTCTGTAAATTATCAATTTCACCTTCAGCATTTCTGCAGATGTATCCCTGGGTGATAAATAAGGTTTCCTCAGGATATTCTGAAATTTTACGGGCTGCATGTTCTCTGATATAATCAATATTGGGTTCTTTATCTTCATCAATCAGCATGAAATCAAGTGCTGACAATAACACTGACGGAATTTCAATTTCTTTTAAATGTAAATGGAAGAGAGTTGTTGAAATAATTTCTCCCTGAGCCAGAATAACACGTTCCGCACTGGAATTAAAATTTTTATTTTTAAATTGATAAAAGAGATCAAATATTTTGTCAATGAACAGTAATGCTTCTGAAGTACCTTCTTCCGTTTTAAATAATTCATGGACAAATTTTTTGTATTTGTCATACAGTACATCAATATGTTGGTAAGCAGCTTCAATATCTTTGTTTTCATACAGCGCTGATAACTTTACCAAATCGTTGGTAGTTCCGGAAACAGCTGATAAAACAACCAGATGTTTGTCTGCTGCCTGAGATCTGATGATGGGTAATAACTGTTCGATTCTTTCCGGACTTCCTACTGAAGTTCCTCCAAATTTTAATACTTTCATAATAGATATAATTGTTAAATATTTTCCAAAAAAAAAGAGCTTGTCGTGATGACAAGCTCCTGATATATTTTAGTTTCTAACCAAAGGAAAATGACTCACGACGTTCGACGTAAGTTCTGTTTCTTTGCTTTTTTAAGGTTAGATAAAATCATTTTCTTTTTTTGCTGGGCAAATATACATATTTTTATTGATCTCCGCCTAAAAAAATTGATTTTCCTAAATTCTACGTCCAGGTAGTGTTTTTTTGTAAAATGCAGTATTTATACGTAATCATATCTTTTAAAATAAAAATAAATTTGTGCCATTGAGTTCCATTTTTTCACCAATCACTTTTTTTTTAACACCATTAAACTAATACTATGAGTGTATGAATGAATTATTAAAGCATAATAACCTAAATTAAAAACAACTAAGCATGAAAATCAAAAATCTTTATTCCCTGATTACAGTATTTACAGCTACAGCGATCACATACGCACAAGTAGGAATTAATACAGTAACCCCCCAGGCAACATTGGATGTTGCAGGAAATACAAGCACAACTATGAAGGATGGTATTTTACCTCCAAGAGTTTCTAAACAACAGTTGGCTTCTAAAGATGCCGGAACGTATGGAAGTGCTCAGGCAGGAGCACTGGTTTATATTACAGATACTACAGCTCCTTCAGGAACTACACCAAGTTTATCACAGGTTGCAGATATCAGCAACAACGGATATTATTATTTTACAGGATCAGCATGGGTTCCTTTTTCGGTCAACCTTTATAATGCAGATGGAATACTTTCAGGAAACAGAGTGGTAACTCAAGATGCCAGTACACTGGCATTTACTTCAACATCTACCAATGGTTTTTCTGTGGATGGAGCAACATTTTCTGTGGATGCGGCCAATGACAGAGTCGGATTGGGAACCGCTTCACCTGAAGCAAGATTCCATGTGGTTTCTACCGTTCCAGCCTTAAACCGATATAATTTAATTGATGCTACTGCCGGAACCAACCAATATGGAATTATGGCTTTACGAAATACTTCCGCTCTGGCCACAGGAAATTATTCTTTACTTGGGTTTACCAACAGCGGACCCGCTTCGGGAGGTGCCAACTGGGCATTAGGATCAATCCGTACAGGATCAACATTGACCAATGGTTCGGAAGAAGATTTTTATATCGGAAACTCTACCGGTGGAGGTTTAATCGAGAGAATGAGAATTAACCCTACCACAGGAAATGTAGGAATAGGAACTTCTTCTGCATCGAATAAACTTCACATTAACGCTACCAACCCGGTAAGACTGGAAGGATTACAAGCCGCTTCAGGAACTTCAGGAAGTTTAACGGTCAACAGTACGGGTGTGGTACAACTAAAGAACTCAGCAAGCATCAGTGCTGCAAGAGGCACAGGGATCGTAACAATTACGACGAACAATACTTTTGTAAACACCTCAGTTTCGGCAAAAACTTTTGATAACCTCAGTGAAATGGCAGGAAATACTTTCATTGCATCTTCTACAGGATTGTATAAGGTTGATTTCATTGTTAATTATCCTCAACGAGGAGCAACAGAAGATGGTGGAGACGGATATCTTGGATACGCTCAGATCAGTCTGAACGGAATTCAGCAGTCGTTTACCAATACCAAAGTCACTTTACCCGAAGCCAGTGGAGCTCCATCATTTGTTTCATGCACCAATTCTACTTTGATCAAAATGAATGCGGGTCAGGTACTTTCATTTCAGGCACTTTCTTTTGGATCTACCCCCAACACAACCAATATTGTAGCTCCTTTCACCATTAATGTAGTCCGTATCGACTAATCTTTCGGATTACAATGAAACAGGTAAAACATTCCCATTTACCTTACAGGCAAAATTCTATCAACACAAATATAAAAGAACACCAGCAACAATACTGGTGTTCTTATTTTTTGTTTAAATAGGGTTACCACTCCGGATTCCCAAGATATAATAATTTTTATGCTACATTGACTCCGAAAATATGCCCCACCAACGCTGTAATTCCCATCGCAACGGTACCCCAGAAACAGATTCTCAGTACGGCTACTTTGATACCGGAACCTCCGGCTTTGGCAGAAATTGCTCCTAAAAGCATCAGAAAGATGATTGAAAAACCATATTGGAAATACACCATTTGTTTGAGTGGCGCCAAAAGAGAAACGGTAAAAGGTAATAAAGCTCCCACAGCAAATGAACAGAATGAGGCCATTGCTGCCTGCAATGGTTTAGCCTGTGTTATTTCATTAATTCCCAGTTCATCACGGGCATGGGCACCAAGTGCATCATGTTCTGTCAGTTCAATGGCAACCTGCATTGCCGTTTCTTTGGTACAGCCTCTTTTTTCATACACTTTGGCGAGTTCCCTGAGCTCTATTTCCGGCATCTCTTCAAGTTCACGCTTTTCACGGATCAAATCTGCTTTTTCCGTATCCTCCTGAGAGCTTACAGAAACATATTCACCCGCAGCCATAGACATTGCTCCCGCGATCATTCCTGCTAATGCAGCAAGAATAATGATATGACGTTCCGGTTCTGCAGCCGCAACGCCAATGACAATACTTGTGGTGGATAACAATCCGTCATTTGCTCCCAGTACAGCTGCCCGGAGCCAGCCTACCCTGTTTACATAATGTTTCTCCAGCTGATGATGCATAGTTTTTATTTTGGTGCACGTTAAAGTTACCCAATATTTCGTCAAGAATCAATTTAAATTACCTCATTTCGTTGGGGACAGATTTATTTTCAGACCTTATTTTCAGTATAAAAATCCAGTAACCAATGAATAGTATTTCAAGAATACAATCGATCATATAAGTCCATCTGATCACATTGTTCAGATAATAATAGAGATCAATCCCTGCCAGCCCGGCACAACAGAGCATGATGGCGAGAATAACCAAAGGGCTCTGCTTTATTCTTACTACATATACAATAAGAAGAATATAAGGAAAAAGCAGTAAGCTGACCGTTTTTACCAGCCATATATCCGTTTTGGGACCCGTGATTTTCAAAAAGCTTTCCAGGTGTACAAATGGCCATATGATGGTCAACAGAAAATAAAACATTTGAATATAGGCCGGAATTTGGTATTTTTTCATGAAGCACGATTTATGAAGTCCATTTTCATGAGATAATTATGTACCTCAATGATCATCTATTTATATCTATGATAAGCCATGTGCTTATTTTCCGGCCTGTCATTATCAGGAATATTTTTTTCTCTGCGCTGTTTTTCGAGATCTTTATAGAACGCATGAAGCTGTTTCATTTCATCTTCTGTAAGATTTTCAATTTCTTTTATTGTGTAGGAGCTTTTGCTCGCTGCCGTCAATTCATCAAGCTTATCCTGAAGCGCTTTTATATCTTTATTCTGTGCATTCCTGATAAAAAATACAGTAAGCCCGGCAATACCTAAAAAGGCACTTCCTTTAATATATACAGGCCAATCCTGCCATCGGTTTAAAATATCTTTAATCATACTTATTATTTTTTAAAATTACTTTTGTAAAAACAAGCCATACGGATTGCTCCATATGACCGGTTTCAACATTAATCTCTATAAATCTATGCTAACTAAAAGAAGATCTTACGGTTTTCAATTTTAACCGTATTATTTCTTTCCAGCATTTTTATTGTTCTTATCACCGTTTCCACACAAAGCCCGGTAAGATTAGCGAGCTGCTGTCTGGTAAGGGGTATTTTAAAAGAGAAAGGTGCTTTTTTTTCCTGAAGGTTTTTAAAACATGTCATGATCCCGATAAGCCGCTCAGCCGGATGCAGTGAGGAGTTTTTCTGCAGCATAATATACTGGTAGTACAGATGACTTGACATCGCATGACAGACATTAAAATATAAATGGGGATATGTCCTGAGCAAGCTAAAAAAGTTATTTTTACATAGTCTTAAAATGACGCAATCTGTGAGCGTTACCGAATCCACAGGATATTTTCTGTCCAGGAACAGAATGGAGTCTCCAAAACTCTGCCCGGAGGAAAAAATATTCTGGATAAATTCCTTACCATCTTCACTGGTATTGGCAAGTTTTACTTCTCCCTGCATGATCTGATAGTAATATAGTGCTTCATTTCCTTCCTGGAAAATAAATTCGCCGGGTCCGTATTCTTTAATTTCTGCTCCTGCAGAATGAAGAGTTCTTTCATTGATTGCCATAATTCTTTTTTTAATGTTTCTCCTTCAATATGTTCTTACCAATGAGTTCCCATTGAATAAGATACTACTGAATGTTGTAACTTGTTATTTCATAATAAATCGCCCATGCTGCAAACACAATGACAATGATCCATATCCAGAAAGGAATGGTTTGGGGTGTTTCACTTCCATTGATCAGGAAGCTTTTCTGATTTCCTTTATCATACGCATTGATCATTAAAGAAAGTGTTCCGTCCACCACGTCTTTATTTTTAAGGCCTTCTATCCGTATTGCCGGGCCATTGGCTACCGTAAACTGTATTTTTCTGATCCCTTCTTTTCCGGATGGTGAATGACTTACGATTTTAAGGGTATGCTCACCATCTGTGAGCTTTTGGGTATCGAGATCAAAAACAATGGGAGTATCCAGTTCTGCAACAGGAACCGGATCGTCATCAATAAATAAAAATACTTTGCTTTTATCTTTGGTCATGATCTTGAATTTTCACCTGAAAAAACGGAATATTTAATATGGGATTTATCTTTTTCACCAGGTCTGAACAGATATTTGGCAGAAAGTATAAAGGCCAGTACAGTTATCAATACGACAAATCCTACAATGAACCAGTCCCAGTTGCTTTCCGGACCGGTTCCGTGGGTAAAGTTCCTTGTCACCTCGGGCTGCTGAAGTTTACAGGCATCGCAGGCAGATACATAAGCTGTAAACAATATTCCAGACAGGGTTGCTATTTTTTTTAAAAAATCTTTCATTGTTATTTTATTTTATCCATTATGGTTTTCACTTCTTCAGCGGTTACTTTTTTGGCATTATTTCCCCAGCTTGTCCGCTCATGATTCATAATTGCAGCCACATCTTCAGGGGTAAAATTGGCATTGGTACCCACCGGCGGCATCGTGGCAAACTCCGGTCTCGGATCATAGCCTTTCATGATGATGGTAACATACAATTCAAGATCTCCTCCTGCTACGACGGGGCTTCCTTTCAATGGCGGAAATGCTCCGGGAACGCCTTCTCCGTTAGCCTGATGACAGCTGGCACAGTTTGCGGTAAAAAGGGCATCTCCATCCGGTAAACCGGCATTTCCTCCCTGTGCTGCTCCTTCTTCTTTTTTCTGTTTATAAAGAAAAGCCGGAACAATAGATTTATCTGTATAATCTGTTTGTTTCAGAGATTTCAGATAGGCAACCAACAGCAAAGCTTCGGGGCCTGCTACAATTTTTTTATATCTGGGACGGAATTTTTCAGGAACTTTCACCTCAACATCCCCTGGCTGGAGATAATCCCTCTCTATAAAGAGCCAGGGATAGGCAGGCATCACAGATTCTTCAACTGCTGCTCTCGGCTGATAGAGATGAATCAGATGCCATTCTGCACTGGGCTGTCTTTCCCCGATACTGGTAAGATCCGGCCCTGTCCTCTGGGTTCCCATCAGATTGGCTGTATTTCTCCAGAAATCTGTACGGGTATTGATGGCAAAATCTGCCGGTATGCTTGGTCTTTTCCCAAACACATTATCCATTTCTACATTTCTTACCTGCTGCGTATGGCAGGCAATGCATCCGTTATCGATATAAACTCTTTTACCCGCCTGTTCCTCTTTTGTCAGAATTTTAGACTGTCTTGGTAAAGGTTTATTAATCCTTTGATTATCCAAAGCAGGCAATATGGCAATATAAAGGGTAAGAGAAACAAAAAGTAAGAGTGCAGAGCCAAAAAGGATCCGGTGGTCATTTAAAAATATCATGATGTTGATCTTTATGTATTAAACTCTGTATTTCCATATTGTTTCTTTGCTGCCAGAATTTCTGCAGGTGTTCTGGGAACTCTTACCTGATCTTCTTTTCTTACCATTCTGTAGAAATTATACGCAAAAATCAAGTGGGATACCCACATCAATGTTCCTCCGATAGCCCGCCAGAGCCAGAAAGGAGCCATATTGATTACTCCTTCAATAAAAGGTTTTTTCATGATCCAGAGTTCTCCTGTCTGTGTTCCTCCAATCATTAATGCAATAACATAAAACAACAGTCCAATCAGTGCAAACCAGAAATGAATTCCCACTAAAAGCTTCGGAGGTTCTTTTCCTGTAAGCCGCGGAACCAGCGTATAAAAAAATCCCCAAAGCATAAATGTGATGATTCCGTACATGGTAAGATGCGAATGTGCTACAGTGAAATCCGTAAAATGCCAGAGAAGATTGGTATACCTGAAAGCTTCCACTGTTCCCTGGAATGATCCTGTAAAATAAAATATGATAGACATAAAATAAAACGGAAGCGTATAGCTATTCCTAAGCTGATACCATGCACCATTAAATGTCAGAAGAAAATTGGCTGTACCTGCTGCCACAGGAATCAGCATTCCCGCACTTGCAATGATTGCTGTTGTCTGCAAACGCCAGGGAATTGCACTGAAAATAAAATGATGGGTTCCGATCAGGGTATAAAAGAACGTATGGGTCCAAAAAGCCAGTATCCCTAAGCTGTAGGAATAAATAGGCTTATTGAGCTGTTGCGGCAAAAAATAATACATCAGTCCCAGATTGATCATCATGAACCACATTCCGATGGCCTGATGCATATAATATCCCTGAATAATGGTCTCCCCAACCCCATCCTGCCAGATAGGAATGTACGCAATAACAATCACAATAACGATAAACATTGTTCCTGATACGATATACCAGTTAGACAGATAAATTTCTTTGGTTTTCCTGTGTGCAATGGGCTTAAAGAAATTATGCAGGGAAAGCGCTACTCCTATTCCGAAAGTAATCATGATCGGCCAGATATATTCCCGGTATTCTCCCCCGCCGTTATTTACCCCTGAAAGTACAGAGATTGTTCCGGCAAGAACAGCTGCGTTGACCAGAATAAGAGAAAGATACCCTTGTTTTATATTAAACTTCTCAACATTACTTACCCGTGGTATCACATAATGTGCAAACCCCAGCATGGCTAGGGAAGCCCAGCCCCAGAATACGGCATTGGTATGTCCCGGCCTGAGCCTCCCATAGCTGAACCAGCTTGTGTGCTCTATATCCGGAGCCACAAGCTTTATCCCTGCATATAATCCGAAGGTTGTTCCCAGCACAAGCCAGAAGATAGCTGTTCCAAGGAAATAAAGAATCAGACGGCTCAGTTCAGGAGAGATATATTTCTGAAAAGAGGATGTTCTTCTCTTATCAGGAAATACCCTCAGTTCTTCAACGGAATTGATATTCCTGACCATTCCCTTTGTATCAGCGGCAGGTAAAGTACTGGAAAGGCCATTTTCCGGCAGCCTGAAATTGAGTTCTTTTTCCCTTTGTTCATAATCGGCTACTTCTTCCGGGGAAAGATTCTCTATTTCTTTTTTGGTCTCGGCAGACTCTTTCCGTCTTAATATTTTAGCATAAATGGATAAAAACTTAAGAACAACAATGACAAGGCCGGCTACAATGACCATTAAAGTAAGCAACAGGGTAATCTGTATCCCGGTTTCTTTGAATAATGAGATATCTGCCATAACAGTATTATTATGGATTAATGAATCAAGATTTCTGGTTTATTTTCTTAATAGAATCTCTATTGGTCTCTTTAACAGAGATCAATTCCGCCTTTTAAAACGTTAATGGCTGTAAATACGATTATTTACTTTTTTTAATAGAATCTACGTCATATGCAGAACTGTCCACCGTAGGTGTTTGATCTGCCGAATCCGGTGAAATCTGGGCAGAGCCGGAAGTAAGGCTGTCAGATGCCATAATGGTATCTGTATTGGTGCGTTGTGTCTGGGGTTCTTTTTTGCAGCTGACGACAAAAAGGCCGGCAAGTACAATGAATGATACGATGAATTTCATACTATTAAATTTTGTGGTGTGTGTAGTATCAAATGTAGACAACATCATGCTAACGCTTTATGACTCAGATCATAGAACTCCTGAACAGCACTATTCTTTCCGGAAAATCCTATTTTCTTATCTTTGCAGCAATGAATTTATTATATATCAACTGGGATATTAATCCCGAAATCGTCAATATCTTAGGACTTCCCATAAAATATTACGGATTATTATTCCTTGCAGGGCTTGTTTTGTCTCTTAATATTTTAAAAAGAATCTATAAAAAAGAAGGTCTCAGTTCACAAGCCCACGAAGCTTTATTCTCTTATGCATTGATAGGAATACTGGTGGGAGCCAGATTGGGGCACTGCCTTTTTTATGATTTTGATTATTATTCACAACATCCGCTTGAAATATTTTTACCTATTCAGAAAGGACCGGATGGATCTTACCATTTCACAGGATTTGCAGGTCTTGCCAGTCATGGTGGTGGAATTGGTTTGGTGATTATGCTTCTCATCTATGCGAGAAAATATTCTATTCCGTTCATGACCGTTCTGGATGCCATAGCGATTGTACTTCCCTTGGGTGGTACTTTCATCAGGCTGGCTAATCTTATGAATTCTGAAATTATAGGAATTCCTACTGATGTTCCGTGGGCTTTTATTTTCCGTCAGGTGGATGATCTTCCGAGACATCCTGCCCAGCTTTATGAGGCCATCTCTTATTTTATTATTTTCCTTGCAGTGTATTTTATTTACAGGAGGAATATTTTTAAAATCGGGAAAGGATTCTATTTTGGAATCAGTATTCTGCTGATCTTTATTATGAGAATCCTGATTGAGTTTATCAAGGTGGATCAGGTAGAATTTGAGCACGGAATGATTTTAAATATGGGACAGATACTGAGTATCCCGTTTGTTCTTCTCGGATTATTCTTTATTATCAAAAGTATCCTGGAAAAAGGAAAGGTTAAAACTACTTAATTTCCTTACTTCTATTACCATAAAAAACTCACTGAAAGTTGTTTCAGTGAGTTTCTTTTTTTTAATACATTTTCAATATACTATCTTGTTGTGTATCCGCCGTTGGCAAATATCGTCTGTCCGGTAATCCACCAGCCTTCTGTTACCAGGAATTCTACCAGCGGAGCGATGTCTTTAATATCGGTAAGACCTCCCAATGCCGATGCAGATTTATGATAAGCCACTGCATCATCCGTTTCCTGTCCGTAGAAGAAAGGAGTATCCATAGGACCCGGCGCTACTGCCGTTACAGAGATGCCTCTTACCCCGAATTCTTTGGAAGCCGCTCTTGTAAAATGTTCTACCGGTGCTTTTGCTCCTGCATATGTAGAATATAATCCGGTGTAAGCTGCCAGCAATGAAGTAACAATAGTACAGATTTTTCCGTGATCGTTTAGCTTTTTACCCGCTTCCTGCAAAAAGAAATACGCAGACTTTGAATTTACATTGAACATGGTATCATATTCAGCTTCTGTAGTTTCTGAAAATGGCTTTTTAAGTACCATCCCTACAGTATTGATTGCAATATCAATTCCTCCGAAGCGGGAAATAGTTTCGTCAAAAAACTTCGTGATATTATCTACTTTGGTAAGATCTCCCTGAAATAAAAATGCTTCAGCTCCTAAAGCCTGCACTTCAGCCAGTGTTTTTTCGCTTTCGGCTTTTGAACTTTCGCTGTTGTAGTGGATAGCCAGCTTTGCCCCTTTGGATGCAAAATCTCTGCTTAATAAGCCTCCTAAATTTTTACCTCCTCCTGCAATTAAAACAACTTTTCCCTGTACATTTTGTGTTGACATGTTTTTATATTTAAATGTTAATGAGACAAAGATCAATAATAAAAATGGCCTCAACATGGTGAAATTTTCGGAAATTTCTATTTATTATTTTTAAACTAAAAGAAAAATGTTTATTATTTTATGTAAACAATAGTTTTTAATAGAATGTTATTTACCAACCAGATACGCCTTGAAATGCCTCTTTTCAGTTAAACACTTTTATATAATTCACAAACACGCATCAATTTTAGGCATAACATTTGATACCTTCCTCCCGTATCACGCACCACCACTTCATTTTTAATATATTTTTTTATAATCCTCAGACTTCTGAGGATTTTTTTATGGTATTATTTTAATTTTATGTACATATTCACACATAACATTATGATCAATTAAAACCATTTCTGATAATCAATCATTTAAATATGATTATTCATTTTATTGTTGTATATTTGCATATTAATAAACCAAGTCTTTACTTTGTTTTCTGTAACGACCCGAATATTTTTTATTCAGTCTTTGCCTTTTGAGCAGCCATCTTTTTAACTTTTATTCTTCTATTAAAGAACAATACTTGTCGGAATTTTAAAGCTCTGTATGATTGGGATTATCCAGGACAGAAAACATAGCCAGGCTTTATAGGGGTCTAACAGACCAGTTTGAACTCATTAATTTATAGAAACTAAATACTAAAAATAATTTATGGCAGATTCTTTTTCTAAAAAGGAAAATTTCAAGAAAAAAATTCAAAAGCAAAAAGAAAAGGCGCTAAGACGCGAAGAACGTAAAACGAACAACAACAAAGGAGCAGAGGATGTCTTCATGTATGTAGACGAATTCGGAAGATTAACATCTACTCCACCTGAACAAAGACAGGAAGTAAATCTTGATGACATTCAATTGGGTGCAGCACCTATCATTGAGGAAGATCCAAGAAAAACAGGAATTGTTACTTTCCTGAGTGAAAAAGGATATGGTTTCATTACGGAAGACAATTCCAAAGAAAACATCTTCTTCCACAATAACAACTGTGCAGAACCGGTAAAAAAAGGAAATAAGGTATCTTTTGAAAAAGAGAAATCTCCTAAAGGATTTTCTGCTGTTGAAATTCAGCTTGTTAAATAATATGTACTTATAAAGTGTTTCTGCCCTGAAAGCGGATTCATTTTAAACCATACACAAAGAGACTGCCCGCGAGGACAGTCTCTTTTTTTAGGGACATATAAAAAAGTTAACTCAACTTATAAAAAGTTAGATTGTAACGCAATATCCTGGATTTATTTCAAATAGCATTACGGGAATCCGTAGAATATCATTAAACAGAAAAGAAGCTGCCTTTTCAGACAGCTTCCTTCATCGTAAAAAAAAGTAAAAATTAATCCAGCTTCCCTCCCAGTGCTTTAAACAGCAGGACGTTATTTCTGGTATTCTGGTGCTGAAACTGCAGTAGATCCAGTTCAGCAGTTAATTTGCTCTTCTGCGAGTTAATCAGCTCAAAATAGTTGGCGTAGCCTGTCAGGTACAGATCGTTGGAAACCTCAACACCGCGGTCAAGGAAACCTACTTCCTCCGATTTCAGTTTCAGAACACGTTCATAGATCCTGGTCTGTTTCAGAATCGACTGAAGTTCATTAAAAGCAGTCGTGATACTTTTCTGATAGTTTAAAAAAGCAATTTCCTGCTCTTTGCTCGCTACCTTAAATTCATATTTCAGCTGTCCTTTATTGAAAACAGGAACCATTAATCCTCCCAACAACTGCCCGGCTAGAGAACTTGGTTTGAAGAAGGTTTCTACGGAAAAAGAATTCAGTCCGAAACCGGCTCCCAGATCAATCTTGGGATAAAAAGCCGCTCTTGCCGCTTTTGCATCAGCCTGCGAAGCTTCCAAAACATAATAGTTTGCGGCTACATCCGGTCTGGAATGGATCACATTTTCTACATTAATGGTTTTATTCAAAACTTCCATATTGGTAGGCATCAGTATTTTTCCGCGCTTCACCTCTCCGCCGTAGCTTCCTGTTAATGTAGTGATCGCTTGCTCTACTGTAACAATTTCCACTCTGATATGTTCAATCTCTGCCAGCCAGTTGTTATTCTGAGCTTTGAACTGCTGTACTGCCAACTCGGTAGCTTTTCCCACTTCACGCTGGGCAAGAACAATTTCAAAAGCTCTTTGCTGAAGTTTATAGTTCTTCTGATAAATTGCCAGACGGTTATCCAAAGCAACCAGCTGATAATAGAGATTGGCAATATCTGTGAAAAGTTCTACCTGTAATAATCTCAATCCTTCTGTGGATGCCAGATATTTCTTCTGGGCAGCAATTTTCTTATTTTTCAGTTTGCCCCATGCATCAATCTCCCAGCTGCTTCTTGCACCCAGCCAGTAATTAGGGGTAAAATCCCTGTTGATTTTCTGATTTTCCGTAATATTGGGTGAAAGGTTGGTATCATAGTTTCCAACACCTTCCATTGTATATTTTCCGTAACGGTCGCCGGAAGCCTGTACTCCCACTTCAAGAGACGGCAGCAGATCCATTTTTGATCTTTGAAGAAAACTGTTGGCAATCTCTACTCTTTGCTGGGCAATTTGAAAATCCGGATTCGCCTGAACCACTTTATCAAAAAGTTCAAGCAGCTGCGGATCTGTAAAATAAGCTTTCAGATTAATCTGCTGGAATTCATCCGTAGATTTACTTTTGTCGGATTTAATGACTTCCTCTGGCAATTCCTGAGCCTTTTTCAGCTCCGTTACTTTGGGAACGGCACATGAAACCAGGCTCAGTGATGCTATTCCATACAATATATTTCTATGATTTAATCTTTTCATCTTTCTTCTTATTTTCAAGTTTCGCAAAGAATATATAGAGTCCCGGAATCACCACCAGTCCGAAGATAGTTCCTATCAGCATTCCTCCTGCTGCTGCCGTACCAATGGAACGGTTACCGATGGCTCCGGCTCCTGATGCAATACATAAAGGAATAAGTCCTGCTACGAATGCAAAAGACGTCATCAGAATCGGTCTCAGACGCTGTCTTGCTCCTTCAATAGCGGCCGGAATGATATCAAATCCCTGTTTATTTCTTGCCACGGCAAATTCTACGATCAGAATGGCATTTTTGGCCAAAAGTCCGATCAGCATAACCAATGCTACCTGTGCATAAATATTATTATCCAATCCCATCATTACCAAAGCGATATAGGAACCGAAGATTCCTGTTGGAAGACTTAATAATACAGGCATTGGAAGAAGGAAACTTTCATATTGTGCCGCTAACAAAAGATACACGAATAAAAGACAGATGGCAAAGATATAAACGGTCTGATTTCCTGATAAGATCTCTTCTCTTGTCATTCCTGACCACTCAATATCAAATCCTCTTGGCAAAGATTCTTTGGCTACACGTTCTACTGCTGCAATGGCATCTCCGGAACTGTAACCGTCTGCAGGTTCTCCGTTGATCATCGCAGACATATACATATTATATCTTGTAAGCACTTCAGGACCGTATACCCTTTCGATGGTAATGAAGGTAGAGAAAGGAACCATTTCGCCTTTATCATTTTTTAGATATAAATTCAGAATACTTTCGGGGGTATCCCTGTGCTCCGGACTTGCCTGCACCATCACTTTATACATCTGGCTGAAACGGATAAAATTTGTGGCATAATAAGATCCCAGCATCGTCTGCAATGTCGACATCGCATTGTCTACTGATACTCCTTTCTTCGCTGCCATATCATAATCCACATTGATCATGTATTGCGGGAAAGTAGCATCGAAACTGGTAAAGCTGTTCTGCAGTTCTGGAGCTTCATTGAGTTTTTTAACGAAATCTTTGGTAATCTTATCGGTATTTTCAATGGTTCCTCCGGTTCTGTCCAGCAGACGTAATTCAAAACCGCTGGTATTCCCGAATCCGGGGACGGTTGGAGGTGCAAAGATTTCAATCTGTGCATCTGCGATTCCTTTTGTTTTATCAGAGAGCTCTGCAATAAGATCATTTACGGAAATACTTCTTTCCTTCCAGTCTTTAAGGTTGATCATTGCCATTCCGTAAGAGGAACCTGCAATTTCTGTGACGATACTGTATCCTGCAAGCGTGGTCACGTTTTCGACTCCTTTAATTTTTTTGGCGATAACCGTTACCTCATCCAATACTTTTTCTGTTCTTTCTACTGTTGCACCCTGCGGAGTGGTAACACTTACGTAAACCATTCCCTGGTCTTCCATTGGGATAAATCCGGTTGGCAGGAATTTGCTGGTTACAAAAGTAAGTCCGACAAATAAAAACAGCAGTCCGAAAGTTACCGTAGTTCTTGTGGCAAATTTTGATAAAATACCTACATAACCATTCGTTAGTCTTTCAAAACCAGTATTGAAACTCTGGAAAGCCCTGTCGATGATGGTTTTCTTCTTATGATGATCATGAGGTTTTAAAATAATAGCACAAAGCGCCGGAGTAAGTGTCAATGCATTTACCCCGGAAATCACAATACTGATAGCCAGCGTTAATGAAAACTGACGATAAAACACTCCCACCGGACCATCAAGGAAAGCCACAGGAATAAATACAGCAGACATTACGATGGTAATCGCTACTACCGCTCCTGCAATTTCTTTGGTAGCACTGATGGTGGCATCCATCGCATTCATTCCTTCTTCCATTTTCACGTGAACGGCTTCAACGACGACAATGGCATTATCAACCACAATTCCGATGGCCAGAACCAACGCGAACAATGTTAAAAGGTTGACAGAGAAATCCAGCATATTCATAAATGCAAAAGTTCCTACCAATGCTACCGGTACAGCCAGTACAGGAATCAATGTAGAACGCCAGTCCTGAAGGAAAATAAATACTACAATTCCTACCAGAATAAAGGCTTCAATAAGCGTTGTCAGTACTGCACTGATGGAAGCATCAAGGAATCGGGAAACATCATAAGCCATGTTATACTCCATTCCGGGAGGGAAAGAAGTGACTTTTAATTCTTCCATTTTTGCCTTTACACTTTCGATAACTTCAGATGCGTTGGAACCGGGACGTTGTTTCATCATAATGGATGCTGAAGGTCTTCCGTCTGTTTTGGAAACCATTCCGTAGTTCATCGCTCCGAATTCAACTTTAGCAATATCCTTAAGCTTTAAAATTGTTCCGTCAACGTCAGATCTGATGGGAACTTCTTCATATTGTTTAGGCTCAAAAAACTTCCCTTTATATTTGATCACATACTGAAGCTGGCTGGAAGTTTTCCCTGACGTTTCCCCTACTTTTCCGGGTGCTGCGGAAATATTCTGTTTTTGTAATGAAGTGATCACTTCATCCGCAGAGATATTGTAAGCAGCCATTTTCTGCGGGTCCAGCCATACTCTCATTGAATATTCCTTCTGCCCCATGATCTCGGCACGGCCTACTCCATCAATACGTTTCAGCTCCTGAAGGACGTTGATATCCGTAAAGTTATAGATGAACTGTTCATCCTGGCTTGGATCTGTACTCGTGATGTTGAGGTACATCAGCATACTGTTCACTTCTTTTTCAGTAGTTACCCCGGCCCTGATCACCTCTTCAGGAAGTTCATCAAGAATAGTGGTCACCCTGTTCTGAACGTTTACCGCTGCTACATCAGGATCTGTTCCTACTTCAAAGAACACCTGAATAAGGGTAAGCCCGTCATTGGAAGTTACCGTAGACATATACGTCATCCCCGGCACTCCGTTGATGGCTCGTTCAAGAGGAAGAGCTACCGCATTGGCAGATACTTCGGCGTTCGCTCCGGTATATTTTGCTGTAACGTTTACTGAAGGCGGTACAATATCAGGAAACTGGGTGATCGGCATTTTCAGCAATGCCATAATTCCCAGCAATACAAATAATATGGAAATAACCAACGAAAGAACCTTTCGTCTTATAAACATTTCTACCATAGTTGATTGATTTAAAGATTATGAAAGGTTAATACTTCTTTTTGATTTTGATGATATCACCATCTTTCAAAGACTGAGTTCCTTCATAAATGATTAAATCTCCTTTTTTAAGACCGCTTTCCACCACATAAGAGTCTCTTAAGGTAGTTCCGATCTTAATATTGGTCATTTTCACTTTATTCTGTTGATCCACAACAAAAACATAGGTCTTATCCTGAATGGAGAAGGTGGATTTTTGCGGAATAAGGATCGCATTATTCTGTTGTTCGGAAATGATAAGCTTCCCTGAGGTACCGTGTTTGATGAGGCGGTCCGGATTCGGGAAAAGCACTTTATAGCGGATAGAGCCTGTAGTTCTGTCGATTTCTCCTTCAGCTGTTTTTAGAGCTCCATTAAACTGGTAATTCACTCCATTAGGCAGCGTCAGTTCAATTTTCTGATGGTTTCCGATCTTATCATTGGCCAAAAGCTCAAAATATAAGTTTTCAGGAATGGAGAAGTAGGCGTACACTTCGTTCAGTTGTGAAAGCGTGGTTAAAAGTGTCCCGTTTTCCACTAAACTTCCGTCTTTATGGGGAATAACGTCAATCACTCCATCAAAAGGTGCTGTAATTCTTGTAAAACTTATTTTCTGAAGAACGGTTCTTTTTTCTGCATCGGCAAAGGCATGTTTTGCCTTCGCTGAAGACAGTTTTGCCTTCACCATTTCCAACTCATTGTTGGCCACAAATTTTTTGGCATGAAGACTCTGAATCTGCTTCAGTTCTACTTCTGCGATGCGGACGTCTGCTTCAGTCTGTTTTAATGCTGCATTGGCTTTCAGAAGCTCCATCTGCAGCTCAGCATCATTGATTTTAAATAAAGCCTGTCCCTGGTGCACAAACTGTCCCTCATTGACATAAATATGCTGTATAATACCTCCGATTCTGGAACGCATTTCAACATTCTTTTTAGCCTGGATATCCGTGACAAACTGGTTGCTCACCAAGGTGTCTTTTTCTTTGATTTCCAGTACGGGAACTTCTTTATCTTTCTGATTGTTTTTTTTCTTGTCTTTACTGCATGACACAGCGAATAATGTTGCAAGAATGCAAATTATTACGTTTTTAAAATACATTTTTAAATGTTTAAGTTATAAGATTTCCGTAAAAATGATTTGGTATTCAGAAACTTAAACCTAGTACAGCTGGAGGAGATGGAGAAAAGATTTAACGCCACAAATAATAGAAATTGCGATCTCAGGAAGAGCAACTTTTGGAATTACTTTTAATATTCCTGAAAAATCTGCAATGGCAGGATCGTTTTTTTTGACTGAATGTTTTACAATTTTGGCAGCCGCAGGCAATGCATGCGTATTCATATCTGCCTCTTCGTAAACATCCAGAACATGAATGTTGGTTACAGGAGGAACATGAGGAATATTCTGCAATGATTTTTCTGCCCAATTCGAATTGAAAAGAGAAAAAACCAGTATAATATAGAATAAGAAAAATGACCTCACACCTGCCATGTCAATCAGAACACATTAGTTTTTCAGTAAAAAACGATAGTTGTGCAAAAATAGGGATTTCTGCTGGGAAATCCGGCCATTGAATTGTTAAAAAAACTTAAACAATTAGTGAATAATTCTGCTCATTCGTATCTGGATTCGTATGTGAAATGACAAAGAGGACGTGAAGTCTGTTATTGCAGTCTGTTATTGCGTAGAAATCCAGTTTTTAAATTCTGAATGAAAAATGGGATCAGGTTTTGGCTAAAGCCAGATGAATTTTGGTTTATTGTTAACGGGCTTCCTTCGTCTAAGCTCAGGATTATAACCCGTTTCTATTAAATAATTGAGACTGAACAGTTAAAACAATTTACTCAAAATCCGAAAACGGTAATCAAAGATATGTTCCAGTTTCTTTCTGACAAAAAGGCGATGGGCCATTTCTCCTAAAAATCCCATGGGAAGTTCATAATCTATGGTATCTCTCATCAGAACGCCTTCTTCATTAGGAATAAATTCATGGTGGTGGTTCCAGAGTTTGTATGGGCCCTTTTTCTGAAAATCAATAAAGCTTTTCCGGAAGTCTACATGGGTGATCTCAGTTTGCCACTTCATTTTAATACCGAATAATGGAGAAACATAATAATCAATGAGCATTCCTGGATAGATTTCGTCATTTTCCATTTCCGTCAATACAATAAAGCCCATATCTTTCGGAGTAATCTCTGAAAGATTGTTGGCTGAGGAAAAGAACTTCCATGCCGTTTCTATATCACAATTGAGCTGTTGTTCACGGAAAAGAGTATGTTTCATAAGATGGAATCATTTAACCTAAATGGTATGAAACAAAGGTATAACAAAGATTTAATTGTAGATCCACATCAGTACAGGTTTTCCCGACTTCTGAATCATCGGATCTATTTCCTTCATTGCCTTGTTGGAAACAGTTGGACAACCCCATCCTTCAGGAGATCCATTGGGAAAAACTTCATCATCACTCATCATATCCCAGGAATGAAATACAATAACTCTTTTTAAAGCATTGCTATTGGTATCTTCAAGGCCATGCATGAGGTATTTTATATTGATTCCCCAATCGCTGTACCCTCTTCCTTCCAGTTTATATTTCCCTAAAGAGGATAGATGGCTTCCGTCTTCGTTGCTGAATGCGGGGTTTGCTTTAGAATGATCCTTACTCCATGCATTGGAGCCGCAGCCATGTCCTACAAGATACTTTTGTGAAATCTTATTATTTTTAAAATCCCAAACAAAAAAACGGCTAACACCGGAATGAAGACTCATATCAATAAGAATGCAGAAATCTTTGTTGAGATTCTTTGAAATACAGAATTTCAATGCTTCTTCTGCTTTTATTTTTAATTTAGAAAGATCGGCTTCTGGTTTCTTTTCAACTACCTGAGGCGCATCTATTGTTGTTATTGTATTGTTTTTTCTCTCCTGAGAACATGAACACATCCAAAAGATAATGAATAACAGATAAACCCTCTTCATATATTATTTATAGTGTTGAAAAATTCCAAAATCTGAAGGTGTCCAAAGTGCAGCTTTTTGTCCTGCAGCTTTTAAAGCATTATTTGACCAGGTATTGCAGGTGTAAAGAAAGCTGTAGGTTCCTTTTGCATCATAGAATGCATCATTATCACCGTACACAGCATTGGTAGGGATCAGCATGAAGTTTCCGTTCTGATCTCTGTCAAATTTATCTTCTACAAATTTCACCAGATTCTGATATTGATTTCTGCTGATCATAATCATTTTACAGTCATCCCCTTCTTTCATCGTATTATAATAGGTACAATGCATTGCGGAATCACTTAGCCAGAAGGCTGCTTTTATCGCTGTTGAAAATTTCAGATCTGCCCAGGTAGGAGTATCAAGATAAAAGCCTTTGTCGCCCCATCCTATTCCGATGTACTGATAATCTGTTTTTTGGGATTTAGTATTGGCAAAAGGTATTTTCCGGCTCCAGTCCTGAAGATCGTTTTTTACAGGCATTACGATATCGGTATGCACTCCGTTGGTATAAATATAGATCGGGATTTCTTTTTTCTGCCCGTCATCTTTTGCAGAAACGGGAATATAGGGAATCAGCAGTCCAAGGATGACATAAATAATCACAATTCCTAAAATAATTCCTACCACTTTCAGGATATACATTAATATCGTTTTCACAGTCATGTTTTTTAATAAAATTTAATCTTTAATTTTTAGTAAAAGTATTTGTTTTAATCGAAAAATTAGCTATATTTAGTTACGAAATATTCACAAATATGCGTAAAAATACTAAATCCCAAAAAAGGTTTAAAGTAAGAGTAAAAACTGCTCCTAAAAGAATACAAAAAAGACGTTGATTTTCGGTGAGATTTTAATCTCCTGAAAATCAATTTTTCTTTATAGGAAAAGCTTTTTAAGAAACTTATTGATGTAAATCTTAACCTCCTTAAAGCGAAAAATTTAAGGAATGGTCAACTATCAGCTCTGGTTTGGAACTTCAAAAAATTCCAAAGGAGGAATTGTCACCGAAAGTTCAGAGAAAAATCAGTCGGAAGACTTCTGTAAAAACTCAATATTTCTCTTGAGACCAGCAAATTTAGTACGTTTTACAGGGGATTTTCTGAAGATTTCTGAGAAAATTTCCTGGGTCAGCTCCTTCCATTCTCCTTTTTTAAAATTTTTCAAGGCTTCATTGGGCTGGAAACGGCTCTGTTTATTGGGAGCTGAGAATCTGTTCCAGGGGCAAACATCCTGGCAGATATCGCAGCCAAACATCCAGTCTTCCATTTTATTTTTAAAATAATCCGGAATTTCATTTTTGAGCTCTATGGTTGCATAAGAGATGCAGCGGCTTCCGTCTATAATCTTTTCAGAAACAATAGCATCTGTGGGACAGGCATCGATACATTTTCTGCAGCTTCCGCAATGATCTGTAGTGGCGTGATCAGGAATCAGCTCCAGATCGCAGATAATTTCAGCCAGAAAATAGAATGAACCACTTTGTTTGGTAATGAGATTGGCATTTTTTCCTACCCAGCCTATTCCCGACTTTTTCGCCCAAGCTCTTTCCATCACCGGCGCAGAGTCTACAAAGACACGAAATCCAAACTCACCTATTTCTTCCTGCAGTTCTGCAACCATTTCACGGAGTATTTCTTTAATTACTTCATGATAGTCTTCTGCGTAGGCATATTTTGAGATTTTGAAATTCTCCAGAATGGATATTTTTTCTTCAGGAAAATAATTATAGGAAAGTGAAATCACAGATTTTGAACCCTCTACCAGGAGCCTTGGATCAAGTCTTTTGTCGAAATGATTTTCCATATACTTCATTTCGCCATTATAATTATTCTTCAGCCACTTTTCAAGGTGAGGAGCATCTTCCTCCAGAAAATCAGCTCTGGAAATGCCACAACTCTGAAACCCAAAACTTTTTGCTTTGGATTTGATCAGTTCGGAATATTTTTCGGCACCGGCATTCATTAATTTCACACTGCAAAATTAAGATTATTTTATCAATCTTCTGATTTCTGCCAAAGTTCATCCCAATGATGGTTCTTTTCTGAAAATTATGTTTTCATTAGGATTTTTTTCAAAAAAAAATTACGTAATTTCGTTTCTAATTTAATGTTTAAACCAACAACTATGTCTTTAATAGAAGTAATACAATCAGGAAACTATGAATTAATCGACGTTCGTGAGCCAATGGAGCTTGAAATGGACGGTAATATAGATGGCGCTAAGAATATTCCTTTAGGTGAAGTAGAAGACAGACAGGAAGAGATCCTATCTGTTGAAAAGCCTGTCATTTTATTCTGCAGAAGTGGAAACAGAAGCGGAAAGGCATTGGATTATCTTAACGCTCAAGGATTAAAGGACGGTTACAACGGCGGAGGCTGGGCTGAGCTGAAGGCTGTACTGGAAGCAAATCAGGGAACTTTTTAAAAGTTCCTTTTTTTATATCTTATTTCTATGAATCTGCAAAATCAATTTGAAGCACTTTGTTCTCCTTTCACTGAAAACAAACCACTGATCAACAGCTTGTGGAACGAGATTGAAACCAGATATTCTGAAAAAGGCAGACATTACCACAATCTTCTTCATCTTGAAAATATGTTTAAAGAACTTGAAGATGTGAAAGGTAACATTTCCGATTATACAGCCATTTCTTTCTCCGTATTTTACCATGATGTTATCTATGATGCTTCTTCAAAGTCTAATGAGGAGAAAAGTGCAGCCAAAGCAGAAAAAAGGCTTTCCGAACTTCAGTTCAATAAAGACAGAATTTCAATAATCGTAAAGCAAATTCTTGCCACAAAAGCCCATCAACGCTCTGATGACGGAGATACCAATTATCTTTTGGATGCTGATCTTTCTGTATTGGGTAAAGATTTTAAAACTTATCTGGAGTATACTCAAAATATCAGGAAAGAATATTCTATTTATCCTGACTTTCTTTACAAGCCGGGACGCAGAAAAGTACTTAAGCATTTTCTGGAGCTTGAAAGTATCTTTAAAACAGAGTATTTTAAGCAAAAATATGAAGCTCAGGCAAAGGAAAACATTGCTGCTGAACTTCAGTTACTGTAATTGATGGTATATGGTTAGACTTTCACATACATAAAAGGCACCTTTGAAAGATGCCTTAATTTTATTTGATTTCATATTAAAAAAAATTACCAATAAATTCTGCTGTTTTCTTCAATACAAACTCAGGAATTTCTTTATGCGGAGTATGGCCTATACCGGGAATGATATATTTTTCTGCACTTCCACTGACCTGAGTAACTGTTTTTTCTACCTGATCCAATGTCCCGTATTCATCAGCTCCTCCCTGAATAAATAACAGTGGGGCTTTAATATCTTTCAACAGGTATTCTATATTCCAGGTTCTGTAATCTTCGCGGGTCCAGGTTTCTGTCCAGGCTCTGAAAAGCATTTCTACTTTATCTCCATGGTATTTCTGTAAACGCTCAGGAAGATTGGTTGTTTTGTAGGCTTCCCAGGCATCATAAACACCTTTTAAAGTTATCTCTTCCACAAAAATATGTCCTGCTTCACAAATGACAGCTTCTACTCTTTCAGGATATTTTGCAGCGGTTATAAGGGCTATTGTTCCTCCGTCACTGTGCCCGAAGAGAATTACATTGTCAAGATTCATTTCAATCAATACATCATTCAGCAGATCTGCTTCCAGCTCCATATAGTGTACCGGCCGCTCATGAGTAGACATAGGAAATGATTTTCCATACCCTAAACGGTCATAAGCTAGAGTATTGCATTGTGTAATTTCTGATAGTTTAGCCGGGAAGTCTCTCCAAAGCTGTACTGAACCTAATGAGTCATGCAGAAAAACAATCGTGGGTCTGTCTGTAAACCGATGATCATGTTCTATATATAATTTTTTACCCTTTACATCAATTATTCTTCCCTCCATCGAATAAAATTATATTAAAAAACCGGCATTTTCGTTTCTTCAAATTCTTTTAAAAGGTGTCTGAAAACAGTTTCCACCGGAAGAATTTCATCAATCAAAGCAGAAACCTGCCCTATTTCCAACTCTCCATCTTCCATATCTCCTTCAAACATTCCTTTTTTTGCTCTGGCTCTTCCTAATGAAGCAATTAAAGCGTCTTTATCTCTTCCGTTTACATAGATATCTTCCAGTTCATTGAAGAATTTATTTTTAACCATTCTCACAGGTGCCAGTTCTTTCAAAGTAAGATGCGTATCTCCTTCCTGTAATTCTGTAATTTTCTTTTTCCAGTTTTCATGGGCACTTGCTTCAGTTGTTGCAGCAAAGCGGGAACCGATCTGTACACCATCTGCACCTAGAATCATTGCAGCCTTCATCTGTGATCCTAAGGCAATTCCTCCGGCAGCGATCAGCGGCTTAGAAATATGTTTTTTAACATTGGGAATAAGACAGAATGTTGTTGTCTCATCTCTTCCGTTGTGGCCTCCAGCTTCAAAACCTTCTGCAACAATAGCGTCTACTCCTGCATCTTCACATTTTACAGCAAATTTGGTAGAGGATACTACGTGAGCTACTTTTATACCTTCTTTTTGAAGGGTTTCCGTATAGGTTTTCGGATTACCGGCTGACGTAAATACAATTTTTACTCCTTCTTCAAGGATGATCTGAATGATTTCCTCAATATTAGGGTATAACATCGGTACATTTACCCCAAATGGTTTATCTGTTGCCAGTTTACATTTCCGGATATTCTCTCTCAGGATGTCAGGATACATGCTTCCAGCTCCTATTATCCCTAATCCTCCACAGTTTGAAACTGCGGAAGCAAGTCTCCATCCGGAATGCCAGATCATACCTGCCTGGATAATCGGATACTTAATATTAAAAAGGTGTGAAATTCTATTGTGTGTTCCCTCCATGTCATGAAGTTTTTTTGCAGCGTTAAAATCTATAAAATTGCTCATGCGTAAAAATACTAAAAACAACGGTTTTACGGGAAAAATATGTCAATATTTTCCATCATGGATTTAAAGTTTAATGATAAAAAAAACCTTCAGAAATTCTGAAGGTTTTAATTTTATTTTGTTAAGGATTGTTTCTTCCAGTTAGACTTAAAGTTACAGGTGTCGTAACGTCCATCAATTGAAATAAAGGTTGTCGGTAACTTTGAGTTGACAAACTTTTCAACCATTTCACTTTTCTTTTTATTCAGGGCCATTTGCTTAATTCTGCTGAAGTCTGTTTCCAGGGTAATCTGGTGAGAAGGAATCACATCTTCAACTTTGATGATCTTGATTTGTTTTCTCTTATTTTCTTCATCTTCAAAAGCAGTTGTGATATCGCCTTTATTTAATCCTGCCAATTCGTAGCTGATTGTTCCGGGGATACTTTCTCTTTCAATTTTATCAGAACCATCAGCTCCAGGAATGATCCCTGCATTGAATTTTGTTCTCTTATCATCTGAGAATTTAAATGCCGCATCTTTGAAGGTTATTTTCCCATCTGCAATGAGACCTCTGATACTGTCTAATTTTGCTTTTGCAGTTTTGATCTCATCATCAGTAGGTACTGCTTTTAACAAGATATGTCTCGCATCATATACTTTACCAGATCTTTTCACTAACTGAATAATATGGAATCCGAATTCAGATTCAATAGGATCTGAAATTTCATTTTCCTGAAGGTTCAGTGCAGCAGCTTCAAATGGCTTCACCATCTGCCCTTTATTGATATTCTTATATAATCCTCCGTTAGCAGCTGATCCTTCATCTTCAGAATAAATTCTTGCCTGGCTTTCAAAAGTCTCACCTCCGATAATATCCTGCTTGATTTTTTTCAACCTGTTGATAAGATCTTGTTTGTGAGCTTCTGTCAGTGACGGATAGATCATAATCTGAGCTAAAGTAACTTCATCTTTTACCTGTGGCAGCTGTGTTTTATACATATTATAAAAATCAGTAACCTCATTAGGAGTTACGTCTGCTTTATCTGTAATTCTCTGGTACTTTGCCTGCCCGTAATACTGGTCTGTATCTATTTTTTCAATAGCATTTTTCAGTTCATAAGCGTTTCTGAACTTATAGGCTGCAAGCATTGTTTTTTCATCCGGAAATTGAGAAAGCATCTGACGGTATTTTGCATTAGCCTGTTCTTTGATTGCTGCAGAACGATTTTCAATTAAGGTATCTTTTTTTGCTTCGTATACAAGAAGCTTATTGCTGATAAGATTTTCCAGGAACTCACATTTGTCTGTGTTGGCAGCTCCCTGTTGTTTACCATAATTCATCTGCTCCAGGACATCAGATTCCAATACAATCTCATCCCCGATAACAGCGGCAATACCATCCACCAAATCTCCTTGTTTTAGCTGGGCATTCATCATATTTGAAGAGAATATCATGATGAAAATCCCAAGAAGAAAAGTGATTTTTAGTTTATTTGTCATTTTACTATTTTAACAAGTTGCAAATTTAGAATTCTTAACGAATTTCACTCAATTTTTTATTATAAATATTTCTTAAAAAGACTTATTTACTGCAGTTCAACATCAAATGTCGTTAATTCTTTGAATTGTCTCAATCTGCTGAACATATCTGCTTCGTTTACTTCTTCTATTCTTTCTGTTCCGAATTTCTCTACGGTGAATGAAGCCATAGCAGATCCTACGATAAGGGCAGATTTCATGGTTTCGAAATCTATTTTTTCTTTTTTAGCAAGATAAGCTGCAAAACCTCCTGCGAAAGTATCTCCGGCTCCTGTAGGATCGAAAACATCTTCTAACGGAAGTGCCGGGATAGCAAATACTTTATTGTCGTGGAAAAGTAAAGCTCCGTGTTCTCCTTTTTTGATAATTACATATTCAGGACCCATTGTATGGATCTTTTTAGCTGCTTTTACTAAAGAATATTCTCCTGAAAGCTGTCTTGCTTCTTCATCATTGATGGTAATTACATCTGTTTTCGCAATCATATCCATTAAGATATCCCATGCAGAATCCATCCAGAAGTTCATGGTATCAAGGATAACCAGTTTCGGACGGTTGTTCATTTTTTCAAGTACAGATAGCTGAACTCCAGGGTGTAGGTTTCCGAGTAATAGGATTTCGGCATCCTGCATTGAATCCGGGATTTTCGGATCAAAATTCTCCAACACATTTACTTCTGTAGCCAGAGTATCTCTTGTATTCAGATCGTTGTGATATTTTCCGGACCAGAAGAATGTTTTTCCTTCTTTCACGATTTCAATTCCTTCGATGTTTACATCTCTGTCTGTGAACATATCAAGATGTTCCTGTGGAAAGTCTCCTCCTACTACAGAAACAATTCCGGATTTAACGCCTAAAATTGATGAAGTGATTCCGATATACGTGGCTGCACCTCCTAAAATTTTATCCGTTTTACCAAATGGTGTTTCAATTGCATCAAATGCAACACTTCCTACAACTAAAAGTTTCATATATTTTTCAATGTATATTAAAAGTAATTATTTTTTCCATTCAAAAGTGTCCAGCAGATGTTTCATATCATTTTTGATATAGTTTACTGCAGGAGCAAGAGAGTCCGGTTTCGGTCTCGTATTAAAGTATAAGTAAGCAGTCACGAAGTGTTTCGTACTGTCTGTAATGTAAAACTGAAGGTTGGAAGCACTCTGCCCTTTCAATTCATAGAAGTTCCCGTATACTTTCTTTTCAGGGTATTCAAAGGATTTTGTATCTATGGAACTGGCTTTAATGGTATGCTCGTATACCATTTTCTCAGCTTCTTTGATATGGTCAGCAAAGTCGTTTTGTATAGGGTAATAGGTCACGAAAATCTTGGCTTTCATTTTCGGATAGTTCAGATAGAACCAGCAAGGTTTTTTGGCAGGTGCAATCGACGCAAAGTCTGAATATTCAAAGGTGTAGGCACAATCGTTTTCAAACTTTTGGTATTTCGGTGCAGGATATTCAAGACGCAGTTCTCCATAAGGTTTTGGTGAAGGGTCTTTTCCACATGAAATCAAAAGCAGCGATACAAAAATAAAAATGACTTTTTTAATCATTTTGCAAAAGTACAAATTAGATTTCAGATTTCAGAAGACAAATTTCAGTCTTTCAGAGAGTTTTGAATGTAATTTTCCAGGGGCTTCGGAAATGATTTTTCATGAGAGCTTACAACATCTGTAATCAGGTATTGATTTTCAGCGATAAAATCATTCCAGTTTTTTTCTGAAGTGACTTCAACATTCAATATTTCAATGCTTAAATTCTTATGGGTCAGTTTATGGGTAACCGTCTTTGAACCTGTAATGAAGGTTTCCATATCAGTGGGAATTGCCGTAGGAAATTCGAATAATTTCTTCCAGATGAAGTCATCTGCTCTCTGGCGGATCAGAAACTGCCCGTTTCTGTGAACAAAATAATATGTCAAAGCAAGATCTTCTGCTTTTACTTTTTTCGTTTTCACAGGATAATCTGAAATTTTCTGCATAGAAAATGCCAGGCAGTCGGCATTTACAGGGCATTCTCCGCACAATGGATTTTTAGGCTTACAGATTTCCGAGCCGATATCCATCATGGCCTGATTAAAGTCTCCCACATTTTCCGGCATTACCAAGGCCGCCAGTTCAGAAAAGTAGGTAAATGCTCTTGAATTTGAAATATCAAAATCATCAGCAAAAAGGCGGCTCAAAACGCGGTAAAAATTTCCGTCAACAGCAGGCATTTTCCCTCCAAAACATATACTTGAGACTGCTGCAGCTGTATATTTCCCCACTCCTTTCAGTTTTAAAATTTCTTCGTATTGATCGGGAAAAACACCATGATAATCATTCATGATCTGTTGAGCAGCTTTATGAATATTGATCGCCCTGGAATAATAGCCTAGGCCTTTCCAATAAAGTAAAACTTCGTTTTCTTCAGCTTCTGCCAACGTTTTTATGTTGGGAAATCTTTTAATAAAATTATTGTAATGATTTAATCCCTGATTGATCCTTGTCTGCTGAAATACGATTTCACAGATCCAGATTTTGTACGGATCTTTTGTCTGTCTGAAAGGCAGATCTCTTGCATTATTTTTATACCATTCTAGGATTTTGCTGCCAATATGCAGAAAATCTGAGGCTGTTTTATTTTTTCCCAAAAACCAATCTTGTTTTAAATCATTGAAGAGATGATTTTCTCTTTATCCCGTGAACATTGTTTCTATGCTGCAAAGATAGGTTTATTTTATTTTTTTACCTGTTTTGATTTTTGAAAGAGATTTTTTGTGAATCCGTTATGTATAAATTTATTTTTTACTCTGATCTGTTCTTACTTAAATATATCTGATTCATAAAGTTAAAAAGGATTTCATCAGTTGCTAATCATATTTCATATATTATAAATTATTTTTTCTTTAGCTCCTGCTGTTCCGAAGAAATATCCCAGGTGGTATTAGAATTAAGCTTATATTTATTTATATTAACATGACAACATCCTATAATACTTTGTGTTGTAATTGTTTTGTTTGCTAAATCAATATTTTCTGCTAAAATTCCATGTTGTAAAGGGAAAGATGTAACAGCAGAAAAATTTCCATTTTTATCTTGAAGATAATATTCATATAACTTTTCGACACCTCCCTGATCCCAAACAATTGCAAAATCTTCTAAACCATCAAAATTAAAATCTTTTACAAAAAAGTTGGTACACGGCAAATCTTGATAAGATGTCCATGAATTTGGTTCATAATGAATCTCCTGTGATTTACCATTCTTATTTGTTACAATAATCCACGCTGAAGTTGGATATTTTTGTTCCTTCTCATTTTTATACTCTTCGGCTTCTAAAATAAATTTATACTTATTTGACAGGTTTTTGAACTCACATGATTTAGCTTTTGGCTGACAGGTTTTATTCTTAATGCTTGTTAATTTTTTTTCTATTATAAAAAGGCTGGATTCATACTTATTGAACTGGAAGGATATAATTCCTTTATTCTTATCAGCCCAGCTTATAATGTAATAAGAAGATTCTTTTTTATCTCCATATAAAAATATTTTATCTCCTTTTTGTTTAGTATGATCAATACTAAAAGTGGTATCTTCCATAGGAGTATGATCGTAAATTTTATCTTTATTTATTTCGAAAAATCGATCTCCATCTGTACAATAATAATATTCATTATTTTCTTTATTAATGAGATACCATTTACTATTATATAAATCACTGGCAATATTTTCCGAATAACCTTTATTCATTTGTCTTTCTTCTTTAGACTGACAGGAGATTATTATAGAAGTTAATAATATTATGTATGATAATTTATTTATTATATTTTTCATTCTTTAATTAATTTTTTCTTATTTGAGTAACTGTATATAAATTACCATTATAAACTGTATTTCCCTTTAAAGAGTAATTTGTTGGATCTAAATACAAGCGATTATCATCACTTGCCCCTTTATCTTTATTACTCGTACCAACATCGTAAAAAATATAATAACATTTAATACCATCACATTTTCTTCCAACAATAACCACAAAATGATCAGTAGAATGATCAGCGTTATTATTAATTTTGTAACCTAATCCATGATCCACTCCCACTTGTACTGGATATCCTTTTTCCAATTCAGTATCTAGATATAAAACAGCTTCTTTTGAAATTTGAGTATTAATATCTAAATTAGTATGAGTATTATTTTCTATTGCTGTTTGGTATAAGTGAGATAATGAAGTAGCTCTAAGTCCACTATTAATCAATATATCATCACAAGTCTTTTTACAAGCTACCATTTGTTTATCACGTCCTCCCCACTTAGAGTCAAATTGTGTTTGCCATTTTATTTTATCTCTCAAATCAATTTCTGATTTGCCACAAGATAATTTTATTTGATTATTCTTTTGGGAAGTTTCTCCACAGCAATCATACCCGAATTCTTTTAAAAAACCTTTTTTTAAATGTAAAGGGCTTTTACCAGATAACTCTTCTTGATAAAATCTAGTATATAACTCTAATGCTTTTTCCATTGTTTCAATAGGTTGTCCATATCTTCCAGGAGGTAAACTCGCCCATTCATAACTTCCATATTTTTCAGTAGCACCTTGTATATCTCCTTTCATTATCAAATCTAACATACCTTCTCGTTTATGTTTAAAAAGTACTAGACAAAATTTATCTTGATTTTCGGGAGAAAAATCTTTTATTTTGTATATAGTTCTTTTCTTTATCATTTCATTATCGTACCAAGTATATCCCATTACTTGGTAAGCACCTGTCGCCGAACTACATACCTTTTCTCCATTTTTTTTTGTGTACCAAAGAATTTTAATATTAGGGTGAGTAGTCATACCTTTGTTATAAGGTGGGTCGGTGAAATGACTGCCTCCAAATAATTTAGTGTAACCACCTTCAAAATCATTGGTAATATAGACAACTTCAATCTTTTTCTTTTCCTTATTATATTTTTGAGATTTAATTATTTCTCCCGTACCTTCACCAACTCTAAGCATCCTCATATAAGCTTTCACCCTAGCTTCGCATTCGCACACTTTTTTGCCAGTTGATTTCCCTTGCTCCGGCTGCTTCTGCACCACCACCGCACTCCTCACCGTCTCCACTTCCAACAAACTATCCGAATTTACCCCACATTTCTGAGATTCTGCAGAAAGATCTTTGGAGATAATTTCGATGAAATAGTTTTGTGTATAGGAGTCCGGACCGCCGATAGGAGAGCCTGTTCCTTTTTCAAAAATAGCTTTTGTAATGACAAATCCTGAAGTGTCACATATATCTGCAGGTATTTTAATCATTCTGCTTCTGTAGACTTCATCATGGAATACCGAATCAGATTCCCAGATGACATATTGGATGTGTTTTCCCACCATATTTTTGGAGTGAATTCTTACCCTTACTTTATCTCCTACCGCTACTTTGGATAGCTCATTTCCTTTATTATCAATGAAAACAGCTTCTATAATATTGCCTTTAGTATCCGGTTGTTTGGGACCACCTCCTTGTCCGGCCGGGAATTTTGGGGTGTGTTTCTCAGGCTGCGGCTTAGGTTGGGGCTGATTTTGAGGCTGGCCTTTATAATCCGGGTTGGCCACATCTACATTCACCTGGCTGGCTCCCAGAATTTGCCCTGAATAAGTGGCTGTAACATAATATTCATGATTCGCGCCTTCATTTCTGTCACCCTTCATCAAAAACTGATTGGCCATCTGACGAAGGATTTTTTCATCAGACATCAGAGGAATGGAGACTTCCGCAATCCCTTTTTCATTGACCCGAGCCTTGTAGCTGCGGGTGTGACGGTTGTTTTTGTTAATATTGGCATCGTGACCTTTTCCAGGAGCATCATCTTCCCAAAGGTGAAACTCAATTTCCTTATTAAACATCGCAATACAATGAGCCTGCGCAATAAGAGTATCATGATAACTGGCTTTATTGAAATCCTTTACTCCTCTATTGAAGAGTACTACTTTATCGATCTTTGGAACCTTGTTGCTGATAGGAATAATTATAAGGCTGCCAGCGAGTTCTCTGGTAGAAGGAAAGCCAGGTAAAAGACCTTTTTTAATTTCATACACCTTCATTTGAAATTCTATTCCCAGCGCTATTTCCCCAAATTTGTACGTTAACTTTTCACCGGTTTTTGGTTTTCCGGTGATATCTTTCCAGCTTCCGTTTTTCTGTTTCTTAAAAAGATACCATTTATAATCCCCATTCAGTACTAATGAAAGTCCTGAAGGTTTTATTTCGTAGGAACACGCTGTTCCAACCCGAGGATTCTGATCTCCGGCAATATTCCCTGTCATGGCTAATAGAATTTAACGAACTTCCAATCGGAAGCTATTTAGACAGGTATTAATTTTCAGATTAAATTGTTGGAGAGGATGTAGGATTATATCCTCATACAGAGTTACATTCTTTTTCATTTTGTTTTTGTGTTTGTTCAAAAACAAAAGTAAAAAAAATCATAACATAGTGATATAAAAAACTTGAATTTAAAGTTAATTTTTCTCAACAGAATATACAGGAGCCGCTTTTAACCACTGATATTTAAGATTTCTGTCTTTAGCTATAAAACGGTATCCTTCAAGCTTTTTCAGATAAACATACATAGAATCCGTGTTCTTTATTTTTAATTTGTATTGGGAAAGAAAAAGCATTGGTATTTCTACAGTGGAGTCTCTTACGGTTTTCAATACTTTTCCGGATTTCACTTTATAAAGATAGAACGATTTTCCGCGGCCTTTTGAACTGTCTGATAGTTTTACCTCTGAACTTGCAATAACGAGTTCACTTCCATCAAAACACTCATCCCTATTCATGATGTATGCTTTTCCTTCCTGGCGTTCCTGTGCGAAAAGATCATTTTCGTAGGTGCCTGGACTTTGGTATTTTTTTTCGCAGCTTATCAAAAGAACCATTAATAACATTGGTAAACCAATGATAAGTTTTTTATTCATATTCAATTTCATAGGTGTTGGTTGAAAAAAAACCGATGTAAAATTGCATCGGTTTTTGTTATGTAAAGTATGTTTATATTACTCCTGAGTGTATTCTGCATCCCATTCGTTACCATCATCTCCTTTGTGTCCGTCCAGTTTAATAACGAAACTTTTTGTAGGGAAATAAGGCGTCATACGGATATCCAGCCATACTCTGTCTTTGTTTACTCTATCCTGCTCGAAACGAACAATTTTGAATTTTTCAATCAATTTGTCCGGTCCTTTGATATTATCAAGGAAAGTTACGATCTGTCTTCTCAAATCGTCTTCGTTTTTAGCATTCCAGTTTTCAAAAGCTCTTCTGTTCAGGAAGTCCAGAAGTACTTTGGTTACGTAATCGAATACACGAACTACGGAATACGTCTGAAGACCAATATTGTCTCCTGTAAATAATGTCTTTGCAGAGAAAGCCATAATTTTTCCGTATTCGTTAACCATTGGTACAAGACCCATTTTTTCCAGCTGAGAAATTTCACTTTTCTTCAGTTCGAATTTTACGGCGTCTACTTCGTTGATATTACCATGTTTTTTACCTGCTGCTACCTGAGACATCAGTGTTTTGTGGATTTTTCCAGCTAATGAAGTGGAAGGCGGAAGTTCTACGTTTTCTTCTTCACCTACTTCTTCAGCTTTACCACGTCCTACCAGCCAGTTACACGTCATAATAACGTTACTTCTGTGAAGTTCTCCTCCGGTAAGATTCGCAGAGTGGAATAAATCTACTACGTCATCCGGCTTATCAAGGTTGGCGAAGTCTGTAACCATCATTACTTTGTTTTCGTTACAGATTTTTGCCCACTTCTCGATGACCTTATTTGATCCTAAATATCCAGGTATTGCAAGGATTGAGTAGTTATCTCTAAGGTCAAGACGGTCGTAATAGTTTTTGAATTCTTCTGAGATTGCATCAATGAACAGAGGATTATCCAGATCGGAAACCTGCTCAAGGCTTGCATTGACGATACTTACGTTATCCACTTTATCCAATTCTGTATTTTTATAGAATTGAGCTACTGTTCTGTAGTTGGTCTCCAGCATACGAACAGCATCCAGTGTATTTTTTAAGTTTTTCTTTAAGTTCTGATCGGCCTGTTGTGCTTTACTTTTGCACGTATCAGCCATTTTATCAGCAGATTCGCTGCCTTCTAAAAGGTTTACCCAAAGATTGATCTTCTGAAGAAGTTCTTTTCTTTCGTCTGCTTTATTGCTGTCGTTCAGGAAGATTTCTTTTCTTGCCTTTCTTGTTGGGTTCATATTGGCAATACCGTCTACAACGGATTCAACAAAGCCAAATCCTCCCATTTTATTGAGCTCCGCAAGCGGGTTGCCCTTCGGCTGTCCTGCATGTTGCTGCTGCCCCTGCTGCTGGCTTTCTTGTGCCTGTAATTTGCTATCCATGATTTAATGTAAGTCTTTAATTATTTTTCAAGTTCTTGTGCCACTTCTTTCAATACTTCTATGAACGCCGCTCTTGTCTGATCGTTCTCCAGCATATTGCGTAGAATTTTGTTTGTTTTCAGCTGACGTACTATTTTGTTGTACTGCTCCTGTTCCATGCTCAATTGCTGCAGATAATCTGACTTCTGAGTAAGGCTTTTAGGGGTAAAGTCTCCAAGGTTTTGAAAACGGAATTCCTCTTCTACCATTCCTCCGTCTTCTGTTTCGTGTTGTACCGATACTGAAGGCTGAAAATGTTTGAAAACGTCTTCCACTGTTTTTAATCCTGTTACGATTTCAGGGGTATAAGACTCGTCTGTTGTAAGTTGGCTTACTATCAGTGATTTATTTTCCTGTATTTCCTGAATAGCTTCATTAGCGTCTACTTTTACCTCGTTTCCGCCAACACCATAATTAAACATTGCCATATTATTGTTATTTTGAGATTTACTATTTTGGTTTGGATCTGTCTTTGAGTAATTTACCGATGAATCAAATAAATTACCAATCCAATGTTTAAATTTAAAAAAAAACTGTAACATACAAAATTTTACTAAGATTTTTCTTGAATCATCTAAATCTGTTTACATTTATTCAACATAAAATCACCATATTACGATATCACTAAGCTATGAAAAAATAAATAAAGTCTTCCAAGAAAAATAAAATAAAATTTTTGTCCGCTTTACTCTTTTATAAACATGCCTGATGAATGTTAAAATAAGAAATCCTAAGACTTTACCAAAAAATATTTTTATATTTAAACAAAGTGAACAGTTTCATGAAAGATGTAAAAATAGCGTTCAGAAAACCGATATTTCCAGTTTCAGAAGCATTACAACAATATTTGGAAAAATATAACAGAACTACCAAGATTAAGTTTCTGTATGAAGACCTTTTGAGGTTCAGTGACAGTGTGAGAATTCTGGATAAAGATGGCAAAGATACTTTGTGGCTTGGGGTACTGTATTCTGAATATGAGTTTAAAGAAATAGAGGCCAATTTAAATAAAATTTATACGCTCCTTCATTCTGATGGAGATACTGCTACTTTACCTTATCTGAAAGTTGACACGATCGACTTTTGTACTTTCGGAAATTCCAAACCTTTCCGGATTCGGGTAAGAAATGTACTGAACGATAACTATACTTATTTTTATATTAAACAGGCTGATGCCTCCAGGATATTCGGACTGGAACTTGAAGACCTGCTTTCTCCCAACCGGATTAACTTTCTGGTTTATAAAAATACGTTGATTGAAGAGCATATTCTGGGAATTCCCGGAGATGTTTTTATTCAGAAACATTTATCCGGCTGCTCAGAACTTGAAAAAGCACAGATTTCCAAGGAATTTGTGAAATTCAATGAGCGCTGTCTTATTGGGCTTCTTGGCGACATGCGTTCTTATAATTATGTAGTGATTCCCATCCATGATTTCGACCAGGTGATTTACAGAATCCGTCCTATCGATTTTGACCAGCAAACGTATGAGGGAAACCTGAAAGTCTATCTTCCCCAGTATTTTAAAGAAAATAATCAAATGGTAAAAATGGTATTGGAAAAACTGAAACCAAGTTCTATAGAGCAATACCGCAAGGAAGTACGTTCACAAATCGTGAAAAGAGTAACGAGCAGTCAAAACAGATTTGATGAACTGATTTCTATTATGAAAAAAGACAGTATTGCACCGGAAGCTAATGTCATAGAACTAAGGACCGCTTTACAAAAACTCACCTACGATGTCAATTTTAAGTACTGTAAAACCATGGGAGATATTATAGAAACCGGAATAAAGTTTGTTCTTAGGAATTATAAGAAAGAATATTAAAAAGAGAATCCGTCTCATATTGAGGCGGATTCTTTCTTTTCTAACAATTTATGGTAAAATTACCAGATTTTTATTCTGTCCTGAGGAGCTTTATACATTTTGTCTCCCGGTTTGATGTCAAATGCTTTAATGAATGAGTCCTGATTGACCAACGGACCAAATGCTCTGAACATTCCCGGAGAGTGCGGGTCTGTTTTCACCTGGTTGATCATATACTGGTCGGTAGCTTTAGTTCTCCAAACAGTAGCCCAGCTCATGAAGAATCTCTGATCCTGAGTGAAACCACTGATCTTACCTGGGTTCCCTTTATCTTTTAAATACATCTGAAGCGCATCGTAAGCCACTGCTACTCCACCTAAGTCACCGATATTTTCACCACTTGTAAATTTACCGTTCACGAAGCTTCCTTTTACTGGTTCGTAGGCACTGTACTGAGCGGCTAACTGACCTACTTTTGCATCAAAGTTTTTACGGTCTGCATCCGTCCACCAGTTATTCAGGTTACCATCTCCATCGAAACGTGAACCGCTGTCATCAAATCCGTGAGAAATTTCGTGACCGATAACGGCTCCGATTCCCCCGAAGTTCACGGCTGCATCAGCTTTAGGATTATAGAAAGGCGGCTGAAGAATAGCTGCAGGGAATACAATTTCGTTGTTTGATCCGCTGTAGTAAGCATTTACAGTTTGTGGAGACATTCCCCATTCTGTTTTATCAACAGGTTTTCCTACTTTATCTAAACTTCTCTGGTATTGCCATGCAGCAACATTCTGAAGGTTTGAATAAAGTGTAGCCCCTTCTTTTGGAGATTCCACTTTCAGTTGTGTATAATCTTTCCATTTATCAGGGTAAGCAATTTTTACCGTAAACTTGGATAATTTTTCCTGAGCTTTTACTTTAGTTTCAGGAGACATCCAGTCGATATTGGCAATATGTGTTTTGAATGATTTTAGAAGGTAGTCAATATAGGTTTCCATCTGCTTTTTAGCTTCAGGAGTGAAATATTTGTCTACATACAATTTTCCGAAAGCTTCTCCAAGAACACCATTCACAAGGGTAAGCCCTCTTTTGTTCATCGGACGCTGCTCTTTCTGCCCCTGTAAGTATTTCGCATAGAAATCGAATCTGATCTGTTCCAGACTGTCATCCAGATTGCTTGCATTTCCGTTGATAATATGGTATTTCAGATAGTCTTTCAGTAAAGGAAGGTTTTTCTGAGTAATGAACTGATCCATATTCTGGTAATATTTCAGTTCTCCAATGATCACTCTGTCTGTATTTACCCCTGCATCTTTAAGGTATTTTGCAAGGTCAACATTTTTTACAAGACCTGATAATTCAGATACATTTTTAGGATTGTATCTTAAATTAGCATCTCTGTTTTGTTCAAGTGTCAGTAAGTAATTGGCAAGCTGTTTTTCAAAATCTACTACATTCTGTGCAGCCTGAGTGGTATTTTTATATCCTAAAACGCCAAATAATTTTCCAACATAAGCCTGATATTCGGCCAATGTTTTAGTATTGGCATCGTTTACTTTCTGATAATAATCTCTTCCTAACCCAAGATCCGGACCACCAAGATATACCGCATTCATATTAGAATTCTTCATATCAGCACCCACTCTCCATCCGTAGAAAGAGTTATCGCCTAATCTTGTAGCTTCCAACAGATATTTCTGAAGGTCACCCAGACTTTTAATAGCATCTACTTTGGCAAGATCAGCTTTGATAGGTGCCAGACCTTCTGCATTTCTCTTATTGGTATCCATAAAAGAGGCATACAGATTCTGGATTTTCTGTCCTTCCGATCCGGCAGGATATGATTCTGTAAGAATTTTGTTTAAGATATCTAATGAAGCATCATCTACATTTTCTCTCAACGCATTGAAAGAACCCCAGTTGGCTTTATCGGAAGGAATCTGAGTTGTTTTCACCCAGTTTCCATTCACATAGCTAAAAAAGTCATCTTGTGGACGGACACTGGTATCCATATACGATAAATTGATTCCCTCTTCTTTTGCTTCTTCTTTTACCGGTTCAGCCACCTTTGCTGTAGCTTCAGTTTTATTCTCCATCCCTGCAGTCTTAGCGGCACCACACGAATTAAGAAATACAATACCCGAAAGGGCAAGTATTCCAATATTTAGCTTTTTCATTAAAGATAATTTTTGATTTTACACAAACTTATCAAATATACAAACTTTAATGATATGTAATGAATGATAATTGATAATTCAGGTTTAAGGTTAGTGGATATGCAGACCACCCCGTCAAAAATTCTTTGAATTTTTGCCACCCCTCCGAAGGAGGGGAATGATGAGAGCCGTTATTATTAAAAGAGTACACCTTTACTTCCGTCTCACAAGCCCTATTACTTATTACTTATTACTTATTACTTATTACTTATTACTTATTACTTATTACTTATTACTTATTACTTATTTTCCTTACTGCTACCTATCACCTGCCACCTACTTACTACCTAACATCTGCCACCTGCTACCTAAAAAAACAAAACCGCCCATTGCTGAGCGGTTGTTATTGTTACCAGATTTTGATTCTGTCTTCCGGAGCTTTGTATAATTTGTCTCCTTTTTTCACATCGAATGCTTTGTAGAAAGCGTCAACGTTGATAAGCGGACCGAAGCTTCTGAAATATCCCGGAGAGTGTGGATCAGTTTTCACCTGATTTACCATATATTTCTCACTTGATAATGTTCTCCAAACGGTTGCCCAGCTTAGGAAGAATCTCTGATCCTGAGTGAATCCGCTGATTTTTCCTGGGTTTCCTTTATCTTTCAGATACATTTGAAGAGCGTCATAAGCGATGTTTACTCCTCCTAAGTCAGCGATATTCTCACCGTTTGTGAAAGTACCGTTTACAAAAGTTCCTTTTACAGGCTCATATTTGTCATACTGAGAAGCAAGAGCTTTTGTTGCTTTTTCGAAGTTCGCTTTATCTTCCGGAGTCCACCAGTCTACCAAGTTACCATCTGCATCGAACTGAGCTCCTGAATCATCAAATCCATGGCTCATTTCGTGTCCGATAACGGCACCGATACCTCCGAAGTTTACGGCAGCATCAGCTTTAGGGTTAAAGAATGGCGGCTGAAGGATAGCAGCAGGGAATACAATCTCGTTGTTTACCGGATTGTAATATGCATTTACAGTCTGTGGAGTCATTCCCCATTCTGTTTTATCTACCGGCTTACCGATTTTAGCTAAGTCTTTATTGTATTGCCATTCACCGATGTTCTGAAGGTTTTGATATAAGTTTCCTCCTTTAGCTTCAGAAACGATATTTAATTTTGAATAGTCTTTCCATTTATCAGGATAAGCCACTTTTACCGTGAACTTGTTCAGCTTCTGCATTGCTTTTTCCTTAGTCGTTGAAGACATCCAGGCTAAGTTATTGATATGAACGGCAAAGCTTTTCTTTAAATAGTCAATTAATTCCACCATCTGAGCTTTTGCTTCAGCAGGGAAATATTTCTCAACATATAATTTTCCGAAAGCTTCTCCCAAAGAACCGTTGATCAGCTCAAAACCTCTTTTGTTAAGAGCTCTTTGTTCCTGCTGTCCTCTAAGGTATTTACCATAGAAAGCAAACTTCATGTTTCCTAAGTTTTCACTTAAATAAGAAGCGCTTCCGTGGATCATGTGGAATTTCAGATAATCCTTGATTACGGGAAGATTCTGAGCATTTACCAGTTTATCAAAATTCTTGTAGAATCCTAATTCACTGATAATTACTTTATCAGAATTTACGCCTACTTTTTTAAGGTAACCTGGAAGGTCAACATTTTTTACCAAAGCAGAAAGTTCAGCCATCGTCTTAGGATTGTACTGAAGTGTGTTATCACGGCTCTGCTCGTTGGTCAGATAAGTCTGTGCAATGCTTTTTTCGTAATTAACGATACCTTTTGCTGCTTCGTCAGCATTTTTGTATCCTAATTCTTTTAGCATGGAAGCTACATATTTCTGATATTCAGCAATAGCTTCTGTATTTTTCTCGTTTACTTTCTGATAGTAATCTCTTCCTAAACCTAGAGAAGCATTACCTAAGTAAACCGCATTCATTTTAGAATCTTTAAGGTCTGCATCCACTCCCCATCCGTAGAAAACGTTTTCGCCTTCTTTGGTTACAGAAGCAAGGTAGTTCTGAAGATCAGCCATGTTTTTAATAGCATCAATCTTGTTCAGATTTTCCTGGATTGGTTTGATTCCGTCTGCATTTCTCTTCTGCATGTTCATGTAAGTAGCATACAGATCCTGAATTTTCTTCCCTTCACTTCCGTCAGCAAATTTATCTTTCAGAAGAGAGTTCAGGATAGTCATGGAATTGTTATCCGTATCCTCAGCCAGTTTATTGAAACTACCCCAAGTTGGTTTGTCAGATGGAATTTTGGCAGTTTTCATCCAGGTTCCACTTACATAGTTGTAAAAGTCATCCTGAGGACGTACTGAAGTGTCCATCAAGCTAAGGTCTAAACCTTTGTCTGTGTTAGTTACTGCTACTTTAGCAGCTTTAGCTTGTGCGCTCATAGTAGTTTGAGTGCAGATCCCTGCTATTAAAAACAAAGAAAGCGTTATTTTTTTCATTATGATAACAATTTATAGAATATGTATGATTTATTTTGAATTTGTTACTTTTTATGAAAACAAATTTAAATAAATAACATTACAGCATTATAAAAATCTATAAAAAAATAGAAGCTGCGAGCAGGAAGCTGGAAGTTATGAAAATCGTACAATAACTTCCAGCCTCATTCTTCCGGCTTCCCGGCTTCTTAAGAAGCTGCTATCTCTTTCACATTCCCCGTTCTTTTCAGAAATCCCCAGGATTGCATTTCGCCTTTCAGTGCTTTTCTTAAACTTTTAAACAATACAATATACATCAGCCATCTATACCCGAATCTCTGCGGAATAATATACAGCAGATTAATAAGTTTTTCCCGCTGCATGATGAATGCTACTAAAGCTAATGAAGCATCCACCAAAAGGAAGATCAGATAATAGGTAAATATTTTATCTCCGTTTCCGGATAGAATTCCAAAGAACATAATCACGTCTGCCAATGGCGAGAAAAATGGGATGATGTATTGGAATAATAAAATATTCGGCATTGCCCAGAGTCCCAATCCTTTATATTTGGGGTTTAGGAAAGTCTGTCTCTGTTTCCAGAACATCTGCATAATTCCGTAGGTCCATCGAAAACGTTGTTTTAAAAACTGTTTCACCGTTTCCGGTGCTTCTGTGACTGCAACGGCCCTGTTTTCATTAGCAACCGTATATCCGGCTTTTAATATTTTTACTGTGATATCACAATCTTCTGCTAAAGTATCGGATGAATAACCACCTGCTTCAATAATCACAGCTCTTTTAAATGCACCGATAGCTCCCGGAATTACGGTAATAGCATTGATGTGAGCATAGGCCAGTCTGTCAAAATTCTGACTTGTTGTATATTCTATAGCCTGCCATCTGGTCAGCCAGTTGACTCTGTTTCCTACTTTCACGTTTCCTGCTACCGCTGCAATTTTTTCTGCAGGGTTTGAATTTAAGAATCTTGCGATCATATATTTCACTGCATCCTGCTGTAGTTTGGTATCTGCATCAATACACACTACATACTCAGCATCCGTCTGTGATATTCCGAAGTTCAGGGCAGTGGCTTTTCCGCCATTTGTTTTGGTGAAGATTTTCAGTTTCGGATGATCAGGAAATGCTTCTGATACCTTTTCATAGGTAGAATCCCTGCTTCCGTCATCTACCATAATAATGTTAAAATTCGGGTAGGTCTGTTTCAACAAATTCTGCAGGGAAGAGACAATATTCACTTCTTCATTATAGGCAGGAACAATGATTGAAACCTTCGGATAAGATTCCATAACCGGAAATTCACCCAGTTTTTTTTCTTTTTTTCTTTCTTTAAAAGCCCAGTATGCCATCAGCATTAGTCGGATCATTCCTAACACAATGAAAATGGTAAACAATGCCACCAGAAAATGGCTTATTCCATAGATGACAGTTGCCAATACAAGGTTCAGCTGCATAATGTAATAGGATTTTGTTTTAGGAACTTCAGGCATCAGTTCGCTTCTGCTTTTGTGCAGAATATTCGTCAGATTAGTAAAATGATAACCTTGTTTCTGAAGTGTAGGGATCAGAATTTTTAAAGCTTTTACGGTTTCTTCTCTGGTGTCTCCACCTGCATCATGAAGGAGAATGATATTTCCTCTCTCCTGTTTGATTCCGGCCATGACACGTTTTACAATTTCATCTGCTTTTATTCCCGGCTGCCAGTCTTCAGGGTCAATATTTTCCCCGATATCAAGGTAATTTTGCTGTCTTGCCAAAGCTACCGGAATGATCTCTTCCGAAGTGGTAGGCTCAGAATCGGCATTATAAGGTGCTCTGAACAGAATCGTACTATG